>ERZ773066.6-NODE-6-length-138220-cov-10.232085_pt1 | contig 138220 bp, 133 predicted proteins | sample MGYA00580573_ERZ773066 | MGnify/ENA primary metagenome ERZ773066 (study PRJEB29015, sample SAMEA2738128) | human oral metagenome | biome: human oral; feature: human-associated habitat; material: saliva | place: China | collected 2203 ... | reverse complement strand
AAAACCTGTGTTTGGATTTCGGCTGTTGGAGGAAAGGCTTTTTTGCAAAGGTCTCAGGCCGTCTGAACGGACTTGCGCCCCAATACGTCCAAGCCGCCGCGTTGTTGCACCATTATCGCGGTATCGCCGGCAATGCTTTGAAAGCCATGGATTTGGCGCAGCCGATTAAATTGAAGAAATGGTTTTACGTCTTGCGCCCTTTATTGGCGGCACGCTGGGCAGTGAAACAAGGCGGTATTCCGCCAATGACTTTGGTTGAGTTGATGAATGAGTGGCAGACAGATTGTGCTACCCAAATTACTGATCTGGTTGCATTAAAATCGGAGCAGAACGAAAGTTATCTGCACACATTATCGCCAGAGCTGCAAAAGCTGACTGTTGACCTATATAATGAAGTTTCTACCTTGTCTGCCCCTGCTACCGAACCTGCCGATAGCGGGCCTTTGAACGAATTGTTCCGCTCCACTTTGGCAACCATTTATCCGTAAAAGGCCGTCTGAATATGCTGACCCTCGAAGACTTGCACACGCAAAATCTGATTCTGCTTGAAGCCGTGTCCGGCAGCCGTGCCTACGGTTTGGCAACGCCCGAGTCCGATACCGACATCAAAGGCGTGTTTTACCTGCCCAAATCCATGTTTTACGGCATGGAATACATCCCGCAAATCAGCAATGAAACCAACGATATTGTGTATTACGAACTGGGACGGTTTATCGAATTGCTGCTGCAAAGCAATCCGAACACGCTGGAGCTGCTGGCTTCCCCTTCCGACTGTGTGCGATACCGTTCGCCATTGATGGATGCGTTCAAAACCGAATGGTTTATCTCTAAAACCTGCCAGCAAAGTTTTGCAGGCTATGCCTACGGACAAATCAAAAAAGCACGGGGATTGAATAAAAAAATCAGCAATCCGATGCCGTCTGAAAAGAAAAGCATCCTTGATTTCTGCCACATCATAGAAGGCAGGCAAACCGTACCGTTACAGTACTGGCTTGCACAACGCGGAATGGAGCAAAGGCGTGTAGGCTTAATCAAAATAGCCCACGCCCGAGAACTTTATGCGCTGTTTTACGATGCCGACGGTACACTTGGCTACCACGGTATTGCACCCAAACCCGAAGCCACAACGCTTTCACTCAGCACCATTCCAGAAGGTGAATCACCGCTTGCCCATCTGTCCTTCAACCAAGACGGATACAGCAGCTACTGCCGCGAATATGTCTCTTATCAACAATGGCTGTCAGAACGCAACGAAACGCGCTATCAAGGCACGCAGGCGCACGGCCAAGGTTACGATGCAAAAAATATGATGCATACCTTCCGCCTGCTTGAAACCGCGCGCGATATTGCCCTTCATGGCGGAATCCGTCCACGCCGTCCCAATCGTGACGAATTGCTGGCCATCAAGCATGGTTCTTTCCCTTACAATGAACTGTTGGTGCGTGCAGAAACCTTGATTAACGAAGTAGAAAATTTGTTCGCCCAGTCCGATCTGCCGGAAGCTGTAAACAGCACTTTGGCAATCAATACACTTGTTGAAATCCGAACTAAGATTTACGGATAAGAGAATCAAAAACAGAGGTCGTCTGAAATTATGTGTTTCCGCTTTTCAGACGGCCTTTTCATATTTCAAATTCCAACCGTCTGTCCATCAAAACAACCTTTTCTGCCATCTCCAAACAAGCAATAGCAACATGAAATATAATTTCGTTATTGATTGGATTCATACGACAAAATTGTTGTTTTTTCATCATAATCCAAAAATATCGAGTTTAACGCCTATTCTCCTTGCTTTATAATGGCCGTCCGAAATAAAAATACAATTAAAGCAGAAGCATGTCTTTGCAACTTAAGCAGATTTGCATAATTAAATATATGCTTTAATCATAATAATGATAAAATAATACGGCTTTCCTCTAAATTAAAGGGAAAACTGCACAAGAAACGGAAAATAAAATGAGTGTCGGATTATTGCGTGTTTTGGTTCAAAGCCAGACCATCTCAAATCAACAAGCGGAACATTACAACAGCCTTTTACAATCGGGCAAAGAAATCCTGCCCAAACTGTTTTCAGACGGCATCATCTCCCCTAAAGCTCTGGGAGAGTTAGTCGCGCGCGTATTCAGCTATCCCCTTTTGGATTTGCGCTACTACCCGCGCAATAATGTAGTCAGCGACATTCTGACGGAAGAGCAAATGGTGCAAAACCGTTGCATTCCGATTTTCAAACGCGGACGCAAGGTTTATTTCGCCGTATCCGATCCGACCCAAATCCAAAACTTCCAAAAAATCGCTTTTGCTTCAGGTTTAAGTGTCGACTTGGTCGTAGTTCCCGACGACCAGCTCAGCTCATTACTGGAATGGCTGGGTCAACGTTCGACCACCATTCTGAAAGAAATCAACGACGAACATGAAGCAACGCAGCAATCTCAATCGCTTTATATCGACAATGAAGAAGCTGAAGACGGCCCTATCCCCCGTTTCATCCACAAAACCTTATCCGATGCCCTGAACGCAGGCGCATCGGACATCCACTTTGAATTCTACGAACAAATGGCGCGCGTTCGTTTCCGTGTGGACGGACAATTGCGCGAAGTCGTACAGCCGCCTGTCGCCGTGCGCAGCCAGTTGGCATCGCGCATCAAAGTGATGGCGCGTTTGGATATTTCCGAAAAACGTATTCCGCAAGACGGCAGAATTCAAATTGCCTTCCATAAACACGGCCGTCCGATTGACTTCCGTGTCAGCACTTTGCCGACATTGTTTGGCGAAAAAGTGGTGATGCGTATCCTAAATTCCGATGGTACATCGCTCAATATCGACCAGCTCGGTTTAGAGCCTTTCCAAAAAGAAATGCTGCTTGAGGCCATCAACCGCCCTTACGGCATGGTATTGGTTACCGGCCCGACAGGTTCAGGCAAAACCGTTTCGCTCTATACCTGCCTGAGTATTTTGAACACGGAAGATGTGAACATTTCAACAGCAGAAGATCCGGCCGAGATTAACCTGCCGGGCGTCAACCAAGTCAACGTCAATGAGAAACAAGGTCTGACGTTTGCCACCGCACTCCGATCCTTCTTACGTCAAGATCCTGATATTATTATGGTCGGCGAGATTCGTGACTTGGAAACCGCTGACATCGCCATTAAAGCCGCACAAACCGGCCACATGGTTTTCTCTACCTTGCATACCAATAATGCACCGGCCACGCTGTCCCGCCTTTTGAACATGGGTGTTGCGCCTTTCAACATCGCCAGCTCGGTCAGCCTGATTATGGCGCAAAGGCTGTTGCGCAGACTGTGTCCAAACTGCAAACGCGAAGTTGAACGCCCTCCGGTTCCGGCATTGAAAAAAGCCGGCTTTACCGATGCGGACTTGGCTCAAGATTGGAAACTCTACCGCCCGGTTGGCTGCGACAGCTGCCGCGGCAAAGGCTTTAAAGGCCGCGTCGGTATTTATGAAGTCATGCCGGTCAGCGATGAAATGCAAAAAGTCATTATGAACAACGGTACGGAAGTTGATATCATGAACATGGCCTATCAGGAAGGCATGGTAGACTTGCGTCGTGCCGGCCTCATGAAAGTCATGCAAGGTCTGACCTCGTTGGAAGAAGTGACTGCCCATACCAATGACTAAACTGCCATATTTTCAAAATTAAAATAAAGCGGCACGGGGAAACAGTCCGCTTTATTTCTTACTAACAAGGGATAACACATGGCTCAAGCAGAGCAAAAAAGAAGTCTGTTCGGCTCAAGAAGCAAAGGCAAGCGTTTTACATTTGAAGGAAAAAATACCGAGACCGAACGTCTTGTCCGTGGTGAAGTAGTTGCCAAAGACGAAGAAGAAGCACGCAAAAAACTCCAACGCAGAGGCATTCGCCCTTTGCGTATCAGCAAAGTCAAAACCGCACGCAAACGCCGTATTACCCAAGAAGACATTACAGTATTCACCCGCCAACTAGCAACGATGATGAAGGCAGGCTTACCGCTGATGCAGGCTTTTGAAATCGTTGCGCGCGGCCACTCCAATCCGAGTATGACTGAAATGCTGATGCAGGTTCGCTCCGATGTCGAACAAGGCAGCGCATTGGGTAAATCGTTCTCCAAATATCCAAAATATTTCGACCGTTTCTATTGCAATCTGGTCAGCGCAGGCGAGTCCGGCGGCGTACTGGAAAGCTTATTGGACAAACTGGCTGTCTATAAAGAAAAAACCCAAGCCATTAAGAAAAAAGTTAAAACCGCACTGACCTACCCGATTGCCATTATCGTGGTGGCGATTGCGCTTATCTTCATCATGATGATGTTTGTACTGCCTGCCTTTAAAGAAGTTTATGCCAATATGGGTGCAGAGCTGCCAAGGCTTACCCAACTTGTCATGAGCTTGTCCGATTTATTCGTCGACTATGGCTGGATTATGATTATCCTTTTGATTGTTTCCGCCTTCGGCCTGTACAAACTCCATGAAAAATCGCCTACCTTCCAAAAACGAATCGATGCTTTGATTTTGAGACTGCCTGTTTTTGGCACCATTGTCCGTAAAGCAACCATTGCCCGTTGGGCGCGTACGACTTCCACCCTCTTCGCAGCCGGCGTTCCTTTGGTGGAAGTATTAGATTCAGTTGCAGGCGCATCCGGCAATATTCTCTATGAAGAAGCCACTCAAGACATCCGCGCCAAGGTAACCCAAGGCCTGTCGCTGACATCCAGTATGCAAAGTACGGATATGTTCCCCAACATCGTGATCCAAATGGCAGCCATCGGCGAAGAGTCGGGCTCTTTGGATGATATGCTGAACAAAGCAGCCGAATTCTACGAAGATGAAGTAGACAACTCCGTCTCCCGATTGTCTCACTTGATGGAGCCTATCATCATGGTGGTATTGGGTTCGCTCATCGGTATTTTGCTGACTGCCATGTATTGGCCGCTGTTTAACTTGGGTAATGTCGTAGGTTGATATGTTTGATAGTATTTACTCTGCCATCGACACCCTCTCCGTTCTTGCGCCATTCGCTATTCCTTTAGCCGTTATTTTGGGATTGCTGATTGGCAGCTTTCTGAACGTTGTCATTTATCGTACGCCGATAATGATGGAACGCGAATGGACACAATTTTCTAAAGAGCATTTGGGCATCGAGCTGACAGACGAAGAAAAACAGCCATTTAATCTGCGCAAACCGGATTCACGCTGCCCAAAATGCAAAAGCCTAGTCAAACTTTGGCAAAACATCCCCATCCTCAGCTATGTTTTACTGGGCGGGAAATGCCACTCCTGCAAAACCGCGATCAGCATACGCTATCCGCTAATTGAGCTGCTGACAGGCGTCTTATTCGGTATTGTCGCGTGGCAATTCGGCTGGTCATGGGCAACTATTGGCGGATTAATTTTGACTGCCATATTGATTGCGCTGACCTTCATCGATGCCGATACACAATATTTGCCCGACAGCCTGACTCAGCCCCTAATTTGGATCGGCCTGCTGTTTAATCTGAATGACACATTCGTGCCCCTACATTCAGCCGTTTGGGGCGCAATCGCAGGCTATATGAGCCTTTATACTTTATGCGCCGTCTATAAACTTCTGACTGGTAAAATCGGCATGGGCAATGGCGACTTCAAACTTTTGGCCGCACTCGGGGCATGGCTGGGTGTAGGAATTTTGCCTGTTCTGGTATTCATGGCTGCCTTAGTCGGACTGGTGGGCGCACTTATTGCCCGCGTCGGTAAAGGCCAATATTTTGCTTTTGGTCCCAGCCTTGCTGTAGCAGGATGGATTATTTTGGTTGCCAATGCACCTATTACCCAACTGGTACAATGGTGGCTCGTACAATCAGGATTCCAATAATGACATTATGGATAGGCTTGACCGGCGGTATCGGTAGCGGCAAATCATCTATCGCCCAAATGTTTGCCGAACTTGGCGTACCCATTATCGATGCCGATGCCATCAGCCGCTCACTGACCGCTGAAAACGGCGAAGCCCTTCCTGCCATCCGCCAGCTTTTCGGCGATGAGGTTTTTGACAGCGAAGGCCGTCTAAATCGTATGGCTTTACGGGAAGAAGTTTTCAGACGGCCTCAATCCAAAAAACAACTGGAAAATCTGCTTCTGCCGTTAATCTTAAACAAAATACAACAACAGAAACAACAGCTTACCTCCTCTACCTACGGCATTGTCGATGTACCGCTTTTAATTGAGAATCCGGCATTTAAAGCAGAGACCGACCGCATTTTGGTCGTAGATGTTCCAGAGTCTGTCCAAATCGAACGCGTACACCAACGCAATGGTTTTTCAGAAGAACAAACGCGTCAAATCATGGCCACCCAAGCTTCTCGAACTGACAGACTGCTGCATGCCGACGATGTATTGGACAATACCCATAGCATGGAAGAAGCAAAAATCAAGGTTGCCCGCTTGCATCAATACTATCAATCCATTGCACAAACTCTGAAAGAAACTACATGACCGCTCCTGTTGTAAAATGTCCAACCTGCCACAAAGAAGTCGTTTGGAACACCGACAGCCCCTACCGCCCTTTCTGCAGCAAACGGTGCAAACTCATTGATTTAGGCGAATGGGCACAAGAAAAATACACCGTTTCTTCGGAAGACGACCCTTTTTCAGACCTGTTGGACGGCAAATAAACTGCGCCGCTTCCTTCAGCCTATCCAAAACAGGCTCAAAACAGTAAAATACCCTCTTTATTCCGATCTATTCCATCCACCATGCTCACCTTCCAACAAATTATTTTCAAATTACAAAACTACTGGGCAGACAAAGGCTGCACCGTTATCCAACCTTTCGATATGGAAGTCGGTGCCGGTACTTCGCATCCAGCCACCTGCCTGCGCGCATTAGGCCCAGAGCCTTGGTTTGCCGCTTACGTTCAACCCAGCCGCCGCCCCAAAGACGGCCGCTATGGCGACAACCCCAACCGCCTGCAACACTACTATCAATTCCAAGTTGCGCTCAAACCTGCGCCAGCCAATATTCAAGACCTATACCTCGACTCCCTGCGCGAATTGGGTATCGACCCTAAAGTACACGACATCCGCTTTGTCGAAGACGACTGGGAAAACCCTACTCTCGGCGCTTGGGGTTTGGGTTGGGAAGTTTGGCTCAACGGCATGGAAGTAACCCAATTCACCTACTTCCAACAAGTCGGCGGTATCGACTGCTCCCCCGTACTTGGCGAAATCACCTACGGCATCGAACGTCTCGCCATGTATTTGCAAGGCGTGGAAAATGTGTACGACCTCGTTTGGGCAAAAACCCTTGATGGCAACATCGTCACTTACGGTGATGTTTATCATCAAAACGAAGTCGAACAATCTACCTACAACTTCGAATACAGCGATGCCGATTGGCTCTTGCGCCAATTCAACGACTATGAAGAACAAGCCAAACGCCTGCTTGCAGTTGAAGACACCAGTCTTGCCCTGCCTGCTTACGAGCTTGTACTCAAAGCCGGCCACACGTTCAACCTCTTGGATGCACGCGGTGCCATTTCCGTTACCGAACGCGCAACCTACATCGGCCGTATTCGTGCACTGAGCCGTATCGTTGCACAAAAATTTGTTGAAAGCCGCGAGAAACTGGGCTTCCCTTTGCTTAAAAACCAATAAGCCCGCACATGCTTACCACGCCGCCCTTTGATACATTCAAGTGGCGGCGTTTCTATTTTCAGACGGCCTTCCCATCATTGCCATCGCAAACACTTCCAGCCTGCTTTCAGGTAAAATAAGCCCTTTATTACATAAACCGTCTGAAAACATGAGTTCATCCTCTTCTGCAAAAACGCCCTTTTTCTTACTTTCCTTCGTTGCCATCATTCTTGACCAACTGAGCAAATGGGAAATCTTAAAACACTTTACCGAAGGCGAACGCCTCAATATCATTCCAGACTTTTTTGACCTGACCCTTGCCTATAATCCAGGCGCGGCATTCAGCTTTTTGGCCGACCAAGGCGGCTGGCAAAAATTCTTCTTTTTAGGTCTGGCAGTCGTTATCAGCCTGTATTTGGCCCGTGCCATTTTGCGTGATGAGTTTGGCCGCTGGGGCAAATTGGGGGCGGCCATGATTATCGGCGGCGCGATTGGCAATGTGGTTGACCGTCTGATTCACGGCCACGTTGTCGATTTTCTGCTTTTCTATTGGCAAAACTGGTTTTACCCCGCATTTAACATTGCCGACAGCTTTATCTGCGTTGGTGCAGTTTGCTTGGTAATAGATGGTTTGCTGCACAAAAAAACACCTTCAAACGACACAAAGGCCGTCTGAAAACGGAACACACATGACTCAAAAAACCATTATCCTTGCCAATCCCCGCGGCTTTTGTGCCGGCGTTGACCGCGCCATCAGCATTGTTGAACGTGCACTCGAAGAATTCGGCGCGCCCATTTACGTCCGCCATGAGGTCGTTCACAACAAATTCGTCGTGGACAATCTGCGGGCAAAAGGTGCCGTCTTTGTCGATGACTTGGCGGATGTACCCAAGGGTGCCACGCTGATTTACTCGGCTCACGGCGTATCCAAAGCCGTACAGGAAGAAGCGGCACAACGCGGTTTCCGCGTTTTTGATGCCACCTGCCCTTTGGTAACCAAAGTCCATAAAGAAGTAGCCCGCCTTGATGAGCAAGATTACGAAATCATTATGATCGGCCACAAAGGCCACGTCGAAGTAGAAGGCACGATGGGACAATTACCCCCGGGCAAAATGTTTCTGGTTGAGACTGTGGAAGATGTAGCCGGGCTAAACGTCAAAAATCCTGACAAGCTTGCCTACGTCAGCCAAACCACTTTATCGGTGGACGAAACCAAAGACATCATTGCAGCTTTAAACCAACGCTTCCCCAATATCCGCAATCCGCACAAAGAAGATATCTGCTACGCCACAACCAATCGCCAAACTGCCGTTAAAGAATTGGCGGAAGAATGCGATCTCGTAATTGTTGTCGGCTCGCCCAACTCTTCCAACAGCAACCGCTTGCGTGAAGTAGCCGCATTGCGCGGAGTTGATGCCTATATGGTCGATAATGCTTCCTATCTGAAAAAAGAATGGTTTGAAAACAAAACCAAGGTTGGTGTCACTGCCGGCGCATCCGCACCCGAAGTCTTAGTCCGAGAAGTATTACAAACTATTCAAGATTGGGGACATGAGACCATACGCGAAGGAGAAGGCGCAGAAGAAAGCATTGTATTTGTCTTGCCCAAAGAATTGCGTCGTGAGGGCGAAAACAAGCAAATCCTAAATAAAGGGTAAGTTTGTTATTTGCTTTATTTGAAAACTTAAGGCCGTCTGAAAACTTTCAGACGGCCTTAAGTTTATTTTGCTAATAAAAAGACCTGCCTTAAAAGCAGGTCTTTTCATGCATGATCCTGATTATTTATCAGAAGTATGTTGCTGACGGCGCAAGATAGCCGGAATTTCAAAGTCATCCAGTACAGACTGGTTGCTGAAATCAGCCGCAGTCAGATTCATAGAACGGATATTGCGGTTGGTACGAACCAGGCTTTCAGCACTGCTTTGATTTTGAGCTTGAGGGGCTTCTTCCGCACCGCGCACCAATTGTTGGGTACGGGCAGCAGCGCGCAGTTGGTTGTCAGTACCGTTTTCTTTCAAGCCGGTAGCAATGATGGTAATACGGATAGCGTCTTCGCTCATGCTCTCGTCTTCGGCAGCACCAAATTTGCATTCCACTTCAGGGTGTGCATTTTGGTTGACGATACGCATAATCTCGTTGAACTCAGACATTTTCAGACAACCAGGAGCAGTGGTAATGTTTACCAATACACCGCGTGCGCCATCCAAAGTAACGTTATCCAAGAGCGGGCTGGAGATAGCTTGATCGGTAGCCAAACGGGCACGGTCGATACCTTGCGCAAAACCAGAACCCATCATGGCGATACCGCGATTGCTCATCACGGTTTTCACGTCGGCGAAGTCCAAGTTGATCATGTCGCTAGGACAAGTTACCACTTCGGAAATACCGGCAACCGCATCACGCAGTACATTGTCGGCAGCACGGAAAGCTTCACGCATGGTCACGTCTTCGCCCAAGGCAGTCATCAATTTGTCGTTCGGGATAATAATCAGGGAATCGACGCGCTCTTTGAGTTGATCCAAACCTGCTTGAGCGATATGTACGCGTTTGCCTTCATAAGCAAACGGACGGGTTACAACCGCAACGGTCAGGATACCCATTTCTTTAGCGATTTCAGCCACAACAGGAGCAGAGCCGGTACCTGTACCACCACCCATACCGGTAGTGATGAACAGCATGTTTGCACCGCGGATGGCATCTTCGATGGCTTCGCGATCTTCTTGGGCAGCGGCGCGACCGATTTCAGGATTTGCACCGGCACCCAAACCGCGAGTCAGGTTTGTACCCAATTGAATGCGTTTAGCCGCATTGTTTTTAGCCAATGATTGCGCATCGGTATTGGCACTGATGAACTCAACACCATGGATAGTGTTGGCAACCATGTTGTTGATGGCATTACAGCCGCCGCCACCCAAACCGATAACTTTAATAACAGCAGGGCTCGTTGCTGATTCTGCTACGTCGTAAACAAATTCCATTCAATAATCCTCCGCGCCCCGCTTTATAAGGACGGTTCAAAAATAACTCATTATCCGTATTATATAAGAAGTATCCAGATACTGGCAAAAATCTTCTTACCATTCGGCTGTCGGCGTTATATTTTTACTACATTTTTTAACAGAAAATATACAAGTTTTAAATTATCCACTTAGCAATTATTCAAAACCGTTTAATTCCACTTAAATATTCAGGACAAACGGTTGCTACACCGCCTGCCCTGGAAACTTTTATCAGAAATTGTCTCTGAAGAATCTTTGGATTTTTTCCCACAGACCCATTTTTTTACCCGAATCATTCAGGGCAATCGCACCGGTTCGGCTGGTTTGCTCACCCTCTTCGGCAGCATAGGCCGTCTGAAGCAGACCGATCGCTGTTGAATAGCGTGGATTGCGGATACGCTCGGATACGCCACCCATTTCTTGTGGAACACCGATACGCGCCGGCAGATTGAAGACTTCTTCCGCCAACTCAACAATACCGGTCAACATAGAAGCACCACCGGTCAAAACGATACCGGAAGTCAGCACTTCTTCAGGGAAACCGGAGCGGCGCAATTCATTCAGCGTCAATTCCAAAATCTCTTCTACACGCGGGCCGATAATTTCAGCCAATACACGGCGTGAAATTTGACGCGATTGACGGTCGCCAACGCTAGGGACTTCAATCATTTCATCCAAGCCGTCCATAGTCGGAATCGCGGCACCGTAATGGATTTTGATGTACTCGGCTGCACTGTGCGGCGTACGCAAGGCCTGTGCCAAGTCTTTGGTAATCAAATCGCCGGCAACGGGAATAACCGCAGTATGGCGGATTGCGCCATTGGTATAAACCGCGATGTCGGTTGTACCACCACCGATATCGATGACGCACACACCCAAATCTTTTTCGTCTTCAGTCAAAACGGCATGACCGCTTGCCAAAGGCTGAAGCATGATTTGATCCATTTGCAGACCGCAACGTTGGATACATTTTTGGATATTTTGCAAAGCAGTGTTCGCACCGGTAATGATGTGTACACGGGTATCCAAACGCACGCCGCTCATGCCGATAGGCTCTTTCACACCGGGTTGGTTGTCAATGATGTACTCTTGAACCACGGTATGCAAGATATTGTGATCAGGCGGAATATTGATGGCTTTGGCCGTTTCGATAGCACGATCGATGTCGGCTTGCGACACTTCGCCATCTTTAATTTTGACCACGCCTTGTGAATTCAGGCTGCGGATATGGTTACCGGCAATACCGGTGACGACGTGGGAAATTTTGGTATCTGCCATCAGCTCGGCATCTTCTACCGCCTGACGAATGGCTTGCGCAGTGGCATCAATGTTGGTCACCATACCTGCACGCAAACCGCGTGAAGGGCTTTGACCCAAGCCAACAATGTGGATTTCGTTATCTTCCCGAATCTCACCGATTAAGGCGATGACCTTGGACGTACCAATGTCTAAGGCACTGATATATTTATTTTGTTGTTGTTCCATAATTGCTCGTTCGCTATGTTGTCTGACTGACGGTTTGATTATTTTTGAAACAAGATTGCTTCACGTCTAATCGGCTATTCACTGTCGGAAGGGTTTTCAGACGGCCTGTAACGGACTGAAAAACCATCCTTATAACGCATATCGACATACTCGATACGACTTTGTTTTTTACGCAGCAGCGATGGCCAAATCTGGGCAAATTGCTGCAAACGTTTGATTTCGTTTTCACGCCCCAAGCGCACGGTAATGCCGTTGTTCAATACAAGCAGCCATGCCGAACGCGGCGTGTAGATCAATTCTTTGATGGTCAGTTTCAACGGACTCAAAATACCGGAAAAGTCCGCATAATGTTTGACCATGTCTTTTCCTGTCCCCTGCTGCCCTTCAAATATAGGCAGGTCCTGTTTCAGGCTTGCGGCAAACACATTACCCTTACTGTCCACCAGGCCGCCAGCGCGCCAGTGTGCAACCGGCACACGCTCGGTCAGGATAATTTCCACGGTTTCCGGAAAACGGCGGCGTACCATTGCCGAGTCAATCCAAGGCAATTCCTGAAAAGCGGCCTGCGCCGAATCAATATCGGCGCGGAACATATTACCCCTGATATGCTCTCGTGCAACGGTTTGCAATTCTTTGCTGGAAGCATATTTCAGCTTGCCCTGAATGGCAATCTGTTTCACAGGAAAATATTTGGAATTGTAAAGCCAAGCTATGCCCGAACCTATCAGCAGAAAGGTCATCAGCAATAATAGCCTGCGGGTCAGCCGACCCAGTGCGCCTGCATCATCCCACATGAGCGGTCTTCAAAATCTCAATACACAAATCAGCAAAATCTACGCCGGTATGGCCTGCAGATTTTGGCACCAAACTGTGGCTAGTCATACCGGGCAAAGTATTGATTTCCAAGAGATACAGTTTACCGTCCGTATCTTTCAGAAAGTCCACGCGCGAACAGCCGTCCGCACCAATTGCCTGCGCGCCACGCACGGCCAGTTCGCGCATCAGGTTTTCCTCCGCCTCGCTTAAATCTTCCGATGGACATTGATACACCGTATCGTCGCGGTTGTATTTAGCCTCATAGTCGTAAAACTCAGTAGCTGGAATAATATGAATGCTCGGCAGGCCTTTGCCGTTCAATACCGGGCAAGAATACTCGCCGCCGCCGATGAAGCGTTCGGCAATAATTTCGCCCTGCAAATGTTTCAATTCTTCGTAAACGCTTTTCAGACGGCCTTTTTCTTTGACTTTTACCACACCAACGCTACTGCCTTCCGCGGCGGGTTTCACAAACATCGGCAGGCCCAATTTTTCTTCAACAGCATCAAAGTCGCTGTCGTCATGCAATACAGCAAACTCAGGAACAGGCAAACCTACGGCCTGCCAAATCAGTTTGCAGCGGTATTTGTCCATACCCAGCGCGGAAGCGGCCACACCGCTGCCGGTATAAGGAATACCCATCAGTTCCAACGCGCCTTGAATCGCGCCATCTTCGCCAAAAGTGCCGTGCAGAATATTGAATGCCGTCTGAAAACCTTGTGTTTTCAATTCAGACAACGGAGTTTCTTTGGGGTCGAACGCATGGGCATCGACGCCTTTGCTTTTCAAGGCAGCCAAAATAGCGGCACCGCTGTCCAGCGAAACTTCACGCTCGCTGGAGAAGCCACCCATCAACACGGCCACTTTGCCAAAATTCTGCATAATTTCCACTTTCTTAAATACTGATACAGGCCGTCTGAATATTGTTCAGACGACCTATCTGTCCTCAAAGGCCAATATGCCTATTTATTATGATTGTTTCGACAATTCCACCAATGCAGACGGAACGCGGTTGATGCTGCCGGCACCCATATTCAGTACAACATCACCGTCTTGCAAAACATTCAGCAGCATTTGCGGCAGGTCAGCAACGTTTTCGCAGTAAATCGGCTCAAGTTTACCCAATACGCGGATGGCGCGCGCCAAGGCGCGGGAATCAGCTGCGGCAATCGGCTCTTCGCCTGCGGCATAAACTTCGGTCAACACCAAAGCATCAACGGTATTGAGGACTTTGGTAAAGTCTTCAAACAAATCGCGTGTACGGGTATAGCGGTGCGGTTGAAAAGCCAAGACCAAGCGTTTTTCAGGGTATGCACCGCGCGCAGCGGAAAGGGTTGCCGCCATTTCGACAGGATGGTGGCCATAATCGTCCACCAGCAAAGCGGTTCCGCCGTTTGGCAATTTGATGTCGCCATATTTTTGGAAGCGGCGGCCGACGCCTTCAAAGCCGAGCAAGCCTTTTTGGATGGCTTCAACCGATGCGCCAACTTCCAGCGCAACACCAATAGCCGCCAACGCATTGAGGACGTTGTGGCGGCCGGGCATATTCAAAACAACTTCAAACGGCTCTTGCTCATGTCCTTTCATTTGAACATGAACGGTAAATTTCATTTGCGCGCCGATGTTTTCAATATCGGTTGCGTAGATATCGGCAGTATCGTCCAAGCCGTAAGTAGCATAAGGTTTGCTCACTTTTGGCAAAATCGCGCGGACGTGTTCGCTGTCGATACACAAGAAGGCCTTACCGTAAAACGGCATACGGTGGATAAAATCAACAAACGCCTGATGCAGCTTCTCAACACTGTGACCGTAAGTGTCCATGTGGTCTTCGTCGATATTGGTCACAACGGACATAATTGGGGTCAGGTACAGGAAAGAAGCATCAGACTCGTCGGCTTCTGCGACGATGTATTCGCCTTTACCCAAACGGGCGTTGGTACCTGCGGCGTTGAGCTTGCCGCCGATAACGAAAGTCGGGTCGAGTCCTGCCGCGCCGAGGATAGAAGCGGTCAGGCTGGTGGTTGTGGTTTTGCCGTGCGTACCGGCAATAGCGATACCATCGCGGAAGCGCATCAATTCTGCCAACATCAGCGCGCGCGGAATCACGGGAATCTGCTGTTCCAACGCGGCAACAACTTCAGGATTGTCTTTTTTGACGGCAGTAGAAGTAACAACCACATCAGCACCGTTGACGTGTTCGGCAGTATGGCCTGGGTAAACTTGGATGCCGAGAGCACTCAAATGCTCAGTAACGGCATTACGCGCCTGATCCGAACCGGAAACTTTAAAGCCCAAATTGTGTAAAACTTCGGCAATACCGCTCATGCCGACGCCGCCAATTCCGACAAAATGGATGTTGGTAACTCGATTTTTCATCATAACGTTGCGTTCCGGTTGGTTTTTAGTGCGTAAAGGCGTTATTTTAAAGGGCTATCCGCTTCTGCGCTATGCTTTTATTGTAAAGGAATTTTAACAAAAGCAATAAAGGCCGTCTGAAACGCCGTTAATCAACTTTTCAGACGGCCTTTAATCGAAGTCTGCCTACTTATTCAGTACAGGATATGGCAATTTCCGCCACATCGTCCGCACTGTGCGGCAACGCCAGCGTACGGGCATTTTTCGCCCATTTCAGGCATTTTTCACGGTTTAATCCACCGAGGATTTCGGCCAGTTTTTCTGCCGTCAGTTGAGTTTGCGGCAACAGCAAACCAGCTTCGGCCTGCACCATAAAGCGCGCATTGGCTGTTTGATGGTCGTCCACTGCGTGCGGATACGGCACCAGCAATGCACCCAAACCGGCAGCCGTCAGCTCGGCAATCGTCAGCGCGCCGGCACGGCAAATCACCAAATCGGCATCACGGTAGGCGGATACCATATCGGTAATAAATTCGACGCACTCGGCTTGCACACCCAACGCATCGTAATCCGCCTGCAGGTTGCCCAACTTATTGCGACCGGACTGATGATACATTTGCGGACGGGCCGCCTCAGGCAATAATGCCAAAGCTTGCGGAACGGTTTTGTTCAACACATCCGCACCTAAACTGCCGCCCACCACCAAAACTTTCAGACGGCCTTGACGGTTTTCAAAACGTTCTTCAGGAACAGGCAATGCCGCAATATCGGCACGGACAGGGTTACCCACCAATCCGCCTTCATGTTGAAAGGCTTTCGGGAAAGCATACAGGACACGTTTTGCCCAACGCGACAGTTGGCGGTTGGACAAACCGGCTACGGCATTTTGCTCGTGAATCACAATCGGCACACCGGAAATTTTTGCCGCCAAGCCACCAGGGAAAGTAACAAAACCGCCAAAACCGATAACGCATTCAACACGGTGTTTCTTAATAATCTGCTGCGCGGCGCGGACGGTTTTATACAGCGTAAACGGCAACATCAGCTTGCGCTTGATGCCGTTGCCGCGGATGCCTTTAATGGCCAGCGTTTCCAAGCGTATGCCGTATTGCGGCACGATACGCTCTTCCATCGAATCCTGACTGCCCAGCCAAATCACATGATGGCCGCGCTTTTGTAGCGACTCGGCAACCGCCAATGCAGGGAAAATATGACCGCCCGTACCGCCGGCCATCAGCATAAAAGTTTTACCGCTCATGGTTTTACTCCACCGAATAACCGCGCATTTTTTGGCGGTTTTCATAATCAATGCGCAATAACAAAGTAACGCACACCAGCATGATAAAAACAGCCGAACCGCCGTAAGACATAAACGGCAAAGTCAGGCCTTTAGTGGGCAGGATACCGATGTTTACACCGATATTGAAGAAACTTTGAATACCAATCCAAATACCGATACCGTTGGCAATGTACGCGCTGAACATCAAGCCCGAATCACGCGCCTGCTTGCCGATGGAAAACGCACGCCACACCAGCCAGCCGTAGCAGAATACCAAAACCAGCATCCCGACAAAGCCAAATTCCTCGCCGATAACGGCAAAAATAAAGTCCGTATGCGGCTCAGGTAGGTAAAAGCGTTTACCCAGGCTCGCACCCAAACCCTCGCCAAACCAGCCACCGCGTACAATAGCCATCAAAGACTGCGTCAACTGATAACCCTTGCCCAAAGGATCGCTCCATGGGTTCAAAAACGCCGCCACACGCGCCATACGGTAAGGTGCAGCCCAAATCAGCAACCCCATTCCGCTCAATACCGTCAACACCAGCACGGCGAAATATTTCCACGGGAAGCCTGCCAGAAACAGCATGCCCATAGTAATCACGACAATCACGACAAACGAACCAAAATCCGGTTGCAACATAATTAAAATCAAGCTGATGGCAATCGACACAATCGGCCACAACAGAGTTTTGAACTTGATGGCGCGTTCCTTGACCCGCACCCTTGCCTCCGCCTTAAACGGGCAGGACAGCAAATCACCGATACCCGAAAATAGGGATGACCAGCCTAAAGAATCCAAGCCACGCAACATTTCTTCACGGCGCGTAAACAGGCTGGACAAATACAAGACCGTCGCCAATTTGAAAAATTCAGTCGGTTGCAGGTTGAGCGGTCCGATATGAATCCAGCGCGTCGCGCCGTTAATCTCACGGCCGACAACCAGCACCACCGCCAACAGCAAACCCGAAACAGCAAAATAAAACGGAATAATCCGCCGCCAGAAGCTCATCTTCAGCAGGAAAAGCGGCAAGCATATGGCCACCGTAAACAGGATAAACATTGCCTGCTTAGACACAAAAGAAAACTGGCTGTCCCCTTCCGATGCTGCATACACAATAGAAGCCGAATAAATCATAATCAGGCTGAAGACCGTCATTAAGACGACCATCCACAAGAGAGAAACATCAAACTTCCGACCATCGCGCGCAATCGGCCGGTCAAGTATTTTGGAAAGACTAATCATGAAAACATCCGTAACGGCTTGAATAAAATATTCAGACGGCCTGCAAATGGGCAAGAGGCCGTCTGAAAAAATGAATTAACGTTATTTTAAAGGTTTATTTCCAAACCAACAATTCAGAATCTTTAAAGATGCCGGATTCCGACGTTCTTTGCGCCCTCCCCTACCCTTTGATACCGGCAAAAGGCCGTCTGAAAACGCTTTTATGTTCTCAGACGGCCTTGTATAAATTTTTTCTTCAGAAAAATAGGCTACTTTTTATCCAATACAAACCCTAAGCCAACTGCGGTATTTCCACCCACGGCTGTATCTGTTCCAACTGCGCTGCAAGGCGGAGCAGCGTGTCTTCGCGTCCGTGAGCGGCGGCAAACTGAGTACCGACGGGCAGCTCGTTATGCCGGTAAAGCGGCACGCTCATGGCGGGGTTGCCGCTCATGTTCAGCGGCGACGTATAACCGACGTATTGCAGCGCGGCGGCGGCTTCTTTTTCCAAAAACGGGTTGTTTTTCAACAGAAAACCCAAACGCAGCGTGCCGAACAGCAGGCGCATGGCTTTTTGCGCGGCGGGTGGCGGCATCATCTCGCCGATTTTCGGCGTGGTGCGCGGGCAGACGGGCGTCATCAACACGTCGTAGCGCGTAAAAAATGCTTTGGCGGCACGTTCCTGCGCCAACATCACGTCGCGCGCCCAAGCCATTTCGCCCGCGCTGATTTGCCGCCCCTGCACAATCATTGCCCACGTTGTCGGCTCAAGCAGGCGGTGCGGCAGTTTTTGTCCGGTTTCGTATTGATATTGGTAGAACAGTTTTGCCGTTTCACCCATGACGATGATGCGGGCGGCTCGGTTTAATTGTTCGGGCGGCACAAAATCGGGCGTGGCTTCTTCCAATTCGTGTCCCGTGTCTTGCATCAGTTTCAAACTATGGGCGAACGCGGCTTCCGTGCCTTCGTCGTTACCGCCGCCAAACCATGTCTGTTTCCAAAAAGCGATTTTCAGACGACCTGTTTCTAGTTTCAGGCTGTCTGCAAAACCGTTTTCGGGCGGCGGCGGGCAGGCATACAGGGCGCGGGCTTGGGTTTGGGCGGCGATGTCCAGCAAAACCGCGCTGTCGCGCACGCTGCGGGTCAACACATGGTCGCATACCAAACCTTGCCATGCCTCCGATGCGTTCGGCGCGTAACTGCTGCGGCCGCGCGTGGGTTTCAGCCCGAACACGCCGCAGTTGTGCGCGGGTAAGCGAATGGAGCCGCCACCGTCGCTGCCGTGCGCTGCGGGTACGACGCCCGAAGCCACTGCCGCCGCCGCGCCTCCGCTGCTGCCGCCCGCGGTGTAATCCAAATGCCACGGATTGCGCGTGATGCCGTAAATTTCGGTTTCGGTAACGGGATACGCGCCCCATTCGGGCGTGGTGGTTTTGCCGAACACGCGCAGCCCCGCATCAAGATAGGCTTGGGTCAAATCGCTGTTTTGCTTGGCAATGTAATGCTGCATCATGCGCGAACCCGACCATGTCGGCGCGCCTTCCCAATCCGCCAGCAGGTCTTTGAGCAAAAACGGCACGCCCGCCAGCGGCGTATCGGCATTTTCAGACGACCTCTGCCACGCCGCCGCGCGTTCGCGCAAATCGTGCGCCAACAGATTGAGCTTGGGATTGACTTCGTCCAAGCGGTTTAAAGCAGCCTGCAACACTTCATCGGCGGACACTTCTTTTTTGCGGATCAGCTCTGCCAAACCGACGGCATCGTAACGGATGTATTCTTGAAAATTCATGGGTTTTCCTTTCAGATTGATAAACACACGTTTTGTCGGTCAGGCATGGCTGCCCGCCTTTTTGCCGTTTGCCCGCATAGGCAATTTTTAAGAAACAGTAACACCGGATAAGGCAAAGAACAAGTTTGCTGCTGCTGCAAAAAGGTCGTCTGAAACCGCCTTGACGTTTTCAGACGACCTTTGAAGTAATGTCGCACATGGTTTACGGCAGAATCTCAATTTCCGCATTGTGTTTTACGCTGCGGTAGAGTTCGTCGACTTCTTCGTCCGTTACCGCGATGCAGCCGTTGGTCCAGTCTTTTTGCAGGTGTTTTTTGCCGATAAAACCCCAGCCGTTTTTCATGCCGTGGATTTTAATCAACCCACCCGGGCTTTTGCCGTGTTGTTCGGCATAAGCTTTGTCGGCTTCGTTCGGATAGGAAACACCGAGGTTTTTGTGGTATCCGCTGTTGGGATTACGCTCATTGATGCGGTATTTTCCTTCGGGCGTTTTGCCATCGCCTTCAAACTGTTTATGCCCGATCGGCTGCTTGCCCAACGAAATAGGATAAGTTTTCAGTAACCTGCCTTGCGAGTACGCCGACATGGTGCGCTTGCTTTTATGCACGACTAATCTGTCGATAACGGCATCTTCAGGCAACGGCGCTTCGCTTGGCATAGTAACGGTTGTCGTGGAACGAATCGGTGCAGCAAACCAAAATACTGAAGCGGCGACAGCCAAAAGTACGACCATCGCCACGCCGATTTTCAACCCGACTTTCATCTTTCAGACGGCCTTACAAAGCCTTAAACGCTTCAATAAACACTTCCGAACGGTGCGCATAGCCTTTAAACATATCAAAGCTCGCACAAGCCGGACTGAGCAGCACGATATCGCCCGCTTCGGCTTGGGCGTATGCCGTCTGAACCGCTTCTTCCAAAGTGGCACAGTTGGTCATATTCAAGCCGCAGCCGTCCAAATCGCGGCGGATTTGCGGCGCATCGACGCCGATCAGGAACACGCCTTTTGCCTTGCCGACAAGCGCGTCGCGCAGGGGTGTGAAGTCCTGCCCTTTGCCCATGCCGCCCAAAATCACGAAGAGCGGATTTTGCAGACCGGCAATCGCGGCGGCGGTCGCGCCGACGTTCGTGCCTTTACTGTCGTCGATGAACACCACGCCGTTTTTCTCGCCGATTTTTTCCACACGGTGCGGCAGGCCTTGGAAGGTTTTGACGTGCTCGAGCAATGCTTCGCGCGGCAAACCGACGGCTTCGCACAAAGCGACGGCAGCCATCACGTTGGCGGCGTTGTGCAAGCCTTGCAACGGGATGTCTTGCGTGGCAATCAAATCTTCATTGCCTTGTTTCAGGCGGCCTGTCTCGCGCTCCAACCAAAAATCAGCTTCATGTTCCAACGAAAACCATTTCACCTCGCGTCCAGCACGCTTCATCGCGCGGCAGAACACGTCGTCTGAATTTAAAACCTGCACACCATCGCCACGGAAAATCTTGGCTTTGGTATGCGCGTAGTCGAGCAGGTCGTCGTAGCGGTCGAGATGGTCTTCGGAAATGTTCAGCACCGTCGCCGCAGTCGGGCGCAGGCTTTCGGTGTTTTCCAGTTGGAAGCTGGAAAGCTCCAAAACCCACACGTCCGCCTTTTTACCTTCGCGCTGCAATTCCGCCTCCAAAACCGGCGTACCGATATTGCCCGCGATGACGGTATCCAGCCCGCACTTGATGCAGAGATAGCCGACTAGGCTCGTTACCGTCGTTTTGCCGTTGCTGCCGGTAATCGCAATCACCTTGTCGCCGCGGCGGTTCACAATGTCCGCCAGCAATTCGATATCGCCCAACACACGTCCGCCATTTTGCTTGAACGCCTCGATATCCGGCTGCCGCTCGCTAATACCGGGACTGAGCGCCAGAATATCGAAACCATTATCCAACGCATCTTTCAGACGGCCCGTATAAAACACCAGCCCGTCAAACATCTTACCAATTTGCGACACGCGCTCGGCTTTCAGCTCCGCATCATAAGCAGCCACCTCCGCGCCGTTTTTGCGCAGGTAGGCAATCATGGAAATACCCGTACCGCCAAGTCCGGCGACGAGGATTTTTTTGTTTTGAAAAGTCATTTTGGTTTTGTCCTAAAACAAATCATATTGAACAGGAGGATGTCCGCCCCCTGCTCAAGCCGCTTAGAGCATCGAGGCTTCTTTTGCCCTTCTGTGATTTTGGTTTTGCTGGTTAATCCGCTTGTATTTTTCCAGCAAACTGTTTTGGGCATAAGTCAGCGTAGTATTGAAACTCATATGCGGACCTTCCAGTGTAATCCGCGTACCGCCGTCGTGGAATACCGCTATTTTGTCACCAACAAACGGAATCTGTCTGCTGACCGGCTTGTATTTGCTCCCGAGCATCTTCATCAGCTCTTCGAATTTGTATTTTGGAAAAACAGCCTGCACATAAACCAACACCTTTTTCTCGTCGAAAATCAGCGTTACCTGCTCCAAGCCGCTGAAATCGATGGCTTTCGGGTTAAGCGAATATTGGTAGCCACCCGAATACGGATTGAGCTGTTCTTTATTAAGGCGGTACATCCTACCAGCTTCCGCTTCGGTCGTCTTGCCGATTTCCATACCAAACACGCTCGGCGCGGCAAAGACAAACGGACTGATCAGCAGCAGTGCAAATAAAATCAATTTTTGTTTCATAGTTTTTTCCTTTTCCGAAGATTTATTTTTCAGACGGCATTTTACAGCCGATCAATAACCCAGCTTCAAACGGCGGTAATTATCGCAGCCGATTTGGTATCCGCTGTCGCAAGCCTTACCGTACCATTCTTGGGCAAGGGCGCTGTCTTGGCGCACACCGCGTCCAGACTCATAGGCTATACCTAAATTGTATTGGGCTATAGCATTTCTTTTTTTTGCCGCCTTACTATTCCATTTAACCGCTTCGGCATAATCTTGGCGCACGCCGTGTCCGTTGTAATACATCACACCCAAATTGCTTTGGGCATTAGCCTCCCCCTGCTCCGCCGCTTTGCGATACCATTTGACTGCTTCAGCATAATCTTGGCGCACACCTTGCCCGTTAGCATACATCAAGCCCAAGCTATATTGGGCTTCAGCAATCCCTTGCTCTGCCGCTTTGCGGTACCATTTAACTGCCTCAGTATAGTCTTGGTGAACGCCTTGCCCATATACATACATTGCTCCCAAATAGTATTGGGCTTCAGCATACCCATGTTCAGCCGCTTGGTGAAACCATCTCGTTGCTTCGGCATAATCTTTACGCACACCACGCCCTTCAACATACATCATACCCAAAAGAACTTGAGCATTAATATCCCCCTTCTCCGCTGCTTGAAGATACCACTTGACCGTTTCTGCGTAATCTTGACGAACACCTTGCCCAACACTATACATTATGCCTAATAGAACTTGAGCATTGGCCTCCCCCTGCTCCGCCGCTTTGCGATACCATTTGACTGCCTCGGCATGGTCTTGGCGCACGCCTTGTCCGTTGTAATACATCAAACCCAAATTATATTGGGCAGCAGCATCTCCTTGCTCTGCAGCTTGAAGCGTTTCCTTAAAATCCGGCACATCATCCGCACAAACCGCCTGCGCAAGGCCTAAAGACAATAGAGCTATCATCATTTTTTTTAATAATTTATTCATTTTAAAACCTATTACCTTTTACTTTTAAATTATTGTTTCTGTTTTATCTAAGGATGTTCAGACGGCACTTAGCCAGCGAATTCCTTAAAAAAACTATCTACACCATAACTACTCAAAATCTGCTGCAATTCCGGTGCGCGCACCCATGGGTCAACCGCCATTGGCGGCATAGGCGGTTCGATACCGTCTTCGTTTTGGTTACGACACCAATCTGCCATGGCAAAAACTTGGATTAAAACAGGTTCGGCAAGTGCTTTATCGATGTCCAGTTCGCTCATGGCTTGGGCAAAGCAGGCGATCCATTCGTTGCGGACTTGTACGTTGACGGCAAAAGGCATATGGCGGGCGCGCAGTTGGGGATGGCCGTATTTTTCGACAAAAAGTTGCGGACCGCCGAGCCAGCCGCTGAAAAATTCGTAGAGCTTTTCGCGTATCAGGGTCATGTCTTCGCCGTGCATTTGGCGCAAGGCTTGGTATTTCGGCTCAAGTTCCATCAAGTCGTAGAAACGGTCGGTCAGGGTGCGGATGCCGGTTGCGCCGCCAAAAGATTGATACATGTTTGGGGACTTTCTGTGTGGATTATTGCGGGATTTATTTTGAGATGTAGGATTCAGGCAAGCATACTTACCTTACATAATGGCCGTCTGAAAGTTTCAGACGGCCTTTGGAGATTTAGCGGATTTTGAGGGTACTTAAACCAATCAGCACCAAGACGATGGTGATAATCCAGAAACGGACGACGACTTGGGTTTCTTTCCAGCCTTTTTGTTCGTAATGGTGATGAATCGGCGCCATCAGGAAGATGCGTTTCTTGGTGCGTTTGTACCAACCGACTTGCAACATAACGGAAATGGCTTCAACAACAAACAGGCCGCCCATGATGACGAGGACAAATTCTTGGCGGATGATGACGGCAACGGTACCGAGCGCCGCACCAAGCGCGAGTGCACCGACGTCGCCCATAAAGACTTGTGCCGGATAGGCGTTAAACCACAAAAAGCCGAGACACGCGCCACACATGGCGGTACAGAAAATCACCACTTCGTTTGCGCCGGCAACGTAAGGTAATTGCAGGTATTGGGCAAATTGGGAGTGGCCGCTGGCATAAGCAAAGATGGCAAGGCCGGCGGCGACAAGTACAACGGGAAATGCGGCCAAGCCGTCCAAGCCGTCGGTCAGGTTAACGGCATTGGATGTGCCGACGATGGTCAGGTAGGACAATACCAAGAAGCCGACGACACCAAGCGGCAAGGCAACTTGTTTGAAGAAGGGAACAATCAGGATATTGTTGGCAGAATTTGTAGCAAGGTAGAACAATGCCAAACCGGCAATAATGGCAACGCTGGACTGCCACACCATTTTAAATTTGGCAGACACACCGTTAGGGTCTTTATAAACCACTTTGCGCCAGTCGTCGTAAAAACCGAGTGCACCGGTAGCGAGCAAGACGCCTAAGAGAATCCAGATATAAGGATTTGCCCAGTTGCCCCATAAGATTGTGGACACGGTAATGGCAGTCAAAATCAGCGAGCCGCCCATGGTTGGCGTACCGTTTTTGATCAGGTGGGTTTGAGGGCCGTCGGTACGGACGGCTTGACCGACTTTAAGCGCAGTCAGTTTGCGGATGGTCCACGGACCAAGCAATAGGGAAAACGCCAAAGCAGTCAGCGCAGCCATCACGGCACGGAATGTGGTGTATTGAAAAATATTCAGGCCGGTTAACCAGTTACTGAAATGTGCGAGCCATAAAAACATGGGGCTTCCTTTTTTGTTTTTGTTGTTACAGCGGGCTTATTGCCCAATTAAAAATAAATCGGTATGCCGTCTGAAATTTCAGACGGCCTTATTGAGTAAGATTATTTCTCTACCACGCAAATCGGATAGTTTCCAGGATTCTTTCCGCCTCCTAAGTCCAAACAGGTATCTTCATAAATAAATGCCTGTACTCTCATTCCGGCATAAAACGTGGCAATCAGCAAACTAACCAATAGAAAAATCTTTTTCATATTTCTGACGGCCTTTTCAAGTTTTATTTTCTTGAGTCTGAAAATAATCTTTGGGATGTAAGCAAAATAGGCTATAACAAATTGCAGCGCGAATAACAACATCCGGCCATGACAACCAACTTGCCCAACTCACAGTTAAATAATTGACTGTATTGTAAACGATATACAGAATGCAACTAAATAGCCACAACCTACGCGCCCAATCCTTACCTCTCCATAGTCCAACAGCAGTAACCAGCATCAATATGACTTGCACAAGCAAATAAAAATTTCCTAACCAAAACCAAAGTAAACGTCCACTTGTGATTTCGTATGCTGTCCTTATTGTCTCAAATCCTACATTTTCGATGTAAAGCCACACTGTCGCAGGCCATAAAACTGCTGCCACTACTATCATCCCAACGATAACCTGCAACAGTATAGGTCGTTTTCTTTTCTGCCCCATTTTCAGACGACCCCTTTATCCGTCAACGCCTCAACCACTTCTTCCATCTTCATAAAGCGCGAGCCTTTGACCAATACAGTAGCTCGTTCGGGCAAGTCGTGGCTCAACACTTGAATCAGCGGATCTTTGTCTGCAAACCACAAACCTTCCGCGCCAAATGTCTCTGCCGCTTCAACGCTGTTGTCGCCGACAAAATACGCGGCCTCGATGCCTTTATCCCGTGCATACGCGCCAACTTCGGCGTGCATGGCGGCGGCTTCATCCTCACCCAATTCGCCCATATCGCCCATCACAAAAATACGCGGCGCAGGCATAGCGGCGAGCACATCAATGGCGGCTTTCATGCTGTCGGGGTTGGCATTATAAGTATCGTCAATCAAAGTTGCATCTTTAATGCCTTGCTTGATATTCAGACGGCCTTTGATATTGCTGAAATTTTTCAGGCCGTCTGAAACTTCGGCAAGGCTCAAACCTGCCGCCAAAGCCAGAGCCGCCGCCGCTACGGCATTATGCACATTGTGACGACCGGGGACTGGCAACACCACGGCAACACGTTCATTGCCGCGCACCAAATCAAATTCGCAGGACAACGGTTTCAACGCAATATTTTCTGCATGGACATCACCACTGGCAACGCCGAAAGTCTGAGCGTTCAATTGTGCAGTAGCAGCTTCAAATGTAGCGATATTGGCATCTTCGCACGGAATCAGCGCAATGCCGTCTGAAAGCAAACCTTCGTAGATTTCACTTTTTGCTTTAGCAATATCGCCGACGCCATCAAAACCGCAACCGACATGCGCGCGCAAGGCGTTATTGACCAGAGCAACATTCGGACCGGCAATTCGGGTCAACAAAGACAATTCGCCAAAATGGTTCATACCCATTTCAATGACGACATAGCGGTGTTTTTCGTTCAACTTCAACAAAGTCAGCGGCAGGCCGATATGGTTGTTGAAATTACCGGCAGTCGCCAACACAGCTTCATCACCAAATCGATGACGCAATACGCCGGCCAACATCTCTTTAACCGTCGTTTTGCCGGAAGAACCGGTAATACCGAAGACAAACGGATTCACATTTTCACGCCACACCTTCGCCAGTTTTTGCAAAGCCACAAGCGTATCGTCAACCTTCAATACGCCTTTCAAAGCCGCACAATCTTCGCGCGAAACCACAACTGCCGTTGCCCCCGCTGCCAACACATCTTCAACAAAGTCATGCGCATCAAAGCGCTCACCGGCAAGCGCAAAAAATACGTCGCCGTCCTGAATATCGCGGCTGTCTGTAACAATACGCGAAACGGATTGATTTTCAGACGGCATCGGAAGGCCGAGAGTTTGGCAGATGAAATTTAGGTCTAGTGGTTTCATGGTTTCTTTCGTTTGTTTTTTTCAAACAGGCATTTTATTGCAAAGGCATTTTACACTTTGGCAGAAGGCAGCAACTCTTCGACGAGCACCTTTAAAGCGCGCCTTCCTTCTCGATTTCTGGTACTGGGATGAGGTGCTCGGTAACATATTATTTCCTTATTACCTTCAAAAGAAAATTTTTCCAGTTTTCCCTTATTCAAGCCGTTTATGCCTTGACCCGAGCCGGACAAATCAGGAAAGCACTCCCTCCGCGCCGCTACGCCGCCGTCTCCGCTTACGAAAAGAATAATCTGTGGCTTTAAAATTTCAATTTGGGCACGTAACAATTTACAGGAAAGTGTTTTTATATCTTCGAACCAATCCGAATGCTTAGGATGTTTAGTTTTATAGTCCACCGCAAAAATATTAGCCCACAAGATGCCTTCATTCCCACTTCGCTTAGCAACGTTACGGACGAAATTGAAAAATGTTGCTCCTTTTGTGTTTCTTTTTAAATCCCCAGTCAAATTCCGCCAAATAAAATCTTTGCTTAACGACATCAGTTGCCTTACATTTTCGGCATGATATTCATCAAATTTCTTGCTATCGTACCAACTTCGTGTTTCTCGACCGACAATCAGAATTTTATGTTCTGCGCTTTCATAATGCTCAGGGACAAAGCCCAAATGGATATTGGATAATTTATTGTCTTTATTGCTAATTGCACGCAACAAGTTCTGATGTTCCGGTTTGTTTAAAATCTCTACATACTTATTCAGCAATAATTCTTGTAAATCATTCACTTGACGTATTCCTGTACTATTGAAACCGATTTTCCCACACTCAACTACCGATTTTTCCATACTCTTGATAATCGGAGAAACACAAGATGATGGTTTTACCGTTTTTACGATAAGGGTGGCAGAGGCTGTAATGACCGTCTTCCGCTTCATAGCGCATTTCCTGGGTTTGTCCGGCAAATACTTTTTGCAGGTATTCGCGCTCCTTCAAATCCGGGGAATAGACATAGTCCGTTTTCTTGACCGCTACTTTCTCACCATTTCGATTCACGACAAAATTATCGCTACCTTCTGCATTCTGATTGGTGGCAGGCACGACTTCGTCACTCAGGGTAAGACGGGAGGAGTCGGCTGAAAAAGCCAGATAAACCGGTTTGTTGTCGATCTTATCCGGCACGATAATCATGGCAGACTTAAAAGACGAATTGTCTTTAGCCATCAAATCCAGGATTTCCGACGTTTTTCTGATATACGCCAAGTCGAAACGGTAATCAGCCAACGCATCTATTTGAGCAGGATTGTCTTTGACGATACGCTCCGACGATTGGATTAAGATGTCACGTTTTTGTTGAATTGTCAGGTAATTGCCACCGAACAACAATGCCGCTAATAAAGGAAATACCGCCAACAGCAGATATAAGGTTTTCCTACCGCCACGGACTTCTTCTTCCTGCCCGCGCTCGGCAATACGAGTCAGATTCAACATGATGTTTAGCATCAGCGTACCGCCACCGCCCATCACCGTAAAAATCCCCAAAATACTCATCAGGGAAATTTCTGTAATGTGTTCGCGGAACACCTTGAGTCCGAAAACTTGAATCAATATCAGCGCGAACACCCAGTACACCAGCAGCACGACTGTCACCATACCGACGATATTCGTTGCCTTAACCAATTTCTTTGCGTTCATACTCTCAAATCTTGTTCAGACGGCCTATCTGCTCTGATTAATCAGCGGATACGGATTCACCGCGCCGCTGGGCAGATACACGCCGTAATGCAGGTGGACCGGTGTAGTTCTGGCGTTGCCGGTTTTACCGACATAGCCGATGACCTGCCCTTCTTTGACTCGCTCATATAAGCGGATACGGGCAAATTTATTCAGGTGGGCATAGTAATGCCATGCACCTGGCCCTTGGATACCGATAACTTTACCGCCCAATCGGTTGCGTCCGATTTTGGTTACGATACCGGGCGTGGTACTGCGTATCGGCGTGTTTTTCTTAGCAAAAATATCCACACCTTCATGCCTGCGCCCCTGACTGCGCGCTGCGCCCCAAGTATCGTCAAAACGCTTGCCCTTAACAGGATTGGGCAGGCTTTGCTCGGCCGGAGGCTGTTGCGCCCTCAACTGCTCGATTTCGGCAGTAGGACGCGGAAGTTGTTTGGTTGTACAGCCTGCGAATAAAACTACGGCTGCACTGATTAATAAGGTTTTTGTCGGCATTTTCAGCATCAAATCGGTCTCCTTGTTGTTCAGATGGCCTTGTTAAAAAGTCCTCTAAAACAAACAACTGTGATGGGTTTAATGGCTGACGTGCCGTAATGCGTGTGTCGTATTGCTTTTATTGTATATGTTTAAATCTTTTTCAGACGGCCTTAAGGTTTTGGGCCGTCTGAATATTTGCGATATGGCTTATCCGCGCTCTGCCAATGCTTTTTCTGCGATTTCAAAATCGGAGAAATGGTGCTTCACGCCTTGTACATCCTGATAGTTTTCATGCCCTTTACCGGCAATCAGGATGATGTCGTTTGCGGCGGCGCGTTCGACTGCGTAACGGATGGCGGCGGCGCGATCAACTTCGACACGCTCAGGATTAGGTACGGCAGGCAAAATATCGTTGATAATTTCTTGCGGATTTTCCAAGCGCGGGTTGTCGCTGGTAACCACCACTTTATCGGCACCCTGAACTGCTGCCGCACCCATCAATGGGCGTTTGCCGCGGTCTCGGTTGCCGCCGCAGCCAAACACACACCACAAAGCCGCGCCCTGAGGTTTGATTTCTTGCAAAGTGGAGAGTGCTTTTTCCAGTGCATCGGGGGTGTGGGCATAATCGACAACGACCAAAGGTTTGCCGCTGTTCATGATGCAGTCCATTCGGCCTGAAGCAGGACGGATTTTTGCCAGTACTTCCAAAACGTTATTGAGTGGATAACCGTTGGCACACAGCAAAGCAACGCAGGCGGCGAGGTTTTGCGCGTTGAATCGTCCGAGCAGACGGGTACGGCATTTTCCTTCGCCCCACGGAGTTTGGAATACGGCTTCCATGCCGTCTGAAGAAGCGGTGAAATCGGTAATGCGGATATCGGCGTGTTCGCTGAAACCATAGCCATAAACAGCTAAATCGGGACAGTCTTTTTTCAGACGGCCTGTGAGTTCTGCGCCGTATTCATCATCGACATTGATGATGGCGTGTTGCAGACCATGCCAGTAGAACAGGCGCGACTTGATGGCACCGTAGGCTTCCATGGTGCCGTGGTAATCGAGGTGGTCGCGGGTGAGATTGGTGAAGATTGCACTGCAAAACGGCACGCCGTTGACGCGCGATTGGTCAAGGCCATGGCTGGAAACTTCCATCGCGGCGGCTGTTGCGCCTTGCTGGCGGAAGCGGTAGAGCAGGGTTTGGACATCGACAGGGGCAGGCGTGGTATGCGTGGTCTCTTCCAATGCGCCCCAAAAGCCGTTGCCGACCGTGCCGATAATAGTGGTTTTTTCGCCCAACAGATCGGCAGCTTGCGCCAGCCATTGTGTGATAGAGGTTTTGCCATTGGTACCGGTTACGCCCCAGACTTTAAGGCCGTCTGAAACATTGCCGTAAACCTGTGCCGCCAACATACCGGCGCGATGTTTCAAATCTTTAATGCCTTGATTGGGAACATTCCATTCGGGATTCCATGTGAATTTACCGTCATCATCCCAAAAAACAAAGGTTGCACCGTTGGCAATGGTGGCAGGGATATAGCTGCGGCCGTCTGTATATTCGCCCTGACAGGCAACGAAAATGTCACCCTGTTTAATTTGTCGGCTGTCTGAATGCAACAAACGCCCTGCTGCGTTTTCACACAGCAGAGGCGGAAAGTTGGTTTCAGCCAAGGGGGTTAACTTGCTGAACATAAACAATATCTCTTTGATTGTTTGGATTATGACGGTACTTTGACAGTAGCGGTATTACTTAAAGGCTTGGTCGGGGAAACGCCCAAGATGTTCAAGCTTCCGCTCATGACTTCTTTGAATACGGGACCGGCAACCACGCCGCTGTAATAGCCGTTGGCAGTCGGTTCGTCGATGGTAACGGCCACAATCACGCGTGGATTTTTAGCCGGAGCAAAACCGATGAACGTACCGACGTGTTTGTTGTCCACATAGCGGCCATTGACCAGTTTACGCGCCGTACCGGTTTTCGCACCTACGTCGAAACCATCCACAGCACCGGCAGTACCGGAACCGCCGGCTTCAGTAACGGAAACCATCAACTCGCGCACTTTTTTCGCAGTAGAGGCTTTGATGACGCGCTTGCCTTTAGGGGCAACCGCTTGTTTTTCAAAGCTGACCGGCAACAATTCGCCGTCATGGGTCAAGACAGTATAGGCTCGCGCCAATTGCAATAAGCTTAATTGCAGGCCATAACCGAAAGACATGGTTGCCTGTTCAATTTTTTGCCATCTGCGCCAGCTTCTCAACAAACCTGCAGTCTCACCCGGAAAGCCCGAATGCATACGCACACCCACACCTAAATCATGATAGAAATCGTACATTTCTTTAGGCGTAAACATGGCAGAAAGTTTACTGGTACCGACGTTGGAAGATTTTTGCATAATGCCGCGCACATCCAAAGTAGGATAAACGTGGGTATCTTGTACGGTAGCCGGACCGATTTTGTAAGGCAAGGTGTTGAACGTATCGGTTGTATCCACTTTACCGGAATCCAATGCTTTGGCAATGGTAAACGGTTTCATGACAGAACCAGGTTCGATCATGTCGGTTACAGCGCGGTTGCGACGCTGTTCGCTATTGGCTTGACCCGGTTGATTCGGATCGTAAGCCGGGCTATTGACCAAAGCCAAAATTTCGCCGGTTTGCGCATCCAATACCACAACCGTACCCGCTTTGGCTTTGTGATAAGCCACCGCTTTGTTCAACTCGTCATAAGCCAGCGTTTGAATACGCTGATCCAAAGACAAAATCATATCTTGGCCGTTTTTAGGCACGCTGTTGCGTGGAGAATCGAGACTGTCAACGATATTGCCTTTGTTGTCACGCAATACGACTTTCGCACCATCTTCACCACGCAGGCTGTCTTCACGGGAAAGCTCCAAGCCCTCCTGACCTTTGCCGTCGATATTGGTAAAACCGATAACGTGTGCAAACAGATTGCCCATCGGGTAATGGCGTTTCAATTCTTTTTGGAAAGCGATGCCTTTAATGCCCAATGCCTTGATTTCTTCTGCTTTCTCGTAGCTGAGTTGGCGTTTCAGGTAGATAAAGCCTTTGTCTTTTTTAGACAATTTATTTTTCAAAACTTCAACAGGCACATCAACAATGGCCGACAGTTTTTCTAATTGTTCTGCAGTCGGCATTTCTTCCATACCGGAAGGCATGGCATACAATGATTCAGTAGGCGCACTCAAAGCCAATGTGGCACCATTGCGGTCGGTAATCATACCGCGTGATGCCGGCAGCGGAAGCGTACGCACAAAACGTTGGTCGCCCTGATTTTTCAAAAATTCATGCTGACTGGTTTGCAGATAAACCCCGCGTACCAACAGACCGGTAAATGCCAGCGCAACAGCGCCCAGCACCAAACCGATTCGCCCGTTACTTGTCAGCGGTTTTTTCGTTTTTGTTGTTCCAGACAGCATTTGAGGTTTATATTCGTTCTTAATTAACATGTTGAACTTCTCATGACTTAGCTGCTCAGTGAGCCATCAAATCCCGTAAATCTTGCACTAATGCAAGGCTCTATATTCTTATTTTTTGCGTTCCAGCATAGCCGTATTATGCGCACCCGGCGGAAGCAGATGTTGCTTTTCTGCCGCCACTTTAATCAACTTGTGGTTTGCCAACCTAGCCTGCTCCAACTTCAAGCGCGCGTAATCCTGTTCCAACTGAATTTCCCGTTTTTGTGCCTTATCCAACTCGATAAAATGCAAACGGGACTGGTTTTGCTTAAACACTACGGCAAAGGCTGAGACCGTCACCAAAACCAGTAATAAAATATTCAACTTACCCATCTCAAACTTTCAGACGGCCTGTCAACAGGACTATCTCTTACGACAGCGTTTAGACGCCATCCCCTACTCAATAACCGAAAATTCGCCGCTACTGCGCTCCGCCACACGCAAAACTGCACTGCGCGCACGCGGATTAGCTTCAGTCTCTGTCGAACCCGGTTTGATTGCTTTGCCCACAGCCTTCAAAGGCGGCTGAGGTAAATCCGCTTCCTTAACCACTGCCCAACGGGGCAATGGCGCATGTTGCGAATATTTTTTAATAAACTGCTTCACAATTCTGTCTTCCAGCGAATGGAACGCAATGACAGCCAAGCGTCCACCCTCTTTCAGACGACCTGCAACCTGCGGCAAAACTGCCTCTACCTCTTCGAGCTCGCGGTTAATAAAGATGCGAACTGCTTGGAAGGTGCGCGTTGCAGGGTCTTGTCCGCGCTCACGAGTACGGACGTTTTGCGCCACAAGCTGCGCCAGCTTGCGGGTTGTATCGATGGGACTCTCCTCGCGTTGCGCAACAATGGCGCGCGCAATCTGGCGACTAAACCGCTCTTCACCATAATTCTTAATTACCTCGTGTAAATCCTGTTCGGATGCAGTTGCAATCCATTCTGCCGCAGACATCCCGCGAGTCGGATCCATCCGCATATCCAACGGCGCATCAAAGCGGAAACTGAATCCGCGGCTGCCATCGTCAATTTGCGGCGACGAAATCCCCAAATCAAAAAGCGCACCATCAATCTTATCGATGCCCAATTCATCCAAGGCCGTCTGAAATGTTTCAAAACCATTGTGTACAACACTGACACGTTTATCTTGCGCCGCCAGTTCATTGGCTACCGCAATCGCCTCGGGGTCTTTATCAAAAACAACCAAACGACCCTGCTCACCCAAACGCGACAAAATTAGCCGGGAATGCCCTCCCCTACCGAACGTGCCGTCCACATAAATCCCGTCTTCACGGATTGCCAACGCATCCACCGCCTCATGCAACAAGACAGTAACATGCTGATAATTTTCAACTTTACTCACAATTGCAAATCCGTTTGACTCAATTGGAAAGCCAATTCATCAGGATCGATATCCAAAGCCTGATTCATTTCCTCTTCCCAATGTTCGCGACCCCACAACTCCATACGGTTTGCACGGCCAACCAAAGTAACTTCTTTTTCAAAATCCACGCGTTTGCGCAGATTGGCCGGAATCAAAACACGTCCGGCGCTGTCCCACTCCAAAATCTCCGCATTATGCAACAACAAATTCTGATACCGTTGCAAAGCTTCATTGCCGGCTACTTTCAACTTCAAAATCTGCTCGGCTTTTTCTTCCCAAACGGGCTCGGGGTACATTAATAATTTTTTTCGGGAATCCAGAGTGACCACAATTGCAGGCGTATAACGGCGCAGCAAAATATCGCGGAATTTGGCAGGAATCGCCAACCGCCCTTTACTGTCCATACTCAATTCATGAGCGCCGCCAAACACATCACACCCCAAATTCGATTAAAATAAAACTAGAGTGGGATTAAAAATCCCACCTCCCTAAAATATTTCGTTTTCACTTCCACGGAACACTTTTTAGGAAAAAGTAACCACTTTCACCCACTATGCCCCACTAACCGACACTATAAGAAATTTTGGCAATCAGGTCAAATCAACCCCTCATCTGAAATGAAACACTAAACACTTAAAATTCAATAGGTTATATATGTAAAAATGCATGACAAATTGATATGACAATCATTTCATATAGCATAAAACACTATATATAGTATTGTTTGTGTTTTTAAAATACTACATATAGTATTTTTATACCCGATTACCACCCCTCTCACAAGGGGCTATAATATACAAACAAATTCAAATTTTTTACATTATCTAACAGTCATGAAGCCACAACTCCCCCTCCCTTCTACTGATGCACAAGCCTCTTCAGCACACCTGACCAAGCTCATAAAAAACGAAATTAAACAACATCAAAACTGGATACCCTTCTCCCGTTTTATGGAGCTTGCCCTTTACACACCTCAATACGGCTATTACAGCGGAGGCAGCCATAAAATCGGCACAGACGGCGACTTCATTACTGCCCCCACCCTCTCCCCCCTATTCGGACAAACCCTTGCCAAACAACTTGCCGAATTACTGCCGCAAACAGCAGGCAATATCTACGAATTTGGTGCAGGTACAGGTCATCTCGCTGCCACACTCTTGCAAAATCTTTCAGACGGCCTAAATCATTACTATATTATCGAGCTATCGGCAGAGCTTGCAGAGAGACAACGCCAATATATTCTTGAACATACCTCCCCAGAAGTAGCCGCCAAAGTCATCCACCTCACCACATTGCCCGAACACTTTAACGGCATCATCATCGGCAACGAAGTATTGGATGCCATGCCGGTGGAACGCTTGATTTATCAAGATGAAGGGTTTCAACAAATCGGCGTCAGCCTAGAGAATGACGAGCTAATCGAAGTCATCAGACCATTGACCCAAGCCGAACTTACGCAAACAGCCGCCTTATACTTTCCTCCCCTTCCCTCATACACAAGCGAGCTGCATCCGGCACAATATGCCTTTATCCAAACTCTGGCCGCCAAATTGCAGCGCGGCGGCATGATATTTATCGATTACGGCTTCGATGCCGCTCAGTATTACCATCCGCAACGTAAGGAAGGCACATTCATCGGCCACTATCGTCACCACACTATCCACGACCCATTTTTCAATATCGGCCTGACCGATTTGACTGCACACGTCAATTTCACCGATATCGCACGCGCCGGCACGGAATCAGGTTTGGACTTAATCGGCTACCTGCCCCAATCTTATTTCCTGCTCAATCTCGGCATCACTGATCTGCTGGCACAAATCGGCAGCCCAGATTCGGTTGAATATATCCAGGCCGCCGCCACAGTACAGAAACTGATACATCAGCACGAAATGGGCGAACTTTTTAAAGTGATCGCTTTTGGCAAAGACATCGATATCGATTGGACAGGCTTCAGCCACGGCGATATTTGCCATAAGCTATAGCCTGACAAATTACTTTTTATTTTTTAAAAACAATAAGAAATAAAAAAAAGCAAAATTAGCGCTTGCCAAATATTCAAAAAAAACTATAATAGCGACTTCACGAAACGGCGAATTAGCTCAGTCGGTTAGAGCAGAGGAATCATAATCCTTGTGTCCGGGGTTCGAGTCCCTGATTCGCCACCAAATTTCGGGGGTATAGCTCAGTTGGTAGAGCGCTTGCATGGCATGCAAGAGGTCAGCGGTTCGATCCCGCTTACCTCCACCACTAAACAAAAAAACTCTTGTTAAATGCAAGAGCTTTTTTGTTTGGCTTAATTAATAACTGATTGCTCATTAATTTTGCCATTTCAATAACTAATCAATAAAGGCCGTCTGAAACATTTCAGACGGCCTTTTGTCTTTAATTACTTCACAAGCTTCAATACTTTTTTCGGTTTCTCTTCCGCAGATTCAGCTTTTTTATCTTCCGCCGCTGCAGCTTCAACAGAAGCAGGCTGATATGGTTCTACCTCAAAACCCATACCCTCTCCACTTTCGCGACCAAATATACTGACAATATGACCGACCGGAATCCAAATCTCGTGCGCTACGCCGGAAAAACGGGCAGAGAAATTGACCCATTCGTTGTCGATATTCAAGTTATGGCTGGCGGTAGGACCAATATTTAAAACAATTTCATTATCACGCACATACTGCATCGGCACTCGGGTATGTTCATTTACCCAAGCCACAATGTGCGGTGTTTGGTTATTATCCAAACACCATTCATACAAAGCACGCAACAAATACGGTTTGGTTGAAGTTGCCATAGGTTCATCCTTTAGCGGCGCATGGCTTTTTCAGCCGGAGTCAATGCTTCAATAAAGGCTTCGCGTTGGAAAATACGCTCGGCGTACTTCAGCAAAGGCGCAGCAGATTTACCCAGTTTGATGTCGTAATAGTCCAAACGCCACAACAGTGGAGATAAGGCAACATCAATCATAGAGAAGTCATCGCCCAAGATGTATTTGTTTTTAGCAAAAGACGGTGCCAACAGTGTCAAACCATTGCCAATGGCTTCACGCGCTTTAGCTTGTTCTTTATTGGTAGATTCAGGGTTTTCCAGCACTTGCACCAAGCTGAACAATTCTTTTTCCATACGGTACAGTACCAAACGGCCGCGACCGCGCATAACAGGATCACCCGGCATCAACTGAGGATGAGGGAAACGCTCGTCAATGTATTCGTTGATGATGTTTGATTCGTGCAAAATCAGATCACGCTCAACCAGAACCGGTACTTGGTTATACGGATTCATCAAAGCCAAGTCTTCAGGTTTATTGAACACGTCCACATCTTTGATTTCAAAATCCATGCCTTTTTCGTACAGCACAAAACGGCAGCGTTGGCTGAATGGACAAGTAATACCTGAATACAATGTCATCATAATCTTTTACTCCTGATAAATCTTTTCAGACGGCCTTAAGCCTTATAAAAATTCAGACAGAATTATACATAATTTCAAACACTTAATCCAGAAATTTCAACTATATTATTGTTTATATTAAGTAATCTTAAAATTTGCATTATTTTCGCATAAACCAATTTCACAATCAAAAAGGCAAACCTGAAACAGGTTTGCCTTTTTGATTCAAAAGAATTAGTGAACGTCTTTCCAGAATTCTTTTTTCAGGAAGTAAGCCAATGGCAGCATTACCGCAAACAAGAATGCCAGAACCATGTAGCCGATGCGGTGGCGTTGCAACTGAGCAGGCTCACCCATGTACACCAAGTAGTTCACCAAGTCGCGTACATAAGTATCGTACTCTTTTTGGATCACTTTACCGTTAGGCAGGCGACGGCTTTGCAGACCGGTAGATTCCCAATACAGCTTAGGAGTCAGGTTGCCATGCTCGTCTTTAATCATCACGGGCTGACCTTTGGCATCCAACTCAACGGCTTGAACACCTTGTTGCTCCCACAATGGGTGAGGCATACTCGCACCGGCCAAAACAGTATTGTTCCAACCGGTCGGACGAGTTGGGTCTTTATAGAAGCCGCGCATATAGGCATACAGGTAGTCTGCACCTTTAGAACGGGCAATCAGGGTCAAATCCGGCGGAGGCGCACCCAACCATTTGGAGGCATCTTTCGGATCCATTGCCGCTACCATGACATCACCAACGTTGTCTGTTGTGAACATCAGGTTTTTCTTGATTTCATCTTCAGTCAAACCGATGTCTTTCAGACGGTTGAAGCGCATACCGCTTGCAGAGTGGCAAGACAAACAGTAGTTTGTAAATATTTGCGCACCGTGCTGCAGGCTGACTTGGTCACGCAGGTCGATATCGACTTTTTCGTAGTGTCCGCCGCCGCTGGCGACGGCTGCACTCATAGGCACTGCCAGCAATAAGGCAGCAAACCAGTTTTTCAGAGTTTGTTTCATTTTCGCTGCCCTCATCAGATATTGGTTGCAAACAAGTAAGCACCGACAACGGTAATACCGACGTAAACAAAGAACATAATTTTTTGTTTAGTAGTGCTCATGGTTACGCGTTCAGGAACTGGTTTGTTGGTATCCAGTTTGGTATAGAACGGCATACCCAGGAAGAATGCAAAGTAGACGAAAGACAGGATACGTGCAACCAAAGTACGAGTATCGGTTGCCACCATTGCACCCAAAATACCCAAACCGATGAAGGCAATAATGAACAGAACCAACGCAGTTTTGAAGATTGGGCCGCGATAGCGGACAGATTTAACCTCGCCTTTATCCAACCAAGGCAACAAGGCGATCAGTACAACTGCTGCACCCATACCGATTACACCCCATACCTGAGTACCGGCAAAGGAAGGAATCGCACGCAGAATTGCGTAGAACGGAGTGAAGTACCATACCGGCGCAATGTGCGGAGGTGTTTTCAGCGCATTCGCTGCATCGAAGTTTGGCGCTTCCAAGAAGTAGCCGCCGCCTTCAGGTGCAAAGAACAACACAGAACAGAAGACAATCAGGAATACAACGACGCCCAAGATGTCTTTAACGGTGTAGTAAGGATGGAATGGAATACCATCGCGTGGAATACCGTTTTCGTCTTTGTTTTTCTTGATTTCAACGCCATCAGGGTTGTTAGAACCCACTTCGTGCAGGGCGATGATGTGTGCCACAACCAAGCCGAGCAATACCAAAGGTACAGCGATAACGTGCAGGGCGAAGAAGCGGTTCAGAGTAACGTCGGAAACGTTGAAGTCACCGCGGATCCAAGTGGACAAATCAGGACCGATAACAGGGATGGCGGAGAACAGGTTAATAATTACCTGCGCACCCCAGAAGGACATTTGACCCCAAGGCAACAGGTAACCCATAAAGGCTTCTGCCATCAATGCCAAGAAAATCAGGGAACCGAAAATCCACACCAATTCACGAGGTTTTTTGTACGAACCGTAAATCAGGCCACGGAACATGTGCAGATAAACGACGATAAAGAAGAAAGATGCGCCTGTGGAGTGCATGTAGCGGATAATCCAGCCGCCGGACACGTCGCGCATGATGTACTCTACTGCGGTAAAGGCAGCAGGCAGATGGTAGGCGTTAAGGTTGCCGTCCGGTTTGTAGTTCATGGTCAGGAAAATACCGCTGACGATTTGAATTACAAGGACGAGCAGGGCCAAAGAGCCGAAGTAGTACCAGAAGTTGAAGTTCTTCGGCGCATAGTATTGAGCTAAATGCTCATTCCACATTTTAGACAGAGGGAAGCGATCGTCCATCCAGCCTAACAATGCTTTTGCTTTGCTATTGGTTTGGTTTGCCATAATTATCGTTCCTTATTTTTAGTCTTCGCCCACCAAAACAGTTGTATCGCTCAGATATTTGTAAGGCGGTACAACCAAGTTGGTCGGTGCAGGAACACCTTTGTATACTCGGCCTGCAATGTCGAATTTCGAACCGTGGCAAGGGCAGAAGAAACCGCCTTTCCAGTCTGCGCCCAAGTCAGCGGGAGCAATATCGGGACGGTAAGTCGGAGAGCAACCCAGGTGGGTACAGATACCGATAGCGACGAGGAGGTTCGGCTTGATCGAACGGTGCTCGTTTTTAGCGTATTCCGGTTGCTGATCCACTTCGGAATTAGGATCTGTAACTGCGCCATCCAAACTTTTCAAGTCTTTGAGCTGTTGATCTGTGCGGTTGACCAGCCAGATCGGTTTGCCCTGCCATTCGGCAGTCAGCATTTGGCCTGCTTCGATTTTGCTGACATCTACTTCGACAGCAGCACCGGCAGCCTTAGCTTTCTCCGATGGGAAGAAGCTGGCCACGAAAGGCGTAGCTACGCCCAGAGCCGCCACACCGCCTGCACCGCATGTAGCCAGTGTCAGAAAACGGCGGCGACCGTTGTTGATTTCTTGATTATCCATTATTCAGTCGTCCTAAAATTTTGGGAATACCGAGCCATTAAACAGCGTAATTCTACCTAGTTTGTTGTAATACTCAAAGCATTATTTAAAATAAGGTAAAGTTTTATGATATTTCTCAATACTCAAGCAGGATTGTTTTCATCAAAGTGACCCACTTCGATACCGAATTTTTCTGCCACGGCATCGCCTAAGGCGCGTACGCCGTAACGTTCTGTCGCGTGATGGCCGGCGCTGATAAATGCCACACCCGTTTCATTGGCAAGATGATATTGCGCTTCGGAAATTTCACCGGTCAGATACGCATCGACACCTTCGTCTACGGCCGTCTGAAAAAATCCCTGCGCACCGCCGCTGCACCAAGCAATACGTTTGATTTCGCGTTCAAGATCGCCGATAACGGTTGGCTTGCGGCAGAATACCGCCTCAATGCGCTCAGACAACTGCGCCAATGTTTGCGTGGTTTTCAGACGGCCTGTATTCAACAGATTTTGCTCGCCGAATTGTTTTTCGAGCACCCAATCGAGTTTCTCGGCCAACTGCGCGTTATTGCCTAGTTGCGGGTGCGCGTCCAGCGGCAGGTGGTAGCCCGCCATATTGATTTGGTGTTGCAGCAAGGTTTCAATGCGTGCTTTTTTCCAACCGGTAATCGTGACAGGCTCGCTTTTCCAAAACATGCCGTGGTGAACCAAAAGCATATCTGCCCCCTGCTCTACGGCAAAATCGATTGCAGCTTTGCTGGCGGTAACCGAAGTGGCGATTTTGGCAATTTCTTCTTTGCCTTCGACCTGCAAACCATTGGGCGCATAGTCCTTAAACAGCCCGACCTGCAATGTCTCATCGCACCAAGCCAGGATTTCGCGGCGTAAAGCCATATTCCGCTCCTTATATCTATCTTCAAAAACAGCTTCGCATTCTAACCGCAAAATCTGTTTATGCCTCAAATTCTTACATTCCGATTTCAGCAATCATTCCCAACATTAATCATTTGCACATCATCATGAATTATTTTAATATACCCCACCTTACCCACAGGCCGTCTGAAAACACATGGACTCTATTATCGAATTGCGTCATCTCAAAACCTTGCTGGCTTTAGAAGAAACCGGCAGCGTTTCCCTTGCCGCCAAACGGGTTTTCCTGACCCAATCCGCCCTGTCGCACCAAATCCGCGCCTTGGAAAATTATTACGAAACGCCGTTGTTTGAACGCAAATCCACGCCTTTGCGCTTCACTCCGGCCGGTATGCGCCTATTGCAACTGGCGCGCGAACTGTTGCCGCAGGTTGCCGCCGCCGAACGTGATTTGGTGCGGATTATCGAAGGCGAAGCGGGCGAACTCAGGCTTGCCGTCGAATGCCACACCTGCTTTGACTGGCTGATGCCTGCCATGGGCGAGTTCCGCCCCTTATGGCCGCAAGTTGAATTGGACATCGTTTCCGGTTTCCAAGCCGATCCGGTCGGACTGCTGCTGCAACACCGCGCCGATCTTGCCATCGTTTCCGAAGCCGAGCCGCTCAACGGCATCAGCTACCGCCCTCTGTTTGCCTATGAAATGGTCGGCATCTGCGCAGAAGACCACCCGCTTGCCGACAAAGACGTTTGGGAAGCCGAAGACTTCATCGACGAAACCTTAATTACTTATCCCGTTCCCGACGAAATGCTGGATTTGCCCAAAAAAGTGCTGCTGCCCAAAGGCATTAATCCGCCGCGCCGCCACAGCGAGTTGACTATCGCCATTATTCAACTGGTTGCCAGCAAACGCGGCATCGCCGCCCTGCCCTATTGGACAGTCATGCCGTATTTGGAAAAAGGCTACGTCGTCCACCGCAAAATCACTTCAGACGGCCTGCAAAGCAAACTTTATGCCGCCATTCGTACGGAAGACGCCAACAAAGGCTATCTGGACAACTTCTGCCAAATCACGCATGACCGCTGTTTTGCCGACTTGCCGGGTTTGAGCGAATTGGAAATGTAAACTTGAAACAATCAAAAGGCCGTCTGAACAATTTTCAGACGGCCTTTTTTAATATACACAAAAATTTCACTGCTTCTATTCGGATTCATCCGAGCCCAAACACGCCGACAAATCGATTTCAGACGGCCATGTTTTATCAGGCACGACCCGAATATCGAAATGCTCACCATAATAGTCGAAAACCAAACGCCAAGCGTGCAGAAACAGATGTTCCGCCTCATCGCCGCCATACAGCGTATCACCCAAAATCGGACTGCCTATGCTTTTCATGGCCACGCGCAGCTGATGGGTTTTGCCGGTAAACGGTTGCAACACAAACAGGCGCAAACCGGGCTTCAGGCTTTGGCTGCTGAAACGGGTAACGGCAAAATTATCCTCGTCACGCGTCAGCTTCCATGTACCGCGCCGCGAACGCGCCATACCGCCTTTCACCCAGCCCTGCTTTTTCGCCGGCTTGTGCGTACCGAGTGCCAAATAAGTTTTATGCATGGTTTTCTCGGCAAACTGCGCCGATAAAGCCGCCGCGCTGTCGCGGTTTAACGCAAACAGCAACAGGCCGCTGGTGACTTTGTCCAAACGGTGAACCAGCCACACGCGCTCAACACCGAGCTGCTGCGCCAACGAAGCAGTCAGGCAAACATCCCCTTCCGATTCGCTGTGCACCGATACACCGCAAGGCTTATTGATGACCACAAAGTCTTTGTGTTCAAAAACAATGTCCCACATTTCAGACGGCCTTCAACACGATACCGTCGCCAAGCAGGGTCAAAATACCCAGCAGGCAGAACAAGATACACGCGGCAATGCGCACTGCTTTGGCCGGAATTTTGCGCATCAGCATTTCGCCCAAATACACGGCAGGCACAGAAGCAATCATCAAACCGGCAATACTGCCGACCACGACCAGCAGGATAGATTGGTATTTTGCCGCCAAAAGAACTGTTGCAATCTGCGTTTTATCGCCGATTTCCGCCAAGAAAAACAGGACGACCGTCGCCGTAAATGCGCCGTATTTCAGCCACTTGCCATCAGGGTCTTCGTCTTTGTCCGGCAACAGCAGCCATAATCCGACCGCAATAAAGCTGCCGCCGACCACCCATTTCATAACTTCGGGCGAAATAACGGATGCCAGCCAGACACCGAGTGCCGCTGAAACAAGATGGTTCAACAGGGTTGCAATAAAGATACCGGCAACAATCGCGTTTTTGTGGGCAAAACGTGCTGCCAAAAAGAGCGCGAGCAATTGCGTTTTATCGCCGATTTCGGCAATGGCAACGCCCATCGTCGAGGAGAAAAAAGCTTCCATGATTTAAGATACTCAACCGAAAAGCGGGCAAACAAAAAGCGCTGTGCATACCGCCCGCAAGGGTATGGACAACGCTTACGTCTTGCCTGTCTTCCGATAAAGCAGAGAAGATACCGCTGCCACGGCCGCACAAGCCGATTATGTTGACAACGGTTTCGGCATTGCGCCGAATGGCTACTCCCGTAAGAGTGAAGCGCGAATTGTAAGGCAATCCATGGCTTGAAGCAACAAAAAGAAAAACAAAAGGCCGTCTGAAACCCAATGTAACAGGTTTCAGACGGCCTTTTTCACAGCGATTAATTATCGGAGAACAAATCGCCTACTTTTTCGCCTACTTTTTCCCAAAACGATTTTTTGCGTGGGGTTTGGCTGAGATTGAGACCGGAGGAGATTTTTTCAAATTCTTCCAACAACTCTTTCTGACGATCGGTCAGGTTGACCGGCGTTTCGACCAAAATGTGGCAGTACAAATCGCCGGTCGCGCTGGAACGCAGAGACTTGATACCTTTGCCTTTTACACGCATACGGCGGCCGGTTTGCGTTTCTTTCGGAATGTGCAGTTTGACTTTGCCGTCCAAAGTCGGCACTTCGACTTCGCCACCCAATGCGGCAATGGCAAAGCTGATCGGCAGTTCGCAATGCAGGTCCAAGCCGTTGCGTTCGAAGATTTTGTGCTGTCTTACGCGGACATTGACGTACAAATCGCCTGCCGGTGCGCCGTGTTGACCTGGCTCGCCCTCGCCGCTCAAGCGGATGCGTTGACCGTCGTCGATGCCTGCCGGAATGTTGACTTCAACCGTTTTGCTGGTTTTGGTGCGGCCTTCGCCACGGCATTTGACGCAAGGATCTTTGATTTCTTTGCCTGTACCGTGACAAGTCGGACAAGTCTGCTGCATTTGGAAAATGGCTTGGCGGACGTGTACCGTACCTGAGCCGTGACAGGTCGAACAAGTCGATGCGGATGTGCCCGGTTTGGCACCTGAGCCGTGGCAGACATCACATTCTTCGTAAGTCGGAATGTTGATGCGTTTTTTCACACCTTTGGCGGCTTCTTCAAGCGAAATCTCTATGCCGACCTGCAAGTCCGCGCCGCTGTAATCCGGCTGACGGCCGCCTGCGCTGCCGCCACCACCGAACATTTGGCTGAAAATATCGGAAAAATCGAAGCCTTGCGCGCCACCGAATCCGCCTTGTCCACCAAAACCGCCAAAGCCACCGAATCCGCCCGCACCTGCGCCCTGTTCAAACGCGGCATGGCCGTATTGGTCGTACATGGCGCGTTTTTCCTTGTCAGACAAGGTGTCGTAAGCTTTTTGGACTTCTTTAAATTTTTCTTCCGCTTCTTTGTTGTCAGGATTGCGGTCGGGATGGTATTTCATTGCCAGCTTGCGGTAGGCTTTTTTGATTTCATTGTCGCTAGCGCTGCGGGCAACACCAAGGGTTTCGTAATAATCTTGGGTACTCATAATTTTGATAGTGTTTTGAATAAGTTTAAACTGGGTCGGATATGTGGGCGGAAGGTAAAAAACTCAAGTCGATATTTTTAAGGCCGTCTGAAAATTTTGTTTCAGACGGCCTCCCTCGCCTTGTCACAGCATGATGATGGCCTTAGAGTGAAAGAATATTCAACCCTATGCCGCTGTATTATATTAGAAAGGTTTTACTCCATGATGCAAAAAACCGCTTCCTTTTTATGCCTGATGCTAATGGCGACCGCTATCCAAGCTGCGCCGTCCGACAGCGAACGCATTGCGTCACTGGATCGCCAAGTAGCCGAACTGACTGCCCAAGTAAACTTCCTCCTGAGCGAACGTTTGGACGAGTGTTCCGCACGCAGAAACAACGAGGTTCATGTGTGCACGTTGTCGGCATTTACCGACACTTTCCGTACCGAAAACGTCAACCGCGGCCGCGCCCGTTTGGATGTGATTTAACAATGCCGCCGCCGGCACGCGGAAATGTTCTGCAAGGAAGAAGCCGTCCGTTGCCAGACTTACCGTTAACCGTTTCATACTCAGGCCGTCTGAAACCCTGTTTTCAGACGGCCTTTTGATTGTTTGCATTCCTCCACGTCAAAACAAACGGGAAACAACAATGCCAAAGCGGTTTGACATGATGTTACGACACAAGCAATCCGCTTCTGAATCCGCTATAATCTGCGTTTGATTTTATTTTCCAACGCCTTTGTATAAAGCGAAACATCATGCAAGAACAATATCAACCCGCCGCCATTGAGCCTGCGGCGCAGAAAAAATGGGATGACGCCCGTATTTTCAACGTCTCCGAAGACGCTTCCAAACCAAAATACTACTGCCTCTCCATGTTCCCCTACCCCAGCGGCAAGCTGCACATGGGGCATGTACGCAACTACACCATCGGCGACGTATTGAGCCGCTTCAAACTCTTAAACGGCTTCAACGTCATGCAGCCTATGGGTTGGGACGCGTTCGGTATGCCTGCGGAAAATGCGGCGATGAAAAACAACGTCGCCCCTGCCGCATGGACTTACGACAACATCGAATACATGAAAACCCAGCTCAAAAGCCTGGGTTTTGCGATTGACTGGGAACGCGAAGTCGCCACCTGCAAACCCGAATACTACCGTTGGGAACAATGGCTGTTTACCAAGCTGTTTGAAAAAGGCATCGTCTATCGCAAAAACGGCACGGTAAACTGGGACCCGGTCGACCAAACCGTCCTTGCCAACGAGCAAGTCATCGACGGGCGCGGCTGGCGTTCGGGTGCGTTGATCGAAAAACGCGAAATCCCGATGTATTACTTCAAAATCACCGATTACGCCGAAGAGCTGCTCAACGACTTGGACAAGCTGGAACACTGGCCTGAGCAAGTCAAAACCATGCAGCGCAACTGGATCGGCAAATCACGCGGTATGACTGTGCGCTTCGCCGTTTCAGACGACAGCAAACAAGGTTTGGAAGGCGATTACGCGAAATTCCTGCAAGTTTATACCACCCGCCCCGACACGCTGATGGGCGCGACTTATGTTGCTGTTGCCGCCGAGCATCCGCTGGCAACCGCCGCAGCCGCCGACAAACCCGAATTGCAGGCATTTATCGCTGAATGCAAAGCCGGCTCGGTTGCCGAAGCCGATATGGCGACGATGGAGAAAAAAGGCGTGCCGACCGGCCGCTACGTCGTCAACCCGCTCAACGGCGACAAGCTGGAGGTGTGGATTGCCAACTATGTACTGTGGGGCTACGGCGACGGCGCGGTGATGGCGGTTCCGGCGCATGATGAACGCGATTTCGAGTTCGCCACCAAATACAATCTGCCGAAAAAACAAGTCATTGCCGTCGGTGACAACGCATTCGACGCAAACCAATGGCAAGAATGGTACGGCGACAAAGAAAACGGCGTATTGGTCAACAGCGGCGACTTGGACGGCATGAATTTTCAGACGGCCTTCGACGCCATCGCCGCCAAGCTGCAAAGCCAAGACGCAGGCGAACCGAAAACCCAATACCGCCTGCGCGACTGGGGCATTTCCCGTCAACGCTACTGGGGCTGCCCGATTCCTATCGTCCATTGCAAAAAATGCGGCGACGTACCCGTCCCTGCCGACCAACTGCCCGTCGTCCTGCCTGAAAACGTTGTACCCGACGGCATGGGTTCGCCGCTGGCAAAAATGCCCGAGTTTTACGAAACCACCTGCCCATGCTGCGGCGGCGCGGCGAAACGCGAAACCGACACCATGGACACCTTCATGGAATCGAGCTGGTATTTCTTCCGCTACATGTCGCCTCAATTCGCAGAAGGCATGGTATCGGCTGAAGCCGCGAAATACTGGGGCGCGGTCGACCAATACATCGGCGGTATCGAACACGCGATTCTGCACCTCTTGTACGCGCGTTTCTTTACCAAACTGATGCGCGACGAAGGCTTGGTCAATGTTGACGAACCATTTGAACGCCTGCTGACGCAAGGCATGGTCGTTTGCGAAACCTACTACCGCGAAAACGACAAAGGCGGCAAAGACTGGATCAACCCTGCCGATGTCGAATTGACTTTCGACGACAAAGGCCGCCCCGTTTCCGCCGTCCTTAAAGCCGACGGACTGCCCGTTGTCATCAGCGGCACGGAAAAAATGTCCAAGTCCAAAAACAACGGCGTCGATCCGCAAGAACTGATTAACGCCTACGGCGCGGACACCGCCCGTTTGTTCATGATGTTCGCCGCACCGCCCGAACAATCCCTCGAATGGAGCGACAGCGGCGTCGAAGGCGCACACCGCTTCCTACGTCGTCTGTGGCGTACCGTTTACGAATACCTGAAACAAGGCGAAGCAGTCAAAGCGTTCGCAGGCAGCCAAGACGGTTTGTCTAAAGAACTCAAAGACCTGCGCCACAAACTGCATTCCACCACCGCCAAAGTCAGCGACGACTACGGCCGCCGCCAGCAGTTCAACACCGCCATCGCCGCCGTGATGGAACTGCTCAACCAATACGACAAAACCGACACCGGCAGCGAACAAGGCCGCGCCGTCGCCCAAGAAGTATTGGAAACCGCCGTACGCCTGCTGTGGCCCATCGTACCGCACATCTGCGAAACCCTGTGGAGCGAATTGAACGGCGCGAAACTGTGGGAAGCAGGCTGGCCGACAGTCGACGAAGCCGCCTTGGTCAAATCCGAAATCGAAGTGATGGTTCAAGTCAACGGCAAACTGCGCGGTAAAATCACCGTCGCCGCCGACGCATCCAAAGCCGACCTCGAAGCCGCCGCCCTTGCCAACGAAGGCGCAGTGAAATTCATGGAAGGCAAGCCTGCGAAGAAAATCATCGTCGTTCCGGGCAGACTGGTGAATATCGTGGTGTAAAGCCGATTCGGCATTGATTGCTGTAATTAGGAAAGGTCGTCTGAAAACTTGGAAACAGGGTTTTCAGACGACCTTTTTAAGGTAGATTGAGTTGTCTACATTACAGACCTCAAATAACTTAAATCTCAAAATCCAAAACATGAATTTATTTTTCGATACCGAATTGGGAAAGCAACAAAATAAAGCAACCCACAAAATCCGTGTAATGAGCGAGGCTTGGCTAGAAAAAAACGGCTACTGTCCCTGTTGCGGAAGCAAGCCGATGCAGAGATTTACCAATAACAAACCTGTTGCAGACCTCTTTTGTCCAAACTGTCACGAGCAATATGAATTAAAGAGTAAAAATCAAAAAACTATAGGTAACAGTGTACCTGACGGTGCATATTACACCATGTTGGAGCGCATCCAGTCAGATACCAACCCAAACTTTTTCTTTCTTGCATATAAAAAAGCGGATTACTCCATACAGCAATTGGTGCTTGTACCTAAACATTTTATAACACCGGACATGATTATTCCCAGAAATAAAGGTATTAAAAACCGACCGCACCACATCATGTGTTCCATTAATCTTGTACCTTTACCTGAAAGCGGCAAAATATTCTTGATAGACAATTCCCGCATTATCGAACCTGAAATCGTTCTGAAGAAATGGCAATCCAATCTATTTTTACGCAACCAAAATGCGGAACGCAAAGGCTGGCTTTTAGCTATTATGAAATGTATCGATCAACTCCCCGAAAAATTCACATTGTCACAAATGTATGAATTTGAAAACAAACTATCCATCCAATTTCCCCAAAACAACCATATCAAAGATAAAATCCGCCAACAGTTGCAAATTTTGCGTGATCAAAATATGATCGAATTCATTGGTCGCGGGCTTTACAAAAAATCAATGAATTGCGCCCAACTCCCAAGGCGTTTTGATTTCAAATCATGATACTGAATTCACAAGGGATATTTATTCTTCTGCCATTCTGAAAACGGTTGAAGTACAAAGCGATATTGCAACAAAGTGCAGCAACCGTAAAAAAATCGGAGAATTGCTGGCAATTTATGAGTGATTTCGACAAACCGGCTGAAGAAGCCGCTATTTATCAAAGCCGTTTGAAAAAAATCGTTTCAGACGACCTTGTTCTCTACAACGAAAATTCCCTTAACGTCATGCGGAAGATATTGGAAAAACATCCAAACGGCTGTTTTGATATGATTTTCGCAGACCCGCCTTACTTTCTTTCCAATAACGGCTTCAAAAGCCAAACATACGTTTCATTCTGAAACCATGAAAACACAAAAGGATGGTAAACAGGTGAAATGTGTTTGGACATTCCCTCCTCCAAATAAAGCTGAAAAAACATTCGGCAAACATCCGACACAAAAACCACTCCCCTTACTTGAACGCTGCATGCTATCGGCTTCAAACATCGGGGATTTGATTTTTGACCCTTTCATGGGCAGCGGCACAACAGGAGGCGCTGCCTTAAAACATGGTCGGAAATTTTGTGGTTGCGAACTAGAAGAAGATTTTTTTGAACTAGCAAAGAAAAGGCTACAACAAAAGCTGTAGCCCATCTTATTTTAAATTATTCAAACAATCTGGTCATTTCATGAACTTCCCGCATGAATTCTTTTTTAAAATAAAATGCATGATTCTTATTTGAAAGATTCCGATTATATTGCGCAGAAAATATAGGACTGTATGGCTTGGAATCTTTTGATCTGATTTGTATAAAACTACCATTTGATGTATGAATGTATCCGTCGCCGGAATTAATATCAGCTAACAGCTTACTTTTAATTTGCGTGAAATCAGCAGATAACTGTCTGAAAAGTTCACCCTTCGTTTATTTGTACATAATAGGCTGACTGTATGTACCATTTGTCAGGATCGTTGCCGACTTTTAAGATAGGAACATATAGCAAATTCTTTATTTTTTGGTATATCCAACTATCTTCAAAGCTTATCTGATCGCTGATTAACTGATCAAAGTTACTGGAAATCTGCGAGATAAACATAGTCTCTAGTGGTACACCATCTGCATCTGCTTTATTGGTTTTCAGCTCACCATCAGAAAAATCTGCCAAAGCATTTGTATTCTTAAGTCCTATTAATTTCTCGATAAACTGTCCTACCCCGCCTTTATTTATCTTCATTTCAGTGGTGAACTTGGGAAATTTGGTTTAATATTCAAGTTTTAGATCTCCTAGCGTCCTTCCGGCGTTTTCTCTAAAAAAATCATACGAATCAGTTAGATTCATTATCACAGTTCCCGTCATTGACATAGTCCTTAAAAGTTCAGGCAAAGAAATATCTAATGCGCTAGCCAAACGAATAAGATTTAATAGGGCGGGGTTACGCTCTCCACGTTCTATCATTCCTATATAAATCCGGTGCATATTCGCTTTTTCAGCCAATGTTTCCTGACTTAAATCCTGGAGTTGTCTTAAATGACGAACATGTTTGCCAAATTGTTTTAAAATTTCTGATTTCATGATGACTATTCTTAATGTTTGCAAATTAAATTCCACATACAATAAGTATCAACTTTAGTTCTAATACGAAAGGCCGTCTGAAACCCTATAGTCAGGTTTCAGACGGCCTTTTTAACTGCCCGATTTTATTCGCCGTAATAGGCTTTGGTCAGGATTTCTTCCATATCGGCTACCATGGCGAGGCGTGGGTTGGCCGGGGTGCATTGGTCTTCAAAAGACATCATGGCCAGCTCTTTTCTGCCGTCGAGGAAGGTTTTCTCATCGATGCCCTGCTCTTTCAAAGACATTTTGATGCCGACGTTGACTGCCAGTTCATGGCAGGCACGGGCGAAGGATTCTACGCCTTCTGCCGGGGTACTGCATGGCAGGCCTAAAGTACGGGCGATTTCCTGATATTTCAGGTCGGCTTTGTAGTAGTTGTACTTCGGCCAAGTGGCGGTTTTCTGCGGGCGCGTGCCGTTGTAGCGGATGACGTGCGGCAGCAGGATGGCGTTGGCGCGGCCGTGCGGAACGTGATATTTGCCGCCGATTTTGTGTGCCATCGAATGGTTGATGCCCAAGAACGCATTGGCAAATGCCATGCCTGCGATGGTAGAGGCATTGTGCATATGCTCGCGCGCTTCGGGATCAGCCGCACCGTGTTTGTAGGAGCGTTCGAGGTATTGGAACACGAGCTTAATGGCTTGCAGGGCGAGGCCGTCTGTAAAGTCGTTCGCCAGTACGGAAACGTATGCTTCTACGGCGTGGGTCAATACGTCCAAACCGGTATCGGCGGTTACGCCTGCCGGCACGGTCATGGTAAACGCAGGATCGACAATTGAAATGGTCGGTGTCAGCGAGTAGTCGGCAATCGGATATTTCTTATCGCCGTCGCTGATGACGGTAAACGGCGTCACTTCGGAGCCGGTGCCCGATGTGGTAGGGATACCGATAAATTTGGCTTTACGACCCAACTCAGGGAAGCGGAACGCGCGTTTGCGGATGTCCATGAATTTTTGCACCAAGTCTTCAAAATCGACTTGCGGCTGCTCATAGAAGAGCCACATGGCTTTGGCCGCGTCCATTGGCGAACCGCCGCCCAGCGCGATAATGGTGTCCGGCTGGAAGCTGCGCATCAAATCCGTGCCTTTATAGACGGTTTGGACGCTCGGATCGGCTTCGACATCGGTAAACAGCTGAATGGTCACTTTGTTTTTGCGTTGATGCAGTTGGTGGGTGATTTTATCGACAAAGCCCAGATCAACCATCGAACGGTCGGTCACAATCATGACTTTTTCGCAGTCTTTCATGTCTTGCAAATATTGGATGGAATCGCGTTCAAAATAGATTTTGGCGGGCACTTTGAACCATTGCATGTTGTTTCTCCGACGGCCTACTTTTTTGATGTTTAACAGATTGACTGCGCTGACGTTGCCGCCGACGGCGTTTTTACCGTAAGAGCCGCAACCGAGGGTCAGAGAAGGCAGGAAGGCGTTGTACACGTCACCGATGCCGCCGAAGGTGGAAGGCGAATTCCAAATCACGCGCAGCGCTTTAACGCGAGAGCCGAACGTTTTGACCAATTCTTCATCGGCGGTATGGATGGCGGCAGAGTGTCCCAAGCCGTCAAAGGCAACCATTTCTTCGGCGAACTTCAAACCTTGTTCGGTCGAATCCGCCTTAATCATGGCCAAAACAGGCGAAAGTTTTTCGCGGGTCAGCGGCTCGTTCGGACCAACCTCGCGGCATTCGGCGATGATGATGTTGGTTTTTTCAGGCACTTTAAACCCGGCCTGCTCGGCAATCCATGCCGCCGGTTTGCCCACTACCGCAGAATTGAGTTTCGCTCCGCCGCAGTTGGCGCAATTCGCCGTTACGCCGAAGATAAACTCTTCGAGCATGGCTTTTTCTTTTTTGTTGGCAAAGTACACACCGTAGGATTTGAACTCTTCGGCCAACTCTTTGTAAATCTCTTTATCGGCAATCACCGCTTGCTCGCTGGCGCACACCATGCCGTTGTCGAAAGATTTTGACATCACAATATCGTGTGCCACCTGTTTGATGTCCGCCGTTTTTTCAACATAAGCAGGTACGTTGCCTGCCCCGACACCGAGCGCAGGTTTGCCGCAAGAATACGCAGCTTCCACCATCGCATTGCCGCCGGTTGCCAAAATCGTTGCCACGCCCGGATGCTTCATCAACGCGGAAGTGCCTTCCATAGACGGCTTTTCAATCCACTGGATACAGTTTTCCGGCGCACCGGCCGCAATCGCCGCATCGCGCACGATACGCGCTGCATGGGCGGAACACTGCTGGGCGGACGGATGGAACGAGAAAATAATCGGATTGCGGGTTTTCAGCGCAATCAGGGATTTGAAAATGGTGGTGGAAGTCGGATTGGTTGTCGGCACGATACCGCAAACCACGCCGACCGGATCGGCGATTTCGGTAATGCCGGTTACATCGTTTTCACTGATAACACCCACGGTTTTCAAATCGCGCAGGCGGCGCACGACGTTTTCGCAGGCAAACAGGTTTTTCGTCGCCTTATCCTCAAATACGCCGCGTCCCGTTTCTTCCACCGCGTGCATGGCGAGCACACCATGTTTGTCCAGCGCGGCAATGGAGGCTTTGGCAACAATAAAGTCAATCTGCTCCTGATCCAGCTTAAGAAACTCGTCCAATGCCCGTAAACCCTTGTCAACCAGGCTGTTTACCTCGGCTACGGCTGGGCTGACGACGTTGTCGGCTGATGCGTTCATGGTGTATCTCCTTAATAAAAGGTGGCAATAAGGTCAATAAATTTTCACTACGATAACTATAGGTAATTTAGTTACATTTTGCTTTGACCTACATCACAAACCATGATTGAACTTTTCAGACGGCCTCTTTATCATTTATTCATTTTAATTTATTGAAGTATAATGATTTTACTCTCACGCAACCGAAGATGGTCATTCTTGGTCGCTTTCTTCGTATATTAAAATAAGAACAGAAAACCAATGTATCAAAATTACATACTCAAAATAAAACAAAGGCCGTCTGAAAATATTTTTCAGACGGCCTTTTTATGTCTATCTTTTATTGACTGATGTCTTCCAGCGTACGGCCTTTGGTTTCTTCACCCAATACCAAGATTACCGCCACAATCAGCAGCATAACCAGCGCAAACATCATAAAGATATTGCCGAAGCCGCCGCTGTTGCCCACCATCGCCGCCACCACCATGGGCGCGAGTATGCCGCCGACGCGGCCGATGGCGCCTGCCCAGCCGGACGCGAAGGCACGGAAGCGCAAGGGGTAGAGCTCGGGGGTATAGGTGTACAAAACGCCCCATGCGCCCAAGTTGAAGAAGGACATCAGGCTGCCCCAGATCATAACTTCGGCCGCAGTTGTGCTTTGCCCGAAAAACCATGCGCACACGGCGCACGCGGCCAAAAAGCCTGCCAACGTTGCTTTGCGGCCGATTCTTTCCACCAAAGCCGCGGCAGCAATATAGCCGGGCAGTTGCGCAACAATCATCACCAGCACATATTCAAAGGTTTTAACCACGGTATTGCCCTGCTCGACCAGCAATTTGGGCAACCAAGTGAAAATGCCGTAATACGAAAACACGATGCCGAACCAAACCAGCCACAGCATCAGCGTACGCCGTGCAAACGGATGTTGCCAAAGTTGGACGAAGCGGATGCGTTCGCGCGGGACGGCCGGTGCGGCAATGGCTTCTGTCGGCGGCGTTATGCCCGATTGAATTTCCAGCGCGGATACCAAACTGTGCGCTTCGTTGGTTTTGCCGCGGGAAAGCAGGTAAGGCACGGATTCGGGAACGAATTTCAACACCAACGGCACATAAAACAGGGGCAAGGCGCCGAATAAAAACGCGCTGTGCCAGCCGGTTTGCGGAATAAAGAAATAAGACACCAGCGCGGCCGAGAGCCAGCCCAAGCCCCAAAAGCTTTCCAGCAATACAATAAAACGGCCGCGTACTTTCGGCGGCGCATATTCGCTGACCAGCGACACGGCGACGGGCAGTTGGCCGCCCAAACCGACGCCGACAAAAAAGCGGCACACCAGCAAAACCGTCAAATCAGGCGCAAGCGCGCACAAACCTGTGGCAATGCTGTACACCACCATCGTACCGGCAAAAACGGTTCTCCGTCCGAACCTGTCTGCCAGCCAGCCGCTGAATACTGCGCCCAAAGCCATGCCGACAAAGGCAATGCTGACAATCCAGCCTAACTGCGCCGGAGCCAGCGCCCAATCTTTGCCCAAAGCCGGCAATACAAACGACACCAAGCCTGTATCCATGGCATCAAACAGCCAACCTATGCCGACCAAGACCAGAAGTTTGTAATGAAAGCGGGAGGGCGGCAGATTGTGCAGCCGCGTCAGAATATCCATCACTTCTTTCCTTTGTTTGTGTATGATTGAATTGGGTTTTAGCAATAAATGCTTTAATTTCAGTGACAAACCTGAAACCGAGACATTGTGTCGATTTTAACATTGGTACCATATGCAAAGAATAGGAAGCGCGTGTTTTTTAGATATTTTTGAATATCTTAATCTTGGCGATAAACCGCATACCATATTGAAACATGAAACAAGAAATCACTTCAGGCCGTCTGAAAGTCGATGGTTTGGTTTTCAGACGGCCTGCCGTTTTTTGCAAAGGCTTCATGCTTGGGTTATGATGTTTATTTGTAATATGTAAACAGATGATTGCCTGTTTTTACATAACAGGCCGTCTGAACAACGGAGAACGATATGAATGCGGTTGTAATTGCGGTCATCATCATGCTTGTGCTGTCTTTATCGCGCGTGCATGTGGTGCTCAGCTTGGCTGTCGGCGCGTTTGTCGGCGGCTTGGTGGCCGGTATGCCTTTGGAGAATGTAACCAACGCGGCCGGCGATGTGGTGCAGCAAGGGATTATTCCTGTTTTTAACGAAGGTCTGAAAGGCGGGGCGCAAATCGCGCTGTCTTATGCCATGCTCGGCGCGTTTGCCATGGCCATCACGCATTCCGGCCTGCCGCAACAGCTCGCCGGCGTGATTATCCGCAAGCTCAACGGCGGCGAAGGCAATGCGAAAGGCGAAGGCACGGTCAAATGGCTGCTGCTGGCGATTATTTTGTGCATGGGCGTGATGAGCCAAAACGTTGTGCCGATTCATATCGCATTTATCCCGATGATTATTCCGCCGCTGCTGTTGGTGTTCAACCGTTTGAAACTCGACCGCCGCCTCGTGGCCTGCGTGATTACGTTTGGCTTGGTAACGACTTATATGTTCCTGCCTTACGGTTTCGGCGCTATCTTCTTGAACGACATCATGTTGGGCAATATCCGCTCGGCAGGCATGGACACCGGCGGCATCAATGTGATGCATGCGATGGCGATTCCGGCTTTGGGCATGGTATTCGGCTTGCTGCTGGCCTTTTGGCACTACCGCAAGCCGCGTATTTATCAAAACAATACCACTGACACGGAAGACAACCGTGCGGCAGTGCAACAACAAGAGCCTTCAACCTATCGCAGCTTGGTGGCGGCCGTGGCGATTGCCGTGTGTTTTGCCATTCAGCTTTTGTACGATGGTTCGCTGGTATTGGGCGCTATGTTGGGCTTTGCCGTGTTTATGATGTTGGGCGTGATGAACCGCTCCGCTGCCAGCGATGTGTTCGGCGAGGGCATCAAAATGATGGCGATGGTCGGCTTTATTATGATTGCGGCACAAGGTTTCGCCGCTGTAATGAACGCAACCGGCGAGATTCAGCCTTTGGTCGAACACAGCATGGCTTTGTTCGGCGGCAATAAAGGCATGGCCGCATTGACCATGTTGTGCGTCGGCTTGCTGGTGACCATGGGCATCGGTTCGTCTTTCTCAACTTTGCCGATTATTACCGCGATTTATGTGCCTTTGTGCATTAACTTGGGCTTCTCGCCTATGGCGACCGTCGCCATCGTCGGCACGGCCGGTGCGCTGGGCGATGCAGGCTCCCCTGCTTCCGACTCGACACTCGGCCCAACCATGGGTTTGAACGCCGACGGTCAACACGACCACATCCGCGATTCGGTTATCCCGACTTTTATCCACTACAATATCCCGCTGATGGCTGCCGGCTGGATTGCCGCGATGGTGCTGTAATATGAGCGATATTCAGGAATTGGAACACCGCGTCACGGAGCTGGAAATTCAGACGGCCTTGCAGGAAGATTTAATCGGCAGCCTGAACAACACCATCGCCAAGATGCAGCAGGCTTTGGATTTGCAGCAAGGCCAGCTGCGGCTTCTGTATCAACGGATGCAGGACAAAGGTGCAAACGGCGAACGCGAACCGTACAGCCTGCGCGATGAGATTCCGCCGCATTATTGATAAACTAAAAAGGGCGTGTTGGATACATGCCCTTTTCTTTCATAACAAAGGCCGTCTGAAAGTCAATCAAGCTTTCAGACGGCCTTTTAAACAATCAAACCTTACAAACAAGCCAATTCGTTGGCCATTTGCTGCTCGACGGTTTCACGTTGGCGGATAAGTTTGCATTCGTTGCCGTCAACCAATACTTCCGCCGCACGGTTGCGCGTGTTGTAGTTGCTCGCCATGCTTGAGCCATACGCACCGGCGCTGCGGATAAGCAGTAAATCCCCTTCTTCGCAGGCGATGGCGCGGTCTTTGCCGAGGAAGTCGCCGGTTTCGCAAATCGGGCCGACGATATTGGCCGTCAGAGGCTCAATGTCTTTGGTTTCGACCGCTTCAATGTGATGATAGGCATCATAAAGCGCCGGACGCATCAAATCGTTCATCGCCGCATCGACCATCACAAAGTTTTTCTCTTCGCCATGTTTGACGAATTCAACTCGCGTCAACAACGCGCCTGCATTGCCGACCAAACTACGACCAGGCTCAAGAACCAGTTTCAGACGGCGTGTACCGATCAGTTTTTGAACTTCTTTGGCATACGCGCCCAAATCAGGCACATTTTCGTCTTGGTAAACAATGCCGACACCGCCGCCCAAGTCCAAGTGTTCTAACACAATGCCTTCGGCTGCCAGTTGGTCGACCAAGGCCAAGATACGTTCGCAGGCTTCGACAAGCGGGCTGAGGTCGGTCAGTTGGGAGCCGATATGGCAGTCGATACCAACAATTTTCAAATGGCTTTGTCGGGAAGCATGACGATATGCCTCAAGCGCATCGGCATAGGCAATACCGAATTTGTTGGCTTTCAGGCCGGTGGAGATATAAGGATGGGTTTTGGCATCGACATCGGGGTTGACACGCAGGGAAACCGGAGCGACTTTACCCAAACGCGCGGCAACTTTCTGAATGCGGTCGATTTCGGGAATGCTCTCCATATTGAAGCATTTCACGCCGGCATTCAGCGCAAACTCAATTTCTGCTTCACTCTTGCCCACACCGGAAAAAATCGTTTTTGCCGCATCGCCACCTGCTGCTAAAACACGCGCCAACTCGCCGCCGGACACAATGTCAAAACCGCTCCCCAAAGAAGCAAAGTGCTTGATGATGCTCAGGTTGCCATTCGCTTTCACTGCGTAGCAGACAAGCGGATTTAAAGCGGCAAACGCGGTTTGGTAGTTTTCAAATGCCTCGGTCAGCGCAGATTTGCTGTACACATAAAGCGGTGTACCAAACTTTTCGGCAAGGTGTGTATAAGGGAGTTGTTCGCAGAATAAGGTCATGTTTGTGAAGTCTTTTTTAATCGTTGGTTTGAGTGGTCGGTTCTTTGGCCGTATCGAATTTCAAGCCGGTTTGAATCACGCCGAAGCGCGCCTTGTCGCCTTCTTTGGACAGGTAGAGATCGCCTTTGTAGCCGCAGGCAGAGAGCAGCAGAGCCGTTGCCGCTGCAAAAAATACGCCGTATTTCATCAGTAAAACTTTCTTCATCATTACGAATGTGGCAAGATTCGGTATCTTAAACAAAAACCACACAAAAAGCCATGATGACCGAAAGCGAATTCATCCGCATGAGCGAAGAATTATTCGAACACATCGAAGACCAAATCGACGAAAACGGCTGGGATTTCGACTGCCAGTTTGCCGGAAACGTACTGACCATCGAAGCGGCGGACGGCACGCAAATCATCGTCAACCGCCACACGCCCAATCAGGAATTGTGGATTGCCGCCAAAAGCGGCGGCTACCATTTCGCCGAGCAAAACGGCAAATGGCTGGCAACACGCGACAGCCGCGATTTCTACGACGTTTTAAACGAAGCACTGAGCGAGGCTTCGGGCGAAGCAGTTGAGATTGCGGAATTGTGATTCAGTCTTCAAATATCCCTAGCTAAAAATCTATTTACTTCAAAGGATACCCAAATGCCCCTACTAGACAGTTTCAAAGTCGACCACACCCGTATGCACGCCCCTGCCGTACGCGTGGCAAAAACCATGACCACGCCAAAAGGCGACACCATTACCGTGTTTGACCTGCGTTTCTGCGTTCCCAACAAAGAAATCCTGCCTGAAAAAGGCATTCATACGTTGGAACATCTGTTCGCAGGCTTTATGCGCGACCACTTAAACGGCAACGGCGTTGAAATCATCGATATTTCCCCGATGGGCTGCCGTACCGGTTTCTACATGAGCCTCATCGGTACACCCGACGAGCAAAAAGTGGCCGACGCATGGCTCGCTTCAATGCAGGATGTTTTGACCGTTCAAGACCAAAGCAAAATCCCCGAGTTGAACGAATACCAATGCGGTACTTACCTGATGCACTCGCTTGCCGAAGCACACGAAATCGCCCAAAACGTTTTGGCACGCAAAGTCGCCGTCAATAAAAACGAAGAGCTGACATTGGACGAAAGCCTGTTGAACGCTTAAATACGCTATAACAGCAAAGGCCGTCTGAAACTCTATTATGACAAGTTTCAGACGGCCTAAGACCTTTTATTCCAATTTTCAACCTTTCAGCCATAGTTTTACACCGCCTAAAAATAAGTTGGCGGATGCTGACAGTGTACATAGTATAATTACACTTTGAACAAACAACCTGATTCTATTGCCTTTATGAAACCGTTTTTCTGCAAAACCGCCATTGCCCTCAGCCTGACTCTCCCCGCCGCCGCCAACGCTGCCGAGTATGTCTGCAATGTTGAAGGCATCACTGTTTATGCTTCATACCAGATCAATGACGCCTGTCGCATAGTTGAAACAAACCATGTAACAGAAAACAGCGTCGTTGCGATTCCAGGCGACACTCCGGTTTTAAAAACGGTACAAACAACAGAATTGAAAGCATCTGCCGCTGACTACGTTCATACTTCTCATGCAATGCCTGCGGTACAAACCCCAGTCGTTGTTACTCGAAATGAATACGGTGTTCCCGCACCTATTTCCATTCCGATGGCACAAACTCGACAAGCTGTGCCTGCGAATAAAACCATTGTGGACAGCGTAATCGTTTCCAACAATACGCCTGTTTTGGAAACACCAGCCGTTGCAAAACCTGAAAACTATGTTGTCGATACTGCTGTCCACAACACAACTCCTGTCGTACAAACGCAGACGACTGCCGCTCAAGTGGACAACACTATTGTTCCCCCAGTGCTCATCGCACAAACCCAACCTACCGTTGCAGCCGACAAAGCCATTGCAGACAGCGTAATCATTCCCAACAATACGCCTACTTTGGAAGCGCCGCCCACAATAAAAGCTGAAGACTATGTTGTCGACACTACTATCCGCAATACAACTCCTGTCGTACAAACTCAGTCTAGTGCAACCCAAACAGAAAACAGTATTATTCCTGTAATGCTTGCCGCACAAGCCCAACCTACTGCTTCTACCGAGAAAACAGTTTCAGACGGCATTGCTATTATTAATGAAACACCAGCTGCTCAACCTGTTGTACCTGCAATCCAAATTCCACAAGAGATTATTCAGAACTCGGCAGCTCAGCCGCAAACTTCAACCACCCAAAATAACCAAGCGGTAACAGCTCAGGATGAAGCGCTCGATAAAACACCTGCCAAAGTCGAGACTAAGCGCAAAGGCAAAACTTATGCCAAAACCTCCTCTCGACGCAAAGCCAAGGTCAGCCGTGCTAAAACAGCCGTTGTCCGTGCATCCGAAGAACAAGCAGCCAAACCTATTGCCACAGCTTCGGCCGAACCAAGCACGCCGGCAACTGCCACTCCGGTAGAACATGACAAAACCACTGTCCCAACACCTTTCCCACAAGCATACAAACCGGCAGCCGACATTTTGCTGGATAAAGAAAATAATGACAGCGATATCAAAATTCTGCCGAATGTACCGATTACCAGTGTGACCAACACAGCCGAAGCTGCCAATCCGCGCCTCAATATTACCCTGCGCAACCGTCAGAACAAATCACGCAGTTCTTCATACAGCAAATACAAAGCCCCTGTTATCCGTACTGCTCCTGTGGTTACGCCGGCTCCTAAACCAAGCCCTAAAGAAACCCGCAAACAGATATTGCAGACTGAAGTGCGCAATGAACAGGCTGCTATTACCCGCCTTCAAACACAGCTGAATGCGGCCAAACAAAAAGGCGACCAGATTAAAATCCAACAACTGACCCGTACCATCAACGCCCGTAAAGCGAATATCCGCGCTATTCAAGGCGAGATGTCTCGTTGATTGGTTTTAGATATAAAAAGGCCGTCTGAAAATATTTTCAGACGGCCTTTTTAATGATGCAAACCTTATTTATTCAAAAGACAAATACTTTCTCTAAAATCACGCCAAAGTATATTTCTTCACATCCCTACCCTCGTGCGCCATTACTGCTTCTATCCAATCGGCGATATTTTGCCAATAATATTGCGGCTTTTCAGACGGCCTATCAGTCTGAGTACCTTCATCATTCAACACAACGGGAACACCCTGCTCTGCACCGGCTTCAAGCACAATCCAGATACTGCCTTCATGGGTATCGGCATGAGCTGCTTGATGTTCATATGCCCAGCCAACCGCAGCCTGTCCGCCATTTTGCACAGACTGCATCGCCAGAGATAATGGATGAAAGCAGGTATCTACATTGTTATCGGCAGTAACGACCAAAGTTGCACCATGCGTTCCTAACGCTTGCGCGGCATGAAAAACGGGGGAATTGTGCAGATTGGCAATAAAGTCAAACGGCATCGCGGCGTGATGGTTCAGCACATTGTCTGCCATTTTTTCAAATACGGATGGCGAAGAAAACGGCGTACCGAGAAAAACAGCGCAATCAGAACGAATTTCGCACTGCTCTTTCAGTTGCCCTGCACCAAGCGTGGCAATCAAACTCAAGCGGCTGAGGCGGCGGGTATCTATACCGCTTTGCTGCTTTAAGGTTTGTTTGAGGATTTTACCGCCGGTGCCGGCGTCAGTATCAAAACGCACAGCGGCGGTAATACGGATATTAGGATTTACGGTTGCCATTGCCATACCAAAGATGTGTTGCTGCCGCCAAAACCAAACTGATTGGCCAAACAGAAAAAGCCGCCTTTTTGTGAAGCTGCGCACTCGGAAAAACAAATTTCCCGCCCCTGATAATCGTTGCTTCCGCCTTGTTTTAAAGCGGATAAAAGCAAAGCCGTTTCAAGGGCTGCCGTTGCGCCAAGCGTGTGTCCGATTTGCGGCTTGAACGCCATCAAAGGCGGCAGTGTACCGAATATTTTTTCCAGTGCGGCCAATTCGGCGGCATCGCTGTCAGCCGTGCCGATGCCGTGTGTTTTAACGGCTGCAATGCTTTCAGGAGCGATGCCTGCAACATCCAAAGCTCGACGCATCACCTGTTCTTGCGCTTGGCCATCGCTTTGAATCAGGTCATTGCCTGTATTGGCGGCGTGTCCGATAAGTTTCAGACGGCCTGAAGAAGATTCGGGAGCAGCAGAAGATAAGGCAAGCGCGGCAACACCTTCGCCTAAAATCAAACCGTTTCCGCCAAAAGGCTGATAGTGTTCAGCCAGCAAACCCAAGCTGTGAAAATGCAGCAAGGTCAGCCGGTTGAGGTTTTCAATACCAAGCACAAAGGCACGCTCCGCCCCGCCGCGCAAACAATTATCCGCCTGAATCAGCGCATGGGCAGATGAAGTGCAGGCAGTAGCGAAACTGAAAATTTGCTGATTGCCGCTGCGCCGGCGCAAATCTTCGGCGAGATAAAGCAAATCGTGTTCTTCTACCACCCTATTGCCCGCAAAATGGCGGTTTTCATATTCGGAGATGGAATAGGAACTAGAACCGATAAACACCGGCGCATCATGCCAGCTTTCAGACGGCCAGCCTGTATTTTCGGCGGCTCGGCGCAAATGTTGTTCGGCAATATCCGCAAATTCCTTCCGCCCCAAACTGTCGCCGGCGAATGCACGAAAATAAGCAGCCTGCTGCGGTTGGTTTAAAAACGTATAAGACACCGCATCAGGCCGTCTGAAATCCGTTTGCGGATTCAAGGCAGAAGTGGCCGCCGTACCGCAAACCCAACTCACGCGCCATGCTCCGCACGGATAAACGCCGCCAAATCGCGTACGCACATCATATGTTTGCGCACCATCCGGTCGCCCTGCAGGCGCACTTGGAAATACTGTTGCAAGGCAACGCTGATTTGCAGCGCATCAAGCGAATCCAAACCGACCGGACTGTCATCGCCAAACAAAAGTGCATCGTCGGTGAAATCATCCATATCCACATCGTCGGCCTTATCGGCCTCTTGCACGATTAACTTTTTCAATTCCGCTTCCAGCTCGTTCTCGGCCAGTGTAAAGGTGTAAGACATATTTAAACTCCCATTTTTATCTCATGAAGCAACAGCTCGTTTTAGCGAAACTCGCTACGCTCGTTTTCAGACGGCCTGAACTTTATGCAAAATCGCCCCAAAGCGTCTGCATGGCGGCAATGGCCGCAAGTGAGGCGGTTTCGGTACGCAACACCCGTTTGCCAAGCGTAACGGATTGAAAACCTGCATCAAATGCCTGCTGCTCTTCCCTCTCCGTCCAGCCACCTTCCGGGCCGACCATAAACACGACCTTACCGGATTGCGGCCGAACATCGCTCAGTTTTTGTGCGCGGTTCAAGCTCATTAACAGTTTGGTCGTTTCCTGCGACAACTGTTGCAGAGCCTGCGCATAAGTCGTCAACGGCAAAACCTTCGGCACAATATTGCGGCCGCTTTGTTCACACGCTGAAACAACGATTTCCTGCCAACGCGTCACCCGCTTTTCAGCGCGTTCGCCGCTCAAGCGGACGACACAGCGTTCGCTAATGACCGGGCGAATTTCTGCCACGCCCAATTCCACGCTTTTCTGCAAAGTGAAATCCATGCGCTCGGCGGAGGATACCGCCTGTACCAACGTAATGTTCAGCGGCGATTCGTTGTCCGTTGCCTCTTCACGCAAAATCCGCACGCTGGCGCGGCGTTTTTCTAAAACTTCGGGCAAAGCCGGATATGACTTGCCATTGCCGTTGAACAACACGATTTCTTCCGTGTTTTTCACGCGCAATACATTCAGATGGCGCACCACATTATCGGGCAATTCGACCACGCTGTCGGGGCTTAAGGCAAAATTAACATAAAATCGGGGCATGGTTTCCTGCTTTATTCATGTATATAATTTGAACTTTCGTGAACGAAGTTGAAATACGGTGACATACACTTGCATGCCTAATTTTGATTTCATCCACTATAATTTGAAAACTTCCCGAATTTTAATCCACTGTCACGCAAAACTGCAAAAAACAAGGATACGCCGTGCTATACCGTTTACAGAAAGTCGTCCGCCACATCGCCCAAACCGAAGTCATGCCGCGTTTTCTGAACACGCCGTCACGACGCAAGGAAGACGGTTCGGTTTTGAGTGAAGCAGATTTGGCCGCGCAAACCGCTTTTGCCGCCGCCCTGCCCTTATTGGAAGATTGTCCGATGTTGGGCGAGGAGATGAGCATTCAGGAGCAAACCCGTTTGTGGAACGAACATTCAGACGGCCTGTGGATTGTCGATCCTATCGACGGCACAAACAACTTCGTCAACGGTTTGCCGCATTTTGCCGTATCCGTCGCGCTGGTTAAAAACGGCCACGCCGAATTGGGCGTGATTTACAATCCGGTCAGCGGCGAATGTTTCTATGCCGAACGCGGTAAAGGCGCATTTCTCAACGGCACGCCGCTGCCGCTGCGTTCGGAAAACAAAAAACTCAACGAATCCATCGCCGGCGTGGAAATCAAATACCTGCGTTCGGGCAAACTCGCCAGCCGCATGAATACCCTTGCTCCATTCGGCACAATCCGCAGCATGGGTAGCAGCACGCTCGATTGGTGCTACCTTGCCAGCGGCCGCTACGATATTTACATCCATGGCGGACAAAAGCTGTGGGACTACGCTGCCGGCGCATTGATTTTTGAAGAAGCCGGCGGCTGCCTGACCACTTTGGAAGGCGACGATTTTTGGAGCGGCGAACATGTATTCAAGCGTTCCGTCATCGCCGCATTGCAACCCAAGCTGTTTCAGCAATGGGTGAAATGGATTCGAGAAAATCAGTAAAAATACCGTTTATCTTCAAAAAATCACGATTATCTTGCAACTTATTGAAATTATTTCACTTCTTAACAGCATTTAATACTAAAAACGGTAGAATATCAATCGCTGACACAACACCGCTCTTTCATCCCTTTTGGGCGGTGCAGCAAGTAAGACGTTTTCCCGCAATGTATTGGCCATTCATACTTCTCCCTTAGTATGAATGGTTTTTTTTATCTGCAAAAACAGCTCAAGCCGTCTGAACGTTCAGACGGCCTGTTTACATGACTATTTGAAAAACTGTCCGCAACACGCCTTAAACTTTTTGCCCGAACCGCACAAACAAGGCTGTTTCATCGTTGGCAACGCAACGGTCGGATCAATAAAGTACCAATGCCCGTCTATTTTCACAAATGCCGACAATTCATGATGGCACTCAGTTTGCCCGTTCTCTTCAAAATACGCTTCAAACTCGACCAAAGCATGCAGCTTGCCAAACGGCACATGACGGATAACCTTCAATCCCGACCATTGCGTCTGCTTACTCCATGCCGCCAAATCCTGCTTGTACAACAAATTCTGCTGCGCAGGGACAGTCGTGTCCACGATATAGTCGATTTCCTGCAAAACATACGCGCTGTAACGCGAACGCATCAACTCTTCCGCCGTCGAGGCCGCCGCCTCCCGCGTATGAAACGGTGCGCAACATTCCGTATAACCGCGCCCCGACTGACAGGGGCAAAGTGTAGCCGTCATTACTAATTACCCGAATAAATCCATTTCAAAATTATAACGCAAACCCGACTCAGGCCGTCTGAAAACAAGCGTAGCAAGTTTCGTTAAAACGAGCGTAGAGAGTTTCGCTAAAATAAGCAAAGCGGGTTTCGCTAAAATAAACGCAACAATCTGATATAATACGCCTTTTCGATTTTGACTATCCATGATGACCATTCCCATCCAAAGCATCAGCCGCCTGTTGCCGCAAACCCAATGTCGTGAGTGCGGCTATGAAGGCTGCCTACCCTATGCGCGCGCCCTGTCGGCAGGAGAAGCGCCGGTAAACCTGTGCGCGCCGGGTGGGGAAACCGTCATGAAAGACATTGCCGACCTATTGGGCAAGCCCTACCTCGCGCCGGCAAAAACACAAATCAAAGCCGTAGCCCTGATTGACGAAGCCGTCTGCATCGGCTGTACCGCCTGCATCCGCGCCTGCCCTGTCGATGCCATTATGGGCGCATCCAAACTAATGCACACCGTCATCAGCGACGAATGCACCGGCTGCGGCTTATGCGTTACCCCCTGCCCCGTCGACTGCATCGACATGGTCCCCGTATCGCAGCCCTTCCTGCCGTCCGCACGCCGTTTCAGCATCTCTGCCGAACCGCGCTTTGCCGCCGCCGAACACGCACAAAGCCGTTTTGAACGCCATACCGCGCGCAAACAGCGCGACGATGCCGAACGTAAAGCCCTGCTGGCGCAACGCGAAGCCGCCGTCAAAGCCAAACAGGCCGCACAGGCACAAACCCAAACAGCCGCACCAAGCGCCGCATTCAACCCCATGGATTTGATTGCCAAAGCCATGGCCAAAGCGCAATCGCAGCAGGACAAACTCGTCTCCTCCGACAACCGCGAAGACTTCAAAGCGCGCCAAATCGAAGAAGCCAAAGAACGCGCCGAACTGCGCCGCGCCCAACGTGATGCCAAATACGGCAACGAAGCCGAAAAAACCGCAGCCATCGAATTTCTACGCCGCTACAAGGCCGAGCAGGAAGCGGCCAAAGAAGCCCGCTGATTTCCAAACAACAAACCCATTCCGACCGCTTCAGGCCGTCTGAAAACATTGCACGAAAACCAATAACTTTATGACCACACAAGAATTTCCACACCAGCATACCGCCCATTGCGAAAGCGGTGTGATGTCCACCCTGCTCAAATACCATGGCCACAATTTAGACGAAGCCATGATTTTCGGCATTGCCCACGCACTGACATTTGTCTGGATGCCGCTGATCAAATTAAACGGCATGCCGCTGGTTTCCTACCGTACCGCGCCGCGCAGCATCATCAAAAACACCTGCAAAGCATTGGGGCTGAAATTATCCGTCCGCAAATTTTCCGACGCACAAAGCGGGCAAGCCGCATTGGATGCTGCGCTGTCCTCAGGCAAACTGGCCGGTTTGCAAACCTCCGTCTTCTGGCTGCCCTACTTCCCGCCGCAAATGCGCTTCCATTTCAACGCACACAATCTTTTGGTGTACGGCAAAGACGGCAACGACTACCTCATCAGCGACCCCGTATTTGAAACCGTACAACGCTGCGCCGCCGAAGATTTGCAACGGGCGCGCTTTGCCAAAGGCGTATTGGCGGCAAAAGGCATGATGTACACCTTGGAAGACAACAGGCCGTCTGAAAAAATCATGGCAGACTTGCCCGCCATTATCCGCAAAGCCATACGCAAAAACGCCAAACATATGCTCGCACCGGTCTTTTTCATCGGCGTAAAAGGCATCCGCACGCTGGCCAAGAAAATCGAATCCCTGCCCTCCAAACAAAATGAGAAATACCAAAAACTGTTTCTCGGCCATTTGGTGCGGATGCAGGAAGAAATCGGTACCGGCGGAGCAGGTTTCCGCTACATCTACGCCTATTTCCTCGAGCAGGCCGCCCGTATCTGCGACAGCCCCGCGTTTCAGACGGCCTCGGAACAAATGACCGCCATCGGCGACCAATGGCGGCAGTTTGCAGCAATGTGCGTGAAACAGTGCAAAAAGCCGTCCGAAAACGGCTGCCGCGAAATCGCCGCATTTTTGCGCAAGATTGCGGACGATGAAGAAGCCTTGTGGCGGGGATTGTTGAAATAATGGGAATCATGCGGCTTAACTTAAACCGCCGCGTACAGTTTTGAAATTAGGTCGTCTGAAAACTCAAAGAAAAGATAAAAATGCGTTACTTAACTGCTCTCTTATTATTGTGTTCCGCCTTAACCCATGCCGCGCCGCCGGACGGCTTTGCCTTGGTTCATGATGCCGACGGACATACCAACTTACGCGAAAGCCCCGATTTGAATGCCAGAGTCTTGGCAAAAATTCCCAACGGCACACCGTTGAAATGTCTGGGTGATGGCGGCGAAGGCAGCCTGAGTTTCTGTACTGCCCAGCTGCAACAACCTGCCGCAGAAGACTACGGTTTCATCCATTACAGCCGTCTGATATTTCCCGCCTCCGACAAAAGCTTCGCCCGACTGCGCGAACAATCTGGTCATGACGATACGCTGACTTTGTCCGGTAGCGGACAAAAGGTACACATCGTTGCCCGCCGCATCCATCCAAAACTCAGCGACTTCTCGGGCATCAACAAAGACAAATACACCGCGCGGCTCTATCGAGGCAAACCTTTCTATGGTACAGAGAACGACATTCCCAAAAGCGTATTTGCGCTTGAACGTATCACGCTAAACGGTCAAGCGGTTCCCGCTGCCGAACTGCAAGGACTGTTCTCGCCCGATTTTGCCGCCACCGCACGCGATAGCCAGGTGTACGACCGCTGGGAAGCCTATTACCGCAGCATCGATAAGAGGCTCTATCTATTTGGCAGACAAGGCTCGGGCGCCGGTAGTTTCGATGTCTGCTTTATATTTAAAGACGGCAAATTCCAACGCCGCTATTTATGGGGTGCTGCGATATAAATATCGCTCGAAAAGGTCGTCTGAAACCATGATTCAAATCCAATCCCTCTCCCACCGTTATCCCAAAGCCGAAACTGCCGCGCTGGACAATGTGTCGTTCGATATTGCCGACGGCGAATGTTTGGGGCTGCTCGGCCACAACGGTGCGGGGAAAACGACGCTGATGTCGCTTTTGGCCGGCTTGCAGGAAGTACGGCAGGGCGAAATTTTGTTTGACGGTAAGCCGTTGCACCTGTTAAGCCGTAGCGAGCGGCAGAAAATCGGTTTGGTGCCGCAGGATTTCGCGTTTTATCCGCAGCTTTCTGTGTGGGACAACCTGCTGTTTTTCGCCTCGCTTTACAAAGTGCGCGACAAAGGCCGTCTGAACGCGCTGTTGGAACAGACCGACCTGACCGCCCACAAAAACAAAGCGGCAAAGCATCTTTCGGGCGGGCTTAAACGTCGTCTGAATTTTGCCATCGGCCTGATTAACACGCCGCAACTGGTGTTCCTCGACGAAATCACGGTCGGCATCGACCCGCAGTCACGCCGCTTTATCCTCGACAGCGTGGCGGATTTGACGCGTCAGGGGGTAACAGTGGTTTACACCTCGCACTATCTGTCGGAAATCGAACAGCTTTGCGGCAAAATCGCGCTGCTGCAACACGGCAAACTGGTGTACCACGGCGGTTTGGACGAGCTTCTAAGCACGCAAACCGGTGTCGTGCGCTTTACCGTCGAACCGCCGCTGCCGCCTCAGACACTGGCCGCTTTGGGTGCAAAGCAAGCGGACAGCCGCGGCATGATGGAAACGGCGCACGATGCCGCCGCCGTTTACGCCGCCCTGCAACAAAGCGGCGCACAAATCCGCTACTTCCAGCAGGGACACGGTTCGCTGGAAACGTTTTACCTTGATTTCCTGCGCAAAGACGAACCGGCAACAGATAAGCAAAATCCACAATGACGATTTCCTCCCTCCTCAAAGAACTCAAACTGCTCTGCCGCGACCTGCACGGTTTGGCCGTGTTGTTTGTGATGCCCATCGCCTTCATGCTGATTATGTCGTTGGCGCTGAGCCGTGACCAAGACCCGCACACCGACAGCCGCATTGCGCTGGTCGGCGCGGCAAACGACAGCGTCAATACCGCGCTGGCCACTGCGCTGGAAAAAGAGCAAATCCATGTCACACTGATGCCGTCTGAAAAACTGACCGATGCGCAAAATGGATTGCACAACAAGCGTTTCCAACTGGTACTGCACAACCCGAACGTCGCTTCCGATAAAATCGCCGACAACAAAGCCTTGCAAATCTATGTACCGCCCGATACCGAGCCCTCATGGCTGGCGGCGGTTAAAGGCGTTTTGCAGCAGCACTACACCGAAACGCGGCTGGACGCTTATTTCGACAACAACGACGGCATCAAAATCGATAATAAAAAACTGCCCCGCACCATCCGCAAAGACATCCAGAAAAAAGTCGATGAAAAAAACGATGAACAATTTGCCGCCGTGCGCAGCTTTTTAGATAAAAAAATGCTGGAAGAGCATTACCTGAGCGCAGGCAGCGGCACTGTGGAAAAACCCAACGCCGTACAACACAGCGTACCTGCATGGCTGATTTTCGGTATGTTTTTCATTATGATACCGCTGTCAAACGTCATGGCGCTGGAACGCCAGACCAACACCATCACCCGCCTGCGCCTCGCCCGCGCCTCCGCGTCCGGCCTGATTGCCGCCAAACTCGTCCCCTATTTCCTGATTAACCAGCTTCAGTTTGTCGGAATGCTGCTGCTCGGCCGCTACCTGCTGCCCGAAATCGGCGTACCCGCCCTCATACTCAACGGCAGCCTTGTTCCCTACGCGTTGCTGTCCGCTGCCGTCAGTGCCGCCGCACTCGGCTACGCGCTATTAATCAGCGTCTGCGCCAAATCCACCGAACACGCCGTCGTCCTCGGCGGCGGCGGCATCATCCTGATGGCGGCAATCGGCGGCATTATGGTGCCTGCACACGTCATGCCCGAAACCATGCAGCAACTCACTTGGATTTCCCCAATGGCATGGGGCTTGAAGGCTTTTCAGGAATTACTGCTCAACCGCAGCGGACTGGACGGAATCGGCCGTTATCTGCTTCTACTGTCAGCATTCTCTTTTGCCACACTGACTGCTGCCGTATTGGTTTATCGTAGGCAGTTGCAGACGCAGGTTAGGTTTTAAACGTTTGTCTGCCCTAGGTAGACAAACTTATTTCTCAAAACCATTCCTATAAAACTTCAGGCCGTCTGAAAGATATTTTCAGACGGCCTGATGCTTGATGTGCTATGGATTGTTTCAATAACAAAATATTTTCAACAAAATCCTAAAATCCAAACGTAAAAAAACCTGCTTTTTTTCAAAGCAGGTTTTCATATTTGGTGGGTCGTGAGCGATTCGAACGCTCGACCAACGGATTAAAAGTCCGCTGCTCTACCGACTGAGCTAACGACCCGACAAGCTGTGCATTATAGAGATCAGACCCACAGCTGTCAACACCTTTTTTAAACTTTTTTATTCGACGACGATTTTCGGGAAGCGGCTGCTGAAGTCTTTGCCTTTATCAGCAATGGCCAGTGCAATTTGGAAGGCGGCTTCGGTGTAAATGTCGGCGATGGTTTGGTTGTTTTCAAACAAGGCCGAAGATGTGCCGCTGTCCATGGCTTCGCGTACAGGCAGGCTCAATGGAAGCTGGCCGAGCAATGGTACGTTCAAACGCTCTGCCAAGTTTTTACCGCCTTCTGCGCCGAAGATTGCTTCGGCATGGCCGCAGTTGGTGCAAATATGGACAGACATGTTTTCCAAAACGCCCAAAATCGGAATATTAACTTTGTTGAACATATCCACGGCTTTGCGTGCATCAATCAGGGCGATGTCTTGCGGCGTGGTAACGACAACGGAGCCGGTCACGGGGATTTTTTGCGACAGGGTCAATTGGATATCGCCGGTACCGGGCGGCAGGTCGATGAAGAGATAATCGACATTGTCCCACTCGCTTTGGAACATCAGCTGTTGCAAGGCTTGACTGACCATCGGGCCGCGCCAAACGACGGCTTGGTCGGTATCGACCAAAAAACCGATGGACATTACTTGAATGCCGCTTTCTGCCTCAACGGGAATCAGTTTTTTGTTTTGTTGGTCGGGTTTGCGGTCTTGTACGCCGAGCATGGTGGGCTGGCTTGGGCCGTACAGGTCGGCATCGAGTACGCCGACGCGCGCGCCCATTCTGGCCATTGCGGTGGCAAGGTTGGCAGTGGTCGTTGATTTGCCGACACCGCCTTTGCCGGATGCAACGGCAATAATGTTTTTCACGCCTTTGATGGTTGCCACGCCGGGTTGGACTTTGTGCGTACCGATTTCGGTATCGATACTTAAGTGGATATGCGTGTCGCCGGTATGTGCCATGACGGCTTCTTGGAGGGCGTTGGCAATGTCAGCGGCGATATGGGCAACTGGGAACGCGAATTTCAGGCCGATATGCAGGCCGTCTGAACGCTCTTCAAGGAGTGTAACGGCTTTTTCGCTGCCTAAAGTACGCATTGTATGGGGAATCAATACGGCATCGAGTGCGGTTCGGATGGCTGGGATATTCATAATCTGCCTCTTGAATGTGGGAAATTGTTTATGTGCGCGATTTGTCGTGCAACAAATCTGCCGAATTATACCCTTGAACGCCATGCAAGGGATACGCCCGAAAAACTTCAGGCTGCCTGAAACATCGGGCAGCCTGAAAAAAGGGTCAACTAAAACGCGGCCTTATTCGCTCAAGAGCGCAATGTCGGCAACTGCGTTCATTTGTTCTGCCAAGCGGTTCAGCAGGTTCAAACGGTTTTGTTTCACGGCTGCATCTTCGGCCATTACCATCACGCCGTCGAAGAATGCGTCAACTTGCGGCTTGACGGAAGCCAGCTCGGACAAAGCAGTTTGGAAATTGCCTTCGGCAACGGCGGCAGCAATTTTCGGCTGCAAACCTTGCGCGGCGGCGTACAGGGCTTTTTCTTCGTCCTGTTGCAGCAGACTTTCGTTAACCTTGCCCAACTCGGCATCGGCTTTTTTCAGCAGGTTTTGCACGCGTTTGTTGGCTGCGGCCAATGCAGCGGCTTCAGGCAGCTGTTTGAACGCGGCAACAGCCTGCAGTTTGGCCACTACGTCGTCCAAACGGCGCGGCTGTTTCGCCAATACTGCGGCAACGATGTCTTGCGGATAATCGTTTTGCAACAACACGGCCAAACGCGCCTGCATGAAGTCGGCAGTTTCAGACGGCGTTTTCTCGTTGAGCAAACCTTGCGGGAAGCTGTTGAAGGCCGTCTGAATCAGTTCGTTTACGTCCAAACCGTACTGCATCAGCATACGCAAAATACCCAAGGCGGCGCGGCGCAGGGCGTATGGGTCTTTGTCGCCGGTCGGAATCAAGCCGATGCCCCAAATACCGACCAAGGTTTCCAGTTTGTCGGCCAAAGCAACGGCGGTTGCCACTTTGCCGTTCGGCAGGTTGTCGCCGGCAAAACGCGGTTGGTAGTGTTGCTCGATGGCTTCGGCGATTTCTTCGGTTTCGCCGTCCAAGCGGGCATAGTATTTACCCATCGTGCCTTGCAATTCTGGGAACTCGCCGACCATTTCGGTTACCAAGTCGGCTTTGGCCAAACGTGCGGCGCGCTCGGCTGCGGCTGCATCCGCGCCCAATGCTTTGGCGATATGGGCGGCAATGCTTTGCAGACGCTCGATGCGCTCGGCTTGCGAACCGATTTTGTTGTGGTAAACCACGCTGGACAATTTCGGCAGGCGGCTTTCCAAAGTCGCTTTTTGGTCTTGTTTGTAGAAGAACTCGGCATCAGACAGGCGCGCGCGCAAAACACGTTCGTTGCCTTGAATGATGTGTGACGGATCTTCGGTTTGCAGGTTGGACACCAGCAGGAAGCGGTTCATCAGCTTGCCGTTTTGATCGAGCAGCGGAAAGTATTTTTGGTTTTGCTGCATGGTCAGAATCAAGCATTCTTGCGGTACAGCGAGGAAGTGTTCTTCAAAACCGGCTTCCAATACCACAGGCCATTCGACCAATGCAGTCACTTCGTCCAATAATGCTTCATCGGCGGCAACGGTTGCGTTCAGACGGCCTGCCTGCTCGTTCAAGGCCGTCTGAATGGCGGCTTTGCGTTCGGCAAACGATGCTTCCACTTTGCCTTGCTCACGCATTTGTGTGGCGTAGCTGTCGGCATTTTCAATGGCGATTTCGCCGCTGGAGAGGAAGCGGTGACCCAAGGTTTTGTTGCCGCTTTGCAGGCCCAAAACGCTGACGTTTACGATGTCGCCGCCGTGCAGCACGATCAGGCTGTGTACAGGGCGCACGAAGGTAAATGTGCTGCTGCCCCAACGCATGACTTTAGGAATCGGCAGTTTTTTCACTGCGGCATTGATGATGTCTTCCAAAAGCTCGCCCAGCGGTTTGCCGGTTTGGATGTATTCGTAGGCGTACACGTCTTGCTTGCCGTCGTTGATGATGGTCAGGTCTTCGATTTTCGCACCTGCACCGCGCGCAAAACCTTCCAAAGCCTTAGTCGGCGCACCGTCTTTCATGGCATTCGCCACGGCCGGGCCTTTTTTCACGATTTTTTGATCGGCTTGAACGGCTTTCACGTTTTTGACTTGAACGGCCAAACGGCGCGGAGAAGCGTAGGCAGTGTATTCGGCTGCGCCGTCAATCAGTTGCGCTTTTTCCAAGCCTTCGGCAACGGAAGCGGCAAAATGGTTGCCCAGATTATTGAGGGCTTTTGGCGGGAGTTCTTCAGTGAGAAGTTCGATTAAAAGGGTTTGGGTTGTCATGTGCTTATCGTTAAATAGGAAATTGGTTTGGCTTCTGAATACGGCATCATGCGGTTTTCAGACGCAAGGTTAATTGAATTGACGGCGATTTTATCATTTTCAGACGGCCTGTGGCTGTCTTTCACAAACAATTTGCCCGATTTTCAAGCAACTTCGTCCGCAACGGCTTCAATGTGCGGCGCGGATATACGGCAAACCGCTGGTTTCATCATATTCGGGAATGTCGCTTCCGGCAAACAGCGCGCCGGCCAAACGCACGGCCGCGCCGGTAACGGCCGGGGAAATCATAAAGCCGTGGCGGAACAGGCCGTTGACTTCAATCAGGCGGCGTTCGCGGTTGAAGCGGATTTCAGGGTTGTGGTGGTTTAAAGTCGGGCGCAGGCCGGTGGCCAGTTCCAAGAGGTTTGCCTCGCCAAATGCCGGATGCACGGCGTACAGCGCGGACAAAAGTTCCAAACCGGAACGCACGCTTGCCGGCGCTTGGCTTTCGCTTTCAATTTGGGTCGCACCAATCACAAAAATATGGTTTTCCTTCGGCGCAATATACAAAGGATAGCGCGGATGCAGCAGGCGCACGGGGCGGGACAGCTCGATTTCGGGGGCGTAAACGCGCGCCACTTCGCCGCGAACGCCGCGCAACACGCTTTCAGACGGCCTGTTCCACGCTGCTTTTGCGCCATAACCGCGGCAGTCGATGACCCAATCGTATTGCGCCGCCAAATCTTCGACTTCGCGTTCGCACGACCAATAACACGCGACATTCATCGACTCCAAAGCATCGGCAAGCGTATTCAATACCTGCCGTCCGTCCAACTGCCCTTCCGTCGGCAGATACAGGCCGTCTGAAAACCGTCCTGCCAGTTGCGGCTCGTTTGCTGAGATTTCATCCGCGTTCCAACGTATAGTTTCATGCTCCGCCACCCCGCCGCGCTTCAAATGACGGGCAAACTCGGCAGAAAGCGGCTTGTCCTGCGTATGCCAGACAATCAGGCTGCCGTTTTCCTGCATCATCACCGGCGTATTCAGACGGCCGACAATCGCGCGCCAAAGCGCAATACTTTGTTTGCCCAAACGAATGACTTCGGGCGTTGCCTCCACCGCTTCGGCAGACGGCGCCAACATGGCCGCGGCAACATAAGCGGCGGCTTGTTCGCCGTTGCGTTCACCTTTCTCAAACAACTCGACCGAAATATCCTGTTCTGCCAATTGGAACGCCATCAGACGGCCAGAAAGACCGCCACCGAGTACCGCAATTTTAGACATCAGTTTCTCCTTGTTTTTAATATATAAATAAGCAGCATATTTTAAAACTTGTTTTGCTTTATCACAATATCGACACAAAATGAGAACAGTTTTTGCAGATCATGTTCGGGCTGAATCAGTAATACGTAAACAAAAATCTTCCCTCAAGCTGCCAATCAGCTTTTATAAAAATATCTTCCTTACATAAAACCTACTATTTGAAGTGAGTTTGTTGCGGCGGCAAATCAAATTATGTTGACGCGTTAAATACGCCCACCCGTTTATCCGAGCTTCACTTCTGCTTCGAATACTTCCTGCCACAGTTTTCGCACATTGCCGTAATGGGTCAGCAATTCGTCCGTCACTTCGGTTTTTTTGGCATCGCGCAGTTTGGTGTTGTGTTGCTGCTGGCGGTAGAAGCGGTAGGCGGTGCGGCTTTGTTCGGCGAGGGTTTTGTCGATGAGGCCGCAGTCGGCAGCGATGTTCAAGAGGGCGATGTTGCCGTAGTTGTCGAGAAGTTGCGGATATTTTCGGGCATGGGCAAGGATGAGGTATTGGACGATAAATTCGACGTCGACCACGCCGCCGCGCGCGTATTTGACGTTGCTGTCGACCGGCGGATGGGTGGGGAACATTTTTTCGCGCATTTCGATGATTTCGCCTGCTAAAACGTTTTGGTCGCGTTCGGTGGTCAGCATTTCGGTGCGTATGCGGTCGAAGGCCGTCTGAACATCAGGCGTACCGCAGATAAAACGGGCGCGGGTAAGGGATTGGTGTTCCCACGTCCATGCGTTTTCGCGCTGGTATTTTTCAAAGGCGGCGATGCTGTGCGCAAGGAAACCTGCATCGCCGTTGGGGCGCAGGCGCAGGTCGGTTTCGTAGAGGCTGCCTGCACCGGTGGCGGCGGAAAGCCAGTTGGTCAGGCGGCGGGCAAGACGGCTGTACACGTCGCCTGCATCGGGATGCGGGTCGTCGTAAAGATAGACCAAGTCGAGGTCGGAGGAATAGCTGAGCTCTTTACCGCCCAGTTTGCCGTAGCCGATGATGGCGAATTGTGGCGTATCGCGGTGTTTTTTGGGCATGTCTGCCCACGCGCACGGCAGGGCAGCGGCGAGGATGGTGTCGGCAAGGGCGGAGAGCTGGTCGGAAAGTGATTCTACCGTCCACAATCCGGCGAGGTCTTGAACGGCGAGGCGGAAGACTTGGGCGTGTTGGAAATGGCGCAGTGTGTCCATTTGCGCTTCGGTGTCGCCGCCGCAGGCTTTGAGGTCGTTTGAAAGCGAGGCGGCAAGTGCCGGCCAGTCAAACGCGGTATCCAAAAGCTGGGCGCTGATGAGTTCGTCCAGCAGCATCGGATATTTGCTCAGATACGCCGCCACCCATGAGCTTTGGCTCATGATTTGTGCCAGATGCGCCAAGGTTTGCGGATGTTCGTTGAGGAAGGCGAGATAAGCGGAGCGGCGGCTGATGTTTTCGAGGAAGTCAAACAGCCGCATTAATGTATCGGTCGGGTTGGGTTGCTCGACCGCCGCTTGTACCAACAACGGCACAATCGCGTCAAAACGCGGCTGGGCGTGTGCGGAAAGGTGGCGGTATTTATGGCCGTTGCGGATTTGGTCGAGCCGCGTGGCGATGGTTTCGGCATCAAACCCGTGTTCTTTCAGACGACCTTGCCGCTCTTCTTCGTCGAGCTTGTCCTGCCATGCCCATTGCCATTCGCCGTTGTCCTGTGTTTGCTCTTCAGGTTCGCTCAAGATTTCGTTGAACAACTGATTGACTTTGTTCCGATGAACATTCAGGCCGTCTGAAAAAGCGGCATAACTATCGAAACCCATGCTTTCGGCGAGCAGTTGCTGCTGTTCGGGCGAGGCGGGCAGGGTTTGGGTTTGCTGGTCGTCCCAGTATTGCAGGCGGTGTTCGACGTCGCGCAGAAAGCGGTAGGCGGCGAGCAGGGTTTCGACGTTTTCAGACGGCATGATACCCAGCTCGGCAAGTTTCTTCAGCGTTTCCTGCGTGCCTTTCAGTTGCAGCGCGCGCATTTGTCCGCCGCGTATCATCTGGAAAATCTGGGCGATAAATTCGACTTCGCGGATGCCGCCTGCGCCGAGTTTGATGTTGTCCGCCATGCCTTTTTTGCTGACTTCGCTGCGGATTTGGCGGTGTAGGTTGCGCATCGCCTCATACGCGCTGTAATCCAGATATTTGCGGAACACGAAGGGGCGCACCAGCGCTTTGATGTCGTTCGGATACGGCGTAACCACGCGGCCTTTGCACCATGCGTAGCGTTCCCATTCGCGACCCTGCGTAATCAAATATTGCTCCAGCGCGGTTTCGCTCAAGACCAGCGCGCCCGAATCGCCGTCCGGCCGCAGCCGCATATCGACGCGGAACACCTGTCCGTCGGCGGTAATGTCGTTCAAAAGCGCAATCAGTTTCTGCCCGACTTTGGTGAAAAACTCCTGATTGCCACGTTCGCGCCTGCCGTCCGTATCACCCGACTCAGGATAGATGAAAATCAAATCGATGTCGGAGGACACGTTCAACTCATAGCCGCCCGCCTTACCCATTGCCACCACGCTCAAATGCTGCGGCGATTTCGTATAACGCCCGATCGGCGTGCCGTACATATCCCGATAATAGGCGTAGGCAAAGTCCAACGCGGTATTGACGGCAAAATCGGCAAATAGCGTAATCGTGCAGGTCACTTCATTCAAATCGCTGATGCGGTTGATATCGCGCACAATAATCTGCGACACCACATAACGGCGCAACTCGCGCAACTGCCGCGCCAACTCTTCCTCGTTTTCTTCCGCGCGGATAGTGTCCCAGTCGGCAAAGGCTTGGAAATCCGCTTCGGTCAACACCTTGTCCAGCATGGGCAGAAAAATCTCGGGCTTGAGTTTGCCAGAATCAAGGTTGCGGGCGAGAAAAAGGGAATAACGGCGGGCAGTATCGAGGCGGTTCATAATCTTTGCCTGAATAAACAGAAAAGACCATCATAGCAAGGTTTCAGGCCGTCTGAAACCCACGCTTTCCCCTATCCGTGCAATCGGCTAAAATACCAACCTTTGCAACCCCACATAAGGAAACCGCCATGACCCGTATGGTTCACTGCGTCAAACTCGGCAAAGAAGCCGAAGGCATGAAATTTCCGCCGCTGCCCAACGAACTGGGCAAACGCATTTTTGAAAACGTTTCCCAAGAAGCATGGATGGCTTGGACCCGTCACCAAACCATGCTGATCAACGAAAACCGCCTAAGCCTTGCCGATCCGCGTGCACGCGAATACCTCGCCCAGCAGATGGAACAATACTTCTTCGGCGACGGCGCAGATGCCGTACAAGGCTATGTTCCGCAAGAGCCTAAATAAGCATTGAAAAGCCAAGGCCGTCTGAAACCCGATTTTCAGACGGCCTTTAAAATTCCCGATTGCCCCGCATATTAGGTAAATAGAACAGATAAATCATACAAACCCCTGATTCTCTGTTAAAATCCAAATTTCATTCATTTTCAATCCACACTGGAGCAAACGCCATGCAAAACGACGTTTACGACTATACCTCGCAAGGTTCGGTTGCCAAAAATACCGTCCTGCAAAAAACCTACCGCCTGCTCGGCCTGTCTTTCATTCCTGCCGTTGCCGGCGCGTTCTTTTCCGCCAAAACAGGCTTTAACATTTTCTCCATGTTCGGTTCATACTATGTTGCCCTGGCCGCCTTCTTCGGCTTCTTCTACGGCATGACCTTCCTGATCGAGAAAAACCGTTACAGCAACGTCGGCGTAGCCCTATTGATGATCTTCACTTTCGGCATGGGCCTTGCCATCAGCCCTATGTTGCAATACGCCTTAGCGATTAACAACGGCGCGCAAATCGTCGGTACGGCCGCCGCCATGACCGCCGGTGTATTCTTCACCATGTCCGCCATGGCACGCCGCACCACAATGAACATGAACAAACTCGGCAGCTTCCTCGGTGCCGGTGCGATCGTGCTCATGATTGCCGTTGTGGCCAACATCTTCCTCAACATCCCAGCCCTGAGTCTGACCATCGCGGCCGGCTTCGTTGTCTTCAGTTCCCTGATGATTATGTGGCAGGTGCGTACCGTCATCGACGGCGGTGAAGACAGCCACATCAGCGCGGCGCTGACCATCTTCATCTCCATCTACAACATTTTCAGCAGCCTCTTGAGAATCCTCATCTCTATTAGTGGTGATGACTGATAAAGCCGCAAAGGCCGTCTGAAAGTTCAGACGGCCTTTTTGATTTTTGACATCACCGGCAAACTCCCCTATCCTGAACGCCACACAAACCCCATTCCCAACCCAAAATGACCACGACCACTCCGCGCCGTGCCGTGTACGCAGGCAGCTTCGACCCTCCCACTCTCGGCCACCTGTGGATGATACAGGAAGCCCAATCCCTCTTTGACGAACTCATCGTCGCCATCGGTACCAATCCAGAAAAGCGCAACACCTACACCATAGAAGAACGCCGCGCCATGCTCGATGCCATTACCCACCCGTTCCCCAACGTCCGCATCAGCGTGTTTGAAAACCGCTTTTTGGTCGATTACGCCCGCGAAGCCAACGCCAATTTCATCGTCCGCGGCATCCGTTCCGCCGCCGACTACGAATACGAACGCTCAATGCGCTACATCAACAGCGACATCGCCCCCGAAATTTCCACCGTCTTCCTGATGCCGCCGCGCGAAATAGCCGAAGTATCCTCCACCATGGTCAAAGGCTTGGTCGGTCCACAAGGCTGGCGCGACATGATAGGTCGCTACCTCCCCGACCCCGTCTATCAAAAAATCCTGCAAGACCACGAAACAAACACATAAAACAAAGGCCGTCTGAACATTTCAGACGGCCTTCCAATTTTCATTGATTATTTACGGGCAGACGTCAACGCCTGCAGATTTTGATTCAACGTTTCCATGTCCAACCAACCGGCGGCAATAAACAGCATCAAAATCACCGTACCCACACATAACACGCCGAAACCATACAACAGATAACCCACCAAAACACGGCCTACCGTCGCATTCCCCATCCACATCAAACCGCGTACCTGTACCACAAAAACCCAAGCCTGCCACAACAGCGCAAACGCAGCCAACGCCGGCACATACAACACCAGCAACAGCGGCAGCAGCAACGCCTCAGACACCAAAATAAAGCCCCACAAAGGCAGCCGGGGCGCACCGTAATAATGCAGCACCTTGCGCATCGAGCGGCTCAACACCAACCATTTCACCATCACCAAAATCACCGACAGGCACACCGCCGCCGCGCCACTGCCAAACAAAGGCGACATGCTGGCCGCGTTCACCACACCCAACAGCAGCAACACCGCCGCCATCACCAAAGGCGAATACAAATACGTCTCCGGCGAACGGTAGCGCAAACGCAAAACATCCCACATATCACGAACAAACACATACAGCATGGCATAAATCCAAAGCAAAAAAGTCGATTGTATCTTAGGCCGTCTGAAAATCAAACCGGCAAACCTAAAAAACCGCTAATTAAAACGAAAAATAATTCAATACAAAACAAAATCTTAATTTACCACCCAAAAAATAAAGCCTACAAACGCTTGCACAAGGCAACGAAATTTGGTTTAATTCACATCTCGCAACGAAACACGCGAAGGCCAGATAGCTCAGTTGGTAGAGCAACGGATTGAAAATCCGTGTGTCGGCGGTTCGATTCCGCCTCTGGCCACCACCCACCGCCTTGAAGCGGTTATTTTTTTGTCTATACGATTTGCACGCCATACTTAGCACAAATCCCGTTCCAGACCATGCGTCCCGATTTCCACACAAGGCCGTCTGAAAAATTTCAGACGGCCGTTGTTCATGTTGGCATGGCATAAAAATCCGCTTCTCCGCCCCATTCCGACAGAATACGGCGCTTCCATCCAAATCGGTTGAAACCTTCACGGACATACTGAATATGAATAAAGTTCAAGGCAGGTCGGTTTACTATATAATACCGTCCAAACCAACCATAACTTACTCATTGCAGGGAAGATAATGAAAAAAGTGCTGATTGTGCATTACTCGCAAACGGGGCAGCTCTCGAGCCTGGCGCGAAATTTTGCCGCGCCGTTGCAAACAGCCGGCGTACAGGTCGATTGCGTCAATATCGTACCGGAGCAGGCATTTCCGTTTCCGTGGCCGTTTTGGCGTTTTTTCGATACCTTTCCTGAAACCGTCCATTTAAAACCCGCCCCGATTCTGCCGCCGCAAATCCCATCCGAAGATTACGATGTGGTGGTCATTGCCTACACCGTTTGGTTTCTCTCTCCTTCGCAACCGATGACCGCCTTTTTGCAACGCGAAGAAACGCGCCGGCTGCTGGACGGCAAACCGGTGACCACGCTTATCGGCTGCCGCAATATGTGGCTGGGCGCGCAGGAAAAAATGAAATCTTTGCTGAAACAAAACGGTGCCAAACTCATCGGCAACATCGTAAAAATCGATGCCTGCAACAGCGCGGCAAGTTTCATTACCACGCCCGCATGGATGCTGACCGGCGACAAACGCTATTTCCGCTCCCTGCCCTCTGCCGGCATTGCTGAAGAAGAATTGGCGGATGCGGCGCGGTTTGGTACGAAATTGCGCGATGCACTGTTAAACCAACAGCCTTTGGATGAAACCCTGTTTCAAAACATGGGCGCAGTGACAGTCAATGAAAAACTGATTTTCAGCGAACGCGCCGCCGGCCGCAGCTTCTTCGTCTGGGGCAAGCTTTTGATGGCGGCAGGCCGTATTTCTCCGCTCTTGCGCCGTACGCTGCTGTGCTTCTACATCGTCTTTTTATTGGCGATGATTTTGGTAGTTTTGCCCGTCAGCGTAATTTTAAAAAAACTGCTGCATCCGCTACTCAAAGGCCGTCTGAAAAAACTGGCGGACTATTATGGACAACCGTCAGGAAGATGATACGTTTCAGACGGCCTCAAACTAGGAATCCATCATGCCCGAAGTTATCTACTACCCCGAACGCCGTCGCTTTCAAATCGACATTGACGGTTTGGAAGCAGGCTACATCAGCTATACCGAACACAACGGCGGCTGGGACATAAACCATACCGTGGTCTCGCCCAACTTCCGTCATCGCGGCATTGCCAAACTGCTGGTGAGCACGCTGATGGAATACGCCGAAACACACCACATCCCGTTGACTGCAAGCTGCGATTACGCGGCGCGGTTTATCGGTTGATTATTTTGACAAACACATCATGACATCGAATAACACACTCAAAGACGTTTATCTCAACCGCGTTTCTGCCTTCTTGCCCAATGCCCCCGTCGGCAATGACGAAATGGAAGCTGTTCTCGGCATGGCAGGCGATGTGCCGTCACGCGTGCGCCGTATGATTTTGCGTTCCAACGGTATTTTATCGCGCCATTACGCCATCGACCCCGAAAGCCGCCGCACGACGCACACCAATGCCGAATTGGCCGCCGAAGCGGTCAACGGCCTGTTTGCCCAAGGCGTTCCTGCAGAAGCCATCGGCAGCCTGGCCTGCGCCACTTCCTATCCCGACCAAACCATGCCCGGACACGGCGTGATGGTGCACGGTTTGCTGGATATGCCGCCTTGCGAAGTATTCAGCATGGCAGGCGTATGCGCGGCAGGTATGGCGGCAATGAAACACGCCTACAACGCCGTGCGCACCGGCGAACACGCACATGCGGTTTCCGTTGCCTCCGAAAACGCCTCGGCGGTCATGCGCGGCGAAGTGTTCCAAAGTGAAACCGACCATAAAAAACTGGAAAACGCTTCCCCCGAAATCGGGTTTGAAAAAGACTTTTTGCGCTGGATGCTGTCTGACGGCGCAGGCGCGGTGTATCTGTCCGACCGCCCCAATTCAGACGGCCTCAGCCTGAAAATCCATTGGATAGACCTGCTTTCCTACGCCAACGAAATGCCGCCCTGCATGTATGCCGGCGCAGAATTCCGCGACGGCGTATTTGAAGGCTGGAAACACGCCGATGCCGATTACGGCCGCCGCCACAGTCTGATGGCAGTCAAGCAGGACGTCAAACTGCTGAACGAAAACATCGTCCGCTATACAGTGGAAAAACCCCTCTCCCAAATCGCCGCCAAACACGGCATCCGCGCCGAAGAAATCGATTGGTTCCTGCCCCACTACTCTTCCGGCTTTTTCCGCGACCGCCTTTCAGACGGCCTGAAAAATATCGGCTTCGACATTCCGCAGGAAAAATGGTTTACCAATCTGCACAACAAAGGCAACACGGGTTCGGCCTCGATTTACATCATCCTTGAAGAATTTATGCGCACTTTCCCCATCGAACACGGTCAAAAAATCCTGTGTTACGTTCCGGAAAGCGGCCGTTTTTCAACATGTTTCATGCTTTTGGAAGCAGTAAAGGCCGTCTGAATGAAGATTGACGACATCCCTCAAGACAACAGCGCCAGCTACCACGGCCACCGCAAAGTCATCTACGGCACCCGCGACGGCCACTACGAAGCAGCCACCAGCAACGGCTGGCAGGACGAAGCCTACGCCACCGAAATGGCGGTTTGCGAACTCGATACCCAAACCCAAACCGCCCGTGAAGCTGTCGAAAAAGGCGAATATTCGCCGCTGTACTACCATATGTTCCGCTGCCGTTATGATGAAACCGGCTTGGCCATGGCGGCAGGCGTATGGAAATGGCAGCTTCGTCGGCATTTCCGTCCCGAAGTGTTCGCCAAACTACCGGCCAAAACCCTGCAAAAATACGCCGATGCTTGCCAAATCAGCATAGACGGTCTCAAACAAACCGATATTTAACTCCCCTCATGATTATCCTGCATTCGCTCGACCAATCCCGCGCCCTGCGCATTGTTTGGCTACTTGAAATCCTCGGTACGCCCTACCGCCTGCAAACCTACCGCCGTCATCCCGACACTTTGCTCGCCCCTGACGAACTCAAAGCCATCCATCCCTTGGGCAAATCGCCCTTATTGGATGATGACGGCTTTATCTTGGCGGAAAGCGGCGCGATTACCGACTATCTGATTCAGACCTACGGCAACGGCCGTCTGATGCCCGAACGTGGCAGCCGCGAATACTGGCAATATCAACGCTGGCTGCATTATGCCGAAGGTTCGCTGATGCCGTTATTGTTGCTCGGACTGGTGTTCCGCCGGATTGAAAGCGCGCCCATGCCGTTTTTCGTCAAACCGCTTGCCCGCAAAATCAGCGGCAGCGTCAAAAGCAGCTTTATCCATCCGCAAGCCGCCCTGCATCTTGCCCACATCAACAGCGAGTTGGAAAACCGCGAATGGTTGGTCGGCAACAGCCTCAGCGGTGCCGACGTCATGATGAGTTATCCGCTGCAAGCCGTGGCCGACCGCTTCGATTTCGCCGACTACCCCAATATCCGCGCTTATTTGCAGCGCATCGAAGCGCATGAAGCCTACCGCCGCGCCGTTGAAAAAGCAGGTTCGCCTTTATTGAAACTCGACAAATAAAACAAGGCCGTCTGAAACGTTTTCAGACGGCCTGAAACCTTGGTTCACTTATCAAATCGCTTTGCGGTAAACGGCGTTTTTACCCAAGCGCCGCCCGAGTGCTTTGTTCCCCCTCGCCGTTCCACTATAATGGCAACCTATATCCTTCTAAAAAATAACACCATGCCAACCGACAACCGCCCGACTCTTGCCATTGACACCAGCACAGCCTTTCTGTCCATCGCATTGGAACATCAAGGCGAAGTCCGCCTGTTTCATGAAAACGTCGGCACCAAGCAATCCGAACAAATCCTGCCGAAAATCGAACGCCTCTTTAAAGAAGCGGGCATCACGGCTGCCGATTTGGGCTGCATCGTTTATGCACAAGGCCCCGGCGCATTTACCGGCCTGCGTATCGGCGCGGCGGTTGCACAAGGTTTGGCCACGCCGTTTGACACACCCATGATCGGCATTCCCTGCCTCGATGCCGCCGCTTCGCTGCCGCCACCATCAAGCTGCGTACTGGCGGCCACCGATGCGCGTATGGGCGAAGTGTTCTACGCATGGTTTGATACGCAAAACCACATCCGCTTGAGCGATTACACGGTTGGCAAAGCCGTCGCCATTACCGCGCCCGAAGGCAAAACGCCTACCGGCGGTATCGGCAATGCCTTTGCCCTCGCCGACAAGCCGCCGTTTGACGGTCAGGCCGATATGCCGACCGCCGCCGACTATCTTAAACTTGCCCACAGCGGCCGCTATCTTGCTACTGACGCGGCGCACGCCGAACTGCTCTACGTCCGCAACAAAATTGCCCTGACCGCGCAAGAGCAAGCCCAACAAAAGGCCAAACCGTGAATCTGCGTCCAGCCGTACTTTCCGACTGCCCCACCCTTGCCACCATCGACGCACAAGGCAATCCTTCATCGTGGACGGCGCAGCAGTTTGAATCGGCGGTTCAACACCATCCCGACAGCGTTTGGCTCAGCCAAACCGACCACCAGATTACCGGCTTTATCGTGTGGCAAACCGTGTTTGACGAATCCGAGCTGCACCTGATTGCCGTTGCGCCCGAATACCGCCGCCAAGGCATTGCATCCGCCCTGTTGCAACACTGGCAAAACGCAGTGCAACAGCAAGGCGCGACCCGATTGCTGCTCGAAGTCCGCGCAAGCAATGAAACCGCACAACAGCTCTACCGCAAACACGGCTTCCAAACCTGCGGCCGCCGCAAAAACTACTACGTCCTGCCCGACGGTGGCAGCGAAGATGCCGTATTGATGGAGAAATCATGTTAAGCAGCCGCTACCTGCACCTGCACGAAGCCTTGGGCTTGGGCCCGATGTGGCTGAACCAAAACGCCAAAATCATCCATGCCGCGCCTCAAGCCGCAGCCGCAGCCGTCCGCCCCAAAGCCATTGCTGCCGATACCGCGCAAGCCGTACGCACTTTATCCGCAGGCGCCCATCGGGCACGCACTGCCGCCATTGCCACTGCGCAAACGGCCAAACCTGCTGTCCGCGTTCCCGAAGCAACACCCAAAGCCATTGCCGAAACACCGGCAAAAACAGAAAAAGCCGCGCATTCAGACAATCTGCCCCGCCTTGACGTAACCATCAGGCCGTCTGAAATCATGGTGGTCAGCATTTGCCCGTCCACCGAAGACAGCCTGCACGGTACGCTGTTTAGCGGCGACGTCGGCACGCTTCTCGACAACATCCTCGCCGCCATCGGCCTCAAACCCGAGCAGGCGCACAAAACCGCATGGGTCAAAACCGCGCCCGTATTTACCGCTCTCCCCAATGCCGAACACATCCGCTCCGAGCTTGCCGAAATGCAAAACGAGTTGACCGCTTCGCAAGCGCGCGCAGTATTGTTTCTCGGCAAAATCTTCGACAGCCCCGACATGATCGGGCTGATGAACGAATTGTGCGCAGAGCGGCCGCATTTCGTCATTCCCCACCCCGCCCGCCTGCTGATGCAGCCGCAACTCAAAGCTCAGGCATGGCAAATCTTAAAGCCATTGAAACAGCTTTTGGCCAAGGCCGTCTGAACATTCTGTTCAAGCTGAAATCAGGTTTTCCACCGACAAAAAAGGGCGTGTTCGACACGCCCTAATGTTTATCAATATTCCGCCGAATGCCAGAAAGGCTGGCCCACCGTCGGCGTACTGGCGCGCGCTTTCTCACGCGCCTCCACAGGTTCCGCCTCATAAGCCAGACGGCCCGACTCGACCGCAAGTGCAAAAGCGCGTGCCATATTGACCGGATCGCCGCTGCGGGAAACGGCGGTGTTCAGCAATACGCCGTCAAAACCCCATTCCATCACTTGCGCCGCCTGCGAGGGCAAACCCAAGCCCGCGTCGATAATCAGCGGCGTGTCGGGCAGGCGTTCGCGCAGGACTTTCAGCGCATAAGCATGAACCGCGCCCAAACCCGTGCCAATCGGCGCCGCCCACGGCATCAACGCCTGACAGCCTGCGTCGAGCAGTCGGCGACAGGCAATCAGGTCTTCAGTGCAATAAGGCAGCACCTTAAAACCATCTTTAATCAGGATTTCCGCCGCTTCGACCAATTGGAACACATCTGGCTGCAAAGTGTCGTCATCGCCGATAAGTTCGAGCTTGATCCAATCGGTATCAAACACTTCGCGCGCCATCTGCGCCGTCGTTACCGCTTCCTGCACGCTTTGGCAGCCTGCGGTGTTGGGCAGCACTGGGACGCCGCTTTCTTGCAATAGCGACCAAAACCCCTGCCCGTGTGCCTCGCCGCCACTTCCCGCGCGCCGCAATGAGACGGTAATCATTGCGGGCTGGGCGATACGGACGGATTGTTTGAGGATTTCAGGGGTCGGGTAGGCAGCCGTACCGAGCAGCAGCCGAGAAGGGAAAGTTTCTCCGTATAGGGTGAGCATGATGGGTTCCTTTGTATAGTGGATTAACTTTAAACCAGTACGGCGTTATCTGTACTGTCTGCGGCTTCGTCGCCTTGTCCTGATTTAAAGTTAATCCACTATAACGTTGTTTTTGGGACAGAGGTCGTCTGAAAAGGCAAAACTGCTTAGCCGCCTAGCCGCCGACCACCGGCCGCACGATATCGACTTTGTCGTTTTCGTTCAAAACCGTTTCCGCATATGCGCCTTTGGCGACAAATCCGGTGTTCACCGCTACGGCAAAGGGCTTTTGCGGCGCGGTTTGGGCGATGAGGTCGGCAACGGTTTTGCCGCAAAGTTCGGCGGGTTCGCCGTTTAAGATGATGTTCATAGGTTCTCGATATTTCGTATGTATAGTGGATTAACAAAAATCAGGACAAGGCGACGAAGCCGCAGACAGTACAAATAGTACGGAACCGATTCACTTGGTGCTTCAGCACCTTAGAGAATCGTTCTCTTTGAACTAAGGCGAGGCAACGCCGTACTGGTTTAAAGTTAATCCACTATAAGTTGCTTTATTCATGATGCGCCTGTGCTTGCTTGAACCCGTCGCCCCATTCTTTCAATGCTGTCAGCACGGGGGCAAGCGTTTTGCCGTAGTCGGTCAGGCGGTATTCCACGCGCGGCGGGACTTCGGGATACACGGTACGCAAAATGATGCCGACAGCCTCCAATGCACGCAGTTGCGCGGTCAGCGTGCGCTGAGACACATCGGGCAGGATGCGGCGGATTTGGTTGAAGCGCAGCGTGCCGTCCGTGTGCAGGCGGTAGAGTATCGTGCCTTTCCATTTGCCGCCGATGACGGAAAGCGCGGCTTCCACCGAGCAGCCTTCGGTGCAGTCATAGCTTGGGTGCGGTGTGCGGGACATGGTGGTATCCTTTAAGTAACTATCTGAAAAATATGTGCGTTCTTGTTAATGATATGTTTCGGGCGCATGATACACGCTTTCAGACGACCTATTAGGAAAACATTATGAAAGCCATCGGTTTCACCCGCCCTTTACCCGTTTCCAACCCTGAAGCCCTGCTCGACATCAATTTGCCCGAACCCGAACTGCGGCCGCACGATATTTTGGTTGCCGTGCAGGCGGTTTCTGTCAATCCTGTCGATGTGAAAGTCCGGGCGGCGCATACGTCTGAGGGAGGAGCGTACCGCGTATTAGGTTACGACGCGGCAGGCATCGTTCAGGCAGTCGGCAGCGAAGTGCGGAATTTCCAAGTCGGCGACGAAGTGTATTACGCGGGCGCCCTCAACCGTCAAGGTTCAAACGCACAATTACAAGCCGTGGACGCGCGCATTGCCGCCAAAAAACCGCGTTCGCTGGATTTTGCCCAAGCCGCCGCGCTGCCATTGACGGCGATTACCGCATGGGAAACGCTGTTTGACCGCTTGGACGTGAACAAACCCGTGGCAGGCGACGCAAATGCGCTGCTCTTAATCGGCGGTGCAGGCGGGGTCGGCTCGCTTGCCATCCAGTTTCTGAAAAAGCTGACCGACATCCAAGTCATCGCCACCGCCTCCCGCCCTGAAAGCCGCTCGTGGGTGGAGAAGTTGGGTGCGGATTTCGTCATCAATCATCATGAAAACATGGCGGAACAGATTGCTGCGTTAAATATCGGCGCGCCATCGTTCGTTTTTTCCACCAACCATACCGACCGCCATCTGCCGCAAATCGTGGAGCTTATCGCCCCGCAAGGCAGAATCGCGCTGATTGACGACCCAGAAACGTTGGACGTGAACCCGCTCAAAGGCAAAAGCCTGTCGCTGCATTGGGAATTTATGTTTACCCGCCCGCTGAGCGAAACGGCAGACATCGAACGTCAGGGCGAAATCCTTGCCGAAACCGCTCGGCTGGTGGACGAAGGCATCATCCGTCCGACCGCTACCCAAATCCTGCACGGCATCAATGCTGCCAACTTGCGCCGCGCACATGAGATGCTGGAAAGCGGAGATATGATCGGCAAACTGGTGCTGGAAGGCTGGGATAACTAAATCCGCCGATTATTCTTTACGCCGTTATGTCCGCTTCTGCCTGTATGGCATCCGAAATAACGGCAATCGAATATCCTAATTGAGCAGGTCGTCTGAAATTTGGTTTTCAGACGACCTTATTCATTCCACAAAGCCTGAAACGCTTTAACCACGGCTTCGGGATTTTCCGCTTCGGTCACGGCGCGGACGACGGCGAGTGAGGAAACGCCGGTGGCAAGGACGGCTTGGGCGTTGTTCAAATCGATGCCGCCGATGGCGACGACAGGTGTGCCGCGTGCCTGTTTCACATATTCGCGCAGTTTGTCCAAGCCTTGCGGCGCGGTCGGCATTTGCTTGGTCGTGGTCGGGAAAATCGCGCCGCTAGCAACGTAGCTGGGGTGTACGGACAGGGCGCGGTCGAGTTCGGCGACGGAGTGCGTACTCAAACCCAAGCGCAAACCAGCGGCGGCGATGGCAGCAAGATCGGCAGTGTCCATGTCTTCCTGCCCAAGATGTACGCCGTATGCACCTGCGGCAATCGCTTCACGCCAGTGGTCGTTGATGAAAAGCTGGGTCGCGCTGTTTTGACAGGCGGCGACGCAACGTTCGATTTCGCGTTTCAACTCGTCGCTATGCAAGGTTTTGCAGCGCAGTTGCACCGTGTCGGCACCTGCTTTGACCATGCGCTCGACCCAATCAGCAGTGGGAACAACGGCGTAAAATTTCAGCGGGGATTTGAGTGGTGGGAAGGTCATGACGGCTCCGAAAGGAATAATTCGTTGTTATATTATCAGAAAAGGCCGTCTGAATAATATTTGTTTTCAGACGGCCTTTTAAACGGTTTGAAAAGGACGTATCGAACACGTCCTTTTGTGCCTGTTACAACAGGAATATGGTTGCCAATCCCAAGAAAATCAGGAAGCCACCGGAGTCGGTAACCGCGGTAATCAGCACCGAGCTGCCCAATGCCGGGTCGCGTCCGGCTTTGTCCATCATGACGGGGATAAGGACGCCGACGGTCGCGGCAAGCAAAAGGTTCAAGGTCATCGCGGCCACCATGACCAAACCGATGCCGATGTTGCCATAGAGCAGCCATGAAATCACGCCCATGACCGTGCCCCAAATAATGCCGTTGACGAGGGCGACGCCGACTTCTTTTTTCAGCAGGCGGCCTGCCTGTGTGCTGGTCATTTGCCCCATCGCCATGGCGCGGACGATCATGGTGATGGTTTGGTTGCCGGAGTTGCCGCCGATACCGGCGACGATGGGCATCAGCGCGGCCAGCGCGACGATTTTCTCGATACTACCTTCAAATGCACCAATCACGCGGCTGGCGATAAAGGCGGTACACAGGTTGATGGCGAGCCACATCCAGCGGTTTTTCACCGAGTCCCAAATCGGGGCGAACAGATCCTCTTCTTCTTGCAAACCGGCCATGTTAAACATGTCGGCTTCGGATTCTTCACGGATCACGTCCACCATTTCGTCAATGGTGATCCTGCCGATCAGCTTTTTATTTTCATCGACAACCGGCGCGGTTACCAAGTCATAACGTTCAAACGCCTGCGCCGCTTCTTCCACGTCGTCTTCGGGACGGAAGCGCACGACTTCGGTGGCCATCACGTCTGCCACCATGTCTTCGGGATCGGCGACCAAGAGTTTGCGGATGGGCAGTACGCCTTGCAACACGTCGTTTTCATCGACCACGAAAATCTTGTCGGTATGGTCGGGCAGGCTGTCGAAACGGCGCAAGTAGCGCAACACGACCTCACACGTCACATCGGCGCGGATGCTGACCAATTCAAAGTCCATAATCGCGCCGACTTGGTTGTCTGCGTAAGACATCGCCGCTTTGACCTGCTCGCGCTCTTCTTCATCACGCGTTTGCAGCGCTTCGTACACCACTTGGTGCGGCAAGTCGTCTGCCAGTTCTGCCAATTCGTCTGCGTCCAAATCATCGACGGCGGCCAACAGCTCGTCTTTGTCCATGGACTCGATCAGCATTTCGCGTACGGAGTCGGATACTTCCAGCAAGACTTCGCCGTCGTCTTCAGGGGCGACCAAAAGCCAAACGATGTTACGCTCGCGCGGTGGCAGGGATTCCAAGACGGCGGCCACGTCGGCAGGGTGTAGCTCGGCCAAGAGGACGGTCAGTTCGGTGAACTTGTCGCGCAGGCTTTCGTCTTCAATCGGCACGCCTGCTTCGATTTGTTCAAAGGACGGCTCGAGGATTTCGCATAAGGCATGGATGCGGTCGATATCGTCAGAGATGCGATCGTCAGAAATGCGGTCTTCTACCACATCATTGTCGGGGGTATGGTCGAGATTCGGAGGGGTTTGTTCGATGCTCATAAATGCTCCGCCCGCCGGACGCGGGAAGGCATTTCGGCGGGATGATTATTGTTGTTGTGTATCAGATGGGAAGTTCAAAGGCGAACTGGGAAGGTCCATAATTCAAGCCTACTGAGAGGCGAAGAGTTGCAAACAGTGCATATTCTACTCTTTTTTAGGCCGTTTTACCATTTTTAACGGGAAAGGCCGTCTGAAATCGGGTGATATCGATCCCCTTTTTTAGACGGCCTGATGATTTGATTTTATTTGTTCCGCCTGCCAAACGCTTCTCTGACCACGTCCAACCAAGCTCTTAAGGCCGGCGTCGGGCGTTGGTGTTTTTTCCATGCCATGGTGAGCTGCCAGCGGATTTCAGGTTCGACCAAAGGAATGGCGGCAAAGACATCGGGATTGATTTTTCGGGCATAGTATTCGGGCAACAAGGCAATGCCCATATTGTGCGCCACCATGTCGGCGACCAAATTCCATTGTCCGGTACGGCAGACAACATTGGGCGTAAAACCTTGATTGCGGCAGGCCGTCTGAATGGTTTCATTAAGAGAAAAACCTGCACCGAAAAGGATAAAGGGCTCGTATTGCAGGCTTTTAAGCGTCAGCGCATCGTGTCTCGCCCGATTTTTCGGCATCAAGACAACCAGCGGATAGTCGCACAAAGTGATGCTGTCGAAGTCTTCGTGAACCGGCGCGAGCAGTTGTCCGGCATCGAGTTCGTTGTTACGCAGGGATTGCTCGATGGCGAGCGAACCTTGTTCCAAAAACGACAATTCGATGTCCGGCCATTTTTGGTGGAAATCAAACAGCGCATGACTGAGTAAATCGCTGCCAAACAAGGCTAAACCCAAACGCAGCGTCCCGCTTTTGACATGGCGGTAATCGTCAATGCGGGCAAGTAATAAATCACGTTCGTGCAAAAGGTTTAAAGCGTGGCGATAGACTTCTTCGCCGATTGCGGTCGGCTGCACCTGCCGCTTTTTGCGTCCGTTTTCTTTGCACAAAAGCGGTACGCCCAATTCCTCTTCCAAAGCCTGAATGATTTTGCTAACCGTCGGTTGTGTAACGTTCAACGCGGAAGCAGTGGCCGAAAAACTTTGCAGGCGAATAAGTTCGGCAAAACAATGCAGGTTTTTGAAATCCATTATTCCTCTAAGGCATGATTATTCATTTAATAATTCATATTATGCAGAAACCAGGTTTCTATAATCAAGCCTTTCATTCAACACACACTGGCATCATGGATTCCTTCACCAGATTTTTTCAGACGGCCTTGCAACTTGCCATCATCGGCGCAGTATGGGGCGTTTCCGAACTCATCGTCCGCTTCACGCATCTGCCTGTTTCTTCAGGCGTATTGGGTCTGTTTCTCATGCTCGCATTGTTAGGCTGCCGCATTATCCGCCCCGGCATGGTCGAACACGGCGCAAAATGGGCATTGGGAGAACTCGTCTTTTTCTTCATCCCCATTATGGTTTCCGTCTTGCAATATCAAGACTTGCTGATGTCCGAAGGTTGGCAGCTGATTTTGACCATCGCCGTCGGCACCGCGCTTGTGATGATCAGCACCGCCCTCACCCTCGATTTCTGCTACCGCTGGAAGCGCCGCCTCTACAAAAAACTCCACTCCTAAAAATAGAGAATAAAAATGGACTACACCGCCCTCGCCTGCTTCATTTGGACTTGTTTCGCCTACGTCGTTGCCAAAAAAATCCACCGCAAAAAACCCTTAATGATTTTCTCCCCCGTCGTTACCGTCTCCGTCAGCACCATCCTCCTGCTGCTGGCATTCGGCATCAGCTACGACACCTACCATCGATACACCCAAGGCATCGTCTTCCTGCTCACTCCGGTTACCGTTGCCTTTGCCGTCCCCATCTATGAAAACCGCGAAGTCATCCGCCGCCAACTGCCTATTTTGTCCATCGCCATTATGGTGGGCATGTTTGTCGGCGTAGTCAGCGCATTCCTCATGAGCCATATGTTCCACGTCAACAACGAAGTAACCAACAGCCTGATGGCGCGTTCCATCTCCACCCCTTTTGCCGTCGTCCTTGCCAGCGAAATCCACGGCTCTGCCTCGCTTGTTTCCCTGTTCACCATCATCACCGGCTTTGTCGGCATGCTATTCGGCGACCTGTTTTTAGCCTTCACCCGCATCCGTTTCCATACCGCCAACGGCGTGGCATTCGGCAATGCCGCCCACGGCTTCGGCACATCGCGCGCCGGACAACGCCACGAAACCGAAGGCGTCATGGCCAGCCTGACCATGATTTTGGCCGGACTGTTTATGGTATTGTTTGGCCCGACCATGGTGCATTTGGTGATTTGGATGATGAGTTAACCTTTTCTCCATTCTTGCTGATACATAAAAAGGCCGTCTGAAAAATGACTTTCAGACGGCCTTTTCATTTGCCCAAGCCTTATTCTTTAGGCAGGCGCAGGACGGAGACAATGAATCCGCCCCAAATGACGATCAATGCGACAAGCATCATAATAATGGCTGAAGTACTCATTATTCGTCTCCTTCACGTTCGTGTTCATGTTCGTCTTTGACGTTGAAGTTCTGACCATGTTTCCACGGCAAGAACGACAGCAGGACAGACAATACCAAGAGAGCGCCCACCATGCCCCAACCGAAAATATTGAGGAAGCTGTCAGGATAGCCGCTGTAATTCTCTTTTAAGAGGCCGGCGGTATCTTGATAAAGCATATAGCCGAGCATGGCAACGGTAACCACCACGCTGGCAGTCCATACAATGCCGACACGGATGGAAGACAGTGCGTTCAAGTGATTGCGCAGTTCGGGCAGTTTGCGCAACAAAACAATCGCCAAAACGTAAAGAAAACCGGAAGCCACAATGCCGTAGGTATTGATGAATTTGTCCAATACGTCCAACACAGGCAGGCCGGTGGTCGTACCGAACAGCAAGGTGGAAATAATCGCCATTGGCACGCCTGCAATCAGCGTCGCGCTGACACGGCCGAGGTTCATTTTGTCTTGAATCGCGGCCACAATCACTTCAACGATGGAAATCATGGAAGTGACACCGGCAAACACCAGCGAGCCGAAGAACAACACGCCGATCAACGCGCCCATCGGCGCTTGGTTGATGATGGTTGGGAACGCAATAAACGCCAAACCGATACCGCTGGATGCCACTTCGCTGACTTCTTTGCCTGCAGCTTGAGCCATAAAGCCCAATGCGGCAAATACGCCGATACCGGCGAGCAACTCAAAGCTGCTGTTGGCAAAGCCGACAACCAAGCCTGTACCGCCCAAGTCGGTTTTTTTCTTCAGGTAAGAAGAGTAAGTAATCATGATGCCGAAGCAGATGGAGAGCGAGAAAAAGATCTGGCCATATGCGGCTACCCAGACTTTCGGATCGGACAATCGGCTCCAGTCAGGCGTAAACAAAGCGTCCAAACCTTTTGCCGCGCCCGGCAGAGTCAGCGCAATGCCCACCATGATGACGAACATCACCACCAACAAAGGCATGAAGAATGTGGACGCACCGGCCACACCTTTTTGCACGCCCAAAGCCATAATCGCCAGCGTAAACACCCAGACGGCAATCAGCGGGCCGGCAACTTTACCGACAAAGTCCAAGCCCAAGTCTTTGGCATCGGCCATTTGCAGGAAGTCTTTGAAGAAGAAGGTCTGAGGATCCGCACCCCATGCTGAAGTCAAAGAATAATAGGCATAGCTTGCCGCCCAGCCGACAATCACGGCGTAGTAGATACAGATGATGACGTTGGTCAGGAAGTTCCACCAACCCATCGGCTCAAACAAACGGCCGAGGCGGCGGAAGGCCAAAGGTGGCGAACCGCGGTAACGGTGGCCGATGGCGTAGTCGAGCAGCAACAGCGGAATACCTGCCGTCAGCAGCGCAACCAAGTAAGGGAGGACGAAAGCACCGCCGCCGTTGTCGAAAGCGATGTAAGGGAATCGCCAAATGTTGCCTAAGCCCACGGCTGAGCCGATGGCAGCAAACATAAAGGCGCGGCGACTGCTAAACGTCGCGCGTTCGCTGGATTGAGAATTTGACACGATGAACCTCTTAAAAGTCGAGTGTCGCCAAGGCCGTTCAGCCTTGCGCGTATATATTTAGGAATCAGGCCGGGCAAGCCGGTCGGTTAAAGTAGATATTCGGACAAGGATAATATCCGGTATAGAGAATGCACCGCTTATGACCATGCAAACATAATCTGACCTTATCGTAAAAAAATTTAACACTGTTGGCAAGTCAGTATTGCATTAAAATCGCAAGGAAAATCTTCATGCACTACGACTAAAATCTTCATACACTTCTTTATATACAAGCCAAACGCAACACCCAATCCCCGTTTTTCCCTCCCCTTCCCACTGACAACCGCCCTCGCCGCAAACCGCCTTTCCCTTATCCCGTAAGGAAAAGCGGCAACCCAACGCATTCAAATCCCCCGTCATCAAAATGTTTCAGACGGCCTGTTTTCCTTCCGTCCAATCCCGGCCGTCTGAAAATTCCACTGTTGTATGTTGTAATCAAAAGCCACACTCAAATTCCGTTTAATATAAACAAAAACAATCCGCCTTTTCCCGTTTCCTTCATTACCATGATTTAAAACAAGCATAAAACACTAAAAATAGGGTTAATAAAAAATAAAATTTCAAGAAATATTAAATAACATTAAATTTAAACCTGTATTTCTACTCTAATCATCTACAATTAAAAATAATCAAACCAAAAAATTTCAATAAAACATTAATTACACAGCACTACATTTTTGCTATAATTGCCGCCATTCAATCCACAACCCAAACCCAAAAGAAGAGGAAAAGCCATGGGTATCAAAGTTGCCATCAACGGTTACGGCCGCATCGGCCGCCAAGTAGTGCGCGCTATTTTCGACTACAAACTGCAAGACCAACTCGACATCGTTGCCATCAATGCCAGCGGCAGCATCGAAACCAATGCTCACTTGACCAAATTTGACACTGTTCACGGCCGCTTCAACTCTGAAGTTTCCCACGATGAGAAACACCTCATCATCGACGGTAAAAAAATCCCTTACTTCTCTACCCGCAACCCGGCCGAATTGCCATGGGGCGAATTGGGCGTTGACTTGGTCATGGAATGTACCGGCGCGTTCACCAGCAAAGAGAAAGCCAAAATCCACTTGGAAAGCGGCGCGAAAAAAGTGCTGATTTCCGCTCCCGGCGGCGATGATGTTGACGCAACCATCGTTTACGGCGTAAACGACGACGTGATTACCGACGACATGACCGTTATCTCCAACGCGTCTTGTACCACCAACTGCCTGGCGCCTGTGGCCAAAGTATTGAACGAAAACATCGGTATCGTAAACGGCGTGATGACCACCATCCACGCGCTGACCAACGACCAGACCGTAACCGACGTACGCCACAAAGACCTGCGCCGTGCGCGTAGCGGTGTGGAAAACATGATTCCGACCAAAACCGGCGCAGCAAAAGCCGTCGGCTTGGTATTGCCAGCCCTGAAAGGCAAACTCGACGGCCTCGCCATCCGCGTACCGACCGTCAACGTTTCCCTGGTTGACCTGAGCTTCCAGGCAAGCCGTGAGACTTCTGTCGAAGAAATCAATGCGCTGATGAAAGCCGCTTCCGAAGAAGGCCGTCTGAAAGGCGTTTTGGGTTACAACACCCTGCCGCTGGTTTCTATGGACTTCAACCACACCACCCAAGCCAGCACATTCGACTCTACGCTGACCAAAGTAACCGAAGGCAAAATGGTTAAAGTGTTCGCATGGTACGACAACGAGTGGGGCTTCAGCTGCCAAATGCTGAACACCGCGCGCCGTATGTTCGGTTTGGAAGTACGTCCGTTCTAATCGGCTTCCAACACAAAGGCCGTCTGAAACATCTTTTCAGACGGCCTTTTGTATTTCCTTTAAAATATCGCATTCCCATTTATTTTCAGACGGCCTCTTCATGTTTCCCAACGAATCCGCCCCCAACCTCCTGCAAGGCTTGAACCCCGAACAACTCTCCGCCGTAACCTGGCCGCCGCAATCCGCCCTCGTTTTGGCAGGCGCGGGCAGCGGCAAAACGCGCGTGCTGACCACGCGCATCGCCTGGCTTCTGCAAAGCGGACAAGCCAGTGTGCACAGCATTATGGCGGTAACGTTTACCAATAAAGCCGCCAAAGAAATGCAGACACGTTTGGGCGCGATGATTCCTGTCAACGTCCGCGCCATGTGGCTCGGCACGTTCCACGGTTTGTGCCACCGCTTTTTGCGCCTGCACCACCGCGACGCAGGTCTGCCGTCTTCCTTCCAAATCCTCGACAGCGGCGACCAGCTTTCCCTGATCAAACGCCTGCTCAAAAGCCTCAACATCGCCGAAGAAATCATCGCGCCGCGTTCACTGCAAGGCTTTATCAACGCGCAAAAAGAATCCGGTTTGCGCGCTTCCGTATTGAGCGCGCCCGACCCGCACACACGCCGCATGATTGAGTGCTACGCCGAATACGACAAAATCTGCCAACGCGAAGGCGTGGTCGATTTTGCCGAACTCATGCTCCGCAGCTACGAAATGCTGCAAAACAACGAAATCCTGCGCCAACACTACCAAAACCGCTTCAACCACATTCTGGTCGACGAGTTTCAAGACACCAACAAACTGCAATACGCCTGGCTGAAACTGATTGCCGGCAACCATGCCGCCGTCTTTGCCGTCGGTGACGACGACCAAAGCATTTACCGTTTCCGCGGCGCGCACGTCGGCAACATGACCGCGCTGATGGAAGAGTTCCACATCGACGCGCCCGTCAAACTCGAACAAAACTACCGCTCCGTCGGCAACATCCTCGCCGCCGCCAACGCCGTCATCGAAAACAACGACGAACGCCTCGGCAAAAACCTGCGCACCGACGCCGAAGCAGGCGACAAAATCCGCTACTACTCCGCCTTTACCGACCTCGAAGAAGCCCAATTCATCGTTGACGAAACCAAAGCCCTCGAACGCGAAGGCTGGGATTTGGACGAAATCGCCGTCCTCTACCGCAGCAACGCCCAATCGCGCGTCATCGAACAAAGCCTGTTCCGCAGCGGCATCCCCTACAAAATCTACGGCGGCCTGCGCTTTTACGAACGCCAAGAAATCAAACACGCGCTTGCCTACCTGCGCCTCGCTGTCAATCCCGACGACGACAACGCCCTCTTGCGCGTCATCAACTTCCCGCCGCGCGGCATCGGCGCACGCACCGTCGAAAACCTTCAGACGGCCTCAAACGAACAAGGCATCACCCTCTGGCAGGCAGCCTGCAATGCCGGCGCAAAAGCCACCAAAATCGCCGCCTTCGTCCGCCTGATTGAAGCCCTGCGCAACCAAGTCGGACAAATGCCCCTGCCCGAAATCATCGTCGGCATCCTCAAAGACAGCGGTCTGACCGAACACTACAAAACCCAAAAAGGCGACAACCAAGACCGCCTCGACAACCTCGACGAACTCGTCAACGCCGCCATTGAGTTCAAACCCGAAGACAGCAACTTTGAAACCCTGCCCGAAAACATTTCAGACGACCCCGCCTTCCCCATCCTCGCTTTCTTGAGCAACGCCGCCCTCGAATCCGGCGAAAACCAAGCAGGCGCAGGCGAAAAAGCCGTCCAACTCATGACCGTCCACGCCTCCAAAGGCTTGGAATTTAACGCCGTCTTCCTTACCGGCATGGAAGAAGGCCGCTTCCCCAGCGAAATGAGCCTTGCCGAACGCGGCGGCCTCGAAGAAGAACGCCGCCTCATGTACGTCGCCATCACTCGCGCCCGCAAACGCCTCTACATCACCATGGCGCAACAACGCATGCTGCACGGACAAACCCAATTCGGCATTGTCTCCCGCTTCGTCGAAGAAATCCCGCCCGAAGTATTACACTACCTGTCCGTCAAAAAACCCACCTACGACAGCTACGGCAACACACGCCAAACCGCCACGTTCAAAGACAAAATCATCGACGACTTCAAACAGCCGCAAACCTACGCAGGCTTCCGCATCGGCCAAAACGTCCGCCACGCCAAATTCGGCACAGGCGTCATCATCGATGCCGTGGACAAAGGCGAATCCGCCCGACTGACCATCAACTTCGGCAAACAGGGCGTAAAAGAGCTAGATACCAAGTTTGCGAAATTGGAAGAGATGTAGAAATTAGAAAGCTAGAAATGATAAAGGCCGTCTGAAAATTTTTCAGACGGCCTTTTATTAACATCTACCCATCAAGCCGAAAAAGCCTTGTATGCCATTGAAACGATAATCAGCAAAACCGTTACGACCAAAACCTTACGAATAACTTCCCCGTTTGAATTGATAGCATGGAGGCTGCCAAAATGGTTACCCAACAAATTTGCCAAAATCATCGGGATTCCGATTAGGAACGCCATTTTCCCTGCTATCAAGAAAGCAACAAATGCCCCGATATTAGAAGCAAAATTGAAAATCTTGGAAGTAGCCGAAGCCTGCAACAACGACAATTTGTTAATGACAAACAAAGCAATGATGAAAATACTGCCCGTGCCCGGTCCGAAAAAACCATCATAAAAACCAACAATCAGACAAGTTAAAAATACAGCGATAACGGATTTTTTTATCTCGCCACGCTCGTCTTCTTTTTTCAGCAAAACGCCTTTGAACAAAGTTGCCAGCAAGCCTATGGGCAAAAACGCAAGAATAATGTAATTGATGGTTTCCACCGGAAGAATCAAAATGACTTTTGCACCGACAAATGCCCCAATTAAAGCCGCAATAATACCAACCGGCACAATATGCCATACGATCGAACTGCTCTTCATAAAGTTTTTAATCGCAGCCACCGTACCGATGGTACTCACCAATTTTTCCTGTGCCAACGCGACCTGCGGCGGTAAACCTACCATCAAAAATGCGGGAATCAAAATCAGCCCGGCTCCGCCCGCAATAGCATCAACGTAACCCGCAATTAAAGACGCGGCAACCAGCAAGAAAAGGCCGAGATAAAAATAATCGGCAATAATGCTGCCGGGAATAAATAATTGTTCCATGGATTGTTTCCTCTTGATTAAATTTAAATTTTTGTATGCATTTGGTGTTTGCACGAAACATCTGAGAAATAGTTATCCCAAACACCCTAAACTCAATGTGTCGGGTAACGTACTTCAGACTCCACACCCTCCTCGCAATCTTAAATACATATAATAATAACTAAAGAAATTTTTAATATGTGATTAATATTGTCGATCTTGTCAACAATATTAATTTATGTAAAAATATACTATGAGTTAGTTAATTTAATCAAGAAAATTCTTATTTAAGAAAATCGTTTGAAACATGCTGGGATAAGGCAGATTGCAGATCATATACTCTATACAACTTTTAAAAAATAAAGGCCGTCTGAAAATTTTTTAGACGGCCTTATATTTTTATTGTCTTACGTTCCAAATCATGTATATGTAAAACTTACAGTCCCATGGTTTAGATTCTCAACCGATATTCTGAGGACAATCAGGCAAATAAAAGTCGTTAACTGCTTAATACATCGCCCTTCTTCGTCAAAACATATTGATAAACTTCTTCTACCGTAGCCTCGTCATAGCTTTTGCCAAAGCGTTTTTTGTAGCCCAGTTCGTATAGTTTCACATGATGCCCTTCCGGGATTTCAACGCCCACATTTTCCAAACACGATTTGGCGCAATGCAGATGACAGCCGTCAATAACCAACATCGGCCGTCCGGACTGCGCTTTGCGCACCAACGGCGCGACTTTGCCGCCCACGCCGGAAATGCACGACATTTCAAACTCTCCGGCATGGTCGAGCGCCACGGCTGTGTTGTTGGCCAGCTGCGCCACATCGGAACATCCGGAACAAGAATAAATTAAGGGAAGTTCATTGCGGTTAGGCATTTTCTATTTCCTTCGGTAGCGGTTTTTATCTTTATATTGCCATCCATAGTCAATCTGTCGGGCGCATCATGCGTGGTATGCAGACCCGTTTTCTTTTTTCAGACGGCCTACGGCTTATCCATTTATATATTAAAAGGCATCATAACTCAATACGATTAGACATTCTAGAACAAAGCAGATGGCACCTTCTAAAAAATAAAGGCCGTCTGAAAACAGATAACGCTGCTTTTTCAGACGGCCTTTTTATTTGAAGTTAATGATTAGGCTTTAGGTTCGCCATCATTCTCTGCTTTGGGCGGAACGGGGGCAAACCAGCCGACCAGAAGCAGCAACAGGCCGACGATGATGAAGGAAACGATACGCGCGATACCGCCGCTGTTGGAAAGCTCGATCAGGAAGAGTTTGACGACCACGATGCCCATCAGCGTCGCGCCTGTCATCCAGTAGGAACGCTGTTTACGGCGGTTGCCGAGCACCATCAAGATGATGGCGGTTACTGCCCAAACGACGGAGAGGCTGGCTTGCAGGCCGAAGGATTGCAGCATGATGTCAAGACGCCAAGTAATGCCGTCGTAGAAATGCCATACGCGCATCACGCCTGCGCTGATCAGCATAAATGCCAAGGCGGCGACAGTGGTCGCTGTGGTACGGCGAAGGTCGGATGGTAAGGCTTCAGGCAGAGATTTCAGGGCAAACCAAAGCATACCGGCGCTGGCGAGTTCCAATGGGTTAAGCACGGGAATATACGGCAACGGCGAAGGTTGGAACGGCGTGGAGAAGTTGGTCCACAGCATCCAACAGGCAGCGGCAAGGGCGCACAACGGCAAGGCGAAATGCTGATAAATGGCTTGATGCCGTCTGAAAAATTCGCGGTGGCGCTGCGTATGGAAAACAACCCACATCGCCAGTGGTACGACAAGCCATGAGAGCTGCGCCCAAACGCCGGAGAGAAGACCGCCAACATACAGCGCGGTCCAAAGCGTCCAAAGTACGCCGAGTATCGTGATATTGAGTTTGTGCAACCAAATCAGATCATGGCGCGGATAGTTGTTCAGAATAATGAAGTTCAACACGGTAGCGGCGGCAAGCGGCAAGGCTGCGGCGGCTGTCACCGCATGTTCGGTATGGTAGGAGAGGAAATGCAGGCCAAACAATGGCAAGAATGCCAAATTGGTTTGCAGAAGCTCTTCCCATTTCAGACGTTTGGCAAACAGCAGCAGGCCGGCAAATATCGGCCACAGCCACAACTGGGTAAACAGGGTTTCCTCGCCTGTCCATTGCATATAAAGGGCGTAGCTGCCTGTCGCCAACGCAGTAAGCAGGATGATCCAGCCTGCAACCTTCGCAAAGTAAACCTCGTTTCCTTCCGGCTTTTCGCTTGCAACCGACACGCGCGGATATTGCAGCGCGTAGGCAGCCGCAAACAGCAAAGGCGTAGCGGCAATAAGGTACAGATGGCTCAGGAAACCTTGGGATTCATAAATAATACCGGCTTGCAGCAACAGGGCGAACAATACATTGCCCAAGGTAAATGTGATAAACACATTCGGCTCGTGTTTGCGCCGACAGAATGCCCACGCCGCCGCCAAAGCGGAGAGAGCGACAATGCTGCCGCGCTCGGCCAAGAAGAGCAAAGGCAAAATAGAGATGTACAGCAAGGCGGCAGACAACACGGTCGTCTGAACGGATTTTTCCCATTGCGCCGAACCTTCGCGACGCAAGAAATACCACAGCAAATAAATCGCCGCTCCGCCAAGCAACACGACAACCGTCGTAAACCACTGCCCTTCCAGAACGGTATCGGTGCCGAAGCCCTGATAATTACCCAGCTGAATCAGTGCTGCCAAGAGATAAACAATCAGCGCACCCAAACGGATATGCGGACGCTGTTGGCGCAGACCGAAGAAATAAACCAGTGCGGATTCTGCACTCCACAGGATAACCGTATTGCTCGGTTCAAAATAAAGCGGAACGGCAATAGTAAGGAACAACACCGCCAACGCAAAAAATGCCTGACGCAAAATATACAATCCCTGCTGACGTTTCAGCAGCAGCGCCGCCAGTCCGTACACAGCGGCAAAACCCAATGCGGAAAGTGCATCCGCAGACGGCCAATGCTCCACCATGCGGTATTGCAGGCCGAACGCCGCCGCCATCGTGCCAAACAATAAAGTATGGTCGAGGACATGCACACGCAGGCCGTGTGTATAAATGCTGTTGCCAATCTCCTCCAAAGTCGCATTGTCGGTAATCGGCGTAACACTGTCTTCGCTGTTTTCCGTCAGCTTACGGCGTGCAAACAGATAAGCGATAAAGGTATAAAGCAGCCAGTGGTAAATCAGGAAAGGCTCGGTAGTGGCAAAATGTTGCGGCGTATAACTTCGCATGCCCCACAGCGCGGCAATGGCAAAAGTAGCGGCAAAGCCCGTCAGGTTCAGCGGACGCCATGCCTTAAACCACGCAATCGCGGCCACACCGCCATTGAGCAGGGCGAGATAAGAAAACAGCACCAAATAATTACCGCTGCCGTCTGAAGTCAGCAAAGGCGCGGCCATACCGCCGATTAAAGCAACCTGCGCCATAATCTGCGCATTCTGCCTTACCGCCAGCCACGCCATCAGCACAACCATCGCCACCATCAGCCCGAACACGACCGACACAGGCAGCAGCGGATGCAGTTTCAACGCCGCCAACGCCGTCAAATACATCACCGCCACGCCGAAACCCTGCAACACCAAGCCATACTCACGCTTACGGCTTTGCAGCTTCCAGCCGCCGACTACCGCCGCCAAACCCGCGCCTGCTACCGTCAGATAACGCAGCTCCACCGGCACATGAACCCGCTCGGAAGCATAGCGCAGTAAAAACGCCAAGCCGAGGAACAACACCACAATACCGGTTTTTAACAACGGATTGCCGCGCAAGAACCAAGCAACAATCGGATTGTCGGAAAACTTATACTCTCCGCCTTCCGACTGAGCTTTATGGATAACGAATTGACGCGATGGAGCCTCTTCGTTTTCAGACGGCATCGAAGCAACAACAACCTCTTCCTTAGGCAGCTCTTCTTGTTCAGCAGCAACCGGAGCAACCGCCTCGACAACTTCTTCCACAACAGGCTCAGACGAAGCAGCAGCCTTGGCAGAAACAGGATTAATAGGTATAGAAAAAGAAGGTGCAAACGCCTCTTCAATTTTCTGCTTAACAGGCGCAGCTTCCGCCTCAGGCTCAACCCGAACATGAAGCGGCTCAGAGGCCGTCTGAACATCGGCAACAGGCCGAGCCTCAAGCCCCTGCCCTACCTTCGCCTCATCACGGACAGCCTCATGCTCCAACACCGACAAACGCCGTTTCAGCAGCTCGATTTCCTGCTCCAGCTTTTGCATCCTGTCGCCTGCCGTAGCAGATTCAGCCAAACGCTCTTCTTGACGCTGCTTCGCGATTGACCAAGCAACCAGCCAAAACAACGACCCAATAATGACGCCGGTGAACATCTCATCAGCAAAATAGCCGATAATAATAGGAATAAGCAGGCCAAAAAACTGCATAAAACACCTGTTTGATAACAATAAGAATATGCCGATTGTAACACCGGCAATATTATTCATGAAAAAAAGAGACAAAAGGCCGAGAATAAAAGCATACGGCGAATAGAATGTAGAGAATCGGCATAGAAAAAGGCCGTCTGAAAATATTTAGGGATTTTCAGACGGCCTAATAATATTGTCAGGTTAATTGAGCAACTATTTATTGAAACTTAAGACTCCTCACGAGGATATCCGTTACTATAAGCCTTCTCAAACCATTCCTGAGCCAGCGTGTCATCCTGTTGAAAACCTTGGCCAAGTTTATACTTAATGCCCAAACGAAACTGAGCCGATGCAACTCCCTGCTCTGCCGCTTTACGATACCAATAAATCGCCAATACATCATTTTGCGTCACGCCTACTCCATCATTGTACATCTGAGCCAATTCAAACTGAGCATCGGCATGCCCTTGTTCCGCCAATTTACGAAATAAAGACAGTGCCTGCTTATAATCAATACCAAAAGAAGAGTCACATCGATCTACACTTCCACCGTATCGATACTGAAAGCCTAATTTGTATTGAGCCTCTATATCCCCTTCACTCGCCATGCGAGAATACATCATGAACAAGTGCCATCGAGGCTCACTATATGGTCCACCTTTAATAAACCATTCTTCTGCCTGTTTATAGTCTTGAGGAACACCTATTCCATACTCGTACATTGTTCCTATTTGGCAATCAGCAGGGCCATATCCCTGGCTACTGGCAAGACGATACCAATACAATGCCTGTTCATAATCTGACAGCTTCAAATACAGCTTTCCCAAAGAAAATTTAGTTCTCCCATCTCCATTCTCTGCCTTTGCATGCAGCCACTGTTTCAACTGCTCATAATCCCGATTGGTCAAAAACCTTGAATACTCCATTATCAAAAGGCATTGCGCATCAAGATGTCCCTGCTCTGCTGCCTTCATATACCAATGCACTGCCTTTCGATAATCTTTAGGCTCTTTATTACAACATAACCCGGCTAATTCATATTGAGCCTGGACATTTCCTTCTTCTGCCAACTGAGTAATAGCTTGAATAGGATCTGGAGTATAGACAGGAATATATTCCTTAGCCGTACTTCGTCTCATAAGCCTGAAAAGAAAAATCGCGACAGCTATTAAAAAACAAGCAAGTAACAATTTCATCTTATATTCCCAGTCTTATTCATTTTTTTATTTTAACTATTTTTTAATTACACCCATTGAAATAGCGGCTGCCATTAAATCAAATTCTTAAAATCTAGTAATGCTGAATATAGCGTCGTCTGAAAACCTTTAAAGGCTTTCAGACGACCTTGGATATGTTTTAGGTTTAAAGTGCCGCGTGCTATCCAAGTAGTTAGTCAGTGGATTCAGGCTGCAGCTTACTAGTTAGACTGCTCAACAAACCCCATTATGCTTTGTAAATCATCGGCTTGAAAGACAAGACATTTTTTATCCACTTCCTCTGCTTTAATATCCATTGGCGTATATGTTTTTGTACCATCCTCTTTTTCTTGCAGTTCTATTTTTGAAGGAGGACATAAAATTTTCAGATTATTCGCATTTATCCATAATTTTCCATAAAGGAATACATCATTTTCGTTACGATCCAAAGTCAGTTTTGAATAATCATTGGTAAATTTTTCTTCCTTTATTTTTAAATTAGAAAGCTTCAACCCTGTACGCTCAAAATAAGGTTTATTGACTTTAAACCATGAATAATCCTTTTGGACAAAGCCTATTATTCGGAATATATTTTCTAATCTTAACCCAACAGACGAACCAGAAAGTTGTAGTATTGAAGATGAAATCAATGCCACTACCACTAATAAAATCGGCATGATTAATATGGTAGCAACAGTAGCTTTTGAGTCTCCTCTTCTGATTCCTTTCCTTTTGTATCCATATCTAACTAACAAGACCACACCTGTCCAACATATGGCAGTAATAAATGCCCCAAAAACAGTAGAGATACTCCAAAATCCTATCCACGAAAAAAATAAAGATATTATAATTAATACTGTGGTTATAAATTTGTCAAACACATTAGATTTATTATTTTGTGTGAAAATAACGGCATAAGGTAAGAGAAGTAGCGTTACCCCAAAGAAGAAAACGACTGCAGCAAAAAATAAGATCCCATTAATTCCACTATCCGCTAAGATAGCTGTAAAAAATATAGATGAGTTTATTCTGAAAAGATATATAAGTAAGAATAGAAAACCTAACACCGATAGTATAGGAAGACTTGCTAAAAATATTGTGGCATAAAAATAAATCTTCTCCAAATTGGTTTTATCATTTAACAATTCTTCAGATTTAGATATTTCATTTAAATTTCTTACCAAACAGTCTAGCTCGTCCCGTAAGAATTTTAAGCTGACATTACTTTGAATATCCGATATCTTTTTCTTAATTTCTTTATAGGTTGAACTGATTTTAATGGATTCTAATAATTCTTCATCTATAAAAACGAAATTTTGTTGAATACTATAAATTTCTTTTTCAACTAGATATGAAAAATATTCTTTTTTACCAAGTCTATTAGCTAACTTGCATATAATCAAAATTTTATTTAAATTTTGATTTAAATGTTTTTTACATTGATAAATGTCATATTTTAACCCCTTATTATAGGTGTTCCTTTGAATATCTGAAATACCTTTCTTTAAATTATCTATTTTAATAGCAATAATTCTACTATCCAAATTAATTCTATCATCTTTAAGTTTTTTAATATCAGATTGAATTGATTTGATTGCTTCATAAAACTTGATGTATGTATCAATATTTTTCAATGCATCATTCATCTCAATGCGCCTCTTCCCAATTCATACCCACGCCCACTTCTGCTACCAGCGGCACGTTCAACATCCCTTCATCCACTTTCGCCATAATCTGCGGCAGTTTTTCTTTCACTAAATCCAGTTCGGCTTCGGGTACTTCCAATACCAATTCGTCATGCACCTGCATAATCAGTTTGCTTTTCAGGCTACCTGAAACCAACCAACGGGATACATCTATCATGGCGCGTTTGATGAGGTCGGACGCGGTGCCCTGCATGGGGGCGTTGATGGCGGCGCGTTCGGCTCCGGCGCGGGCGTTGGCGTTTTTGTTGCGGATGTCAGACAGGTAGAGGCGGCGGCCGAACAGGGTTTCGACGAAGCCTTGGGCGGCGGCTTGTTCTTTGGTGCGCTGCATGTATTCGGCGACGCCGGGATAGCGGGCAAAGTAGCGGTCGATAAAGTTTTTGGCGGAGATGTTGTCGATGCCCAATGATTTGGCGAGGCCGTATTGGCCCATGCCGTAGATCAGGCCGAAGTTGATGGTTTTGGCGTAGCGGCGTTGTTCGGACGAGACGTTTTCGGGGGCGATGCCGAACACTTCGGCGGCGGTGCGGCGGTGGACGTCTTCGCCGTTTTGGAACGCGGTAATCAGGGTTTTGTCGCCGGAGAGGTGCGCCATGATGCGCAGCTCGATTTGGGAATAGTCGGCGGAAACGATGACGCTGCCTTGCGGTGCGGTGAAGGCGCGGCGCACGCGGCGGCCTTCGGCGGTGCGGATGGGGATGTTTTGCAGGTTGGGGTTGTTGCTGGCAAGGCGGCCGGTAATGGCGACGGCTTGGGCGTAGGTGGTATGCACGCGGCCGTCTTTTGGGGAAATCATTTCGGGCAGTTTGTCGGTGTAGGTGGATTTGAGCTTCGCCAGGCTACGGTTTTGCAGGATGATTTTGGGCAGTGGGTAGTCAGGCGCAAGCTGTTCGAGCACGGCTTCATTGGTGGAAATGCCGCCTTTGGCAGTTTTTTTCAGTCCTTTGGTGGGGATGCCCATTTTGTCGAACAGGATTTCTTGAAGCTGTTTGGGCGAGTTGAGGTTGAACGGCTGGCCTGCGGCGGCGTAGGCTTCTTGTTCGAGCTTCATCAGTTCGGCGCCGAGTTCTGCGCTTTGGCGGGCGAGTTCGGTGCGGTCGATTTGCACGCCATTGCGTTCCATTTCAAACAATACCTGCGCGACGGGCAGCTCCATTTTTTCATACATTTCAAGCTGTTTGGCGTCCATTTGAGCACGCAAGTGCGCTTCGAGACGCAGGGCGAAATCGGCGTCTTGGGCGGCGTACTCGGTCGCCTGCCCGATGGCGACATCGGCAAAACTGATTTGCTTCGCGCCTTTGCCGCACAACGATTCGTAAGTAATGGTTTCCAAGCCGAGCCAGCGTTCGGACAATTCGTCCAAGCCGTGTCCGAGATGGCTCTCGATGATGTAGGAAGCGAGCATGGAATCGCCGGCAATGCCGTTCAGGGCGATGTCGTAGTTGGCAAAAACGTGTTGGTCGTATTTGAGGTTTTGCCCGATTTTTTTCAGGGCGGGGTTTTCCAAATGCGGTTTCAGACGGCCTAATACGTCTTGTAAATCAAGCTGTTCCGGCGCAGCAGTCAGGCTGTGTCCTACGGGGATGTAAACCGCTTCGCCTGCTTGGAACGCAATGCTGATGCCGACCAGCGCGGCATTCATCGCGTCTAATGACGTAGTTTCCGTATCGATGCCGATTGCGTCTGCCTGAGCCAGTTTGTCCAACAAGGCGGCAAACTGCGCTTCGGTGGTAATGGCTTGATAATCCAGCTTTTCAGGGGCTGGAGCGAGTTCGGGTTGTTTTTCCGGCTGTGTTTCCATCGCCAATGCAGCTTGTTCTCCGATATGCTCGCTGCCGAACAAATCTGTGTTTTGCGCTTCGTGCATACGGCTTTCCGCCTCTTTCAGCCAAGTGCGGAAGCCCCAGCGTTTGAAATCGACAACCAGCTGCGCCCATTTAGGCGTAGTGCGGCGCAGGCTTTCAAGGCCGTCTGAAAGCTCCGCGTGCAAGTCCACATCCGTTTTAATCGTCACCAAATCATACGACAGCGGCAGTTGGGGAAGCGCGGCTTGCAGGTTTTCGCCCACTTTGCCTTTGATTTCGCCAGCGTGTTCCATCACACCAGCCAGCGAGCCGTAGGCTTCCAGCCATTTCACCGCCGTTTTCGGGCCGCACTTTTCCACGCCCGGCACGTTGTCCACCTTGTCGCCCATCAGCGCGAGATAATCGCGGATTTGGTCGGGGCGCACGCCGAATTTTTCCTTCACGCCTTCAATATCCAGCGTTTCGCTGCTCATCGTGTTCACCAGCATCACGCGCTCATTCACCAACTGCGCCATGTCCTTATCGCCGGTGGATACCACCACGTTCCACCCTGCTTCGCTAGCCATCTTAGCCAAAGTGCCGATAACGTCGTCCGCTTCCACCTGCGGAATCACCAATACCGGCCAGCCCATCAGGCGCACCAAATCCGGCAAGGCTTCCGCCTGCGGGCGCAAATCGTCCGGCATCGGCGGACGCGTCGCTTTATAGTCGGGGAACATCTCGTGGCGGAAATTTTTACCCTTCGCATCAAACACCACCGCGCAATAATCGTGCACATAATCCGCCCGCAGCCGGCGCAGCATATTCAACACGCCATACATCGCCCCCGTCGGCGCACCGTCGGGCGCAGACAAATTCTGCCCCATAGCATGATAGGCGCGGTAAAGATAAGAAGAGCCGTCAACGAGAAGGAGTGTGGGTTTGTTGGACATGGAGAACCTGCTGTGTATATGAAAATAATGTACGGATTATAAAGGAAAAGGCCGTCTGAAAACCGAAAATCAAGTTTCAGACGGCCTGATGTTTACATAAATATACGGTTTCAGGTATTGCGCCTCAGAATCCCATCTTGTATATTTGTATTCAAATGAATACAAACCAAAGCAAACGAATATGAATGCAACGAACCGTATCCCAATTAGCGTGCGCATCACTCAGGAAGATGCTGATTTTATTGCCGAACTCAAAATCGAAGGTGCGAATACGCCGTCTGAAAAAATCCGCGAATTGCTCAAGCTGGCGCGCTTGGCGCATACGCAGACACGCGATTACGGCTCTGCACTGACGGCGCAGGAGCAATTTTTCCAAGCAGCAAAACACGAAATCTTGCACGCGGAAAAGCAGGCCGGAGTGCATTCACATATCGTAGCGAGATTGTTTGAACAACTGCCCGACTTGGGCGCAACACTTGCCGCCGACCTGCCCGAAGAAGCCGAACTCGATGATTTGAAAAAATACGAGCGCGAATTGATGTGGCGCATCGTCCGCCTCACGGACAGCATCTTGCAACTCGCCGTAACCGGCAAAGGCGCTGCATACGACGATACCGTGCTGCAACAGCTTGAGAACACTTTGAAACTGGCGAAGATTGTGCAGCAGGCAAATGAAGTTTAAGGTCGTCTGAACAATCCTCCTTTATTCCTGAATACCAATGCTTAACAGGCAACAAGATGAAAAAATGGATAGCAGAAGCATATGAATTATTTGCACCTTACAACGTGCGCTTCCCGCTGAATATCTGCACTTGTAATAGCTGCTCTCCCGAAGATTTCCAACAGGCGTTGTTAAAATATCCGTTACGCAAGATTCCTGCCGATATGTTGCAGGCATATTTGGGCAGCGTACCTTTAGACAACAAAGCCGCAACGGCTTTAGACATGAAACATTTTCTGCCACGTATTTTGCAGGCTTTGGTCAACAACGAAGATGTCCGATCGCTTGATGAAACGTTGCTCGATAAATTGTGTTGCGATTTGCCCGAATGCTGGACAAAAGAAGAAATCGATTGGTTAAAACGTTTCGCCGCTGCTTGGTTTGACTCGCAACTGACCGAACCCCGTTACGAAGGCTGCTTGGTCGTTTGGCTGAATATGTTTCAATTCGCCGGATTAGATGTTATCGATGAACTGCTGGCTTTGTGGACGGAACAGGCGGATAAAACGGCAGCTTTACGCGATTTTGTCGACTTGTATTTAGAAATTCCGTATGGAAGCGATGAGCCGGATTGGTACAAAGTCTGCTATCTGCCCGAGCATTGTCCGAATAGAACGCAATTCGCTGCCCGACTATCGGCTTGGTTTACCCACCCGGACACCCGCGCTACATTCAGACGAGCTTTAGAACAAGCCCTGCTAGAAGGCAAAGAAGACAAAAACGAAACATTGTCATGGGAGCAATGTTACGACTGGTTGGCACAATCGAATGCCGGCTAAACACAATATTTCTCATGATTTTATAAAGAAAGGAAAATCCAAATGAGCGAAACCCTATCCCGTCGAGTAGGCCGTCTGGTAAGCGGCGGTTTTCATGCCCTGATTGATGCGGCGGAAAACCTCGCGCCTGAAGTGGTAATGAACGAAAGCATTCGCGAAATTGAGCGCGCAGTAGATGAAGTGCGTGCTGAATTGGGCAAAGTGTTGGCGCAGAAACACCTTGCCGCCAAGAAAATGGCGGACGAGAGCAACCGCCACGAAGCCATCGATGCCAACCTGCAAGCCGCCGTAGCCGCTGGGCGCGACGACCTTGCCGAGGCAGGCATCGCCGAACAAATGGACATCGAAGCGCGTCTGCCTGTTTTGGAAAACACCATCGCCGACTGCGCCGCACAGGAAAAAGAACTTGAGGGCTTTATCGCCGCCTTGCAGGCAAAAAAACGCGAGATGCAGCAGCAGTTGCAAGACTGGCGCGCGGCGCAGCAAAACACAGGCGCGGGTAAAGCGGCAGGCGGCAGCGACCTCAACCGCATCGCCCGTGATGCCGAAAAAAGCGGCAACGCCTTCGACCGCGTGATGGGGCGCCAAAACTCGGTACACAGCAGCACCGATGCGGCTCAGTTGGCCAAGCTGAAAGAACTGGAAGACTTAAGCCGCAACAACCGCATTGCCGAAAGATTGGCGGCATTAAAAGCGAAATCATAAGCCATATTGAGAAAATCACGGTTTCAGACGGCCTCTATCTTCACGGGGCCGTCTGAAAAAGGAAAACCATACACACCTCAATAACAAAAATGATGCCGAATTGGGAAAAATCCTGTCGGTTACGACAAATTAATAAAAATACCCATATCCAATCGGCTTAACTTTAAAATAAAATATATGCCGTCTGAAAATTAAAAAGAATAAGGAAATGCAATATGTGGAATTTAATCAACGCCCCCGAAACTGAAATCTTCGGCATTGCCATTGCGTTGATGGTTTTGCTCGGTGTGTTGGAAGTCATTTCCATGCTGGCAGGCGGTATCAGCGACTGGTTGGACAACCTGTTACCCGACAGCCTGACCGAAACCGCGCACGCCGAAGTCGGATTAGATGTGGCGGATGCAGGCATATTCGTGCGTTTCCTGAGCTGGCTGTATGTCGGACGTATTCCGGTGTTGATGTTGATGGTGGTATTTCTTGCCGTATACGGACTGACGGGTTATCTGTTTCAGACGGCCTTTGCCACTGTATTCGGCAGTTATCTGAATGGCACGCTGGCAGCAGTCATCGTTTGGTTTCTTTCCCTGCCCTTAGTGCGAGTAACGGCTAGCGGTTTGTACAAAATTATGCCGAAAGATGAAACCACTGCCGTTTCGCAGGAAAGTTTGATCGGGCGCGTCGGCACAGTGGTGTTGGGCGAAGCTCGGGCAGGCAGCGCGGCGCAGGTGCGCGTAAAAGATGCTTACGGCCAACAGCATTATGTGATGGTAGAGCCTGACTCTGAAGATGTATTGAAACAAGGCGATGCGGTATTGCTGGTGTCGTTGGACGGAAATACATTTAAAGCGATTTTAAATCCGAGCGGCAGCTTGATAGATTAAGGCCGTCTGAAACCGCAATTTTGCGGCATTACAGAAAATACGGATATTGACTGTCGTCATTCCCGCGTAGGTGAGAATCCAGTTCTCGGAATTCCAAGAAGATTTGAAAATGGCTGAAACTTTTAAGTTTCTGGATTCTCGCCTGCGCGAGAATGACGATGATATGTTTATATTCTTTATTTTAGAGCCTTAAATTTTTTGGTAATTCATTATTTTAAGAAGGAGTAATAAGAAATGCCTAAATGGATTATGGATAACTGGTTCAATATATCAGCTGTGCTTGTAGCAGTAATCAGTATGTTTGGATTGCATAATTTAATGCGCAAATTTAATGGTTTGGAAAGGCTTTCTAAAAGTCGAATTGAATATAGGCAGGCAAAAGAATTAATCCACCTGATTGAGCAAGCAGAACACCAAGATGCAAAACCTCATGCTTATTTAATTGAAAAAGGATACGGTGCAGTTTCCGGTACGAATAAATTGGATTCTGAGGAAATTATTTATTGCTTAGGGATGAAGTCTCCTAATCGAGCTTTAAGGTATTACACTTTGGGATTGAAATACTTGGAATATTCTGCAATAGTAGGGAAAGTATGTTTTAAAGAAAAATTCAATGATAGAAAGAGAAGGTTAAAAAATTATATATTGAATTATATTAGATATTTTATTTTTGCAATAATAGCAGCAGTAATTTTATGGGTGCCTACCCAAGTTGATTTTAAAAACTCTTATTATTCTTTCATATTTTTAGTAATTATATCATTTCCTTTTATAGGGTTATCATTTATTTATTTGTCTGAAGCATCGAATTTGAGTTTTGCGGAAAAATTCATGAAACTTCAATCCGAAACGTTTAAAGAATCAGAGTTTGAAACTTTAATAGCAAATGAACCTGAAACAAAAGAACCTGAACTAGAAAACTAAGAATTTAACCCTTTCAGACGGCCTCTCTCCCTCAAAGCCTTCTGAATCCACCGCCCCAAAGGCATATTAACAAGAAGAAAGGAAAAACCATGAATTTGGTCTCCATCGGCACTATCGCCGGCGTCATACTCGTCGCGCTGTTTGTACTCGGCCTCATCCTGACCCGTCTGTATCGCCGTGCCAGCAAAGAAGTCTCATTTGTCCGTACCGGTTTTGGTGGCGAAAAAGTCATCATGAACGGCGGCGCGATGGTGCTGCCTGTGTTGCACGAAATCATCCCCGTCAACATGAATACATTGCGCCTTGAAGTGCGCCGCGCTGCCCAACAAGCACTGATTACCCGCGACCGTATGCGCGTTGACGTAATGGCAGAATTTTACGTCCGCGTTAAACCCAGCGCCGAGAGCATTGCGACCGCCGCACAAACACTGGGTATGAAAACCATGTCTCCTGATGAGTTGAAAGACCTCGTCGAAGGTAAATTCGTTGACGCCCTGCGCGCCGTTGCCGCCGAAATGGCGATGGAAGAGTTGCATGAAAAACGTGTTGATTTCGTTCAGAAAGTACAACAAGTCGTGAGTGAAGACTTGTTCAAAAACGGTCTCGAACTCGAAACCGTTTCCCTGACCGGCCTCGACCAAACCAGCTTTGAGTTCTTTAACCCGCAAAACGCCTTTGACGCGGAAGGTTTGACCAAACTGACCGAAACCATCGAAGGTCGCCGTAAAAAACGTAACGAAATCGAACAAGACACCGACTTGGCAATCAAAACCAAAAACCTTGAAGCCGAGCAGCAACGCCTGAAAATCTCGCGCGAAGAAGAATACGCCAAACTCGAACAAGAGCGTGAAATCTCGGTACGCCGTGCTGAACAAGAAGCCAGCATCGCCGAACAAGAAGCCCAGAAAAAACGTGAAGCGGAAGAAGCGAAAATTGCCGCCGAACGCGAAGTGGATTTGAAACGCATTGCCGCCGAACGCGACATTAAAAACGAAGACATTAGAAAAGCCCAAGCCGTTGAACAAGCGGAGGTTGAACGCCGCAAAGCCATCGAATTGGCCGAGCAAGACCGCGCCATCGCCGTTGCCGAAAAATCGCGTGCCGAATCCGAAGCCAAAGCCGAAGCCGACAAAGCCCGTGCCGCCGCCGTTCGCGAAGAAGAGAGCGTGATTACCGTACGCGAAACCGAACGCGCCGAGCGTGCCAAAGCGGTGGAACTGATTGCCGCCGAAGAGGCTGCACAAAAAGATGCGATTTCGCTCACTGTTGCCGCTGAAGCCGAAAAACAAGCTGCACAAGACCGCGCCGAAGCCGTGCGTATTGCCGCCGAAGCCGAAGCTGAGAAACAACGCCTGCAAGCCAAAGGTGAGGCTGATGCCAAAATTCTGTTGGCGCAAGCGCAAGAGCAACAATACAAGGTTGATGCCGAAGGTACCCGCGCTGTGAACGAAGCTGCCAACGTCCTGAGCGTTGAACAGGTTGAAATGCAAGTCCGCCTTGCCCTCTTGAAACACCTGCCTGACATCATCCGCGAGTCCGTCCGCCCAATGGAAAAAATCGAAGACATCAAGATTTTGCAAGTCAATGGTCTGGGTGGCTTTGCCGGTGGTGCAAACGGTGCGGAAGGTGTTTCAGACGGCCAAACCACACAAGCCAGCCTTGCAGACCAAATGGTCAACAGCGCCCTGCGCTACCGCAGCCAAGCCCCGTTGGTTGACGGTCTCTTGAAAGAGTTGGGACTGAATGGTGGCGACATCAACGGCCTAACCCAAGGACTAGATAAAACCATCAACCAATCATAAACGAATGCCGTAATAATGGTTTAAAGGCCGTCTGAAACTTTTCAGACGGCCTTTTTTGTATGCGAGCTCAGAAAAACGCTAATATTTTCAATACTGATAAATTCAGATCTGTTGCGGTTGCAATAAATTAGGAATCATCCAATCTGTTTTCAAGGATAAAAAGATTGGGTGGGCTATTTTAAATAGCGAATCACAAGACTAACTGCTTCGACAATGATCCACCAACAATTTAATCATAAAAGCCGGTTCTACCGTTTCGATTTCAAACTTGCCATCTACTCATCTATCGACATTTCAATATCAAGCCGCTTATCTTCAGGCAAATAAAAAAGCACAACATTTCGTTGTGCTTTTTCTTGATGAACCCACATTACTTGTTTTTTTGCGAACGAAGGTAATCCAAAGTTTTCAGCTGGGCAATGGCAGCTGCCAATGCTTTGTGCGCTTCGGCCAAAGATTTTTCGTCTCTGGCTTCAGAAACACCTGTTTCGGCTGCTTTTTTAGCTGCTTCAGCACGCGCCTGATCCATTTCGGTACTGCGGACGGCAACGTCTGCCAATACGGTAATCTTATCAGGCTGTACTTCTAAAACGCCACCGGAAACGGCAACCAGCACTTCTTCAGCTTCACCCGGAACAGTCAAACGCAATGCTCCGGGGCGTACCAAACTCATAATCGGCTCGTGTCGTGGATAAATACCAAGCTCACCTTGAACGGTCGGAACCACCACAAAGCTGGCCTCGCCCGAATAGATGTTTTGCTCGCTACTAACCACTTCAACTTGCATGGTGCTCATGCCGGCCTCCTTAGTTTAAGGTTTTCGCTTTCTCAGCCGCTTCTTCGATGCCGCCTACCATGTAGAACGCTTGTTCAGGCAGATGGTCGTATTCGCCGTTCAAGATGGCTTTAAAGCCGGCGATGGTGTCACGCAATGGAACGTATTTGCCTGGAGAACCGGTAAATACTTCGGCAACGTGGAACGGTTGAGACAGGAAGCGTTGGATTTTACGGGCACGCATCACAGTCAGTTTGTCTTCGTCAGACAATTCGTCCATACCCAGAATGGCGATAATGTCGCGCAATTCTTTGTATTTTTGCAGAGTAGACTGTACACCGCGCGCTACGTCGTAGTGCTCTTGACCCAATACCATCGGATCCAATTGGCGTGAAGTAGAGTCAAGCGGGTCAACTGCCGGGTAAATACCCAAAGATGCAATATCACGGCTCAATACAACGGTCGCGTCCAAGTGGGCGAAAGTTGTCGCTGGAGACGGGTCAGTCAAGTCATCCGCAGGTACATATACGGCTTGGATGGAAGTAATGGAACCGGTTTGGGTAGAGGTAATACGCTCTTGCAAACGACCCATTTCTTCAGCCAATGTCGGTTGGTAACCCACTGCAGAAGGCATACGGCCCAACAGTGCAGATACTTCGGTACCGGCCAGAGTGTAACGGTAGATGTTGTCAACGAAGAACAATACGTCGCGACCTTTACCGTTTTCGTCTTTTTCGTCACGGAAGTATTCAGCCATAGTCAAACCGGTCAAAGCAACGCGCAGACGGTTGCCTGGAGGTTCGTTCATTTGGCCATACACCATGGCTACTTTATCCAATACGTTGGAATCTTTCATCTCGTGGTAGAAGTCGTTACCTTCACGGGTACGTTCACCCACACCTGCGAACACGGACAGACCGCTGTGCGCTTTGGCGATGTTGTTGATCAATTCCATCATGTTCACGGTTTTACCTACACCGGCACCACCGAACAGACCTACTTTACCGCCCTTAGCAAACGGACACAGCAAGTCGATCACTTTAATACCGGTTTCCAACAATTCGGTAGTTGAAGACAACTCGTCGAATTTTGGAGCAGTTTGGTGAATGGCACGGCTCTTGTCGGTATCGATCGGACCTGCTTCATCAACAGGTGTACCCAATACGTCGACAATACGGCCCAATGTACCTTTACCTACCGGCACAGTGATTGGCGCACCAGTATTGCTCACAGACATGCCGCGTTTCAGGCCGTCTGAACTACCCATTGCAATAGTACGGACAACGCCGTCACCCAGAAGCTGTTGAACTTCCAGGGTCAGACCGTTCTCGTCCAATTTCAGGGCATCGTAAACATGCGGGATAGCGTCGCGTGGAAATTCCACGTCAACCACCGCACCAATAACTTGTACGATTTTGCCTTGGCTCATTATCGTATCCTAATTTCCTGTTCAGGCTTCAGACGGCATTAAACTGCCGCTGCACCTGCTACAATTTCTGACAATTCTGTGGTAATCGCGGCTTGACGCGATTTGTTGTACACCAAGCGCAATTCTTTGATGGCATTGCCTGCGTTGTCGGTTGCGGCTTTCATCGCTACCATACGCGCGGCTTGTTCAGATGCCATGTTGTCGCTCAATGCCTGATAAACCACAGACTCTAAATAGCGGCGAACCAAATATTCCAATACGGCGATAGGACTCGGCTCGTAGCGGTATTCCCAAGCAAATGAAGAATGACCCGCCTCGTCGTCAATAACGTTTTCACCGATAGGCAGCAAAACTTCCATACGCGGCTCTTGGCGCATTGTATTGACGAAACGTGAGTAAACCATATGGATACGGTCTAATTCATGCTTCTCATAACGTTGGAAGATTTCGGTCAGAGGACCAAGCAGCAATTCCATTCTTGGGGTATCGCCCAAATTGGTTGCACTGGCAATAACATTCAAACCGATACTTTGGCATGCAGCCAAACCTTTACTACCCAGGCACACGACTTCGACTTCGATGCCTTGTTCCTGATACTCTTGAACTTGCGCCAAAAACTTTTTCAGTACGTTTGCGTTCAAGCCACCGCACAAACCTTTATCCGAGGTAATCAAAATGAAACCGGCACGACGCACTTCGCGGTGCGGCTCCAACAATTTGATACCATGATCGGCATGGGTCTGTGCAAGATGGCTCATCACTGTACGCACTTTTTCGGCGTACGGACGCGCTAAGCGCATCCGGTCTTGAGTCTTCCGCATTTTAGAGGTCGACACCATTTGCATCGCTTTAGTGATCTTTTGGGTATTTTGAACACTACGGATTTTGGTGAGAATCTCTTTTCCGACTGCCATTTCAGACTCCTTTCATCTCAATACTTATGCTTGGTAAGCGTAAGAAGATTTGAAAGATTTCATGGCTTCGGTCAATGCTTTTTCGCTTTCGTCAGACATTGCGCCTGATGCATTAATCGCTTCCAGAACCTCAGGATGTTGCGTACGTACGAAACTCAAGAATTCTGCTTCGAAAGCCAAGGCTTTGGATACCGGAACATCTGCGTAAGAACCGTTGTTGATCGCCCACAAAGTCAATGCCATTTCGGCAGTGTTCAATGTGCTGAATTGTTTTTGTTTCATCAATTCAGTAACCACTTCACCGTGTTGCAGCTGTTTGCGTGTTGCTTCGTCCAAATCGGAAGCAAATTGCGAGAACGCCGCCAATTCACGGTACTGTGCCAACGCCAAACGGATACCGCCACCCAATTTTTTGATGACTTTGGTTTGTGCTGCACCACCTACGCGCGATACGGAAATACCAGCATTGATTGCAGGACGGATACCGGCATTGAACAAGTCGGTTTCCAAGAAGATTTGGCCGTCTGTAATCGAAATTACGTTGGTTGGTACGAATGCGGATACGTCACCGGCTTGGGTTTCAATAATTGGCAACGCAGTCAGAGAACCGGTTTTGCCTTTTACTTCGCCATTGGTCAGTTTTTCAACTTCGTTTTCGCTGACGCGGGCCGCACGTTCCAACAGACGGGAGTGCAGATAGAATACGTCGCCAGGATATGCTTCACGACCAGGAGGACGGCGCAACAGCAGGGAAATTTGACGGTATGCAACAGCTTGTTTAGACAAGTCATCGTATACGATCAGTGCATCTTCACCACGGTCACGGAAGAATTCACCCATAGTACAACCGGAGTAAGGAGCAATGTATTGCAGTGCAGCGGCTTCAGAAGCAGTTGCAGCAACCACGATAGTATGTTCCATCGCGCCATGCTCTTCCAATTTGCGTACTACGTTGGCAATAGAAGATGCTTTTTGGCCGATAGCCACATAAATACAGATAACGCCTGTACCTTTTTGGTTAACGATGGCATCCAGTGCTACGGCAGTTTTACCGGTTTGACGGTCACCAATGATCAACTCACGTTGGCCACGACCAACCGGAACCATAGAGTCAATGGCTTTCAGGCCGGTTTGCATTGGTTGGTCAACCGATTTACGCGCAATCACACCTGGTGCAATTTTTTCGATTGGAGCAGTCAATGTTGTGTTGATTGGACCTTTACCATCGATAGGACGACCCAATGCATCAACTACGCGGCCAACCAGTTCGCGACCGATCGGCACTTCCAAAATACGGCCGGTACAGGTAACTGTATCGCCTTCTTTAATGTGTTCGTACTCACCCAACACTACGGCACCGACGGAGTCACGCTCCAAGTTCATGGCCAGACCGAAAGTGTTACCGGGGAATTCGAGCATCTCACCTTGCATCGCGTCTGACAAGCCATGAATGCGCACAATGCCGTCTGTAACAGAAACAACGGTACCACGGGTACGCACTTCTGCATTGACGGACAGATTTTCGATTTTGGCTTTAATCAAATCGCTAATTTCAGCAGGATTAAGCTGCATGAAAACTCTCCTAATTTGTCATAGTCGCATACAAAGCATTCAGTTTGCCTTGTACGGACAAATCCAAGACCTGATCACCCACTTCTACTTTGATGCCGCCAATTAATTCAGGGGCAACTTTAGTTACCACATCCAATTTGCTGTTGAAGCGTTTTGTCAGGATATCGGTAACATCGGCCAGCTGCTGAGAACTGAGTTCATACGCGCTGTAAATTACTGCCGATTTCGTATTGTTGTGTATCAAGGTCAAATCTTGATATTGGGCATAAATTTCCGGCAATACCAGCATACGCTTTTGCTCGGCCAAAACGGTAATGAAATTTGCCAATTCGACATTTTTGATACCGACAAGACCTTTGAGCGTTTCTGCTTTTTCGGAAGCTCCCGTTTCCGGTTGCTCAATGAAAGCAATAACTTTCTCATCTTGAACAACCGCTGCGAGTTCTTTCAGTTCGCCCAACCAAGACTCGATTTGGTTTTTTTCCTGAGCCAGACTAAACAATGCTTTCGCATAAGGTCTGGCAATCGTTGCGAACTCTGCCATAAGATTACAGCTCCTGTTTTAAGGCACTGAGCAAATCTGCATGTTTGGAAGCATCAACTTCTTTACGCAAGATAGATTCCGCACCTTTAACAGCCAGTGTAGCAACCTGTTCGCGCAACACTTCGCGCGCACGGTTAACTTCTTGCTCCACGTCAGCTTTTGCTTGGGCTGCAATGCGTGCTGCTTCATGAGAAGCTTGCTCTTTGGCTTCTTCTACAATTTTTGCAGCACGTTTTTCGGCGTTGGCAACCATTTCGGTTACCTGATTACGCCCTTCGGCCATAAGTTCTGCAACTTTTTTCTCTGCCTGCTCAAAATCGCTCTTACCGCGCTCGGCAGCAGCCAAGCCCTCGGCGATTTTTGCGGCACGCTCGTCCAATGCTTTGGCAATCGGAGGCCATACGAATTTCATCGTAAACCAAACCAAGCCAAAGAAAACCAGGATTTGCGCAAATAAGGTTGCATTAATATTCACGTTACTTAACCTTCGTACTAGTGTTAATCAAACAGGTTAGTGCCCGTATCACAACAGAACATTCCGTTTTGATTAAACACCTGCAAATGGTTTAACGAAGGCAAACAGCAGAGCAATAGCCACACCAATCAGGAATGCAGCATCAATCAGACCAGCGATCAAGAACAGTTTGGTTTGCAGAGGACCGATCAGCTCAGGTTGGCGAGCAGAAGATTCCAAGTATTTAGAACCAACCATTGCAATACCGATAGAGGCACCCAATGCGCCCAAGGCAACGATCAAACCACATGCGATAGCAATCAAACCACCCATTTTAAACTCCTTAAAAAATAAAGGTTAAACTACAAAAACAAAACTACTGAGAAAAACTAAACTACTTGATTAGTGTGCATCATGCGCTTGTCCGATATATACGAACGCCAACGCCATGAAAATAAATGCCTGCAAGGTAATAACCAAAATATGGAAAATTGCCCAAGCCAAACCGGCAATCAGATGGAACACAAATAAAATTGGATCCAAGGTTTCGATACTGCCGGTTGATGCCCATGCACCACCCAACAAAGCGATCAGCAGGAACACCAGCTCACCGGCATACATATTACCAAACAACCGCATACCGTGGGATACGGTTTTGGACAAGAACTCTACCAAGTTCAACAGGAAGTTGGCCGGAGCAAGCCATGGACCGAAAGGCGCACTGAAAAGTTCATGAACCCAGCCACCAAAACCTTTGATTTTAATATTGTAGTAGATACAGATCATCAATACGCCGACTGCCAAAGCCAAAGAGGTATTCAAATCAGCGGTCGGAACGACACGCAACAGTGCGTGATGATTACCAGTAACGCCTTGCCATACCTTCGGCAGCAAATCAACCGGCAACATATCCATGGCATTCATCAGGAAAATCCAGACAAATAAGGCTAAACCCAAAGGCGCAACAGCTTTACGCGATTGTTCGTTATGGATAATGCTTTTGCACATATCATCCACAAATTCGAACAAAATCTCAACAGCCGCCTGAAAACGACCGGGCACACCAGCCGTTGCTTTCTTGGCACCGCGCCACAAAAGAAAGCTGCCGATTATGCCCAACAGAACGGCAAAAAAGATTGCATCAAGGTTAACAAATGAAAAATCAGCAATATTATCCAAACCTTGACCATGCTCCATGTCCGACAAACTGGTCAAACTTTGCAAATGATGCGTTATATAATCGGTAGGGGTCATAGCTTCACCTGCCATAGTGTTTCACTCTCAACAATACTAAAAAAACCAAATGACTGACGCCAAGAAACGCCAATAAAAATGGGTAAAATACCAGTGATTGATGCCATATCACAAAAACGACCGACATAGATACCAGCGACAGCACTACTTTTAAAACCTCTCCGCCGATAAACATCGAGCTTTGCAGATCGGGATTTCGTCGGGAAAACTTTAAAAGTAAAACTGCAACCAGGGTAGGTAAAATGTACGAAAATCCTCCCGCCAAAGCAGAGAGGAAGCCGGGCAATCCGGAAAATAACGCACAAACAACTGAAATTATTAACAATACAATCACTTGCAATGGGACTATCCGATTCATTGTACTTCACACCCCAAAAACGCAAGGTAAATTAATATAATCAAGAAGTTTGTTAACGTCAAGCAATATGTTAATCTTTGTGAACCTTTCACAGATAAATGATTAACACATATAAAACAAATCTTTGCAGGAACGGAGTTTAACACAAATTACATGTTGCTACACAGATTTTACAGAAGATTTTGATTTGTATTGTAAACATCTGTACGACCAGTCCTTTTCTCAAAAATTCAGGCCGTCTGAAAAACTTTTTTCAGACGGCCTGTTTATAAAACCGTTAAAACTCTTGATTGATGCCTAACTGTTTCAGCAAATATTCGAATGTTTCCGGCGTATCAAAATGCAGTACGATTTTGCCTTTTTTCTGATTGCTGGTTTTGACTTCGGCATTGACACCCAAACGCTCGGTCAGGGCATCATTAATACGGCGGATATCCGGGCTGATGGTTTTGGCTGCTTCCGGCTTGGCTTTTTGATGCGCCAACTGGCTGCGGCGTTCTACCTCGCGCACCGACCAACCGTTTTTGACAGCTTTTTGCGCCAACTCCAATTGGTCAACCACATGCAAGGTCAGCAACGCACGGGCATGACCCATTTCCAGACGGCGTTGATAAAGCATTTCCTGAACCGGCTCAGGCAGGCTCAGCAGGCGCAGGCTGTTAGAGATGGCACTACGGCTTTTACCGACGGCTTTTGCGATGGTTTCGTGAGTCAAGCCGAATTCGTCGGCAAGACGTTTCAAACCTTGTGCTTCTTCAATCGGATTGAGGTTTTCACGTTGCAGGTTTTCAATCAAACCCATGGCTAACGCGGTTTCGTCGCTGATGGTTTTGATAACGACGGGAATTTCGGTCAAACCGGCCAACTGGGAAGCACGCCAACGGCGTTCGCCGGCAATCAATTCATATTGAGACAGACCACGTTCGCGTACGATAACCGGCTGGATAATGCCTTGCGCTTTAATGGAATCGGCCAATTCCTGCAAAGCTTCGTCATCAATTTGCACACGTGCCTGATAACGGCCGGGCTGAATATCGGCGATGGCAACCGTTGTCAGGCGGTCGCTACTACTGCTGTCCACTGCATTGGAAATCAGCGAATCCAAACCGCGTCCCAATCCACCTTTTGCTTTTGCCATATTGTTTTCCCTTTCAGACGGCCTCATTGTTGAAATGACGTATTCTATCGGATATTGCCGCTTTACGACAATTTGAATCACGATGATTTGACTATTGCCATTTATTTACGGAGCGAAACCGCAAACACGCCCCTTAAAGCGTTGCTCAAGCGGATTTCTTCCGCGTTTTCCAACATGGCGCGCGTGATATGGGTTTCCTTGATTGTATCCGCACCTAAATATAGCTGAGGCTGCTTCAATACCGCTTGGCGCATTACCCCGTTCAAAATATCCAAATCCAAAGACGGCGTGAGCCATTGTCCTTGATATTTGACGAACACATTGCTTCTTCCGCCCTCTAACAAAAGGCCGTCTGAATTAAAAAACAGACTGTCAAATGCACCCTGCCCTTCTGCCGTTTTCCATGCTTGGTCAAAAATTTCACGGCGCGTGGTTTTGAAGCGGCGCAGATAATCACGTTGACTTAATGTGTGTTCACTCAAGATAACGTATTGTTTCCCATCCAACTCAGAAACAGCCGCATGGTTCAATGTAAGGCCGTCTGAAAACAAAGCGGCTTTGACTCTAAATAACCCACTTGGCAACGCATCTATATAGTGTTGGATTTGCTCTATTGTATTTTCAGGCCAAGTCAGGTTGAGCGCTTGTGCCGAGCTATTCAGACGGCCTAAGTGCAAATCAAGCAAACGGCATTGTTTGTCTTCCACACGCATGGTTTCAAAAATACCGAAATCAGGCCGCAAGTCATTAAGGAAACGCGCTTTCCAACCGCACTCGCGATATTCAGCTTCAGGATCGCTATCAATCACAATCCCCGAACCCACTCCATAAATACCTTGATAAAGGCCGTCTGAAACCGGCTTCAGGGATAAGGTACGAATCACGACATTGAACACACCTTCAAACCCCAAACCCGTATCGCACGGATGCAAAAAGCCGATGCTGCCTGTATACAAACCGCGCGGTTCGGATTCAAGGGACTCAATAATTTGCATACTCATACGTTTGGGCGCGCCGGTAATACTGCCGCATGGGAAGGCTGCACGGAGAATATCAGCAACCGAAACATCAGGCAGCGCCTGCGCCTCGATGGCGCTGGTCATCTGCCAAACACTGCCGAAACGGGAAACTTTAAATGGTTCAGGTACGCGTACTTTGCCCGTTTGCGCGATTTTACCGAGGTCGTTGCGCAACAAATCGACAATCATCACATTTTCAGCGCGATTTTTCGGGTCGTTTTGCAATTCAACCGCGCGGCGTTCATCTTGTCCGTCATAAAAAATCGGCGCAGTGCCTTTCATCGGCTCGGTTGTGATCAGGCCGTCTGAACCGATTTTGAGGAAAAGTTCGGGAGAAAAACACAAAGTCCACGCTTCCTGCCCTGCCCTGTCGGGCAGACAAGACAAAACGGCATACGGCACAGGCTGGCGCAAACGGCGGTAAAGCTGAATCGGATTACCGTAAGTTTGCAGGTGCAGGCGTGCGGTGTAATTGATTTGATAGGTATCGCCGCGGCGGATGGCTTCGTGGATTTGGTTGATATGCTCGAGATAATCGGCTTCAGATACGGAGAATCGGGGAGTGGAGATGCCTGGCTCAAGGCCGTCTGAATGATTGGCCAGCCAGCTTTCGGCATCGATTTCGGAACAAGTAGCAAACCAGTGCAAACGCAAATTGCCACTACGCGCGGATGAAATATCCATCAGTGGCAATCCGAATTCGTAGTCTGCAAACAACACTGCATGCAGGCCTTTTTTCCAACCTGCCTGCAAAACATCATCCAACGACGCCAGTTCGTTATGATGAAAAAGGCAGCTTTCCATATGATTTTGATAGAGTTTTGCACGACCACTTAACGCATCGTCGAACAGGGCGAAATAAGGCATGATGTATTATACAAATAGGCTGATTATACGCTGTTTTTACAAAAATTATCAAACAAGTCAGAAAAAATCGCTTATGTGTAATTTTATGTAGGCTAACACAGCATAAAGAGGTAAAATCAAGTCATACCAAACCATATCATTTAAAACTTAATCGATAAGGAGACTTTATGGCAGACCACCAATTAGAACCGTTCGAGAATGTTGAACTGGGCGAGAAACAAGACCAGCTGCAAGTATTCGAAAAGGCTGTTTTGGAACACGAAGGACGCGGCACTGACGAAGATTCCGGCAGCGCACCGCTTCCTGCCAACTACCCGTACAAACAACGTATGCGTCGCTCTGTTTACGAAAAAGAAAAACAGAAGCTGCAAATCGAATTGTTGAAAGTACAAAGCTGGGTTAAAGATTCCGGTCAGCGTATCGTCAGCCTGTTTGAAGGCCGCGACGCAGCCGGTAAAGGCGGTACCATCAAACGCTTCATGGAACACCTGAATCCGCGTGGCGCGCGCGTGGTTGCTTTGGAGAAACCAACCACTACCGAACGTGGCCAATGGTATTTCCAACGCTACATCCAAAACCTGCCGACCGCAGGCGAAATGGTATTCTTCGACCGCTCATGGTACAACCGTGCCGGCGTAGAACGCGTAATGGGCTTCTGCGAACCTAACGAATACCTGCTCTTCATGCGCCAAACCCCTGAATTGGAACGCATGCTTGTTGCCAGCGGCATCCATCTGTTCAAATTCTGGTTCTCCGTATCCCGTGAAGAACAACTCCGTCGCTTCATCTCCCGCCGTGACGACCCGCTGAAACACTGGAAACTGTCTCCAGTGGATATCCAGTCGCTCGATCGCTGGGACGACTACACCGAAGCCAAAAACGCCATGTTCTTCCACACCCACACCGGCGACGCGCCTTGGGTCATCATCCGCTCCGACGACAAAAAACGTGCACGTTTGAACTGTATCCGCTACTTCCTGCATCAGCTGGACTATCCGGGCAAAGACGTGAAAGCCATCGGTAAAGTGGACGAGAAAATTGTTTTGGTTCCCGATACACGTCACAAAGAAAAAACTGTCGATCTCGGACACGATTAATTTGTAACATTACCAAAGGCCGTCTGAAATTTCATCTTTCAGACGGCCTTTTCTTAATCCTCGCGATTCCAGTACGTTTTTTGTGCGAATACCAATTTATTGTCAGTGAATTTCACGCTGTCCAAATTCAATGCCCAAACATCGCTTTTTATCACTCGAGCAGCAGGATGCGCTTTGTAATACAAAGACTGCGCCGCTTTCAAATCCGCTTCATCCTCAATCAAAGCGGCAGTCGCCGCAAACTGAATGCCGCTGATTTTCGTGATGCTGTCAGGCTGTCCGGCAATGGTACCGGCTACTTTGGCTGACCGGCTCATCATTCCGCCATGTTTCGTTTTCAAAGATGTCAGTACAATCAAGCGGGCATTCGCCTCATCAAACACATAAAAACAGCAAGCCGCCCAAACTTCGCCTTCTTCCGCAACAGCAATACTGACGACATGATGATTGCTCAAAAACTTCACTATATTGGCAGGAATTGTTTGCATGGTTTTTATCTCCATTCTCAGTCGTAACTTATGCTCAGGCCGTCTGAAACATCAGCCCTGCCAGCGCGGCACATTGTTTTGAATGATGCCGAACAAGTCCAAAGCATGAGAGACGCTGTGTGTAATCATATCTTCGATGGATTCGGGCTTCTGATATAAAGCCGGAACGGGAGGAAACACAATGCCGCCCATCTCTGTCACGCGGCGCATGTTTTCAATGTGCGCTAAGTTTAACGGCGCTTCACGCACCATCAACACCAGTTTGCGCCGCTCTTTCAACGTTACATCCGCCGCACGGCTGAGCAAATTATCGGCAAATCCATGAGCAACCGAAGCCAAAGTTTTCATTGAACACGGCGCAATCAACATTCCATCCGTCAAAAACGAACCGCTGGCAATACTTGCCCCGACATTACGGACGGAATGCACGACATCCGCCAAAGCATAAACGTCTTCTTTGGTGTAATCCGTTTCCAAAGCGCGGGTCATCTCCGCCCCTTGCGAAACCACCAAATGCGTTTCTACCTGATGCTCACGCAAAAGCTGCAAAGCTTTCACGCCATACTGAAAACCGCTGGCACCGCTGATGCCGACAACCAAACGCTTCATTGTATTTCCCTGTCTCAGCCTAAAGGTAAATGAAAGGCAGATTCTCAAGACGAAAAAATAACCGCTAAAAAGCGGTTAGATTTTCTAATGTGGTGCCGACAGCGAGATTTGAACTCGCACAGCCTACGGCCACTACCCCCTCAAGATAGCGTGTCTACCAATTCCACCATGTCGGCATAAATCAAATTGTCTTACTGCTGCTGAGGATTCGGTGCAACAGGAGTTGTATTGTTTTGTGCAGGCGTTGCAGGCTTAGGAGCTTGCTGGGTCTGCTTCACATCGCTGAAGTCTAAACCGTGCTTACTGGAGTGGGTGTGAATATACACCATCGCCATGCAGGTCGCAAAGAAAAATGTTGCGGCAATGGCAGTTGAGCGGCTGAGGAAGTTGGCGTTACCGGCAGAACCGAATACGCCTTGCGCGCTACCGCTGCCGGAACCGAACGTTGCGCCGGCATCCGCACCTTTACCGTGTTGCAACAATACTAACACGATTACGGCTAAAGCGGAAATAATATTAATGATCCAGATAAGGGTTTTAAAGGCTTCCATATGTTTTCTACGAGGCTTGTGCTGCGTTGATGATGGCGGTAAAGGAGTCATATGATAATGACGCGCCGCCGACCAATGCGCCGTCTACATGAGGTACTGCGAAGATGTCGGCTGCGTTATCCGCTTTCACACTTCCGCCGTAAAGAACGCGGATTTTAACATCGCTTCCGCACAAAGACAAGATTTCTTTGTAGATAAATGCGTGCATGTCGGCGATTTGTTCGACGGTGGCGACTTTGCCTGTACCGATCGCCCAAACCGGCTCGTAGGCAACGGCGATGTTTTTGGTGTTCAAACCTTGCAGGATGGAAAGCTGGTGGGCAATGACTTCGTGTTCTTTACCGGCTTCGCGCTCTTCCAAGCTTTCGCCGACACACAGCAATGGAATCAGGCCGACGTTGAGGACGTTTTCCATTTTGCGGCGTTGGATTTCGTTTTTCTCGCCGAAATAAAGGCTGCGCTCGGAATGGCCGATAAGGACGATGTCCGTACCGATGTCGGCAAGCATTTCGGCGGACACTTCGCCGGTGTACGCGCCGTTATTCGGGAAACGGCTCACGTCTTGCGCACAGGTCAAGATGCGGTTGTTCAAAACAATCTGCATGGCGTTGTGCAGTTGCAACAGATAAACGGTCGGAGCGGCCAGGCCGATTAACACGCGTTCTGCGGTTGGCATGATACGGAAGCGGTGCATAAGCGCATTGTTATTTTGGAGTCGGCCGTTCATTTTCCAGTTGCCGATAACCCATTTTTGGTCCCACATTCCGATTTGGTGATACATCTTTATTGCTCCGTGTGTTGGTTGTTGCTTGCTGTAGCGTCGTGTAATGTGAAAGTTTAGTGGATATATGTGCGCTTGGCAATTATTAACGAGCCTCTGGGCCGTCTGAAAGATGGCACACTCTCCGACAAGGATTTATAATGTATGCTTCGATAAAATTAAGAATTGAACGGAGCACAAATATGGACTTTGAAAAAGCGCGTTTCAATATGGTTGAACAGCAGATTCGTCCGTGGGATGTCTTGGACTTCGACATTTTGGATGCTTTGGAGGAGATCGAGCGCGAACATTTTGTCGGCGAGGCTTTTCAAGGTTTGGCCTATGCGGATATGGAGCTGCCGCTGGCCAACGGCCATAAGATGTTGGAACCCAAAGTCGTTGCCCGCCTGGCTCAGGGTTTGAAACTGAAAAAAGACGAAACCGTCTTAGAAATCGGTACAGGCTCAGGCTATGCAACCGCCCTGCTGTCCAAACTGGCCGGTAAAGTCGTCACTGACGACATCGATGCCGAGCAGCAGCAACGCGCCAAAAAAGTTTTGGACGAATTGGGCTTTGCCAACGTCGATTATGTGCAAAACAACGGCCTGACCGAAGCATCGCAAGGCGCTCCTTTTGATGCGATTTATGTGGGCGGCGCAGTAGACAGCGTACCTGAAATTCTGAAAGAGCAACTGAAAGACGGCGGCCGTATGGTGGTCATCGTCGGCCGCAAACCGGTACAACGCGCGCTTTTGCTGACGCGTAACGGCAACGAGTTTTCCGAAAAAGTATTGTTCGACACCGTCGTGGCACACTTGGAAGACAAATCGGCCAATCCATTCGGCGATTTCGATTTTTAAACAACAGGCCGTCTGAAAGTTCAGACGGCCTCATGCTTTTATCCCCACCTTTATGACCGACATCATCCAACTCTCGCCTACTGAATTGAAGCAATGGCAGGACGAAGGCCGCGCATTTCACCTGCTCGACGTCCGCACTGATGAAGAACGCGCCATCTGCACCCTGCCCGCTGCCATTCATATTCCGATGAACCTCATCCCCCTGCGTCAAAACGAGCTGCCCGACGACGATTTGCCCATTGTCGTTTACTGCCACCACGGCATCCGCAGCCTGCACACGGCAATGTATTTGGAAGATGCCGGATTTGAAAACCTCTACAACCTGCAAGGCGGTATTGATGCTTGGGCAATGCAGGTGGATAGCAAAATGATGCGGTATTGAATCGGTTTTATCAATAAAAGGCCGTCTGAAACTGGATTTCAGACGGCCTTTTCAATTATTTCACAAACCGTGCATCTGCCATAAACGGCCGTGTAGCGACTGGTTTGGCGGAATAGAAGCGGGAGAAAGTGCTGTCGATTTTAGTCTGTATCGGCTTACCGTCCAATGTTGCCGATGCTTCCAATTTCACACCTCCGCCACTGGTCTCGCCCAATTTCATATTTGGCAACGTCAGTTTGGCAATATTGAGTTTCACATTTCCCACTTTGGTATCTGGAGACATCAGTTGTTTGCCGACGGGGCGGATTTTTTCACCCTCATCATGAGGCGCAGCACCACCGTTGTCGTCAACCACACCGATATTAATCAACCGGGCAGACGCCAAATCCATCTTGCCGTTTTTAACCGGAATACCGACAAACAGTTTTACGCCGCGATGAATAAACGTATTGTCTCGCCACTGAGTTTGGCCCTCTTTCGGCGGTTTGGTTTCTGCTGCCACCGAATAAGTGCGGCCCATAATCATCAATTTATAGCCCGGAATTTTTTTCGAACCCAATCCGTCGGTAATGTCTTCGACCAGTTGCGGCGCAGTCAGGGTTTCGTTTGCCAAAATACGGGCTGAAGTTTCTGCCAGATGGGCGGGCTTGCCGTCTATGGTCAATGCCTGTTCATGGCCAAAATCAGACGCAAATGCAGGCACGGCGGCCAGTGCGGCGGCCAATGCCAGAATACGGATAGTTTTCATTGCAGACTCCTGATAAAAATGTAATTGGGTTGATTACCCGATAAAATCCGGGCGATATTGATAGGAATCGGTATTTTTATACAAATGATACAGATTATCAAGAGTATTTGGCTTTTAAAATAAAAAAGGCCGTCTGAAAACCAGTTTCAGACGGCCTTTTCAATTTGCTTAAAACCTTCTATCAGTCTTTGAAGCGTTTGAATACCAATGTGCCGTTGGTACCGCCAAAGCCGAAGGAATTGGAGATGGCAACATCAATTTTCGCGTCACGCGCTTCGTTGGCACAGTAGTCCAAATCGCAACCGGCTTCAACGTCTTGTTCAAAGATGTTGATGGTCGGTGGAGATTTTTGCTCGTGTACCGCCAACACGCTGTACAACGCTTCCACGCCGCCGGCTGCGCCGAGCAAGTGGCCGGTCATGGATTTGGTAGAGTTAACGATGACTTTGCGCGCATGATCGCCCAAAGCGCGTTTAATGGCTTTGGTTTCGTTGGCATCGCCCAAAGGAGTCGATGTACCGTGTGCGTTGACGTAATCAACGTCTTCAGGATTCAGGCCGGCATCTTTCAGGGCGCGAGTAACCGCCAATGCAGGGCCCTCTTCGTTAGGCGCGGTAATGTGGTAGGCATCGGAGCTCATGCCGAAGCCGACGATTTCGGCGTAAATTTTCGCACCGCGTTTTTTCGCGTGTTCCAATTCTTCCAACACCAGCACGCCAGCGCCTTCGCCGATAACGAAACCGTCGCGGCCTTTGTCCCACGGACGGGAAGCGGTGGCAGGGTCGTCGTTGCGGGTAGAAAGTGCCTTCATGGCGGCAAAACCGCCAACGCCCAAAGTGCTGATCGCACCTTCTGCGCCACCGGCAATCATAACGTCTGCGTCGCCGTATTTAATCAATCGTGCAGAGTCGCCGATGGAGTGTGCGCCGGTTGTACAGGCAGAAACCATGCCGTAGCTCGGACCGCGGTAGCCTTTGAGAATAGTTACGTGACCGGAAATCAGGTTAATCAGCGAGCCTGGGATAAAGAAAGGATTGATTTTACGCGCGCCGCCTTCGATAACGGCTTTGCCGGTCGCTTCAATGCTCGGCAGACCGCCGATACCGGAGCCGATGTTGACACCGACGCGGTCTTTGTCGAGGGTTTCCAAATCGTCCAAGCCTGAATCATTAATGGCCTGCAGGGCGGCGGCAATACCGTAGTGGATGAACACGTCCATACGGCGCGCTTCTTTCGCGCTGATGTATTGGCCGATGTCGAAATCGCGCACTTCGCCGGCGATTTGGCTGTTGATGTCGGATGCGTCAAAGCGGGTAATCCGTCCGATGCCGCTTTTGCCTGCGAGCAGATTGCTCCATGCGGTGGCGACGTCGTTGCCGACCGGTGATACTTGGCCAAGACCTGTGATGACTACTCTTCTCTGACTCATGATAATCTCGCTGTTGGTTGTCGGGATTTTCGCGGCAGCCTTGCTCTTTTTCTTCGTGAAAACGGGCAAAACTCATGCCGTCTGAAATTTCAGGGGTTTAATAATAAGGTAAAAGCCTCTATTGCGATGGCGCAGCAGAGGCTGGATGTTTGGTGCGACCGATTAGCCTTGGTGGGCGTTGATGTAGTCGATAGCCAATTGTACGGTAGTGATTTTTTCAGCGTCTTCGTCAGGGATTTCACAGCCGAAAGCTTCTTCCAAAGCCATCACCAGTTCTACGGTGTCCAGAGAGTCAGCACCCAAATCGTCTTGGAAAGAAGATTCGTTTTTCACTTCGGCTTCGTTTACGCCCAGTTGTTCAGCAACAATTTTTTTAACTTGTTGTTCGATGTTTGACATGTCAGTCGTTCCTTTTCGCCTTGCGGCAAGTTGTTTAAGGGAAATAATTCGTCGGTATTGTACCGAATTCGGATAGAGTTTTCCATCTAATCCTACATTTTAGCACAGATTATTCAGCAAAAACCTGTTGTTGCGCATATTAGCATAGCCTGATTTTAACCTACAAGCGGGAATTTGTTTTTCTTTGGTATCAATAAGTTAATAAGCGGAAAGGTCGTCTGAAAACTGATTTCCCCGTTTTCAGACGACCTTTTTATGAGATTAATGGGGGCTTGGAAGTTAATGAGTAGCGTGGGCCTCGTCCGCGAGCCTGTTATCCACAATTTGAATTTAACGGTTATTCTTGCATTTATATCGTGGGTAGAACCCACGCTACTCGTTGTTGCAACGGAACTTGTCCCTTCCCCCGCCCGGCGGGGGAAGGTTGGGATTGGGGTGGCTTTTGGAGTTTAGGTCAAATCAAATTCGTACAGTCCGCAGAGCCACCCTCTCCCCAGCCCTCTCCCGCGAGACGGGAGAGGGGGCAGGTTGCAGGCAAAAATAAGGTCGTCTGAAAACTTTGGGATTTGGGTGTTAGGGAAACCCGTTCGCGTTCATTTTCAGACGACCTTTTATTCAATCAAGGCAGATTTGGGATAACCCAAGTAGCGTGGGCTTTGCCCACGAAATCCACCATCCAACAACTAAATCCGACAACAGTCACATAGACTTTCATTTTGGCATTCATCTCGTGGGTAAAGCCCACGTTACGGCTTGCTGTAACGGCAACTTTGCCCTTCCTTCATCTAACGGAGGAAAAGTTTGCGGACGTATGCTAATATAGTATATTGCGGGAAGTGTGCCTGTCAGATTTAGCCGTAATGGCAAGGCATTATTTCATTACTCAAAAATTCTTTATGAATTAGATGTTTAAAATAAACTATTAAAACTTTAGGATACGCATATGCAAGATCAGGAAGAAAGTAAAAATCAGGAAATACAAGAAAAGCAGAAACAAGAAAACAATGGTGCCATGACCAAGTTGCAAGATGTGTTCAATCTTGCGCATGACCAAGCTCATCCCGATAAGATCGATGCCACCATCCGCGCCAATACTCGGGTGACCGGAACCAATATGTGGGTATTGATGTTTGCCATTGCCGTGGCGAGTATCGGTCTGAATGTAAACAGCACGGCGGTAGTGATCGGCGCGATGTTGATTTCGCCGTTGATGGGGCCGATTGTAGGTATGGGTTACGGTTTGGCGGTAGGGGATACTGCGCTGATCCGTCAAGCCGTGCGCAATATTATTATATTCGTCGTCATCAGCTTGATTACCGCTACGTTGTATTTCCTGTTAACCCCGCTTAAAGAGGCGCAAAGCGAGCTTTTGGCGCGTACTCAGCCGACCCTTTGGGATGTGTTGATTGCCTTCTTCGGCGGTAGTGCGGGTATTGTGGCGCTGACCCGAAAAGAGGGAGGCAATGCCATACCGGGTGTGGCGATTGCTACCGCATTGATGCCACCCCTGTGTACTGCGGGCTACGGACTGGCACATGGCAACTGGCACTACTTTCTCGGTGCTTCATATCTTTTTGCCATCAACTGCGTGTTCATCGCTTTTGCGACCTTGTTGTTTTCCAAGCTGCTCAAGCTGCCGCGCAGGGGGTTGGTAACGGAATCCAAACGCCGGTTGCAAAGCATCATTATTACTGCCGTCGTGTTGGCTGTGATGATTCCGAGCGGCTATATGGCATCAGGACTGGTGCGTCAGGAGATCTTCAACACCAGAGCCAATGCCGCCATTGCCACTGCGCAGCAACAGGAAGGTTTTTTCGTGCTGCGTAAGATGTTGAACCACAGAGAAAATAAAGTCGGTCTGATTGTCAATGGAACGGGCAATGCCGAGAAAATTTCCGCCTTACTGGTGAAAAGCCTTAACGCGTCGGGGGTGAAAGAGCCGAAGGTCAACGTGGTCTATGCGGGAGGGAACAATGCCAAAATCGAAGAATTGCTGGCAAGCCGAAACAACCCGGTTCAGCAGCAAAATGAGCTGAAAGAGCAGCAGGCCTATATCGATACCATACTGGCAGGCAAAGCCTCCGATATCGACGATGCAGCGGTACTCAAGGAATTAAAAGCCCAATATCCGGAAGCGGAAAAAATCGTTGTCGGACGCGGCTTGGCTTGGGATAAAGCGCAAACAACGCCTGTTTCCGAACAGTCTGAAAGCCAAAAAAACGCAGAACCGAAGACAGATACATATGACGATATCGTCGTTGTCTCTCTCGAATTGGAGCAGCCACTACCTGCCAAAGATTACGAGCGGATGCAGGCGTGGTTACGCCAGCGTTATGAGGGTAAGGTAGTGAGCATATTGCAAACGCACAAGTCTCAGACAGATAAACCGTCTCAGACAGATAAACCGTCTAACGAATAATCGCCTTCAGGCTTTATCCATTTCCGAGAAATCATTGATTGTTCCTAGTACACCAAATCCGCCTCAAACACGCCTCTCAAGGCGTTGGAGAGGCGGATTTTTTCTGCGCGTTCGAGCATATCGCGGGTGATGTGTGTTTCGATGATGGTGTCCGCGCCCAAGTAGGTTTGCAGCTGCTGCAACACGGCTTGGCGCATGATGCCGTTGAGGATATCCAAATCCAGAGACGGGGTGAGACGGGTGTTTTTGTGCATGTTCATGTTTCAGTATTCTCCTGGAAAT
>ERZ773066.2-NODE-2-length-213540-cov-5.644186_pt1 | contig 213540 bp, 191 predicted proteins | sample MGYA00580573_ERZ773066 | MGnify/ENA primary metagenome ERZ773066 (study PRJEB29015, sample SAMEA2738128) | human oral metagenome | biome: human oral; feature: human-associated habitat; material: saliva | place: China | collected 2203 ... | reverse complement strand
ATAGTACAAGTTTTTGAATTATAAAAATTTATAGCGCAAGTTTTTGCGTTTTTCTACTCTATAAAAAAATACAGTTTGAATTTTATGTGATTTTGAAGTACAGGTTTTAAAAGTGCTGGGACGCCTGTCATACGGTGACAAATCATGAGTTTAGAGGACAAGGCGTAGCAAAAGCGTTGGAGGATGAGCTTGCTAAATACGCAAGAGAGGAAGGTGTAAAGGTGATTCCTTCGTGTTATTACGTGCAAAGAAAATTTTCAGAAAACGAAATTTATAACGATATCACATTATAAAACCTATGAATGAACAATAAATTATCGAAAATTATGTAGGTTTTGTTTGCAAGGTGAAATAATATTTTTTTGTTCTTCCCGCTTTTGAACTTGTGTTATTGAACTATTTGCTTTGATTTTGCGGGGGGGGGGAGGTTAAAATTTTGTACTTTTTGAAGATGCGAAAGCACAAAATTTTGATTAAACATAACCGATATATTATAATGTAGTTGATATAATTGCGCATATCTTTACAAGTTGCTTTTATTTAGATGTATATTAGGGGGCACTGATGTGCTTGGTGTCTCTGTGAAAAAGTTGCAATAGAAATATTGGTATCTTTAGTTTTAATTTCAGGAGATTTTCTTCTCGAAAGTGGTTTATAGAGGCATATTGTTTCTGTAATCTTTGTTTTAAAATTTGTGTAAATACAAAATATTGCGCATCAAGAGTGCACGTAAATTTATAGCTGAGAGTAATAGTAGATGAGGGTGTTACATGAAGAATGAAACTCTTTGCAATTGTCTTTGGTTTAGAACAGGAGGGAAAGAATGGAAAATGCAAATGCGGAGAAGCAAATGAAGAAACCCAGTTTGCCGGTAGCCATATTGCCGTTTGTGTTTTTGATAGTGTGTATGCTTGTGGGAACGCTGAAGTTTGAAGCACCTGCGCAGCTTTCGTTAATCATAGGTATAGCATTTACCGCGTTAATAGGAAAGAGCTTGGGTTTATCATGGGGCGATATTGAAAAGGCTATGATAGAGACCAATAAGCTCGGTATGCAGGCAAATTTCATAATGCTAATAGTAGGATGTTTGATAGGCTCGTGGATACTGGGAGGTGTAGTGCCCGGACTCATATATTATGGACTTAAATTGTTTACGCCTAAGGTATTTTTAGTAGTATTGCCCGTTATGTGTGCGGTAATTTCGATTTCTATAGGCAGTTCATGGGCGACAGCGGGCACAATGGGGACAGCAGCTATGGGAATAGGAATAGGTATGGGAATACCCGCACCGATAGTTGCAGGAGCTGTTGTAACGGGAGCATCTTTCGGTGATAAGCTTTCGCCTTTATCAGACAGTACGAATTTAGCAGCGGCTACTGCGCAGGCAGGGTTGTTCGATCACGTAAGGCATATGTTAAAAACTACAGTGCCGTCATTCCTCTTGGCACTAGTTGTATACGGAATCATCAGTACTACGCTCGATGCTAATGCAGGAAATCCTGAAGTAATAGAAAAGCTTACATCGGTGATAGATGCAAACTTTAAAATTAGCCCGCTAATATTCATACCACCGGTGATAATAATCTTGATGATAGGACTCAAGGTGCCTCCGGTACCAGGCATGTTGGTAGGTGTAATAGCCGGAGTAGTTATGTGCTTTTATCAGGGTGCAGATGTCGGAACCATTTTAACCACGATTTACTCTGGGCCTACCATCGAAACTAAGAATGAAATGGTAGACAAGCTGTTAGCTAGAGGCGGGTTGCTATTCATGATGGAGACCATCTCGCTCGTAATATGTGCTTTGTCGTTTGGTGGAGCCATAAAGGCGATAGGAGCTGTAGATACGATAATTGAAACCATATTAAAGCATGTAAGACGAAGAGGAAGCATTATAGCGACAAATGTTGTTATGTCAATATTCTGTAACTTCGCTGCAGCAGACCAATACATGTCAATAGTAATACCCGGACAAATGTACAAGAAGGTGTATAAGCAGTTAAATATGGCGCCTGAAAATCTTTCAAGAACGCTTGAAGATGCAGGTACACTTACATCAGGTTTGGTACCATGGTCTACATGCGGCGCAGTATATTTGGCAACGCTTAATGTAAGTGCGTTTGCATATGGCAGATATCACTTAATAGGAATAATTAATCCTATAATAGCTATAGTTTATGCATACGCAGGCATCTTCTTAAATCCTTTGGATAAGAGCAAGCCTATTAAAACAAGACTTACGGATGAGGACATCGTAGAAATGGATAAAGCATAAGTAGCATAATATTTATATTGACAATTAATGTCTATTATTGTTGACAGTAAAGTCATAGGTTAAAGGACATAAAAGACGCCCTTCTCTTAATACAGCGCGGAGGGCGTTTTTACTTTATGAGAAATTTATAGTACAAGTTTTTGAATTATAAAAATTTATAGCGCAAGTTTTTGCGTTTTTCTGCTCTATAAAAAAATACAGTTTGAATTTTTATGTGATTTTGAAGTACAGGTTTTAAAAAAGGAAATAAAAGAGACAAAAAGATTTTAGCGCTTCAACTGTTGATTTTTTTTGTTCTAATGTTATACTTTAGTTACATCGTGAAGCGGTGGGCAATAGAATGTAATTCTGTATAAGGGAGGTTTTAAAATGAAAACATGGAAATTAGTATCAGGAATTCTCTCAATTGTTTTGAGTATTTTTGTAATGTTTCAGTCAAGTGCAGCCGGACTTCTAAACGCCTTGGATGGCAGTAAAGAGTCTAGCGGAACTGCCGGATTGTTTGTGGCATTTCTTATGATCGCCGGTGGAATTGTTTCGATTGCAGTTAGAAAAAAAATTAGTAATGGTGGCAATATTGCGCTAATAGTTATATTTGGACTCGCTGCATTGATTGGATTTGTAAGCGCAGCCGGAAAATTTAAGGATTTATATTTCTGGGCATCTTGGTGCTTGCTTTTAGCGGTTCTAGCCATTATCTGCATTATCAAAAATCGTAATAATACATCTAATGATATGGTTAATGAGGATTCTTCTAAAAGTTAACTATTTTGTTTAGTGGATTATTTCCTAAAAACGCTTTTCGCAGTATTGAGCGAAGGGCGTTTTTTTATTTATATTGAGGATATCGGGAAAAAATATACTTTTAAGGTAGGTAAATTTTCATAGTAAGTGCAATTGATGTTAAAATGAGAGTGTGCATAAGATGCTAAAGAAAATTAAGGGCGTGTACAGCATAATAACGTGACGTATTGTAGATAAACAGGAGGATCATTGTTATGAATAGCTCTTTCAATAAAAAAATAGGAATAGTAATCCTAGGATCTTTGGGTCTGCTTGTAGCAGATTATATTCTTAAAAAATGTGTATTGTGGCAGGGATAAATACGCAGTATGCTATAGCATATAATATACTGAATTTGTGTAGCTTTGCGGTGGTTGTATTAGCTGGAGGAAAGCTAATAAGTATTCAGATAGGGAAAGAACAAAAGGGATACTTTATAGTGCGATTTCTTTTTATTTTGGCAGCGTTTCTTATAAATAGCTCCATATTGATTCCGTAAAATGATATGTCTTAACAGTTTTGCGACAATGTCCTAATATTATATATTTGTAATCACAAAAACGCCCGACACTTAATACAGCGAAGGGCGTTTTTTACTTTATAAAAAATCATAGCGCAGATTTTTGCGTTTTTTTGCTCTATAAAAATTTATAGCGCAAATTTTTGCGTTTTTCTGCTCTATAAAAAACTATAGAGCAAGTTTTTCCATTTTTTTGCGCTATAAAAATACAGCCTGAATTTTTATGTGCTTCGGGAGTACAGATTTCTTAAAAGGGAATAAAAGAAACAAAAAAAGATTTTTAGTGCTTCAAGTGTTGATTTTTTTTGTTCTAATGTTATACTTTCGTTATATCGTAAAGGGGAGGTGTAAGATGAAAAAGAAAATATTGATGTTATTTTGTGTGATGCTGCTGGCGGGTACACTTGCAGGTTGTGTTGATACTGAAGATACTTCTAAAAGCGAATCGAAATCTAAAAAAGAATCAACCGAAAAAGTTATTGTGAACAATGATTTTATTAAGGCGACGTACTTGGGAATGAAGAAAGAACTTGGACAGCCTGTGCTAGCTATGAAGATAAAAAATAAAACAAATAAGGTAATTAGTGTCAGGATTAAAGATGGATCTATAGATGATACAATGGCACACTTTTTAGGTGGAGCAGATATACAGCCTAAAAAAACGTGGAATGATGTTTGGATCACAAAGAATTTCCCAAAGAAGAAGGTAGAGTTTAAGTTATCTATTTATGATAAGGATATTAACGAGCTGTCACGGACTAAGACCATAAAAATTAAAATGAAATAGAATATCTAACGAGTGCTATTACAGGGGAAAAATTAGTGCCTTTTAGAATTTATTTTTGTATAAGAAAGGTTTTAAAATGAAAGTATGGAAATTAGTATCAGGTATCCTATCAATTATTTGGAGTGGTTGGGTAATGCTTGGGGCAGGAGTAACCGGATTTTTAAGTGACATGGAAGGAAGTAAAGATGATGGTACTGCTGTAGTTGTTGTCGGATTTTTTGTGTCAATACTTATGGTCGCCGGTGGAATTGTTTCAATCGCAGTTAAAAATAAAATAGATGAACGTAGCAACGGTGCACTCGCAATTATATTTGGTATTGCTACAATTATTGGGTTTGCAGGAGGTGGCAAATTTGACATTCTAGAAATTTGGGCAGTTTGGTGCTTAGCTTGTGCGGTAAATGCCATTGTCTGTATTTTCACAAATCGCAAAAACAAATCCGAGGATATAGCTAATAAGGATTCTTCTGAAAAGTGAAACATATTGTTTAACGGATTGCTTCTTAAAAACGCTTTTTGCAGTATTTAGTGAAGGGCGTTTTTTAATTTATATTGAAAATGTCGGTAATAAAGATATTTTTAAGAAAGGTAAATTCTCATAATAAGTGCAACTGATGTTAGAATAACAGTTAGAACACTTGTGAGAATGGTAAGGTATTAAAGTGGAGAAGTATAAAAATAAAATTAGAAAGTTTCTTGATATGGGGTATGGGATTTTTGTAGGGCTTGTAATAGCAAATCCACCAACACTAGAAGAACCTAGAGTAGGAAGGACGTATTTTTTGCTTGCTTTATGCTTTGTGGATGCATATATAAATTCGAAAAATAAACGCCGAAGAAATGTTAATATTGCAGTAATTGCTTTGCTTGCGATAGCAGTGGCATTAGTAAAGCTTTATGTTGTATATCATGCAAGTTAATTATTAAATTGCCTGTTTGACAGGAGAAGGCATTGCGTGATAACATTTGTTTATTCGTTTGAAAGGTGATATTGAGGTAAATACAAAACACCCGGAGAAATGCGGAAATCACAAAATTGGATAGGTGGTTCGAAACAATTCACCCCTTTCTCGATGGTAATGGTAGGATTGGAAGGCTCATAATTCCTCTTTATTTATTGGACAAGAATATGTTATCAAAACCGTGCTTTTATATATCGGATTTTTTTGAAAAGCATAGAACTGAATATTACGATGCACTTAATAGAGTCAGGTTAAACAATGACTTAATTGGATGGATAAAATTTTTCTTAAGGGCGGTAATTGAAACTGCTAAGTCTGCAAAGTTGAAATTTAAGCGTGTAACTATTTATGTTAAAGAAACGGAAGAGAAGGCATTGAAACTGGGAGGGCGTTCGGAAAACACATTAAAAGTGTTGCGCTTATTTTATGATGAACCGGTTTTAGATAGTTCTACAATTATTAATAAAACAGGAATATCAAAGAGGACGCTGGACAGTATTATCAAAAGATTTTATGAAAACAATATTTTAGGTGAACTTACGGGATATTCCAGGAATAGAGTTTTTGTTTTAGCGGAGTATCTCAAAATCTTTATTTAAAATCCGAGTTTAAATTTGCATATATAAACCATCCGAAGTTTGTTAGTTATAAAAGGAATCGTAAATTATTTTTGTTTTATGAAAAATTTATAGCGCAAGTTTTTGCATTTTTTTGCCTCATAAAAAATCATAGCGCAGATTTTTGCATTTTTTTGCGCTATAAAAAATCATAGTGAAATTTTTGCGTTTTTTGCTCTATAAACAATGCGGAAAAGGCCGGGATTAATTTTTCTGCAGTCCTGCAGGCGGGGCTTAAAAAGGAGTTAAAGTTAAAAAAAGGAATTATAAAAACGCCAACCGCTGTAATTTAGCAATTGGCGTTTTTTATATTCTGTGGTACACCATCAGGGGTTCGAACCCTGGACACCCTGATTAAGAGTCAGGTGCTCTACCAACTGAGCTAATGGTGTAAATTAATACGTTTACTAATTTACCATTTAATCCCCGTTTTTGTCAAGATTTGGTCTGAAAAATTATACATCGCACGTGAAATTTATTTCGCTGTTAAAAGACGGTTTTGGCAAGCTTTATGAAGTCGTAAAACAATGAGCCGCCATAGAAAATGATAAAGGCTCCACATACTATGTTTATGAAGTTGAAAATCTTAGGCGTGATCTTTGATTTAAACAGCGTAACTACGGTGGTAAGGCTGAACCACCATAAAGCGGAAGCAATGCAGACGCCCAGCATAAATACGTATCCTAAATTTTGAGGTATAGTGGCCTTGGAAGCGCCGAGAAGTAGAGTCCCGTCAATAAGCGCCTGCGGGTTAAACCACGTTACGATGCATGCGGTGGTTAAAACCTTTGCGATGGGTATATCGACGTCTGTAGAGTCATCTAATTTTGTTTTAGAACGAATTATGGAAAACCCTATATATATCACTACCAGCGAACCTATACCCATGACTGTGAGTTCCAGCCATTTGGATGTACTCATGATGGCACCTGCTCCTAAAAAGCATGCGACTGACAGCGTTATATCAAAAAACATTATTATAAATGCTGTGATATATGCTCTTTTTTTGCTTTGTGTAAGTGAAGTATTTATTGCAAATAAATTTTGAACTCCTATGGGAGCTACATATGCAATGCCGAGCGTAAAACCTTTTAAAAAATATATCATGATAAAACTCCCTTTAAGAAAAGTGCATCTGAATGGCGTTGCACATATAAAGCATGCACTATGCCCGAATTATAACAAAGTTAAGGGGGGTGTTGCAAGATTGTTATATATTACAAAAAAATCAAAACTCGTAAAATAATACATGCTTTAAAACAGAAGAAATGGAGCGAAAAAAATGATATTTCTTATGGAAAATATAAAAAGATTGGGTATAATGGTAGCGGTAGTTAATTTTCGTGCTGATATTGAAAGGAAGTGAGTATGAAAAATATGTTTAAAAAAGCAGTAGCAATTTGCCTGTGTGGAATGTTGGTGATTCCTACGGCAGGTGTTACTCAGGCGAAAAAACCTAAACAGAAGAAACTCAAGGTAAATTCTTCTGTGGCATCAAAGGTTATTGACATCAAAGGTGAGACAAGACTTTCCGTAAAAGGAATCAAGACTTCAAAGCTAAAATTTAAATCTTTGAACAAGAAAGTGGCAACAGTAAACAAGAAAGGTATTGTTACAGGAAAGAAAAAGGGTAAGGTAAAGATCAAGGTTACAGCGAAGAAGAGAAAGCCGGGAGTAATAAAGATTACGGTTAAAGACTTAAAGCCAACCGCATTGAATGTAAAACAAAAAACCTTGAAGATAGCTAAAGGCAAAAAGGCTAAGCTAAATACAAAAGTTGCACCGGGCGGAGTGTATTGCCCGTTGAGTTTTAGTTCTTCTAACACGGATATAGCTACGGTTGATAAAGCCGGCGTAGTGAAGGGTAAAGCGGATGGCGAAGCACAGATTGAAGTAAAGACAAAAGAAAAGAACAAGGCCGGTGAATTTCTAACAAAAACAGTAAAAGTTGTAGTTGGAAAAGGCAAGCCGGATGATGGCAAATTTGTTGACGGAACATGGTTCGGAACGGGAAAGAGAAGCTATTATTATGAAGCAAACGGTCCCGACATAGTTAAAATCGATGCAGAAGGCGGCAAGGTAAAGGACGTTGCAGAGATTAAGAAAACTGAAGACAGTGAATATGACTACGGTAGAGAGAAGCTCTTTGACTGGGTAAAAGGTAAGAACGATAAAGAAGTAGACGAAATGCTTCAAAAGCTTATAAAGAGATTGCAGGGAGGACCGCAGCCTTTAGATACAGTAACGGGTGCTACAGAAACAGCGGTAGGTAATTTAAGTGCTATTCAGAATGCAATTCATCGTTCAAAAAAATACAGCAAGGACAACAAAGAACAAAATATCAACTATATTGATTTTGTGAAACGACCTTCGGCAGCACAATTTTACGGTGACTCAGGAAAAACATTTAAATTGGATGATACCGTAATGAAGGTAGCTTTTAAAGACGGTACTACAAAAGACGTTAAATATAATGACTTAGAAGCTAATGGAATTAATGTTTCACCTAAGCACGGAAGTCCACTTCCTGCGATAGGTTCTGAAGGGTTGATTCATTTCACCGTTGAGGATTCATTGATTGATATGCCTACAAGGTATCAGGTTCAAAAAGAGAAAAAGCCTGCGTGGGCAACGAAGATAGTGATTACATTCAAGGATGCCACTAAGCATGAAATCGATCTAAACGAAAATGATTTCATATACAATTATAAGTTTGACAAAGAAATCGATAAAACGGAAATCTTTTACGGAGACCGTAAATTGGCTGACGGAACTACTACCATACCGCTACAATGGGATTTAGATATTTCAAAGGCAGAGCTTCCTGAGGATGCAACACATTGGGGATTCAAATATTATCGTTTAGTTTTGGAACCTGCGGAAGATAATTCAAATATCAAAAAGCTTTTTGTCGATGAAGCCAGCCTAAAGAGAGAATACAAAGTGGGTGATGAGCTTAATTACGATAACGTAAACATAACAGCAACTACTGAAAAGGGTACTGAAAAGCATTTTACTAACTGGAATGATTGCAGTACTTTCGGAATAACCGCAAATCTTGCAAAAGGATATAAATTTACAGATGCAGATGCGGGAGAAAAAGAGTTAACATTTAGCTATAAAAATCAGGATAATACGGAAGTATCAGTTACGGTAAAGCTGATGATTAAAAATGTTGATAAAAATATACCGGCTAAGATTTTGATGACAAGCAATGAACAGGAACCTTACGTTAAGACTATAGACATCAGCGATGAAGATCAGACTAAATTTAAAAATGATGGAAGTATTGTATTGCAAGGTATTACTTTACCTAAAAAGTATGAGGCTAATTGGAGCACGGCATTCACGTATAAGGTACTAAATAATGCAGGTCTTGAGCTTAATATTAAAACAGAAGTAAAAGCTAATATATTAAGGATACATATTCTTGATTTTCCGTTACAGGATGAACAATTTGGCAGGATTATGTTTAGACCAAAGTTTGCTGATTAGTGGGACGAAATGTTTATATAAAATAAAATAGAAAGATTTTCGTAACAATTAAAAAGTGTCCGAAATTATCTCGGGCACTTTTTTAATAGTAGATACTATTATTAATTTTGACTCCCTTTATAAAACAACATATGCGTTATTACCGTTCTCTATAGCATAGATGTCATTTTCATGAGGGGTATATATGTTGTGCTAATTCCAGTTTCCTTCCGCAACAATGCATGCACTGCCGCCCACCTCTATGGTATAGTGATCGTTTTTAAGAGTAGCATGTACATGAAGAGAAGAAGGTCGGTTCATTTCTATACCTTGTTTTACAACATAATTCAGATCGTCTGAATTAAAGAAATTATGCTTCAGCAAATATCCGGCGAGTCCGCCGTTGGCGCTGCCTGTGGCGGCATCTTCTTTGAAGCCTATATCATCTACGAATACTCTGCCCCTTATATTTCCATCGTCTTCGATAAATGCGAGAAGATCACCTTTGCATTGATTATCTATAAAGTCTTGAAAAGCGGGGTGATTTACACAGCATTTTTTTAATGCGTTTAAATCCTTAATAGGTATCATTATAGCCGATATCCCGGTAGAAACTTCTTCGATTGGATAATCATCTCGAATATCATCTTCTTCGATACAAAGGATTTTAGCAAGTTGTTTGCGTGTGAATGTTTTTTTGAATTCCGGCTGGTTTTGTGTCATTGTCAGCACTTCTCCTTTAACAGTTACAGGTATTTGACCGGCTTTAAGGTTGAGAATGATTTTATCGCTTGTGCCACCTTCTATAATGTTGTTGATAATATAAGACGTTCCGAGTGTAGGGTGTCCTGCAAACGGGATTTCTACTTCAGGGGTAAATATTCTCACATCATAACCGCCGTTTGATTGTTTTCCCGACATTATGAATGTGCTTTCAGAAAATCCTATCTCATTTGCCATCTGCTGCATTTCTTCCGTCTTGAGACCATCGGTTGCCATGAATACTGCGAGTTGGTTGCCGCTGTACTTGTTATTCGTAAAGCAATCTAAAATGTAAAATTTCATGATAAGCTCCTTTCAAAATATGGTACGTAAAATATTATGCTTGGATAATTAATTGATCGGGTTTATATTACCACGTAAGCGTATATTTTTCAATCATTAAGGAAGATGTGCCTTACATTGTTGCAATCTAATGCGTGAGGTGGAGTGCGGGAAGGAGTGGTGCCCATATGATTTATTGGAGATACATTTGATATAATGGTACAGGTGAATTTACAGTTGTCTATAACGGTAATTAGAAGATATGTGTAAGAGCGTTGATAAAATTGAAGTTCGGAATTTAAGGAAGTACATTATATCAGGAGTAATATTATTTCTTTTAGGGAGCTTGGTTTCTTTTTTTATGATGCACAATAACAGCCTATATAAAAAGGAAATTTTAAAGGTTACCAAGGTAGAGCAGAAGGTTGAGAACAAAGAATCGCATACTAAGGAAAAGAAGATAAGGCAAAATATAAGTGGCGAAATACTAAATGGTAAAAATAAAGGCAAGCATTTGGAAATAACCCATAGGTATTCTTCATCTCAGGTTTATGATGATAAATATTCTCAAGGTGATAAAGTATTTATAGAAAAAAGCGAAGAAGGATATTCCATAACAGGTCTTAAAAGGGACTATTACACCGTGTTTATGATGTCCGCATTGCTTTCGCTACTTGTGATAGTAGCGGGGTTTAAAGGATTTACTACGTTTATATCATTGATCATTAATTTGATTATACTGTGGCTTGCGTTAAAACTTCATCTTCAAGGCGTGAACTTGGTGCTTGTGACAACTGTAAGTGTTATTTTATTTGCGTTTATGCTGCTTGTGTTTAATACAGGATTATCTAAGAAAACTTACAGCGCCATGATTTCGACCATCCTCACACTTTTTGCATCGATAGCCGTGATGCTTATAGTTATGAAGGTGTCACCGAGCCCAAATTATGAGTTCTTTGAATATTTGCCCCAACCCTACGATGTATACGACGCGAAGTTAATTTTCATATCGAGCATAATAATAACCGGTCTTGGAACCGTTATGGATATAGCGGTAACAATGACTTCTCTCGTTTCAGAGATACTTAGAAAAAATCCTAAAGTTTCTGCGGGAGAACTTAAAAAATCGTGTACAAAGGTTGGCGATGATGTGCTCGGGACGATGATAAACGTAGTGTTTTTCAGCAATGTGGCGGTAGCAATACCGTTTTTCATACTTTCATTAAAAAACGACATAGATATAGACAAGGTGCTTAAATACAATGTCTTTTTCGATATAGTGCGGTTTCTTACGGGAAGCATCGCCACTGTACTTGCCATCCCCGTGGCTGCATTAGTTGCAGTAAAAATGTTTAGGAAGAGAGAAGAGCTATGATATTGATTTTGGGGATAATATTTTTGGTGCTCGTCTTGGCGGTTAGCGGTGATAGGGGTGCAAAGTCGTTGCTTACCTTGGTCGCAAATGCTGTTGCCCTTTCAGTACTGATACTGCTTATAAATAAAGGCGCACATCCGGCATTGGCATTTTTTATATCGTGCATTATAATTGTTGCTGTCATTCTTTTTTATCAAAACGGCATAAATTTAAAAACCATAGCCGCAGGAATTGCGATATTGGGTGTGATGCTGGTGTTGCTTCCGCTTTTTCATTGGGTGCAGGTGGGTGCTCAGCTTCAAGGAATACCTAATTCCGCATATGAAATTACGGATGCAAATGGATATACAAGAAACATCGGGGTATCAATGAAGTGGCTATATACAGGGGTGATATTCATGATGCTCATAGGGGCATTGATAGATTCTGCGATAGCGGTTTCAACGGCGACCTATGAAGTGGTAAGACATAAGAGAAATATGGGAATGGGTGAAATTTTTGTCTCGTCCATGAAGATGGGTGAAGATATTTTAGCTACAATGACTCACACGCTTTTTTTCATATATATTGCAGAAATGCTTGCGCTTATCATTCAGTTTGTAGATGTCTACAGCTTTTCGAGGATGATAAATTCTAAAGAATTTGCTCAAGGAATTTTTGAAATAACGACGGGCTGTATAGGCTGCACACTTACAATTCCTATTTGTGGTATAATTTGCGCTGCTATTTACAGCAAAATTAAGACGATTGAATAGATGACGATAAATTATCGGAGGTAAATTATGTATATTATAAAGAGGAATAGTAGGAAGCTTAGATTAATTGCTTTTGTATGTGCAGCATTGATGGCGCTTTCGTTTGCGGGGTGTAAAAAGGATTCGGGCTCTGATAAAAAGCAGGCAAATGAAGGCAAAAAGGATAAGGTCGTGGTAGTAGAGAAGTTTTTTCATTCTCAAATTATGGAAATTTATACAAACGAAAAACCGTATTTGGGTAAAGAGATAGAACTTGAGGGAATGCTTAAAAACCCGGGGAAAGGCTTATATGCTGTCCTTAGAAACGGCCCCGGATGTTGCGGAAATGATTCGGTGCTTGGATTCGAGGTGAAAACAAAGGATAAGAAGATGCTTAAAATCCTCAAGTCCGGAAAGAAAGATGCATGGATTAAGGCATCCGGCATACTGAAAAAATATAAAGAGGACGGGAAGGAACTGCTTTACCTCGAGCTTAAGGAAGCAAAAATACTTAAGACCAGGGGCAAAGAAACCGTGAAAGCGACTTAAAATTAATGGATCTAATATCTTGGAGATTCCTAAAGTGATAAGAGGCGTGCCTGGTTGACTGGCAAGCGGGTGATTCTGTATAATTGTATACAGTTTTAAGGAGTGTTTAAATTATTAAAAGGAGCAGTAGATGGGGAAAACATTAGCGTATAAGATTTTAGAAAATCATTTAGTAGACGGGAAGATGGTTAAAGGTGAGCCTATAAAGATAAAGATAGACCAAACGCTCACTCAGGATTCTACAGGAACTATGGTTTATTTACAGCTTGAGGCGATGGATGTAGATAAGGTAAAAACAGAGCTTTCCGTAGCATACATAGACCATAATACTCTACAGACGGGTTTTGAAAATGCGGACGACCATGCCTTTATAAAAAGCGTTGCCAAAAGGCATGGCGTATTATTTTCAAAACCCGGCAATGGCATCTGCCATCAGCTGCATCTGGAAAATTACGGCAAACCGGGAAAAACATTGCTGGGTTCCGACAGCCATACACCGACAGGTGGAGGACTTGGAATGATAGCTATAGGAGCCGGCGGCCTGGATGTTGCGGTTGCAATGGCGGACGGTACTTATACGCTAAACGTTCCTGCAGTTGTAAAGGTAAATCTTACGGGGAAACTAAGAGAATGGTGTAGTGCCAAGGATGTTATCCTCCACGTGCTGAGGCTCCTTACCGTGAAAGGCGGAGTTGGCAAAATCATTGAATACACAGGAGACGGAGTGAAATCGCTGTCTGTAACCGATAGAGCCACGATTACGAATATGGGTGCAGAGCTTGGAGCTACTACATCGATATTTCCAAGTGATGAAAATACAAGGGAGTATTTGAGGTTGCAAGAGAGAGAAGAGGACTATGTGCCTCTAAGTGCGGATGAAGACGCAGATTACGACGAAGTGGTAGAGGTTGATTTATCTGAGTTGGAGCCCCTAGCTGCTATGCCGCATAGCCCGGATAATGTGGAAAAGGTATCTAAAATAGGTGAGATTAAGGTGGATCAGGTGGCTATAGGAAGCTGCACGAACTCATCATACACAGATCTTATGAAGGTAGCGGCAATACTGAAGGGCAAGAAGGTACACGAAGATGTGAGCTTGGTAATATCGCCGGGTTCCAGTAAAATCCTAGCCAAAATGGCTGAAAACGGAGCGTTGCACGACATTATAAATTCAGGGGCAAGGATAATAGAAAATGCGTGCGGGCCTTGTATAGGAATGGGGCAGTCACCAAAATCGGGAGCAATATCGCTAAGAACTTTTAATCGAAACTTTAAGGGACGAAGCGGCACATTAGATGCAGGCGTTTATTTGGTAAGCCCTGAAACTGCAGCAATATCTGCAATAAAGGGTGTTCTTACCGATGGCATGAAGACGGGAGAACACATCCCTGAGATCATTATGCCTGAATTTGATAAAAATGATAATTTCATAGTAAAACCTGAAGGCGGATCCACTCAAAACACTGAAGTGGAGATGGGGCCCAACATAAAACCCTTCCCAAGAAATGTCGAACTTACGGATACAATACGTGCAAAGGTAACGCTACACGCAGGAGACAATATAACTACTGATGACATAATGCCTTCTGACTCAAGATTGCTACCGTATAGGTCGAATATACCTCATCTTGCAAATTACTGTTTTGAAAAAATAGATTCGGAATTTTCAAAAAGATGTCTTGAGGCAAAATCATGTGTGATAATAGGCGGAGAAAACTACGGACAGGGAAGCAGTAGAGAGCATGCAGCTTTGGCACCGCTGTACCTGGGTGTAAGATTTGTAATTGCAAAATCATTTGCGAGAATACATAGATCCAATTTGATAAACAGTGGAATACTGCCGTTGGTATTCGAAAATCCGAACGACTATGAAGAATTTTCACTCGGAGACGAAGTGGAGCTTATAGATATAATGCAGGCGTTAAGCATCGGGAAAATGGTCGTAAAAAATGTAACTAAGGGTATTGAATGTATGGTTTTGGCAGAGTATTCAGACTATGAAAAAATGCTTCTTAAAGCCGGGGGTAAAATTAATTCCATGAAAAAGTAAAAGATGTTAATTTTAGGAGAGGAAGGGACAATATGGATGTAAACAATAAGTTCAATGCGATTATTGAGCAGCAGCTAAAGAGGGTGGAGGCACTTAAGAATGCACCTGCTCCCGTAGATTTTGCGAAGCTTGAAAAGGTGAAAATAGGTTTTGTAGACGGTGATGGCGTAGGTCCCATTATTACGGATTCATGCCGAAAGGTGCTGGGCGAACTTTTAAAGGATTCAATAGCGAGCGGTAAAATTGAGTTTAAGGATATAGAGGGGCTTACGATAGAGAATAGGGTGGAGAAGTTAAATACATTACCTGATGAAGTTTTAAATGCGATAAAGGATTGCAATGTATTCCTAAAGGGACCGACCATGACTCCGGGAAAGGGAGACGGTCTGCCTGAACTTGAAAGTGCCAATGTTGCGCTACGTAAAAATTTAGATCTTTTTGCAAACGTCAGACCTGTGACGGTTCCTGAAAAAAATATAGACTGGGTATTTTTTAGAGAGAACACCGAAGGAGAATATGCACTGGGGAGCCAGGGCATAGATGTAAGCGATGACTTGGCGATAGATTTTAAGGTCATAACATCTCAGGGAACTCGAAGGCTTGCGGAAGCCGCTTTTAAATACGCAAAATCAGCCGGAAATAAAAATGTAACAATTATTACAAAGGCTAATATAATGAAAAAGACAGATGGTAAATTCTTAGAGACATGTTACGATGTAGCGAAAAAATATCCTGAAATAAAGACGGATGATCTGTATGTAGATATATGTTCTGCAAAGCTTATAGATTATGCTTCCAACAGCAGGTTCGGAGTGTTTATCCTGCCAAATCTATACGGAGATATCATAACGGATGAAGCGGCTCAAATACAGGGAGGTGTAGGCACGGCAGGAAGTGCAAACGTCGGTGACAGATACGCAATGTTTGAAGCGATCCACGGCTCCGCCCCGAGGATGGTAAAGGAAGGAAGAGGTAAATATTCCAATCCGTCAAGTATGCTGAGAGCTTCCGTGATGATGTTAAGACATATCGGGCACGGCGAAGATGCAGATAGGCTTGAGAAGGTACTTGATGCATCTAAGGGCAAGTTTAATATGACAGGTAGAGAAAACGGCAACACGGCAGATGAACTTACAGATTTTATAATCAAAAATCTATAGGAAAGGGTTAAGTATTTATGGCTGCGGATATATTGCAAAGCCTTAGAAAAGACATATTGAGCGGAGAATTTACATCGGGAGAAAAGCTTTCGGAAAAATTTCTTTCAGATAAATACGGTGTGAGTCGTACACCTATCAGAGAGGCCCTCATCCATCTTACGGCGGAAGGGCTTGTCAGTAATGAGAAGAATTGCGGAGCTCGTGTTGCCGGCAGAAATGCAGCGGCAGCCCATGACGTTTTTGTCTTAAGAAAGGCTATAGACGAGATGCTTGTTGAGCTCGCATGCGAAAGGCTTACAGAAGAGGAAGAGGCGGAGCTTACAGAGATTATGAATACGATGGGCTTTTATGTGCAGAAGCTTGAAATCTCCAGATTTAATCAGGTTGCTATGGATTTTTACAGATTGATATGCAGCATATGCAAGAATGATTTTTTGCGAAGGGAAGCTGAAAAGATATATATTTATACGGCGTTTTTTCCAAACATGATAATTGAAGATGAGGAATACATGTTGGCCGCATACGAAGAAAATCTGGATGTGTATGAGGCTATACTCGAAAGAAATGCAAAAAAAGCACGAGAGGCGGTAGGCAGAAGGCTTGACGCCGTTATCGAAAGAAAGGGTTTTTAAAATTTGCAGAATATATTTAGGAGGGTAAAATGAAGCAGATAGGTTTAGGACTTATGGGTCTTGGAAACATTGGAATCGGTACATGGAAGACGCTTGAGATGAATGGCGAAACGATTAAGAAAAATACGGGCATCGATTTTAAGTTTATCAAGGTTCTTGAGAAAAACGTGGATGCAAAAAGGGATATAGATGTAGATAAAGGTATGTTTACATCCGATCCGCAGGATTTATTTACAAACGATGATATAGATATAGTTATAGAACTTCTTGGAGGGATAGAGCCTGCAGCAAGCTTCATGTTGGATGCATTAAATCATGGTAAGCATGTGGTGACTGCAAATAAGGCTGCAGTAGCGGCAAACTATGATAAGTTGCTGGCGGCAGCGGAAAAAAACAACGTAATGTTTAGATATGAAGCGAGCGTTGGCGGAGGAATTCCTATTTTGAATCCATTGCTTACGGTGCTCAGAGGAAACGAAATAGAAAGCATTATGGGGATCCTGAACGGAACTACCAACTATATTCTCACTCAGATGACGGACTTCGGACTTGATTTTGACGCTGTGCTCAAGACGGCACAGGAAAAGGGATTTGCCGAGGCGGATCCTACGGCGGACGTAGAGGGAATTGATGTTGCTAATAAACTTTCCATATTGATGGCCATAGCCTTTGATAAATATGTAAAACCTCAAGAAATAAAAACCACCGGCATTACCGGAATTACAAAGCAGGATATTGAAAATGCAAAAAGCAAGGGTGCAAAAATAAAGTTGGTTGCCGGCGCAAAAAAACTTGCAAACGGAGAATTGGAATATGAAGTAGGGCCTATGGAGATTGCTGACGATCATCCTCTTGCATCCGTGAGCAATGAATTCAACGCAGTGTTTTTGAAAGGGAATGCCGTGGATGAGCTCATGTTTTACGGTAAGGGTGCAGGTCCTCTACCTACGGGAAGCGCGGTTGTAGGGGATCTGATAGACATAGCGCAGAGAATTTAAAGGAAATTTGATATTATACGGATAAATTTAAGCTTGCCGAGACAAAAACATTAATAGTTGTTCAAGAGATTATATAAAGAGTTCCCGTTACGTGGCAAAAATACTTGGAATAACTTGAAAAAGTCAAGTTATTATGGTTTAATAACTCTGTGTCAGAAATGCTCTGAGTATATATGAGGCTTAGGGTGTGTGGTTGGTTGAGCTTATTATGAGCGCAACTTTACAAGTATATTTTTAAGGAGGCAAGTTTATGGACTTTCAACTCACGAAGGAACAGGAATTCGTAAGAAAGATGGTAAGAGAGTTTGCTACAGAAGAGGTAGAACCTCTTGCGGCGGACATCGACCAAGAACACAGATTTCCTGAAGAGACTGTAGAAAAGATGGCAAAATACGGTCTTTTGGGCGTTCCGTTCCCTACAAAGTACGGCGGTGCCGGTGGAGATTCAGTATCATATGCGATTACTGTTGAGGAACTATCTAAGAAATGCGCATCAACCGGTGTAATATGTTCTGCGCATACTTCACTATGTTGCTGGCCTATTTTCAAATGGGGCAATGAGGATCAAAAGATGAAATATCTTCCGGATCTACTTTCAGGCAAGAAATTGGGTGCATTCGGTTTGACAGAGCCTAACGCAGGTACTGATGCGGCCGGTCAGCAGACAAGAGCTGAGCAGGATGGAGATTTTTGGGTGTTAAACGGCGCTAAGGTGTTTATAACAAACGGCGGATATGCGGATGTATTCGTGGTTATGGCCATGACGGACAAGTCAAAGGGAACTAAGGGAATCACAGCATTCATCGTTGAGAAAGGCGATGAAGGATTCTCAATCGGAAAGACTGAAGACAAGATGGGTATATGCGCTTCATCTACTACAGAGCTTATTTTTCAGAACTGCAAAATCCCTAAAGATAGAATGCTTGGAGGGCTTGGTAAGGGCTTTAAGGTTGCGATGTCTACGCTTGACGGCGGAAGAATCGGTATAGCATCTCAGGCACTTGGAATTGCTCAAGGCGCTTTGGATGTAACTGTTGAATACATGAAATCCAGAAAGCAGTTCGGTAAAAAATTATCACAGATGCAGGCGCTTCAATTTGAAGTAGCGGACTTAGCTACAAGAATAGAAGCTGCAAGATTGTTAGTATATCAAGCTGCTGACATGAAGGAAAGAGGACTTCCTTACAGCAAGCAATCTGCTATGGCAAAACTTTTTGCTGCAGAAACGGCAATGCATGTAACTACCAAGTGCGTACAGTTACACGGCGGTTACGGATACACTAAAGATTATCCGGTAGAAAGAATGATGAGAGATGCTAAGATTACTGAAATTTACGAAGGAACTTCAGAAGTTCAGAAGATCGTAATTGGCGCATCTGTTCTTGGTAAATAGTAGAGGAGGAAGTGAACAATGGCATTTAAGATAATTGTTTGCGCAAAGCAAGTTCCTGATACGAATGAAATTAGGATTAATCCGGAAACCGGAACCTTGATAAGAGACGGTGTTCCTAGTATTTTGAATCATGACGATGCTAATGCGCTTGAAGAAGCACTAAAGATAAAGGATACTTATCCTGATGTGCACGTTACAGTGGTAACAATGGGGCCTCCTCAGGCGTCAGACATGCTACTTGAGTGTATCGCTATGGGTGCTGATGAAGGAATTTTGGTTAGTGACAGAGCGGTTGGAGGTTCAGATACTTGGGCTACTTCAAATGCAATCACGGCTGCAATTAAAAAAATAGGCGACTTCGATTTGATTTTTGCAGGAAGACAGGCTATAGACGGAGATACTGCTCAGGTAGGCCCTCAGATTGCTGAAAAGCTCGATTTGCCTCAGGTTACATATGTACAGGAATTTAAGATTGATAAGGATCTTAAGAAAATTCGTGTAAAGAGAGCGTTGGAAGACGGTTACGAAGAGATCGAAATCGAGACACCTTGTATGCTAACGGCGATTAAGGAACTTAACCAGCCTAGATACATGAACATCAAGGGTATCTTCGATCCTGAAAAGAAAATTACAACTTGGAATGCTGCAGACATAGAAGTGGATCTTACCACTGTTGGTCTAAAGGCATCACCTACGAACGTATATCGTTCATTCACACCAAAGCCTAAGGGTAAGGGCGTGTTACTGGAAGGTGATTCTGAAAAGCAGATTGCCAAAGATTTAATCGTTAGCCTAAAGTCTAAGCACATGATATAAGGAGGAGTAAACTATGGGAATTAATCTTTCAGATTACAAAGACATATGGGTTTATGCGGAGCAGCGTGACGGTAAGCTCATGAATGTCGCTCTTGAATTGCTTGGCGAAGGTGCTAGGCTAGCTAAGGATATAAGCGATGATACAAAGCTTTGTGCATTGCTGGTTGGAGATAAGATAGAGCATCTTGCCAAGGAATGCTTCGAGCATGGCGCTGATGTTGTATACCTTATTGAAGATCCACTACTTAAGAATTTTTCTACAGACGGATATACTAAGGTAATATCGGATGCTCTAAATGAGTACAAGCCTGAGATCGTACTATACGGTGCTACACATATCGGACGTGACCTTGCACCGAGAGTAGCGGGTAGACTTGATACAGGACTTACAGCGGACTGTACCAGCCTAAACGTAAGTGTTAAGAAGTACATAGAATTTGCAGAAGCAAATACTACACTTAACACTGCAACTCTAAAGCCGGATGATCCGGATAAGGGACTTAAGATGACTCGTCCGGCGTTTGGTGGTAACTTGATGGCGACAATCATCTGTCCAAATACAAGACCACAGATGGCAACGGTAAGACCGGGTGTAATGGATAAGATGGAAAGATGTGAAGGTCAGACCGGTGAGATTGTTAAGGTTAAGCACGATTTAAAAGAGTCTGATATAAGAACTAAGCTGATCGATATCGTAAAATCTACTAAAGAGCTTGTTTCTCTTACAGATGCGGAAATTATCTGTTCCGGCGGAAGAGGACTTGGAGATGCTAGCGGTTTTGAGCTTATGAAGAAATTCGCCGACAAGGTTGGCGGTGTTGTAGGCGCATCAAGAGCAGCAGTTGATTCCGGGTGGATCGATCATTCACATCAGGTAGGACAGACAGGTACTACAGTAAAGCCTAAAATTTATTTCGCATGTGGTATTTCAGGTGCTATTCAGCATTTGGCAGGAATGCAGTCTTCCGATATCATAGTAGCTATCAACAAGGATCCTGATTCTCCTATTTTTGAAATAGCAGACTATGGCATAGTAGGAGATCTATACAAGGTGATTCCTGAGATCATTGAAATGTGGGATCAGGCTGATTCACTGGTAGATAGCGATTCTGCTTGTAAAGTTGGCTAAGCTTTATATATAACATAGCAAATTAGTTAAAGGCGCACTATATAGTGTGCCTTTTTTTAGAATTAAAGGAGGTAGCAATGATTTACAACAGTATATCCGATGCTATAGGTAATACGCCTCTTATAAGACTTAGTAAGATTGAAAAGATTTTTGGTATAGATGCAGAGATTTATGCAAAATTAGAATCCATGAATCCCGGCGGGAGTGCAAAGGATAGGGTGGCGTTAAACATGATAAAGCGTGGGGGCATAATCAAGGGCATGACTATAATAGAGCCTACCAGCGGTAACACAGGCATAGGTCTTGCGATGATTGCAGCTGCAGAAGGAATAAATGCCGTATTCACAATGCCCGACACCATGTCACCTGAGAGGATTAAATTATTCCATGCATACGGTGCTAAAGTCGTCACAACACCGGGCAAGCTGGGAATGCAAGGGGCGGTTGATAAGGCGGAAGACCTTAAAAATGAAATAGATGGAGCAGTAATCTTAGGTCAGTTTGTAAACGAAGCCAACCCTGAAGCTCATGAGCTTACTACAGGTCCCGAGATAATTGAGGATCTCGGCGCAGCGCCTGATGTTTTCATTGCAGGGATAGGCACAGGCGGTACAATTACCGGCGTTGGCAGATTTTTAAGAGCAAAGGGCGCATCTACAGCTGTAATAGGTATAGAACCTGCAAGTTCTCCGCTACTCACGAGGGGAGTAGCAGGGGCGCATAAGATCCAAGGAATAGGTGCAAATTTCATACCTGATGTACTCGATAAAAGTGTGATAGATGAAGTTGTTACGGTCAGTGATGAAAGTGCACTCAAGTTTATGGAGATTCTCGGGAAGGAAGAAGGTATTTTTACGGGTATTTCATCAGGTGCAGCAATTTCCGCAACCGTAGATGTTTGTAAACAAAAGAATTTAACAGGTAAAAAAATTGTCGCCGTTCTACCTGATACCGGAGAAAGGTATGTAAGCCTGCTAGATTAGTTAGCATACTTGATCTCTCACATGAAACTTGCGTCGCATGCGACGCAAGTTTCATGTGAGTGTAATGTAGTAAAACATATGTGACAAAAATAAATAAAAAGAGAGAGGACATTTGATACAATGGTTTCGACCAAAAAACTAACGTATCGAAAGGAGCCCTCTCATGAATATCATAACAGAAGAAATGAAATATCGCCAGAGATTATGTGAATATGCACTAAAGAACGGAGTAACTAAGGCAGAGGAAATATAAGAAGGTTGCTAAGTATAAAAAGAGTTACACCAAATATCACCGGATGGAAGGGGAGTACCCGGGAGATAAAGTTCAGATAGATATAAAATATATACCGGATGAATGCATTAGGTTTCCCAGTTATGGAAGCAAATATTATCAAATTACAGGGATAGATGAGTATAGTAGGAAACGAGTGTTAAAAGTGGTAAAGGAAAAGAGTACTTACGAAACAAAGAAATATGTTCTAGAACTAGAAAAACAGATGGGATTTCAGATAAAAACAATTCAAGTAGATAATGGCTCGGAGTTTGTAAATGACGAAGAAAGGACGGATAGGAAAAGTGGATTTGAGAAGGTGGAAAGAGTTATAGAATTGAAGCTTGGAAAGTTGTTTGTGTTAGAAAATATTAGCGAGGTTGAGTGTGATGGATGATGAAAAACTTATTATAAGTAAAAAAGAGCTTTTGGTAAGAGAGTTGGGTGTTTTACTTGCCGGTTATGTTCTGGTGTGTGCTTTTTTGAACATGAATGAATGTTTTGATGTTTTAGGCTTATATTCTAAAATAGGAATGGTCATATTATCTACAACAGCTGTATTGATTTTGTTGGTGTATAGTATAAAAATTTGGAAACTGCTTAATAAGACTATGAAATCAGCGTTAGTTGGGAATATTTTGCTTGTTACAATGTGGAATGTTTTGATTATTGTTGGCACGTACACAAAATAACGAACATTTATATAAATGACGCGCAACTATATGCTGGAGATTAGATATATGAATAAAATACCCCATCAATTGATGGGGTATTTTTTTAGGCAAAGTAAAATGCGCAAATGTTTGTTTTATGAAGCTTCTAAACCGGAATTTTTAATTTTTTTGTGCTATAGATAAAGGTGATAACTTGAAGCGTAATTTAATTTATCCTTGATTTGAGAGGATAAATGTGTGTTGAATCGCAAAATTTAAGGGTTTTCATATTTAATGACAGTCTTTATTTGAGCGGTTACCTGTGGGTTGAAGCTGTAAGCTTTGTGCTTGCCTATGTAGTCAAAATTAAGATATAATGTATAGAGTTTTATTATAGAGGCAGGATATGAGAAGTAAAGCAGAGGTAACAGCTGAATATGAAAGGTGGAAGCATGCCCTTCAGGGTAACCGGGCGTATGATGATTTATACCGTGAGCTTGTGGCTATAGAAGGTAAGGAAACCGAGATTTACGAACGCTTTTATAAGGATTTGGAGTTTGGCACGGCGGGGATTAGAGATACTGTAGGAGTCGGCACAACAAGGCTCAATGAATTCACCGCCTTTAAAATAGCAAGAGGACTGGCAGAATATATTATAGATAAGTATTCTTCACTACTTGAGGCGCCTCAAAACAATACATGTGGACAGGTAAGTTGTATGGATAATAAGGATATTTATACAAAAAGCCTTCAAGATGTAAGCTCATTTGATAATAACACTGATGTGAACAGCTTACAGGTTGGTAGTTTGCCTGAAAGTAAGGCGTTGAAAGTAGTTTTAGGAAGGGATAGCAGGAACAAAAGCGATGTGTTCGAGGGCATTATAAGAGATGTAATGCTGAGCTTCGGTATAGAAGTATATAGATTTGATGAGATTGTACCTATCCCGATGATTTCATACATGGTATGCAACCACAGTTTTGTTGCGGGGATAATGGTAACTGCAAGTCACAATCGCAAGGAATATAACGGCATTAAAATATTTAATGAGAAGGGCGTGCAGCTTAATGGGGAACAGGCGGCGAATATCGCAGGATATATAGAAAAGGTAGATCCACTTGATTTCATAGATTTTAAAAAACATGCAGCAATTAACGACATAAAATCCATATCTATAGATAAGAGGGAAATAGACGGCTATTTTAATTACCTGAAAGGTGATATCAGGAAATGGGAGACTATAGCTAAAGAGAATGCGATCAAAAACGGGTTTGATATTTCGAAAGCCTTGGAAAACATAAAAGTACTATATTCACCGCTTAACGGGACAGGGCTTACATACGTGTTGAGAGCATTTGATTCACTGCAATTTAAAAACTTTGAGGTGGTAACTTCGCAGGAAAAGCCGAGCGGAGATTTCACAACCTGTCCCTATCCAAATCCTGAAATGGAAGAAGCATTTAACGAGGCATACAAGGTAGCAAACGACGGCTTCGATGTGATAATTTTAACGGATCCCGATTGTGACAGAATGGGCATACGGGTTTTGCACGAAGGAAGGTTTATTGAGATTACCGGCAATGAAATGGGCATACTGTTTTTAGACTTTCTTTCAAGAATTTCGGGTAAGGGCTATGGAGTTGTCATAAAAAGTATCGTTACTACCAGGCTTATAGATGAGATAGCGAAGGCACGAAATATAGAAGTGAGGAACACGCTTACGGGATTTAAATACATGGGTGAAGAGATTTTCAATTTAGAAAAAGAGTCTGATAAACGCTATGTATTTGCCTTTGAAGAGAGCATAGGGTATTTACCGGTTGCATCGCTTAAAGATAAGGACGGGATAAGCAGTAGCGCACTTGCTGTATTTTTGCTTGCGTATTATAAATGGCAGGGTATGGATTTGGTAAAGCGTTTAGAAGAGATTTATGAGGAATTCGGAGCGTTGTACACGCTGGGAGACAGTTTTTACACAACGGGTTCAAAGGGACTCTCGGATCGTGATATGATAATGCAGCATTTCAGAGATAATGGAATAGATAAACTTTTAGGAAACTCCGTTATTAGGACTATTGATTATAGAGATAAAAAAATAACTTGCGGTAAAGGTATAACTTGCGGTAAAGGTATAACTTCCGATGTAGATATTCTAAAAAACGGGATAAATACCGGGTTCACAAGGCTTCCAAAAAGTGATGTGCTTGAATACGAGGGTGCAAACGGCGATATACTTATAATAAGGCCGTCCGGTTCTGAAGCTAAAATTAAATTTTATGCTATGGCAAAACGAGATGATATACATGTGGCAAAAGAAGCATGCGGAGCTATCCTAAAGGAAGCTATAGCTGCCTCGAAAGCTGTAGTAGGCTATAAATAAGGAGGACAGATGGGACAAATTGCTATAGGAGTAGATAAGACGAGGTCGTTTAGATTTTACATAGGATATCTTAAGGATTTAATAGAAGATGCAGCGGTTTATCATAAGCCGTCCTTGCTTGCAGCTACGATTTTAGGCAGGACGTTGGTCGGGGCGGCGCTCATGGGAGCTATGCTTAAGGGCGATAAGGAAAAACTTACGTTTATCATTAGAGGTGAAGGCGTTGCAAAGGAAGTGCTTGCGACCGCAAATGGAGAAGGCAAGGTAAAGGGCTATATAGCAAATCCCGATATCGATTTACCGAATAAGGTTGACGGCAGTATGGATCTTGAAGGGGCAATAGGCTTAGGCAATCTAACCGTCATCAAAGATGTTGGACTGAAGGAGCCTTATACAGGAAGTATAGGCCTTGTTAGTGGAGAGGTAGCAGAAGATTTAGCGGCATATTTTTATATTTCCGAGCAAAAAAACACGATGGTAGCGCTATCGGAATCAGCCGGAGTTATAATACAAATGATGCCTGAGGCGAGCGAAAAGGCAATAGAGGCAGTCGAAACCTTAAGTAAAGATTTAAAACCGCTTAAGGAGCTTATGGGGGAAAGCATTGATGTATCAGAATTTGTAGCTAATGTATTCAAGGGAATAGGCGAAGAATTTCAGCCCATAGTACTTGAGGAAAGGGAATGCATATATGAATGTGATTGTTCTAAGAAAAGATTTGAAAAGGCCTTATTAGCTACGGGTAAAAAATCTTTAGACGAACTTGCCGATTCCAAGGAAGATATTGAAACGGTCTGCCATTTTTGCGGTAAAAAGTATTATTTTACCCCTGAAGATATAAAAAAGATAAGAGAAAATGCGGAGGATGCATGATGGGAGGAATGTCAGAAAAAAAATCAGTGGCGGTTATCTTTGGAGGACGGTCGCCTGAGCATGAAATTTCGTGCATATCGGCAGGGTTCATAGCGAAGGGGCTGCGAGAAATATTTGGTCGAGTCGTAAATATCTATATAGATAAATCAGGAAATTGGCATAGGGTGGATGATGGCATTATAGATTTCACGAAGCTTGATGTAAAGAATGAGGCCGAATCCTGTACCATAGAGCAATGCTTTACCGATGTGGATATCGTATGGCCTGTGCTTCACGGCCCGTACGGTGAAGATGGTAAAATTCAAGGGCTTTTTGAAATGTATGATGTACCGTATGTGGGCTGTAATGTTACGGCTTCTGCCATAGCTATGGATAAGGTTATTGCAAAAAATGTATTTGAGCATGCAGGACTCAAGACGGTGAAATATGAGTTACTTCTGGAAAAAGAGTACAGGGATGACGAGGAGCGTGAGCTTGAGAGAATAGAAAAGCTGGGATTCCCGATGTTTGTAAAACCCGCTAATATGGGATCCAGTGTAGGTATAAGTAAAGTAACGGACGAAAAAAAATTAAAGAAAGCGATAGAAGATGCCTTCCAATATGATTATAGATTGATAATTGAGGAAAATATAATTGGGAAGGAAGTTGAGGTAGCGGTTTTCGGGAACGGACCTTATGAGGCTTCAGTAGCAGGTGAGATTCGCCCTCGAGCAGAGTTCTACGATGTGGATGCCAAGTATCATTCAGGAGGAGATACGGCAATCATAATACCGGCAGATATAAGTGAAGAACAGATGAAGATGCTTCAAGAAGAAGCAAAGATAGCAGCTAGAGCCATAGATTGTAAGGGCATTTGCAGGGTGGATTCGTTTATTAAGGCGGATAGCAACGAAATATTTATTAATGAGGTAAATACAATGCCGGGATTTACGGAGATAAGTATGTATCCGAAATTATGGGAAGTAAGCGGTATTTCAAATAAAGAGCTGTTAGAAAGGATAATAAATTATGGATACGAAACCTATAAAGGTAAAAGTAGTAGGGATGCAGCATTACGAGGGACAAGAAAAGTCTAAAATCGAGATGGTGGCAAGTGCTGAAATCACTCAGGTAGACGGTGTAATAAACCTTGTGTATGATGAAAGCGCTTTGCCAGATAAGGAAGGCTGGTCTACATTACTTGAGATAGTAAGCGGCAGAGTGTATTTAACCAGGAAGGATGATAAGGGGAACGTTGCAGAAAAGATTTTGTTTGAAAAAAATTTAGTAAGCAGATTCGTCATGGATACTCCTATGGGAGATCTCGATATATATGTAGAAACGGATAAGGTGGACAACAATATCGTGCCGGAAGGACGAGGTAGTTTGATAATAGATTATAGAATACAGCTCGACAATGCTATAAGAGGATTTGCAAGGATGGAAATAACCATTTTATAAAAAACGTTGCGACTTAAGGAGGCGAAATGAAGAATTATGGTCTTGTGGCTAAGGTGCTGGCAGTACTGCTTGCGATCATGCTTTTAGTATCGACATTTGCTTTTTTGGTGTAAGATTGTAATAGGGTAGGCGATAATATGAAAAAAGGATTTGATTCAAAAAAATATTTACAAGAGCAGACAAAATTTATATTAGAACGCATAGAGGCTACCGGTAGCGAACGATTGTACCTTGAATTTGGAGGCAAGCTTGTGGAGGATAGACATGCTGCAAGAGTGCTTCCGGGATATGATGAGAATGCAAAGATAAAGGTGCTCAAGACATTGAAGGATCAAGCAGAAATTATCATCTGCGTTTATTCAGGTGATATCACTACGAGTAAAACGAGGCATGACTTTCATATAACCTACGATCTTGAAGTCATGCGCCTCATAGATGTATTCAGGAGCAACGGGCTTAGTATAAACAGCGTTGTAATCACCCGATATCAGGAAAGTCCTAATACAATAGCCTTTATTAGGAAGTTACAGCAACGGGATATAAAAGTATATAAGCATACGGCGACGAAGGGTTATCCGAGAGATGTGGATATTATAGTGAGCGATGAGGGGTATGGCGCAAATGAAATGATTGAAACCACACGCCCGTTGGTGGTGGTAACGGGGCCCGGCGGTGGTAGCGGTAAGCTTGCAACTTGTCTATCGCAGCTCTACCATGAAAATTTAAGGGGAACAAAGGCGTCATATGCCAAGTTTGAGACCTTTCCTATATGGAATCTCCCTGTAAAGCATCCTGTAAATATAGCTTATGAGGCGGCAACTATAGATTTGCAGGATGTTGTTATGGTGGATCCCTTCCATCTTGAAAAATATAATGAAATGGCTACAAATTACAACAGGGACATAGAGGTTTTCCCCATAGTAAATAGAATTATAGAGAAAATAATAGGAGAAGAGAGCATATATAAATCACCTACGGACATGGGTGTAAACAGAGCGGGCTTCAGTATAACGGATGAAGAGGTTGTAAAACAGGCTGCGCAGCAGGAGGTGATAAGAAGATACCTCATAGCTAACATATATTATAAAAAGGGGATGATATTAGAATCTGTCCTCGATAGAAGCAAATTATTGCTGGACGAAATGGGAATCACGGTAGAAGATAGAGCGGTAGTGTTAAGAGCGCATGAAAAATTGCAAGAAAAAAGAAAGATCATAGGGGAAAACAAGGCATTAGCGATATCTTGTATAGAATTGCCGGACGGCAAGATAATATATGGTAAAAGTTCCAGAAAAATGGTAGCATCTGCAGCTGCGATCTTAAATGCAATAAAGTATTTAAGCAATATAGACGATGAAGTGCACATAATAGCTCCGGAATTTTTAGAAAGCATACAAAATTTAAAGCTAAATGTTTTAAACAGGCGTTCTGAAGTGTTAGAATGTGAAGAGATACTAAATGCGCTGGCAGTATCGGCGGTGAACTCGGAATGTGCAAGATTGGCAGAAGAAAGTCTCAAGCAACTTAAGGGTTGTAAACTTCATTGTACAGCGATTTCTTTGCCGAATGATGACAAAACCTTGGCGCAGCTTGGACTCGATGTTACTTGCGATCCTGTATACGAAGGCACAAATTTATATTACAGGTAGCTCGTAATACGATTAAATTAAGATTTTAATGTATGAGCGATAGGAGGATGTTATGAAAAAGATTGGTGTATTAGGAGCAGGCACAATGGGAGCCGGCATAGCTCAGGTGTTGCTGCAGGGTGGCTACGAAGTTGCGATGAGGGCAAGAAGAGAATCTTCTATTGAGTCGGGGAAGGCAAAGATAGAGAAGAACTTCTCCAAGATGGTAGCGAAGGAAAAAATAAGCGAGGCTGATAAGACGGAATTTTTATCAAAGCTACAAATCTCCACAGAGCTTGATATATTCAAGGACTCAGACATCATCATAGAAGCGACTACGGAGAATATGGAGGCAAAAAAGGAATTGGCAAAACAGATCGATGAAATCTGCAAGGAAGATGCCATATTCGCAACGAATACATCTTCGTTGTCTATAACGGAGATAGCGGCGTGTATGAAACATCCTGAAAAAGTTATCGGCATGCATTTCTTCAATCCGGTGCCTGCGATGAAGCTGGTAGAGGTAATCAAGGGTTTTGCTACGGATGAAGCTGTAAACAAAGAAATAATCGAGATGACTGAGAAAATCGGGAAGACTCCCGTTCAGGTAGAAGAAGGTCCGGGATTTGTAGTAAACAGAATATTATTGCCTATGATAAATGAGGGAATAGGAATACTGGCAGACGGGCTTGCAAGTGCAGAAGATATAGACAAGGCGATGAAGCTTGGAGCGGGACATCCTATGGGACCTCTCGCATTGGCAGACCTCATAGGATTGGATGTTTGCCTTGCTATAATGGAAACGCTGTATAGCGAATTTGGGGATTCGAAGTACAGACCGCATCCGCTGCTCAGGAAGATGGTAAGGTCAAACAATTTGGGCATGAAAACGGGTAAAGGTTTTTTTGAGTACAGCAAATAAAGGCGAGCAAGATGTTCATGCAAGGATAGAGGAAGCACTTGAAAGGGGCGAAAGCGCCCTTGCGCATGCAGGCATTGAAGATGCGCAAGGAGAGGCGGTTTGCCTCTTTTGCTTTGCCGCAGGAATAAGCAAAAGTGAGCTTTTGCTCCAGCAAAGCAAAGCGCTTTCGCCAAGGCAAGGCAGATCAGCTTTCGGAGAAGATGTATACAGGAAATACGATTCAATTATCGCACGGAGACTTAAACGAAAACCCCTACAACATATCCTTGGGAGCGTCAATTTTTTCGGATTTGATTTTAAGGTGGATGAGAGAGCTCTGATACCTAGATTTGAAACGGAACTGCTTGTAGAAAAGACATTGGAAAAGATTGAGGTGCTTCAAAATGAAACCCGTGAAAAATCCATAAAAGTATTGGATCTTTGTACAGGCACCGGAGTCATAGGGATAACTGTAAAAAAAACCATTCCGGATGTAGAATGCACGCTTTCAGATATAAGTAGCGACGCATTGGAGCTTGCAGCTGATAATTCGAAATCGCTGAAGGCTGATGTGCGCATCGTGCAGTCGGATCTTTTCGAGGAATTTGCAGACGAAAAATTTGATATAATAGTAAGCAATCCGCCGTATATAAGGCGAGCAGATATAGATAAATTACAGCTGGAAGTGCGTGAGTTTGATCCGCATCTTGCGCTTGCTGGTGGTGAAGACGGACTCGAATTTTATAGAAATATTGCGGATGAAGTGCAGAATTATTTAAAGCGCAGCGGCTATTTGATTTGTGAAATAGGAGCAGACCAAGGGGATGACGTTGTTAAAATATTCAAGGAAGCGGGAGCCGTGAATGCCCGCATAATCAAGGATTTTACGGATAAAGACAGGATATTGGAAGCACGGTTTGACAATTGAGCCGGAAGGGGAAGTATGAAATATACATCATTGGTAATTATGGCAGGCGGGCTCGGCAGCAGGTATGGGAGCTTAAAGCAGGTAGATAAATTGACGAGTACCGGCGAAACGATACTTGATTTTTCGATATATGATGCAGTTTCTGCAGGTTTCGACAAGGTAATACTGGTGATAAAAAAGGAAACGGAAGATATAGTAGACGAGCTCGTAAGAGGAAGAATTGATAAACATATCGCTGTGGAATATGCTTATCAAGACATGGCTGATATCCCGGTAAAAATCAATGCAGCGCATAGAGAAAAGCCTTGGGGAACGGGGCATGCCGTATATTCGGTGAGGGATAACATAAGTGGAGCTTTCGCAGTGATAAATGCCGATGATTTTTACGGAAGAGAAGCGTTTGAGAAGATGCATGAATTTTTAATAGATGCAGGTAATGCCGATAGGCAGGTGATGGTAGGGTATAACCTCGATAACACATTGAGCGTCCATGGTTCCGTATCACGAGGGATTTGTGAAGTTGATAAATCGGGAAGGCTCATAGGCATCAATGAAAGGCTCAATATATATTCAAATGAAGAAGGAATTTTCTATAAGGAGGCAGGAAATGCTGTAGGGCTTAAACCTGATAGTATAGCATCCATGAATTTTTGGGGTTTTAACGAGGAATTTCTGGGTAGAATAGAAAAGGATTGCAAGGCATTTTTTATGCAGTTGAATGATGAAAGCATTGAGACGGCGGAATTCCATCTGCCTACTGCAGTAGACCGTTTTATAAAGGATGACGGAGGCACGGTGATGGTGCTTAAGACGGACAGCATTTGGAAGGGTATTACATATAAAGAGGATAGAGCAGAGGTGGTAAACTATTTGGAATCGCTCAAGGAACACAAACTATACCCTGAGCGGTTTTGGGAGTAGTGTAAGTGAGGGATACAGTGACAAAAAAAGGTAAAAATGTATATGATATATCGGAGGCTGCAAGTGTAGCTAGAGGTAAAAAGGCCGTAAGCCATAGTGCACGTAAGAAGAGAAGAATAGCCTTTGTCGTCATTGTGGGGCTCATTGCTCTGCTTGCAGGATCGGTATACCATAATATTTCCCTTAAAAATGAACTTAAGGCTCAGAGGGAAATCTATGAAAAACAGTTGAAGCAACAGCGAGAACTCAAGAATACCATAGAAAAAATGAAATCCAAGGAATACATAGAGGAAATGGCAAGAAAGAAACTCAAGTATATAAAGCCGGGAGAAAAGGTGTATGGAGACTGACGACAAAAAGTTAAAAGTCGAAATCCCCATTGTAGTAGAAGGCAGGTCTGATACCAGAGCTGTGATGAAGGCAGTGGATGGTCTCACTATAGAAACACATGGATATGGCATATCGGAGGATACGTTTAGAAAATTGGATTCCGCATATAAGGAGCGGGGATTCATAGTCTTTACAGATCCGGATTTTGCAGGCAGAAATATTCGCAAAACGCTTAAGGAAAGATATCCTGAGGCGCTGCATGCATATATTGAGAAAGATGAAGCTATATCAAAGGGAAATATAGGGATTGAAAATGCCGATGTTCGCAGCATAATAAATGCACTATCAAGAGCTTTAGCTAAGGGCGGGCAGGAGCAAACAAAGACGGAAAAGGTGGAGTATAGGGATCTATGCGTATTGAATCTTACGGGATGCGAAGAAGCTCGTGAAAACAGGAAGAAAGTAGGTAGGGCTTTGGGCATAGGATATGCGAATTCAAGGGAATTTTTAAAGCGTATAAATTTTTACGGCATCACCGTTAATAGATTGAAAAAAATATTAGGACGCTGAGCGAAGAGGAGATATATGTTTGCAGAAGCGGATTTGACAAGTCCTGTTACTATAAAACAGCTGTGCGATTGCTTTGATATTCGTCCGAATAAAAGGTACGGGCAAAATTTTTTGATAGATTATAATATAGTTCAAAAAATTACGGACTCAGCAGGGCTTACAAGTTCGGACAGAGTACTTGAGATAGGACCGGGCATAGGTACGCTAACAAGGGAAATATCAAAAAAAGCAGGTAGCGGGGTAGCGGTTGAAGTGGATAAAAAACTTATACCTGTACTTGACAGCACTTTATCTCATTGCAGCAACATAAAAATTGTAAATCAGGATATATTTAAGTATAATGTTGGGGATGACTTTTTAGATACGGTAAAGGTAATCGGGAATCTCCCGTACTACATTACTACGCCAATTGTTATGTGGCTCCTTGAGGAGGTGCCACAGGCTGCAGAGATCGTTATCATGATGCAAAAGGAAGTTGCAAAGAGATTTGCGGCAAAGCAGGGGAGTAGGGACAGCAGCGCAGTAACGCTAGCAGTACAGTATTATAGTGAAATAGAAGAGCTGTTTGATGTAAGTAAACATTGTTTTTATCCTGCACCTAAGGTGGACTCTACCGTGGTCAGACTCAAAAGGCATACGGAGAATCCTGTGGCTGTAAAGAGCGAAAAGTTGTTGTTTGAGTGTATTAAAAAAAGTTTTGAAAAGCGAAGAAAAACATTGATAAATTCGTTATTCGGAATAAATGGTTTAGAAAAAGAAAGATTAGTTAAGATTTTAAACGAAGCAGGAATAGATCCTCGGCTTCGAGCTGAAAATTTAACATTGCAACAATATGCGGTGATAGCGAATTTGATTTATGATATAAATAATTAGTGGAGAAGATAGATGAAATTTAGTAAAGTGAGTTTTAAGAATTTTAGGAAGGCGGCTGTATTAAAGCAGCTCGCAGTGGTGGCTATTGTAGCGATTTTAGCAAATATGTACATAGAGATATTTGCAAGGTTTTCAGTGGTCAAGGCAATGCAATTTTTTGTTAGCAATCCGCTCATTACGCTTGCGAATGTACTCCTCATATTTGCTGTATTATCTGCATGCGTGTTGTTTAAAAGGTGGGTGTTTTCACTGGCAATCATCTCTAGCTTTTGGATTATTTTAGGTACTGTAAACGGAGTGCTCCTTACAAATCGAATGACACCGTTCACCACCAAGGATATTAGAAATGTTGTAGACGGATTTTCGATAGTAACCAATTATTTATCCGTTAAGGTGATTGCACTTTCGATAGCTGCGGTTGTGATAGTACTGCTATTTTTTATATTTTTATTCAAGAAGGGAAAGAAGCTGGATACAGAGGTTCCATACAGGCGAAATTTGGTGATAGTCATAATGATTATCGGCATTATGCTAGGCAGCATGAAGGTTTTTACGGAAACGGGAGTGCTTCAGACATTCTTTGGAAATCTGGCATACGCATATAGAGATAACGGTGTGCCATATGGATTCATGACGACGTGGGTGAACGATGGAATATCCAAGCCTGATGATTATTCAAAGGAATTGATAGATAAGATCATTAAAAAATCCAAGCCATACGGAGAGAATAACAAAAAGAAAAAGCCTAATATCATATTTTTACAGCTCGAATCTTTCATAGACCCTACAAACATAAAAGGGGTTAAGCTCAGCCAAGACCCGATACCATATTACCGCAAGCTCATGAAGGAATATTCATCAGGACTTCTTACCGTACCTGCGGTAGGTGCAGGTACGTCAAATACGGAGTATGAGGCGATTACAGGTAAGAGTGTTAGATTTTTCGGGCCGGGTGAATATCCGTACAAAAGCATATTGCAAGAGAAAACGTGTGAGAGCCTTCCGTATATTTTAAAGAAGCAGGGCTATAAATCCCATGCAATACACAATCATAGAGGAGGATTCTATGACCGAAATAAGGTGTTCAGTAAACTAGGTTTCGATACGTTTACATCGCTTGAATACATGAACGGAGTCAGCAGTACGCCAAAGGGCTGGGCACGTGATGATGTGCTTTTAAAATACATAATGAAGGCGCTAAAATCCACAAAGGGAAGTGATTACATTTACACGATTTCGGTACAGGGGCACGGTAAGTATCCTGAAGAGAGGATATTGGGAGCTCCTAAGATAAAAGCATTGGCTGCAGAGCCGGCTCAGCAAAAGTGGGCATACGAATATTATTCCAACCAGATTAACGAAATGGATGAATTTGTAAAGCAGTTAACTGCGAAATTAAAGAAGTTAAATGAAGATGTGGTACTTGTAATGTATGGAGACCATATCCCTGCAATCGAAGTGGATGAAAAGCAGATAAAACATGGGAATGTATTCAATACGCAGTATGTAATATGGGATAACATGGGTTTAAAAAAGCAAGATAAAAACATCCATGCGTATAATTTAGCGGCGGATGTTTTAAAAAGGATAAATGTATACGGAAATTCAGACAGTGTGGGGTTTAATTATGCTCAAAGGCATTTTAATAATAAAGATTATCTTAAAAATTTAAAGGCGCTCGCCTATGATGAATTGTACGGAAACAGGTATCTTTATGGGGGAAAAAGCGGTTATAGCAGTACGAATTTACAGATGGGCATAGATAGAATTTACATAGACAAAATAGTAAAAATAGATAAAAAGTATTACATTAAGGGAAATAATTTTACGCCTTATAGCAAGGTGTCTCTAAATGGAAAGGTGTTAAACACGATCTACTTGGATCCGACTCGCCTAGGACTTTTAGAGGAGATAGATCCCGCATTATCAGGGGAACTTAAGATAAGTCAGGTGGAAAAAGGGAATAAGATATTGAGCACTACCGAGTAAGTTATGGGTGCTCGGTTTATGGTTGGAATCTGTGCGATATAGCATGAGCGACTTATCATCTATCAGGTAAGCTGTTATGGCTTAATTGTGGTAAAGTTAAGGAGCTTTGCAATTTGAAGAGCGGCATCTTTGTCTTTATTCACCGTATAATCGCTGTATAGCTCATATAGAGGACTGCGTTTTTCATAGAGCATTGAAATTGAAGCAGGGGATTTTGACAGAGGTCTCCCGGCGGTTTCAAGGGTATTGAGATCGTTTGGGTTTGTCTTTATGTGTATTACGATGCAACGTTTGCAGAGGCTTTTCATAAGAGCTTTGTTTTCTACAAGTCCGCCTCCGGTAGCAATTATATGGCCGTTTTGCGGAAGGGTTTTAAGTGCTGTCGATTCTTCTATTCCCCTGAAATTTTGTATTCCTTTTTTCACTATGAATTCTTCATTTGAGATTTTTGTGTGAGCTTCTATCTTACGGTCTATGTCAATTACAGGTCTGGACAACAATTGACCTAGGTCTTTTGCAGTTCTGCTCTTGCCGCATCCGGGCATGCCTATTATCAAGATATTATATGCTTTAAGCATAAGCTCTCCATATATTTTTTCGTAGTTTGGATAGAGATTGCCTAAAGCCTTTTTTACTACTTCATGGTAGAAGGCTTCGTTCTCTGTAAGAGAACCTAAAAGGGAGGCGCTACAGAATATATCGAAGCTTGCAATGCCCTGGTGTATGAGGGGTGAAAGACCGTTTATAGAATTAGCACCCATCTCTTTTGCGACCTGCATCAGGTCTGAATGTGCAAGGGCATAATTCATATCGAGTAGCAGTTTGACATCGGATAAGTCTTTAATTAAGGAAGACATGGTTTCGTCTTCGGGGGTGGCATTTATAATTACATCTACGCTTTTGAGTGCAGAGATTTTTTCGAAATTTATGTAGCTTATATGCGGTGATTTAAAATAGCGTTTGTTATTTCGATTCGCAATATAGATTTTATCTGTGCCCTTATTTGAAAGTGCGATGCATGCAGACCTTGAAGTTGCACCATTTCCAAGTATTAATGCAGATTCTATGGAATCCGTATGTTCATCAAGTGTGTTTTCGATTCCAATGACATCGGTATTGAACCCATATAGAGTGCCGGATTTATTTATCAGTGTGTTTACAGAATTAGATAATTCGGCATATTCACTTTTTATATTAGCAGCGGCAAAGGCATCATTTTTGAATGGCATTGTAATATTTATCCCTGAAAAGTCTTTATTTTGGATAAACTCGGAATTTTTAAAGTTATTCATATCGAATAAACCATATTCATATAGGCCGAACAGTTCGTGCAATTTGGGAGATAGACTTGAGGATATGTTGCGCCCTGCCAGTCCGTACCGTAAGTTTTTCTGCATATCATGGAGTTCGCCGTGGATCGTAGAAGACATGATGGTGTTTATGACGGTAGATAATTCGTCCTTAATGTAAGGGAGTTCATCATCTGAAAATTTTGCAGCTAATTTTTTCATGCGGGGTAAATCCAGGATGGGTTTATCATTTGCCGCTTTTATTGCAGCTATTTTTCTCCCCGCGTCCAGCCTTTTTTTCACAAGTTTTTTAATGGTTTCATCTATCCTATCTATTTCATCTCTATATGATTTCATGAGCTTATTTTCCTCGTATATTTTTTTTATTTGGCCAGCAATTCATCCAATATGGCCAGTGAAATAACGGATTTCACCACAGGTATAGCTCGCCTGCCTATAAATGAATCGTGCCTTCCTCGGCATTTCAGTTCAGAAGGCTTGCCGGTGTTTACATTTAATGTGGTTTGGGTTTTGCTGATGCTCGGTGCGGGTTTGCAAAAGGCTCTGAGAATTATCGGCATTCCGGTGCTGAGTCCACCTATTATGCCTCCGGAATTATTGGTTTTGCTTCTTATCTTTAAGCCGTTATAGGTGATGCCGCCTTTTGAAGTTGTAATTTCATATACATCGTTTGTGCATGAGCCGGTGGACTTGCTCAAGTCTACACCCTTACCTATGTCTACCGCTTTCACAGAGGGTATGGCAAACAGCAATGCGGCAAGCTTGCAATCGAGTCTATCGAAAAGTGCTCCACCGAGCCCTGCGGGGACGCCTCTGCACCAAGCTTCTATTACAGAGCCTATTGAATCGCCGGTGTTTGCCACTTTTGTAATTTCATCCAACATAGCTTTGCCTGCAGCATCCATAATACATGGAAAATTTTTATTTGCAAGCTTATATTCAAGTTTTTGCAGGATGCACGAGGAATCGGATTCTTTACTATTCGCTGAATTTAAAATATCGAGGATTCTAGGCTCGATTGCGTTTTTATCTTTTATCTTAACTTCGTAGTTTCCTACGCTTAGAAGATGCGCTCCGGTGAAGATGTTTTCCTTTTTCAGCATTGATGCGGCTATGCCTCCGGCTATTACCACAGCAACGGTCATTCTGCCTGAAAAAGCGCCGCCTCCGCTTAAGTCTACATTGTTACCATATTTTATCATTGCAGGAAGATCAACGTGGGAGGGTCTCGGTATCTCTCTAAACAACTCATAATCCCGTTTGTTTATATCTTTGTTTTCTACCTTGCATACTATGCTGCCCGTAACGGTCATCGTATCTTGGCTGCGCGATATGCCCTTTTCAAAAATAGGCGTATCCTGTTCATGCCTTGCAGTTGAGCCTATTTTTGATGACGGGCGACGCGCAGCCAAAAGCTCTGATAAGTCGCTATACTTAAAGGTGGATCCTACAGGGATTCCATCTATAGAGACTCTTATGCAGTCACTGTGAGAAGCGCCGTCAATGCGTATTGTAAGGCTTTTACCGTTATACGTAGATGTCATACTTCCCTCCGAGTGACTTGAATTCTTCTAAAAAGCTTGGATACGATTTTTTCAGTGCATCCGCTCCGCATAGATGTATAGGCGTGTTCAGCCTGCAAGACAGTATTATTGCGGCCATTGCAATTCTATGATCGCCGTAGCTGTTTAAATGAATTATACCTTTGGGCGATCTGCAAGAAACGGATTCAGGATTTCCGTTTATTAGCAGCGTGTTTTTTGAAATGCTCGTATCGATATTTATCTTTGCTAAAATATCCTGCATGGATTTTACTCTATCGCTTTCTTTAATCTTAAGTTTATCTATGTTTGTAAACAGTGTTTTAGTATTCGAAAATGCGGCCAACACGCATAGCGGAGGGAAGAGGTCGAGGCTCTTTGAAATGTCTATCGTGTATGGCTTTTCTTCGCTTGAATTTAAGCGGATTTTTTCTCTGTTCATTGTATCATAGGCATTTATTATTTTCATTATTATGGAATCCGGTTGCGGTGATGAAGAGGGGAGATCAGGTAGCGTAAGTTTGTAGGATCCTATTGCTCTTGCTATGAGCCATGGAGCAAGATTTGAAAAATCAGGTTCTGCAATAGATAAAATATTGTATGTGGGGGAAGTATATGTCTGCCTTCCGTCTATGTTGATGACATAGCGATCTTGAAACTTTTCCATATCATAGCGGATGCCGAATTGTTTTATCACGTTTAAGGTTATGTTTATGTAGCTTTTATCCGAATATTTTTCATTTACTATTAATTCACAGGGTTTATCAAGGAGCGATAGGGCAAAGAGGAAGCCGGATATGTGCTGGGAAGAGACTGCAGTATCGAGTGTATAAGTGCCGGGATTTATTTTCCCTGTTACATCGATGTTTAGACGATCGTTTTCATCAAAACTCATAGTGCATGTTGCACCTGCATCCGTGAGGATGTCAAGCAAAAATTTAATCGGTCTTTTTGAGAGTGATTTTGAGAGTATGAATTTACAGGGTTTATTCATAGCGAGAGCTATAGGGAGCAGCATTCTTAGGGTAGATGCGCTTTCGCCTGTAAATACCTGTTTGTTATCTGAAGATAATAAGGTATTCATGCCGTTTATAGTAGCGTTAAGGTCTTGGATTTCTTTAAACTCATCGAATAAGTGCAGGGTTTTGGGGTCATCGCAGGAGAGGTAGGATGCTATTATGAGCCTGTGAAGATATGACTTTGAAGGGTGCAGTGGAATCCTGCCGTCGAGACTGCAAGGATGTAATAGTATATCCGTATTCATAATAAGTCCTTTAATTCATCGGGGGAGATATTTACGATGGTAAATTTATGTATGTCTTCCGGTATTATGAATGAGATGTCCTGTGACTCTCTTTTTTTATCTAAAAGCATGTGATCTATGAGGTTTTCATATGTAAAGTTAAATGTAGTATCGAAGCCGTGTGTTTGCAACAAATTTAATAGAGCTTGCTTAAATTCCTGTGAGGTTATTCCAAGCTTAAGCCCCAGATTACATGCACCGATCATTCCATATGTTACAGCTCTGCCGTGACTTATTTTATATTTAGAATAAGACTCTATCGCATGCCCCAATGTATGACCGAAGTTTAGGAATTTTCTTTCGCCCATATCATAAATGTCTTTACACACGATTTTCATTTTTTGATCGGTGGCGCTTTTTACAATTTGAGAAAGGCTATCAAAGATGGTGCTTTCATCGTTTGCATCGGAATTTGCAAGAATATTTAAGAGGAGATCATTGCCGAGCAAAGCCATTTTGATAAGCTCTGCAGTTGCTTCATGTATAAGCTCACTATTGAGTCCGGATAACATTGAAAAGTCATTTATCACATATTTCGGCTGATAAAATGTTCCGATTAGATTTTTGGCTTCGGCAGTGTTGATACCGTTTTTGCCTCCAAGTCCTGCATCGACGGCGCATAGCAGTGTTGAAGGAATTATTGCAAAATCGATACCTCGTTTATATGTGCATGCTACAAACCCCGCTATGTCCGTCGTGCTGCCACCTCCAACAGCTATCAGCATATCATTTTTCTTAAAATTGAGTGATGACAGTCCGGATATTATCTCTAAGTATGTATCCGTATTTTTCTTGTTATCGCCGAGTGAGATGACAGCCTTAGGAGCAAAGGCTTTGGAGTAATAGCTTATAAATTCACCCGGAACATTTTCGTCATGTATTATTACGATATCACCTGTGATTTTATCTGCATTTAAAATGTCCCTTAAATCTTTGGTGGCAATGCATGAATTTCGCTCAGGGAAAATCACCGTGGTTTTAGCATTTCCTATTTCATATACTGATCGTTCCATATTTTTATAGACCTTACCTATGGTATTGCACTCTCAAAGTAATGATATTTTACCATAGCCGGCATAATACGGTATCAATTTAAGTATGCAAGTGTAGTACAATATATGGTGAGAGGGTTTTGAATGGGAAAATTTTTGTACGAAAAAAGAGATAAATATACACAGGTAACTATTGGGACTGCATGTTTTGGCGATGGCGCATTTTCAGTAATTGCAGGGCCTTGTGCAGTTGAGAACGAAGAAATGCTATTAAATTTAGCGGAAACCCTTAAAGATAAAGGGGCTGATGTTCTCAGAGGAGGAGCTTATAAGCCCAGAACTTCGCCGTATTCATTCCAAGGGCTTGAGGTTGAAGGGCTCGATATACTTAAAAAGGCATCGGAGGTTGCAAGAATACCTTTTGTTACAGAGGCTATAGATGTTTTGCAGCTTGAGCATTTTAATGAGGCAGATGCGATTCAGATAGGATCTCGAAACATGCAAAACTATCCGTTGCTTAAGGCGGTGGGAAAATTTAATAAACCTGTGATATTAAAACGTGGAAGTTCTGCTACTATAGATGAGTTTTTAAAAAGTGCAGAGTATATTTTAGCAGAGGGAAACCTGAATGTAATTTTGTGTGAACGAGGAATACGAACTTTTTCAGATATTACAAGATATACATTAGATCTTACAGCTGTGCCATTATTAAAATCCATGACACACTTACCGGTGATTGTAGATCCAAGCCACGGTACGGGGATAGCAAGCTTGGTGCCTGCAATGTCTAAGGCGGCAGTAGCAGCCGGTGCAGACGGGCTTATGGTAGAAGTCCATGCGTTGCCCGAAACTGCACTTAGCGACGGCGAGCAGTCTATAACGCCCGCTCAATTTGAAGATATGATAAATGAAATAAGAAATATTCGCGCAGCTTTGATAAAATAGTTTTAAGGAGCATTGTATTATATTATAGTTTAAAAAGGCAATCGAGCCTTTCGATATCGGTGAGGAATTTGATATACTATTAACAACTGTAGCATGTGAGTTAATAGTATGTGTAGTTTCGTCTTTAATATTATCATATGCACATTATAGGGCGAGGATAAAAAGAGCAGAACAAAAGTAACAGGATAAAAAATCAGAGAAGTAAGATCTCCGGTTGCTCTTCCGGAAGGAGTTGTGAAATATGATACTCCAAATGTTGCAGTTACAGAAAGAATATTGATTAGTAGGCAAGAAGTGGGAGAAACTTATAGAAAAATATACAACGGCGATAGCTCGCGTAACTAAAAGAAAAAAGCGTATAAAAGTTTATGACATAGAGTATTGGCGAAACGGGGGCAAAAACAGTGGTTATGTTACAAGGGATCAGGAGCTTGAAAATGTCAGATAACAAAAAAAGAAGATTCGGCTTAGCGGATTTGAGGTTTGCAGTTGATTGGCAAGCAGTGCTTATTTGTGTTTCTTTAATAGTTTTTAATTTTGTGTGGCGCTATCGCTCAATTGCGCCTTTTGATATCAAGAATTTTGTATTTGAAAGTGTTATTGGTACACTGCTAATACTAGCTTTTTTTACTTTGATATCATATGCGCATTATAGGGCTGAAATTAAAAAAGAACAGAATAAGAAATCAGAGTAAGATTTACAATGTTTGTAGCGTAAAAATCTCCTTCGTGTTATATCAAAACCGAAGGAGGTTTTTATTATTTCTAATTAATGGAAGAGTCAGTGATAGCTTTAGATAATAATCTACATTAGTTAATCAGTTTGAGGATGCGATGCATGAAATAAAAAAGATTCGCAGCTATACATTATAAGATCAAAATAAAAAGAGTAGAAAAAGATAGTTTTCAAGAAATTAGTGGTAAAATAGAAATAGATAGCATACCTATGGTAGAGTCATAATAGTGATAGAGTGATTTTAAGGAGGTTGGAAATGTTAGATAAAAAAATGATAGCCAAGGGAGACATTAAATTTGGCTTTATTGCAGCGGCATTTTTATCTTTTTTTGAGATAATTATTCTAGCGGTTATTAATTCCTATGCAGATGAAGCTTTTGATTCACTATCAACAATTGCGGGATATGAATTAATAGCATATGCAGTTTTATCCTTGATATTATCATATGCACATTACAGGGCGAGGATAAAAAGAGCAGAACAAAGGAAACTTGGGAAAAATTAATTGTAATTTTAAATTGCTATGCTATAATGATTTTGACAAAGCAATTTGTCATACATAGGGCGCTACGTGATTGATGCTTATTCAATAAAAAGGTGTACAGTCATCCTGAAGTGTTTGTCGGATAATGTAATTCAACCTACGCATGTTCACAGGGAATTCGTGTTTTTTGCATTATGGCAAGCCCGTCCTACGGGAAGTCAAACCGCAAAAGTAGATATCCCACCTATTTAAAGATAGGGCGTGAATTATATTCCGACGGCAGTTTCGGGATTTTTTTATGTCCTTATTTTATTATTTTTTCGTATGCAAAGGAGTAGGTAATGGAGAAGTTGACTAAGGAAGAAAAGAATCGGCAGATCAGTAAGGAGGTAAAAATTTCAGTCGTCCTCTATGTATGCTTTTTTCTATGGTGGTATTTTACGGGATATGGCTTTGCAGGACTCAGCAGTAAGGCGAATACCATCGTTATGGGTTTACCGCTGTGGTTTTTTCTAAGCTGTATAGTAGGTTATGTTTTGTTTTGCGCAGCAAGTATCATAATCTGCAAGAAGTTTTTTAAAGAATTCAGTTTAGAAGAGGAGGAAGGCGATGAGTAATTACACAGCTATTTTGCTGGCCGTTTTGATAGGCTACATTCTTATAAACTTCGTTGTAGGGATATACATAAGCAAAAAAAGAGTGAGCCTACAAGAGAAGGGCGGATTCATAAGTCATTATTTCATTGGTAACAGATCCATGGGCGGTATTGTCCTTGCTATGACATTGGTAGCAACATTTACAAGTGCGAGCAGCTTCATAGGAGGCCCCGGAATAGCCTATACCAAGGGGCTTGTATGGGTGTATCTATCTATGATTCAGGTGCCGACAGCGTTTATAATTCTTGCGATACTGGGCAAGAAATTCGGAATGATATCAAGAAAAATAGGAGCTGTTACGGTTACGGATTATCTTAAAGAGAGGTATCAGTCAAAGACAGTTGCCATCTTGGCATCCATATGTCTTGTAATATTTTTCATTGCACAGATGATGTCGCAGTTTATAGGTGGAGCGGTGCTCTTTCAAGAGATTACGGGGCTGTCTTATATCTATGGTCTGGCGCTTTTTGGAATCGTAGTTATTTTATACACGGCATTCGGGGGATTCAGAGCTGTCGTTATAACTGATACCATTCAAGGAATAATCATGGTACTCGGCGGTTTTATCATGATTTTTACGATTATTCATGTAGCAGGTGGAACGGATATGTTGCTTGCAAAGCTAAACACCGCAAATCCGCACTGGTCCGATATTGCAGGAGACGGTGCTACCCCTAAAGCATTTGTAATGTCGTTTTGGGTGCTTGTGGGTATTGGAGTCTTGGGGCTACCTCAGACTGCTGTAAGAGCTATGGGCTTTAAAGATACAAAGGCGTTACATAAAGCAATGATTTACGGTTCGCTTGTAGTAGGATTTTTGATGCTTGTGATGCACATTTCCGGGGTGTTTGCACCTGCCGTGCTCACTCTACCTAAGGGAGTTACACCGGATCATGTGATACCAAGGTTAGTATTGCAGCACATGCATCCTGTTGTAGCGGGGTTATTCATAGCGGCGCCACTTGCAGCTGTAATGTCTACCGTTTCCTCATTGTTACTTTTGGCATCTGCCGGTATAGTGAAGGACATCTATCACAATTATGTGATGGATGCGACCGTAAAGGATACATCGAGCGGGGAGAAAAAGATAAGTAAGCTGTCTATTTTCACAACTTTGGTAGTTGGCATAATAGTATTCGTATTTACGGTTTATCCGCCCGACTTGATAGTTTGGATAAATTTATTTGCCATGGGTGGTCTTGAGTGTGCATTCTTTTGCCCTATTATTTTCGGATTGTATTGGAAGAAGGCAAATGCTACAGGCGCTGTGATTTCGATGCTTTGTGGAGTAGTAGGGTTTTTGCTTTTGAATCAGTTTAAGGTGTCGATGTTCGGGACTACAGCCATAGTACCGGGCATATTGATATCTGTGCTCACATTTGTAGTAGGGAGTTTAGTAGGAAAGAAAACTTCAGATGATACATTGAAGCTTTTCTTCGACAAATAAGATGTGAGTTAATGAAAATCGATTTCATATGTAAATGTTGAAGTAACGAGCTTGCCGCAACATCGATTACACTTGAATACGAAGCCTGTTTTATATGTAAATGTTGAGGTTTATTCAGTTATCTTACAATCTTATAGTATATATTTGATGTGAGTTTGAAAATGATAAAGTATATTACCGCAAAGCTTCCTACTATGATGGCTATGTCATTCAAGTAACTCATATACGAATTTAAACCGAAGAGTCCAAGCAGTTGATATACTATTTTTGAGGCAACCATTGAGTGCAGTATGGCAACGATAAGCGGAATAAAAAACATCCATACGATTTGTGATGAAGAAGACTTTTTAATTAAGGCATCGGGAAGGCCGACTTTTTTCATTATCTGGTAGTTCCGCCTATCCTCATAGCCTTCGGAAATCTGCTTATAATAGGTGATTAAAATGGTTCCTATTAAAAATACGCACCCTATTATTATGCCCAAAAATAGGAAACCGCCGTTAATATCGTATATCCAGGCTTTAACTTCCGGCTTGGTCTCCAATAAATATCCTTTGGCTGCTGATTTTTTCTTTAGATTATTGAGATACGATGTTGAACCATTTTTAACATCCCATCCTCCCGTTAAGGAGATTTGAGAGTCGACGTACTCACTTTCTGTAGGCGTACCGGTAAATTGATAGTGCTTTGCCAAATCGCTGAGTTCCTTATGTCCTCGAACTACTATGGAGTAATTTTCAACTGTAATAAATTTGTTGATGTTATCTTTAACCTTGATTATCTTTTTTCTTTTGCCTCCCAGTTTTAATGAATTAATATTCAGCAGTTTATCACGATTGGAAGTAATGAGTACTTGGTTCTTTTTTAAGCGATAGTTAGTTCCTTCCTGTTTATTATAGGAATCCAGGGTAGATATCTGCATTAATATATTTTCTCCATCAGTATTATCGGCATAAGGTTTGATAGTTTCGGCATCTTTGATTACAGGAGCAGAAAATTCTTCCTTTATGGAAAAATTTTTGATTTTTTCATTTGAGGTTACGGAAGTTTTTGCAAACTGTGCCATTTTTTTCTTGACTTTAACGATATCCTTTTGTGGAACGTCTACAGGAAAAGTCATAGAGTTGCGTATTGTATAATCGTTTTTTATTGCCCTCGAAACAAGAGCAGGCATAGCGCTGTTAATAGCTAATGTAGCTGAAATCGTAATGATTACGCCTGTGCAAAGTATTGCGATACTTGCAAGACCGAGTGCATTGCTTTTCATTCTGTACATCATTCCTGAAATGGACAGGAATTTTTTTTCTCTGTAATAATATCTTTTATTTTTCTTCATCATTTTAAGAATTGCGATGGACAGGGCGGTGAAGAGTAAATACGTTCCTATAGCTACCAGTATTGCAGCAACGAAAAAATATAGAAGGCTTTCCGTGGTTCCCTTTACATTTAGCGCAAGTATATAACCTGCCCCCAATGATATAATTCCGAGTAACAGCGGAACAAACTTTAATTTTGGTTCTTTCTCTTTAGATTTGCTCTGTGACATGAGTTCAATGGCGGAAATTTTCTTTAAGTTTCGCGAGCCGTCTATAAATAGGAGCAGGAAAATTACGCCTATATATGCTATCGTAATTACGAGTGAATAAACCGAAAACGGATAATGCATTAGTCGCACATTCATATCGTGCATTGCTCTGTTTAGCATGATAAAAAGAAACTTTCCAAGTACATATCCCAATGCTGTGCTGAATACTGAAATGATCAGCATGTTGATCAGGTATTCTATAAAAATTATCCTTCTGATGTGCCTTTTTTCTAAACCCAGAGTGGTGTATAGCGCATATTCTTTGCTCCTTCTCTTAGATAGGAATTTCGCTGCATATATGATGAAGACGGCAGAAAAGAATCCTATTACAATTACGCCCAAGTACAGCAGCGTCGGTAGTGACGCATGTCTTGTCTGTACATAATCATTTTGCGAAAGATTTAACATTATATTGAATAAACCTACAATGATCCCTGTGGATATGATAAACGGGATGTATAAGATTTTATTTGCCTTCAAATTCCGAAAGGCGAAGGTTGTAGCTATTCTGATATCCATGATTACAGCTCCTTTCTATTTAGCATAGATTGGGCTGCACTGATTCTTTCCATGAATTCCTGATGACTGTCTGTACCTTTGAAGATTTCATGATAAACCATGCCGTCCTTTATGAAGAGCACTCTACCCGCATGCGATGCGCTTTTCAAAGAATGTGTAACCATTAGGATGGTTTGACCGGCCTTGTTAATTTGAGAAAAGATTTTCATTATATTTTCTGAAGCGCTTGAATCCAAAGCTCCTGTAGGTTCATCCGCCAGAATTAATCCGGGATTTGTTATCAAGGCTCTGGCAATGGCGATTCTTTGCTTTTGTCCTCCCGATATCTCATACGGATATTTATCCAATATATCTTCAATCCTTAAATTGTGTGAAATCGGCAAAATTCTCTTTGCCATTTCCCTATGTTCCATGCCGGAGAGCACCAGCGGAAGATAAATATTGTCTCTGTTTGTAAATGAATCAAGCAGGTTGAAATCCTGAAAAACAAAGCCCAGTTCATTTCTTCTAAAGCTTGCGACTTGGCTGTCGCTTAGCTTTCCGATTTCTTTCTCCCCGATTAAAATTTTACCGTCCGTTGCTTTATCAAGAGTCGCAATAACATTTAAGAGGGTCGTTTTTCCGCTTCCGGACTCTCCCATAATAGCTATAAATTCTCCTTTTTCTACAGAGAAATTTACATTTGTCAGTGCTTCTACGGAAATTCTTCCGCCTGTGCCACCATACACTTTTCTTACATTTTTTACATCTAATATTCTCATATCATTAGACCTCCTTTACCTGAGGATATGTTATCAGATTCCTCATTGCTCGTGCATTTATCTAATGTGACAATATTAAATAAAATCTTACAAAAATGAAAGAAACGTGTAATGTTCAGCCAAAATAAATAAAAAAGCTGCTTCCTTTTCCTACTTCGGACTCCGCATCTATGGTTATTGAGAGCTTATGTGCGATTCGCTTTGCCATATATAGGCCTATACCGCTAGATTTTTGATTTAGTCTTCCGTTAAATCCGGAATATCCTTTGTCAAAGATCTTAGGGAGGTCCTCGTTTCGTATACCGATTCCACTATCTGAAATTACCAATCTATTCTTTTTTTTGTCAAAACTGATTTCCACTTTGCCGTTTTTCGTGTATTTCACTGCATTTGAAATTATTTGTTCAAGTAGGGCGGAAAGCCATTTTGCATCAGTCACCACCTTATCACCTATATTTTCATAAATAAGATAAATATGATTTCTGATAAAAAGCCTCGAGTATCTTTTGAGAATCGGCGATACTACTTTGTCAAGCTCGACGGCAGTGATATCCATATCTTTTTCATGATTAATGAGTTTAAGGTATCCCAGTGCCATATTCGTATAACGATCTATGTAAAGCATTTCCGTCTTTAGATGTTCTGCAGTGTCGGAATCTTCAAGTTCATCCAAGAGCAGTTTAGAGACGGTAATAGGTGTTTTTATCTGATGAATCCACGCGAGGAAGTATTCCTGCAAATCTTTACGCTCGTAAAGATTTTTACTTCTAAGGGCGTTATTTTCGGCTTCAATTTTGGACAGCCTTTCTTTTAAAGTTACATTTTTCCGATGTAGGATAAAATGAACTATCATATATATGATCAACATGAAGATAATAAATTCCGCTGCCATTTTGAAGTATTCCATTTTTAAATTCGTAATATAGAAGGTGATTTTAAATATACCTATGCAAAAAAATCCGCAGATGAGAACGGGAAGTACGCTTTTGATGTATCCGTATAGGCTATCTATTTTTTTCATTCTACAAACCCTTTTGTACATTCCTTTCTATAAAGTACCCGCTGCCTTTTTTCGTCCTTATGAAGTCTGTAAGTCCTATGCTATAAAGCTTTTTTCTCAATCTGGTTATATTCACGGCCAACGTATTATCATCGATGAATTTGCTGTTTTGCCAGCATTTGTCCATGATTTCTTCGCGTTTTGCAATACCGCCCTGTTTTCTGAACAAGCTGTCCATAATTAGCAGTTCGGTTTTCGTAAGATCTGCATTTTTTTCGCAGTGTTCTATTCTGCTTTCTGAAAGGTAGAGTTGGACATCCTTAAATTCCAAATATTCAATTTCATTTACAAAATTGTAGCTTCGCCTTAGAACGGCCTGTATCTTTGCGTTTAAAACATCCATATTTAAGGGCTTTGTTATGTAATCATCGCCTCCAAATTGCATCCCCATCACTATGTCTCCATCTTCCGCCTTTGAAGATATGAAAATAATGGGGACCGTAGAAATCTTACGTATCTCGCTACTCCAATAATAACCGTTAAAAAAAGGCAACACGATATCCAGAAGTACAAGCTGCGGTTTGAAATTGTTAAATGTTTCCATAACGTCGTTAAAATTCTCTACAGCAAGGACATCATAACCCCATTTTGTAAGATTATCGCTGATAACCCTCACTATATTTTCATCATCTTCTACAATTAAGATTTTCATGATTCCTCCTTGTAATTTTTAGAGTAAGTTAAACTCTTGTCGATTTTACATATTCTCACATCATACGCTGTATATTCGTTGTAATGCATAGTGAGGCAAGTGCACCTTTGTTTTTTAACCTCTGTGGTTATTTTATAATAATAGAATTACCTATTCAAATGTTATTGTGAGTTCTACATTTCTGATAATATCATCTTTTTCTCATAAGGGGTATACCGAAATTTTCAATTTGAGATATTTTTTTTGTGGTGCATTATAACATTATCATTTTTGATCCGGAAAATGTTTTTTAAAGTGTAACCTATGTTTTGACAACTAAGAAAAGCAGTTAAAGTGTGGCTATTTTTAGCCTTGATTTTTTCGTATTTATTAATGTATAATTGGTGAAGCGTTTGCTCCTGTAGCTCAGTGGATAGAGCGTCGGTTTCCTAAACCGTGCGTCGGAGGTTCGATTCCTTTCAGGAGCACCAAGTATTAATCCGAACCGCCTAAAAAATGGTAGTTCGGATTTATTATTGTATATGTCGTAGAGTAGGAGAGATAGAATGCAGGTGGACAGAGAGCATATAAGAAATTTCAGTATAATAGCGCATATAGACCATGGGAAGTCTACGCTTGCAGACAGGCTTATAGAGAAGGCCGGAGCCGTAAAGGTCAGGGATATGGATGCGCAATATTTGGATAATATGGCTCTGGAAAAAGAGAGAGGAATCACAATCAAGCTTCAAACTACCAGGCTTGAATATAAGGCTGAAAACGGCGAAAATTACGTTCTGAATTTAATAGACACTCCGGGACATGTGGATTTTACATACGAGGTCTCACGAAGCCTTGCCGCTTGTGAAGGTGCATTGCTGGTGGTGGATGCAACGCAGGGTGTGGAAGCGCAGACGATGGCAAATGTGTATTTAGCGCTTGATGAAGACCTTAAAATTTTACCTGTACTTAATAAGATAGATCTTCAAAGTGCGGATATAGATAAAACCTGTAATGAGATAGAAGATTTGATAGGGATAGAAGCAAGCGAAGCCCCTAAAATTTCCGCAAAGGAAGGAATAGGAATAGATGATGTGCTTGAAGATGTGGTGAAAAATGTTCCGGCACCTTTAGGTGATGAATCAAAACCGCTTAAGGCCTTGATATTCGATTCATACTATGACAATTACAAGGGAGTTATAATCTATGCAAGGGTGTTTGACGGTAGGGTGAAAAAAGGTGACATTATAAAAATGATGAACACCGATAAGAAATACGAAGTTACCGAAGTAGGATATTGCGTGCCGTTTACAAAAGAATCTAAAGAACTCTGCGCGGGGGATGTAGGGTATATCCAGGCGAGTATAAAGCAGGTAAAAGATGCAAGGGTAGGAGATACGATAACGGGCGCAGACAGAGCGACGGAAAAGGCGCTACCTGGATACAAAAAGGCGCAATCCATGGTATTTTGCGGAATTTATCCGGCTGAAGGCGAAAGTTATGAAAATGTCAAAGATGCGCTTGAGAAACTTCAAGTGAATGATGCCGCACTTACATTCGAACCTGAAACATCTATAGCTCTCGGATTTGGCTTCAGATGCGGGTTCTTAGGATTACTTCACATGGAGATAATAGTAGAGAGGCTTGAAAGAGAGTTCAATCTGGCTGTTATAACCACTTCACCGAGCGTAATCTATAGAGTCGTAATGAATGACGGCAGCGTTGAGATGGTTCAAAATCCTTCCAATTTACCGGAACCAACACTCATATCGGAGATGCAGGAACCCATAGTAAAGGCTGATATCATGATACCTAAGGAGTTTGTGGGCACCGTCATGGAGATTTGCCAAGAGAGAAGATCCACGTTGTTAAACATGGAATATGTCACCGAAAACAGGGTGGTGCTTCACTATGACATGCCTTTGAACGAAGTGGTATATGACTTTTTTGATCAACTGAAATCGAGAACCAGAGGTTATGGCTCGCTGGATTATGAATTTTCAAGATACGAAAAATCAAAACTGCTCAGGTTGGATATCCTTTTGAACAAAGATCTTGTGGATGCATTTTCAATAATCGTACATGAAGACAGCGCCAGAAAACGAGGCAAGATGATATGCGAAAGACTCAAAGACATCATACCTAGACATCAGTTTGAAGTGCCGATTCAAGCAGCGATAGGGCAGAAGGTAATAGCCAGAGAAACGGTCAGGGCATTAAGGAAGGACGTAATAGCAAAGTGCTATGGCGGTGATATATCAAGAAAGAAAAAGCTACTTGAAAAGCAAAAGGCAGGTAAGAAGCGAATGAGGCAATTCGGCAAGGTGGAAGTACCTCAGGAAGCATTTACAGCCGTGCTTAAATATCAAGATAAATAGAGAACAAAGTGAGATATTATGGGTAAATCGACTTTAGGAGTGTATGTACATGTGCCTTTTTGCGTTCAAAAATGCAGCTACTGCGACTTCCTATCGTTTGATAATTTACCGCAGGTAGAAGATGATTATTTTAAAGCGCTATATCGGGAACTGATGTTTTCACTGAAAAGACTCGCAAGCAGTTATGAAATAGACAGTATTTTCATAGGTGGCGGGACGCCTACGGTTGTAGATCCAAAGTACATAGAAGAACTTTTTGATTTATTTGCACGCTTCGGGAATATGAGTGAAGATGCGGAAGTTACGATAGAGGCAAATCCGGAAACGCTAAGCCGTCAAAAGTTAAAAGCATATGAAAGCTGTGGAATAAACAGGATAAGCCTTGGAGTGCAAAGCTTTGATCATAAAGAATTGGATACTCTCGGGCGGTTTTATACGAAAGACCAACCGCAAAAAGCTCTTGATCTTATAGCTTCCGGCAATATAGATAATATCAATATAGATTTGATATTCGGCTTTCCGGGTAATAATTTATCTAAACTGTTGCAGGGAATAAAACAAGCGGCAAATTCAGGGGCCAAACATATTTCTCTTTATTCCTTGGAGCTTGCATCCGGCACGGCAATCAGCAACAAAGTAGAAAAAAACATCCTTGTCATGCCGAGCGATGAAGAAAACAGGAGGATGCATGAAGCTGCAAGGGAAGAACTGGATGCCTTAGGGTTTCATCAATATGAGATTTCAAACTTTGCAAAAAAACAATTCGCCTGTAAACACAATATTAAATACTGGAGATATAAGCCGTATTTGGGAGTAGGACTAGGTGCATCGTCATTCCTAAGTAAAAATGATGCGATACGCATGGGGGTAGTTAGGGGCGAGGCAAGACATGCTCATGCATTGAATCAGCAAGATTTATTAAAGGCGGATACCTTAGAACGTAAGGGATATCCCGGCGTAAGATTTAAAAATACGGATGACATGAATTCGTATATATGTGAAGACTTTATAAAAAAACAAGAGGTGGTGCAAAATGATGTCGAGGCGGGCTTTTCAGATTTTATGATCACAGGATTGAGAATGAATGACGGCGTGGATGTAAGCATTGCAAAAAACGTTTTTGGGATAGATCTTGCAAGCGATATGCGCACTTGTAATTTTATAAAGCGAGGGCTACTCACATTTGATGATGATTGCGGCAGGCTGGCATTTACAGATCTTGGAATGGATTTAGCAAACCGGGTGCTGATAGAATATGTGTAGCAATTAAATATAGTAACAGGGCTTCAAGTTTGAAGTATTCTGTAAAAAACGTATCTTTAAAAATTATAAAGTCTAATTAAGGCTAATACATGATTTAAGACGGATATATATAATTAAATGTGTGGCATATAAAAAAATCTTAGATAGCACCACACTTGCAACCGGTATGCTTTAGGAGGTTTCATGTTATGGGGCTTAAAAAACTCAAGTAGACAGTTTTAAGTGTGGAAAATTTAGACCGAGTTTTTGAAGGGGTGATTTTGCTCGGCAGATACTAATAATAGTTTAATATATGCTATAATTATTGAGGTTGAAATTTTATCACAAAGCGTGTAGAACTTATGAAATTTACAGATTTGTTAGGAGGAAAAGATGCCGATCAAAGTAGGAATTAATGGATTTGGAAGAATCTCCAGAGTGATCATGAGAATTGCCGAATCAAGAGATGATATTGAGGTAGTGGGTATCAATATCAGAAATGCGGATTTGGAGTATCTTGCGTACATGTTAAGGTATGACAGTACATTTGGCAGATTCCCTGCGGAAGTGGAAGCAATCAAGGACGGAATTGCAATAGATGGCAGGAAGGTAGCTGTATATAGTGAATCCGATGCATCTAACATAGATTGGACTGATTGCGGAGCGGAATACATTGTCGAGGCTACAGGTGCATATACAACTACGGAAAAAGCAATGGTGCACATCAAATCAGGTGCTAAAAAGGTCGTTATATCCGCACCTGCAAAAGATAAAGAGACGCCCACGTTCGTGATGGGGGTGAACCATACAGAATATGATCCCGGAATGAAGGTGGTGTCAAATGCTTCATGTACAACTAATTGTTTAGCGCCACTTGCAAAGGTAATCCATGATAACTGGGGTATCGAAGAAGGGCTCATGTCCACCATCCATGCAGCTACTGCAAAACAAAAAGTAGTCGATTCAAGATCTATGAAGGACTGGCGTACGGGAAGAAGTGTATTTGGAAATATAATTCCATCCACCACCGGCGCTGCAAAGGCGGTAGGCAAGGTAATTCCGGATTTGGCAGGAAGGCTTACGGGCATATCATACAGAGTTCCTATAGAAGACGTATCGCTCGTGGATCTAAACATTCACACGGAGAAGCCCACCAGTTATGAGGGAATGTGCGAGAAGATAAAGGAAGCTGCGAATACATATATGAAAGGTATCTTACGATATGTGGATGATGAAGTTGTTTCAAGAGATTTCATCGGTGATCCGTGCACATCAATATTCGATGCGAGACAGGGTATCCAGTTAAACGACCATTTCTTCAAGGTAATAGCCTTTTATGATAATGAATACGGATATTCTGCAAAGGTGCTTGAACTCATAAGTTATATGGCATCCAAGGATGTTTAAATAACGCATAAGAGAGGCTATTGGAGGAAAACGTGAAAAAGACTGTAAGGGACATCGATTTAACCGGCAAGGCCGTTGTAACCAGGTGCGATTTTAATGTTGGTATCAGCAATGGTGAAATAGAAGATGACTCGAGGATAGTTAAAGCTATACCTACCATAGAGTACATGCTGGATAAGGGAGCGAAGGTCATACTTCTGTCGCACCTTGGAAGGCCTAAGGGCGAACCCGATAAGGAATTCAGCTTGCGGCCCGTAGCAAAACGTCTTGGAGAATTGCTCAAAAGAGAAGTGCATTTTTTCAGCTCTCAAATAGTTGTGGACGAAGATGTAAAGAGGAAGGTTAGTGAGCTCCATGAAGGCGAAGTATGTTTGCTTGAAAATGTAAGGTTCAGGAAGGAAGAGACGGATAACGATGATGCTTTTTCCAAGGAACTTGCAAGTCTCGGGGACGTATATGTAGATGACGCATTCGGTACAAGCCATAGAGCGCATGCATCTACTATGGGTGTAGCCAAGTATTTACCGGCAGTTTCAGGGTTTCTCATAGAAAAGGAAATAAAACATCTATCCATAGCATTGGAAAAGCCTGAAAAACCGTTTGTTTTGATAGTGGGAGGCGCTAAGATCCCCGATAAAATCGGAATCCTAAGCAACCTCTTGGATAAAGTCGACGCCATTATAATAGGCGGAGGCATGAGTTATACATTTCTTAAGGCAAAGGGCTATGAAATCGGACAATCTCTATTGGATGAAAAAAATATTGAACTTGCAAACAATATAATGAATGCAGCCGGTGAAAAGAATGTGGAAGTTCACCTACCTGTGGATGTGGTTGTAGCGGAGAAAATAGCAGACGATGTGGAAACTTTTGAGGTGGATATAACCGATATTCCGCCTGATAAAATGGGGCTTGATATCGGAATAAAGACTATAAAGAACTTTACGGAAGTAATAAAAAATGCTAAGACGGCGGTTTGGAACGGGCCTATGGGTGTTTTTGAATTAAAGCCGTTTGAGAATGGGACAAGAAAGCTCGCAGAGGCAATAGCGGAAGCGGATGTATGTTCCATTATAGGAGGAGGCGATTCAGCAGCTGCCGTAAACAAGTTCGGGCTTTCCGATAAGATTACACACGTATCTACAGGCGGAGGAGCTAGTCTGGAATTCCTGGAAGGCAAGGTATTACCGGGTATAGATGTGCTCGAAGATTTATAAGGAGATTAACATGAGACGGAAGGCAATCGTTGCGAACTGGAAGATGAACATGGACAGCGCAAGTATCGGGGAGTTTTGCTCCAAGATACAGGATATGACGATAAAAGATGATGTTATTGCCGGAATCTGTGTGCCGGCACTGTATTTTACGCAAGTTAAAACCGCACTTGATAAAAGTAAGATAAAGATAGGAGCTCAAAATGCCTACTTTGAAGAAAAGGGGGCATACACGGGTGAGATAAGTGTGGCGATGCTTAAGGATGCAGGTGCAGAACTTTGTATAGTAGGGCATTCTGAAAGACGTCAGCTCTTTGGTGATACGGATGAAATAGTTTCCAAAAAACTTAAGGCTGTATTGTCAAAGGAGATTACCCCTATACTTTGCGTAGGAGAAGTATTGGCGCAAAGAGAGGAAGGCACTCACAAGGATCATGTAAAAAAGCAGATAGAAAGCGCCTTTAGCGGTATAGGAAAGGAAGATGCTAAAAAAATCATAGTAGCTTACGAACCTATATGGGCGATAGGAACGGGTAAGGTAGCGAGCGCAGAAGATGCGGAAGAGATGTGTGGCTTTATAAGAAGTATATTGGCTTTAAAGTATGGAGACATTGCAGAGAGCATATTGATTCAATACGGCGGTAGTGTGAAGCCTGAGAACATCAGCGAGCTTATGAAGATGCAAAACATCGACGGAGCACTTGTAGGAGGCGCAAGCCTTGAGGCGCAATCGTTTGAAAGTTTGGTTATGAAGGCATAGGATTACAGATTTTTTATAAGGAGGAAAAGATGGTTATTATAGAGGACATTCACGCAAGAGAAGTACTCGATTCGAGGGGAAATCCTACGGTAGAGGTTGAGGTAGCACTATCTGATGGAAGCCTTGGAAGGGCGATTGTACCTTCGGGAGCGTCCACAGGTGTTCATGAAGCGCTGGAGCTCCGTGACCAAGACAAGGATAGGTATAACGGCAAGGGTACTTTGAAGGCGGTAGAAAATATAGAAGAAATAATAGCTGAAAAGCTGATAGGAATAGGTCCGTTTGATCAGGTTCTCATAGATAATTTCATGATCGATCTTGACGGCACTGAAAACAAGAAAAATTTGGGTGCGAATGCCATGCTCGGTGTGAGTATGGCGGTGGCATCGGCCGCTGCAGCCAGTCTTAAAATGCCGTTATTTCAATATTTAGGCGGAGTAAATGCGAAAGTATTGCCTACACCTATGATGAACATCTTAAATGGAGGTTCGCATGCGGATAATACCGTAGATATACAGGAATTTATGATAATGCCTGTAGGTGCAGACAGCGTCAGAGAAGCTATTAGAATGGGCGCAGAAATTTTTGCGGCACTTAAAAAAGTACTTAAAGACAAGAACATGATAACCACGGTAGGAGATGAAGGCGGCTTTGCTCCTAATTTGAAGACAAACGAGGATGCAATAAAGGTGATCCTTGAAGCTACTGAAAAAGCCGGATATAAAGCGGGAGAAGACATCAAGATAGCTATCGATGCCGCATCCAGCGAGTTCTACGATAATGACAAAAAGGTGTATATTCTCGAGGGAGAAGGTAAGACCATGACAAGTTCTGAAATGGTCGATTACTATGCCGAATTATGTGAAAAATATCCAATTATTTCAATAGAGGACGGTCTTGCTGAAGATGATTGGGAAGGATGGAAGGAGCTTACGGAAAAACTTGGTTCAAAAGTCCAACTCGTAGGAGATGATCTGTTTGTTACAAATACAAAAAGGCTAAAGCAGGGAATAGAGAAAGGCATTGCGAATTCCATACTTATCAAGGTGAATCAGATAGGAACGCTCACAGAGACATTAGATGCCATCGAAATGGCAAAGAAAGCCGGATATACAGCAGTAATTTCGCATAGAAGCGGTGAGACGGAGGATACTACCATTGCAGACCTTGCGGTTGCTACAAATGCAGGTCAGATAAAAACGGGATCCTTGTCAAGGACCGATAGAATAGCCAAATACAACCAGCTTATCAGGATAGAGGAGCTTATAGGACCTGCAGCAGAGTACCTGGGCGGGGATGCGTTTTACTGCATCAAGTAATTATTGACGGTGTTTAAACGTGGCTACGCTGCGGTATTTAATTACTGTGGTTTATTTAGGCTATAGGAGAAATAATGGGATTTTTTAAAAGAACGCATGGAAATATCAAGGCTGTAATGGAAAGAGATCCCGCAGCAAGGCATTCGCTTGAAGTAATATTATGTTATCCGGGAGTATGGGCACTTATTTTTCATTCATTGTCGCATACTCTATATAAGATTAATTTAAAGTTGCTTGCAAGGATGGTATCTCAGCTGGGTAGATGGTTTACAGGTATTGAAATTCATCCCGGCGCAACCATAGGGCAAAGATGTTTTATAGATCACGGTATGGGAGTGGTGATAGGAGAGACTGCCGAAGTAGGAGATGATGTAACCATATACCAGGGCGTGACGCTTGGAGGTACCGGCAAAGAGACGGGTAAGAGGCATCCTACAATAGGAAACGGAGCGGTAATAAGTGCCGGAGCTGCTGTTTTGGGATCGTTTAGAATAGGTGATAATTCTAAGGTTGGAGCGGGCTCCGTGGTGCTTAAGGAAGTGCCGGACGGCTGCACGGCTGTGGGAATACCGGCAACGCTTGTAAATTGCAAGGATCAAAGGCCGGCGTGTGAGCTTGACCAGATACATCTGCCAAACCCTGTTGAAGTGCATTTCAAGGAGATAGAAGAGGCGCTTGAAACTCTGAGAAATAGTATTACAAATGAAAAGAAAGGTATGGGGTCCTTGGATAAATCCACATTGGAAGATGAAGTGAGAGAGTTGAAGAAAGAAATTTGTGAGCTTGAAAAAAAGTTGAAATAGGAGACAGAATGAAGATATACAATACCATGACAGGTGAAAAGGAAGAATTTGTACCCATTAATGAGGGCGAAGCGAATATTTATGTATGTGGGCCCACAGTTTATAATTTCTTTCACCTCGGGAACGCCCGCCCGCTGGTAGTTTTTGATTGTTTGCGTAGATACTTGGAATACATAGGTTATAGGGTTAACTTTGTCCAGAATTTCACCGATGTCGATGATAAGATAATCAACAAAGCGAGGGAAGAAGGTATTACGGCAAATGAAGTGAGCATCAATTATATAAAGGAATATTTTCAGGATGCAAAAGCGCTCAATGTAAGGGAAGCTAGCCTTCACCCTAAGGTTACGGAGAATATGTCCGATATCATAGCGTTTATTGAAAAACTGATAACCAAGGGTTTTGCGTATGAGGTTGACGGTGATGTTTACTATAAAACCAGGGCTTTTTCAGAATATGGTAAGCTTTCACATCAAAATATAGATGAGCTGGAAGCAGGTGCCAGAATCAACATCGAGGAAAAGAAGCATGATCCTCTGGATTTTGCACTTTGGAAGGCTCGGAAGGAGCCTGATGAAATAGCGTGGGAATCGCCTTGGGGCTTGGGGCGTCCCGGGTGGCATATTGAGTGTTCCGCTATGGCACAAAAATTTTTGGGAGATACCATAGACATTCATGCGGGAGGAAGGGATCTTTGTTTCCCGCACCACGAAAATGAGATAGCTCAATCCGAAGCTTGCACGGGAAGGTCGTTTGCCAGGTACTGGATGCATAACGGGTACATCACTATGAACAAGGAGAAGGTGAGCAAGTCAAAGGGGAATTTTTTTACCGTGAGAGAGTTGCTTGAAGAATTCGACGGTGAAACACTCAGATTTTTCTTGTTGCAGGGGCATTATAGAAATCCCATTGAGTTCAGTAAGGAACTGATATATCAAGCTAAGGCGGGGCTCGATAGAATAAGACGTGCTAAGGAAAACCTGCAGTATATCATAGAAAACGGTCATGAAGGTGAGGTTAGCGAAGACTGCATAAATCAGTTAAATAAGAGGATAGATTCCTTTAAAATGCATATGGAAGATGATTTGAACACCGCCGATGCTATTACGGATATCTTTGAGATGGTAACCGATATTAATTCTCAGCTTGAAAAAAACGGTAAAGAATATGCAAGGCTTGCATTGTCGAAACTGCAAGAAGTTTCGAATATATTGGGATTTTTACAGGGGGAAGGCACTGAAGAAATACCCGAGAATGTGAAGATTCTTGCAGACGAGCGCCAAGAGGCTCGAAAAAACAAGGATTTCAAGCGAGCGGATGAGCTTAGAGATGAAGTTCTTAAGCTGGGATATGAGATAAAGGATATGCCTGAGGGTATGCAGATAGTCAAGGCATAGAAGATTTGTAGAAGGGAAAAGCTAGGCTTTGCAATGATTCTGATGAGTACGTATCATTGAAGCGTTGAAGTCTTATAGAGGAGAGAGTTAGTGCTTGATAGGGAAAGAGATGAAATTGCAAGGATGAATGCCACTCAGCTTGCATACATGGGAGATGCGGTGTATGAGGTAAAGATTAGGCAGATGCTCATTTCGAAAAGTGAACAAGTAGACAATTTACATACTAAGGCTATAAAATACGTAAGTGCGGTTTCGCAGGCGAGAGCAGCTAAAATGCTTGAAAATACATTGGAAGATGTAGAAAAGGAAGTGTTTAGAAGAGCCAGAAATAAAAAGCAAAAAACAAAGCCTAAGAATGTAGATCATGTAACATATAAATATGCAACGGCACTGGAAGCATTGCTGGGATACCTATATTTGACGGGTGACACTTTAAGGATGGATGAAGTAATAGCAAACATAATAGGTATGCTGGACGGGCATAGCGATTCTATTGATGAAAAGGAGATGGGGAATGAGTAAGGCGGATGATATCTTTAAAAATATGTGCAGCAAGATACTGAGCCAAGGTTACAGCAGCAAAGGGCAAAAAGTAAGGGCTAAATGGAGTGACGGTACGCCGGCGCATACCATAAAGATGTTCGGTATCGTGAATGAATATGACCTTTCGAAAGAGTTCCCGGCGCTCACATTAAGGCCTACAGCCATAAAGCTTGCAGTGGATGAACTCCTCTGGATATGGCAACGAAAATCAAACAATATAAAGGATCTTAACAGCAACATATGGGATGAATGGGCCGACGAAAACGGTAGCATAGGAAAGGCCTATGGATATCAGATGGCAAAGAAGTACAAGTTCGCTCAGGGTGAGATGGATCAGGTGGATAACGTAATTTGGCAGCTTAAGAATAATCCGTATTCGAGAAGAATTTTAACCAACATATATAATTTCAGCGATATTTCCGAGATGAATCTTGAACCGTGTGCTTATAGCATGACTTTTAACGTCACGGGAGATAAGCTCAACGGCATTTTGAACCAGCGGTCGCAAGACATCTTGGCAGCGAACAATTGGAATGTTGTGCAGTATTCCGTGCTTATTCATCTTCTTTCGAAGGTGTGCGGATTTAAGCCGGGGAAATTGGTACATGTTATAGCTGATGCTCATATATATGACAGGCATATTCCCATGATAGAGGATCTCATCAGTAGAAAATCATATGATGCGCCGAAGTTTTCCATAGATGACGGAGTTGACGATTTTTACAAATTCAGCATGGACGATATTAAAGTGGAAAATTATAAAGCGGGTCCGCAAATCATCGATATACCAATAGCTATATAACCTGAGGTATCGTATGAACGCTATAGTAGTAGTTGATAAAAATTGGTGCATAGGTAAAGACGGCGGGTTATTGGTGCATCTTTCCAAGGATCTTAAATACTTCAAGGAAAAGACCATAGGCAAAACCCTGATAGTTGGTAGAAAAACTTTAGAATCCTTCCCCGGCGGAAAACCTCTTCCGGGACGCAAGACCATAGTGCTTACAAGGAATACATCGTATAAGGCTGAAGGAGCATATGTCTGCCATTCCAAGCAGGAAGTGCTTGAGAAGGTAAAGGATCTTCATCCTGCTGACGTTTTTGTTGCAGGCGGCGGTGCAATTTACAAGCAGTTTTTAAATGATGTGGACAGGGGATTTGTCACGAAGATTTGCAATGAATACAGCGGTGATACATTTTTCCCAAATTTAGATGAAGATGAAGATTTTGCACTGGAAAGCGAAGGGGAGACGATAGAAGAAAACGGAGTGAAATTTAAATTTTGTATATATAATAGGATATGAGGTAATGATGACAGGTAAAGAAAGGCGAAAGACAGGTGCCCGTGGCAGTAAGTTACGTAATGATGTAACTATGGAGGGTAAAGCTTTAAACAGAAAAAAAAATAACACAAGTCGTAAAAATATGAAAAATAAGAACAGAGATGCAAAGAAGACGGATTTAGGAAATAAGTTTTTTGTGTACGGCAGAAATATTGTGGAAGAGGCGTTGATACATAGTGCAAAGTATATAGAAAAGATATATTTTTCAAGTAAAAAGAAGAAAAATCAAAAAGGAATAGAGGATCTTGCTATCTCCAAAGGTTTGCGCCCGGAATATATAGATGATGACGAAATAGCAGAATTCATTTCAGAAAACGATGCTCAAGGGTGCATTGCGGTATTTAATAAATTTGCATATAGCACTATAGATGATGCACTGAGGTTGGCGGATAGTAGAGGCGAAAAGCCACTCGTACTTGTGCTCGATAGGATAGAAGACCCGAGGAATCTTGGAGCCATCATAAGAACAGCCAGGTGCGCAGGTGTACATGGGATAATAATTGCAAAGGATAGGGCTGCCGGTATTACTCCTACAGTTGCAAAGGTTTCAGAGGGTGCAATTTTTAGCATACCGTGCATAATGGTGACAAATCTTGCTGCGGCTCTTAAGGATCTGAAGCAGAGAGGCTTTTGGGTATATGCGGCAGATGCAAATGGTGATTCTTGCTTTGAACAGGAGTTTGGTGGTTCTGTAGCTCTTGTTCTCGGTAATGAAGGCAAAGGTATAAGTAAACTTTGCCTTAACGAAAGTGATTATAAAGTTTCAATTCCTATGGTCAACGATTTCGATTCGCTTAATGTATCCGTTGCAGCGGGGATACTAATGTATGAGATAGTACGAAAAAATAATAGATTCTAGTTATGGCTTTTAGGTAGTAGATTAATGAATATAAAAGGAGGTAGAGCATGAAAGATATAAATAATGATCCGTTTAGCGAGTATATTAAAAATCTTCCTCCCGGCAGAAGAGAATTAGGTCAGGCATGGTCTACCGCAATCGGTCTACAGGATGTAGATGGGTTAAAACCGTCAGAATATTTATATGAGACTGCAAAAAAGAGTATTGACGGGGAACTTTCTATAGACGAGGTGGGCGAGCATATAAATAGTTACTATGAGAGTAAAGGCGTTTGTCCGGATAGAGATGCACGAACAGAAGAAGCGGATAAAGTATCTGCAAGGATTACAAAACTATTGTCAGATAAATATTTTAATTTCTCGCCAGCACAGTACATCTCAATTCACAGAGAATTATTTGCAGGCATATATTCTCATGCCGGAAAAATTCGTGATTATAATATCACAAAAAAAGAATGGGTGCTCGATGGTGATACCGTTTCATATGCAGGATCATTAACTCTTAAAGAGACATTGGAATATGATTTTTCTCAAGAAAGGGATTTCAGGTTTAACGGATTGACGATGGATGAAACGATTCATCATTTAGCCATATTTATTTCAAGACTTTGGCAGATTCATATTTTTGGCGAAGGTAATACCAGAACTACAGCGGTATTTTTCATAAAATATCTTAGGATGCTTGGGTTTGGTGTTGAAAACGATTTGTTTGCTAAACATTCCTGGTATTTTAGGAATGCTTTGGTCAGGGCCAACTATAATAATATTAAAGATGGAATTTATGAGACGACAGAATTTTTAGAAAAGTTTTTAAGAAATCTTTTGCTTGATGAAAAGAATGAATTACATAATAGAGAGATGCACATAAGCGGTAAATTTTTATCGGCTCAAAATGAGCCAATAAATGACCCTATAAATGACCCTATAAAAAATGTTACGGCAGACATATATGAGAGAGAACGGCAAATAGTGGATATTTTACGTGAAAGGCCTGAATTAACACGCGTTGAAATGGCAGAAAAATTAAACTGTTCAGTTTCCACAGTGAAAAGATCTTTGCAATCTATGATAGAAAAAGGGATTATTAAGCGTATCGGATCGAATAAAAAGGGTGGTTGGATAATACTTAAGTAGCGTTTTTTAATGTAATGCATTGAAGTTTATATAAGCATTGAAATAGGCTTAGCAAAGAGTATTGCTAAGCCTATAAGTTTAAATGAAAATTATGTGTGGATAATTTTATGGTTCGGGTGTATCCGGCGGATTTTCGGGTTCAGCCGGTTTAGGCGGCTTTGGAGGTTTTGGAGGTGGATTGTTGTTTCCTCCTGCCGGTTTTGTATTGTTGCGCGGGCGAGTATAGTTGTTTTGACCGGAAGAAGGATATGCACTGCGTCCGCCTTGAGTTCCCTGAATGTAGTAATCGCCTGCACGGATTACATTTGAAGGCATGGCCGGGAAGCTTCCGGGACTTCTACCTGCAAGTACTGCAGCCATTATTTTTCCCCAGAGGCGTGAAGCCGAGTCACTACCTTCGGTGAGCTCTATATTTACATCATTACCTATCCACAACGCTGCGGCATACTTAGGTGTGAATCCGCAGAACCATATATCATAGGTATCTGAAGTAGTACCTGTTTTCCCGGCTATTAGCTGACCTTGTACGGAGGCAGGTGTACCGAGACCTTGTGTAACTACCGAGCGAAGTATATCCGTCATTATGAAGGCAACACCGTCATCGAACACCTTGGTCTTTTTTGATTCGTTTTTAAGTAGAGTAACGCCGTTTCTATCCGTTACACTCAAGTATCCCTTAGGGCTTACATACTTACCTTTGTTAGGGAAGGAAGCGTAGGCTGCCGTCATCTCTAAAGGTGAAATACCGGATGTCATACCACCGAGAGCAAGTGCTGAAGGATTGAGGTCGTTTGCCGATGATCCGTCATCTCTTATCGTAGATACTCCAAGCGCTCTTAATTTTTCCGTTACATATGTAGGTCCAAGACTTTGGAAAACTTTAACGGCACAGGTATTTACAGACTGCTGTACGGCACGCCTTAGAGAGGTAGTACCCTTGTAACCGTTATACCAGTTTTTTGGCCATTTTTTGCCGTTGTAATATATCGGACTGTCCACTATAGGGGATGTAGCCGTCCAGTAGCGTCCATAGTTCTCCGTTTTAGTAGATCCGTCAAGCCCCGGATATGTTATAGGACTCTGTGAAGAACCTTTTTTCTGGTATTCATATGCCTGTTGTAACGCAGGACCATACACGCCTATAGGCTTTATGCATGAACCGGGTTGCCTTGGCATAAGTGCTCTGTTGTAGAGATTTCTACCTTCCGTATTTCTTCCTCCGGACATCGCTTTAATGGCGCCTGTCTTTATGTCGGATACCACCATAGCAGCTTGGGGCTGTACTACTCCCTGTTTTAGAATGTAGCCGGATTTTGAAAATACATACTCGTTACCACGTTTCTTAACTATGGATTTGGTGCTTTTTTCTGAGAAAAATGCCTTGCTTACGGTGACATTACCTTGCGAATCGATACTTTTGTATTTGGCAGGTATGAGCAAAGCTCCGCCTTGGTATATACGTATTCTATATCCGTCGGATTTATAGATATTTTTAAATTCTATGCTGTAATCCGTTATTTCTTTTCTGCCGTCCTGAACCTTGGTCTTGATAAATTTAAGCCTGTTGCCGGCGAGCAACTTTATACCTTGAGATGTTTTCTTGTATTCGCTCTTTCTTAGAGTGAAGGCATCATTATCACCAAAGAAATCTGAGTAGGGCTGCAACACTACATTGCCATTTTTATCTAAGATATTGCCGTCTCTGTCCTTTTTTATGTTCGTGAGGTTAGGGAAGTTACCGGAATCTTTAAACTTCGTATCTATTGCACTTTGCATGTTCCTGTTTAGTGAAGTTCTGATTTTAAACCCTTTTGTGTAGATGCTTGTTCTTGCGGAGGCATAATCCAAATGATATTTCTTCATAAGGTCTCTTATTATTTGTTCCACAACGAAGTCGGAGAAGTATGCATATTTTGGATTACCCTTGCTTGGATTCGGTTTCAATCTTTTCTTGAGGTCGACTTTAAGGGCTGCATTTTTTTGAGCATTTGTTATAAGCCCCTGATCAGCCATGTTTTGCAGAACCTGATTTCTTCGAGGCTTAGATACCTCACCGTTGTAGAGATATTGATTGCCCTTGTATCTTATGATATTTTTAGCTGATACTCTGCTTCCTTCAGGTATGGTTTTAAAAAACGCAAAATGATCAGGTGCCTGCGGAAGGGCAGCGATGGCGGCGCATTCGCTTAAGTTGAGCTTTGATACGTCCTTCGAAAAGTACGTGTGAGAAGCTTCCGCAATTCCAAATGCTCCCTGTCCATAGAAGATGGAGTTGAGATAAGCTTCAATTATTTGGTCTTTAGTTAGGTTATTCTCTATTTCGATAGCATAGTATGCCTCTATAAGTTTACGTTTTAATGATCTTTCGGATTTGGTAGTGGATAGGTATGCGTTTCTTGCGAGCTGTTGGGTTATAGTACTTGTGCCGCCTATTCTTTGCTTTCCCGTTAATCGTTCAAACACTGCGCCGGCCATACGAATAAAGTTAAACCCGTGGTGGGTTCTGAACGTTTTATCTTCTATAGCTATTACGGCATTAGTGAGGTTTTTCGGAAATTTTTTATAGCTTACATTTTTTCTGTTGCTCGTTTCAGAGAATATATGTTCTATCTGTTTGCCTTTTTCATCGTAAAGTGTAGAACGCTCTGAAAGTGAATCGTAGATTCTTTTTGGCTCTATCTTAGGTGCGCTATATATGACATAGGCAGCGTAAGATGTTATGCCTATTCCCAATGCGATTCCAATCAACAGTATATATATAATTATGCGCTTTGTTATACTCATCTTTTTTTTAGGTGGTTTTGATCCGCCGCCTGATGAACCGTTACCTCGTTTTCTTAGAGGCATTTTGCTCCGTTGTTTGATATTTTCATTGTTTATTTTGTTTTTGCATCCGAGTGCCATTGGCCTTGTCGCCTTTCGGCTTGGTCTTGAATCCGTGTCTTGAAGTTCGTTGGCAAGGTTATGTGCAGCCCTTTGCATTGCAGTTGATTTTGGTATTCTAGGTTTCTTATCCATGTTGCACCTTTCAAATTCCATATATTTTTAAAAATCACGTAGCTAATTATACCATGAAATGGCTAGGTTGCAATAACTTAGCTGGATTTATCTCTCTATGATATCATCCAGCATCGCAATTAATTTTTCTACGCTGTAACCGCTTTTTTTGCTTATATCATCCATTGTCCACGAGGAAATTAAGATTCTTGCCATGGGAGAATTGATTTTCTTAAACCTGGGATCCAATTTCGGCAGTTTTTCTCTAAGTTCGGGGTAGGTGTTTAAAATATGTAAAACCTTAGTGTCTTTGGTAATATTCATGCGGAATCCTTTCTCATCTTATAGGTGATTAACTCAAGAACAATTATATCATTATTTGTAAATCCGATGCCGAAAAACGGCGGATTTTGTCGATTTTCAGAAGCCCTAAGGGTAGCGTGATAAGTTATCTTGAGGAGGCTTTAATGAGAAGACCGATTATATTCATATCAGGGTTTTACATTTTAGGCATGGCTTTACATTATGATTTTTTCTTGGGAAGATTCGGGGAGATAAGATATGAAAATTTGATTTTAGCGCTTCCTGCGTTCACGCTTGTGAAGCTCAACGAAGGCGAAGGTCATTGCAGGGGAAAGCATAGGGTGTTAATTGCCGTCGTACTCATGGCGTTGGGGTGCTTAAATTTTTCATTTAATTATTTTTCAGGTGGAGGGTTTGATAAATATATCGGCAAGAAAATCAATGTAAGAGCTAACATCGAAGATGTATATGAAAAAAGGAGTGACGAGAAATCAATCTCAAGATCCACGGGACTAATGAAGGGCGGAGACAATAGAAAGATAAATCTGGTTTTAAGAATAATAGAAGCGAACGGAAGGGCATTACCGAGTGAAAAGGTCATGGTCAGTTCGGAAGTTGGAAAACATGTAAAATTAAGTAGCCTCGTCGGTATCGCGGTGAAAACAGATATAGAGCTGAAGCAGCCGGAACCGAACAGGATCCCGAGAGGATTTAATCATAGAGAATATTTGATGTCTCGGGGTATACGGTATAGTGCTTACGTGGATGTGCAGCACTTTAAGATAATCGGTAAAAGTTATGGTATAGGAGGCGATGTAAAAAAATGCATATATGAGGTGAGAGAACGTTTTAAAGCCTGCTTGTATAAGAACATGCAGGCGAGAGAAGCGGGGCTTGTATTTGCGATGATAGCCGGTGATAAAACAGGTATCGATGAAGACACGCAGAGAAGCTTCAGGGAGAATACCACCGCCCATGTCCTCGCTATAAGCGGACTTCACATAGGTATAATATATCTCGCAACATCGAAACTTTGGAGGCATAGGAAGAAGAACATCTATGCCTTGGTTGTGATAGCACTGCTGCTCTTTTATGTAATGTTGTCCGGGTTTGCCGCATCCACAATACGGGCGTTTGCCATTGTGCTGGTTCATCTGATATCAACAAGACTTCATAGGGCATTTGACCTTTTAAATGTAACTTTTGTAGTGCTGTTTATTATTGCGGTAGCTAAACCGCTTATGATCATGGATATAGGATTTCAGATGTCTTTTCTGGCGATTATCGCCATAGCTGTGATAGCAAGGCGGCTTTATAAGTTTAAAGAACTGGGATCGCTTGCAGGCGTGCAGCTCGGTACTTCGCCTTTTACTCAAAGTGTATTTAATCTATTCAATCCGTTCGGCTTTTTAGTGAATTTCCCGGTAGTATATCTTGCGGGGTTTGTGGTGGTAGGTGGAATGTTATTACTGCTTGTAATGCCGCTTGATGTTTTCGTCATAACAAAGGTAATTACTTCGTTCTTACATGCCGTATGTAAGATGCTCATTGCTGTAAACGATTGGTTTTATGCGGGTGGCAGGTTCAGTTATGTAGTCCCGGCTCCATCGATGTTTTTTCTTATAATTTATTATGGGGGCATATTCTTTTTTTCTTCTGAAATATTTGCGGTGTGGAAGGCAAGGAAGCGGAGGAAAAAGATAGTGGCTATGGTAGTGTGCATATTGATGTGCGCCTTATCCATGAGTACTTTTACAGATTCGCATAGAAAGGAAGGCATTACATTTTTAGATGTGGGACAAGGTGATTGTACCCATATAAAAACGGCTTCCGGTAAAAACATTTTGATAGACGGTGGGGGCGAGATGAATAGAGACATCGGCAATGCAGTGTTAAAGCCGTATCTTTTAAAAAATGGCACGAAAATGATAGATTTAGCCATCTTAACGCATTTACACAGGGATCATTATGACGGATTATTTGAAATAGCAAGGCAGGGTATGGTTAAGAAATTGATCATTACGAAATATCATAGAGATAAGGTGAATTTAATATCCAAGGCTACTAAAATGAATAAAAAGGACATAGTGTTTTTAACGGCTCCACGGAAAATTAACCTTGATAAGGGTGTGAGCATGGATGTGATGTACCCTAAAGAAGATGTCTCGGAGAAACAAGGTGAAAAAAATATTGCAGATGGAAATCTTAAGGGAAGTGACATTTCAAAAGCACTTCAGATGGGAAGTGGCGAGAATGAAAACAGTTTTGTTATACGACTTGCGTTTAACGGGTTAAAGTTGTTATTTACAGGGGATGCAGGTGCAGATACTGAAAGAATAATAAAAAGCGAGGCTCTAAAATCGGATGTATTAAAGGTAGGGCACCATGGGAGCAGGTATTCAAGTACGGATGAATTTTTGACTAAGGTATCTCCTAAGGTAGCGGTAATTCAGGTGGGGAAAAACATGTACGGACATCCATCGAAGGAAACATTGCGTAGGCTCAAAAATGTAGGCGCTGCAGTATATAGAAACGATACCATGGGCACGGTGGTGATTATGAAGAAGAGAATTTTTAATAGAGGGAACGGGAAAAATTTAAAGAGGTATGACATCATTTCTTCAATTATTTAATAAACATGATAAGGGGTGATAAATTGTTTATGAATGATGTTTTTGTTTATGTTTGACGTTCTCTTTGGCGTACAAGTATGGTGCAGTTAAAAAAATTACAAATTAATCGAAACATTGTACCCGTAATCTTATCACTTAATGTATGCATAAATTCAGCCTCTTTGAAAGAGACGACAGGACTGCGTGTGATATAATATTTACAACGGTCATGGTAAATGATATTGCAGAGCATTACGAAAAGAGTGTCTTATGGCATATGGTAAAAAACCGGTAGCAGGGTTTAGGGAGTGTATGAGCCTCATTGAAAAAGATATTTCGGGGCTTGTGTTCGTAAGGTCTGATGAACCATATCTTTTTGATTGGATAGTGGATAGAATCAAAAAAAAGCATGTCGATCCCGATATGCTTGATTTTGATTATACGGTTTATGATGGAAGCGTAGCGGCTTCTGATATAGAGATGTCTACGGGAACCTTCCCTATGGGGAGTAAGAAAAAGCTCATAGTAATAAAGGAAGCCTTTAAAGAGGCAGGTAAGTCTCTAGCGGTAAAATCCGAAATCGAGAAACTCACTGAGATAGCGACTAATCTTGAAGGTGAAGTTATACTGCTGATAGGCAGTAAAAAGTTAGGCGGAGCGGCGGTTTCAGCGCCGATCAGAAAGCTCAAGGCAGTAGGCGAGTTTTTTGATATAGGAAGGCTTAGCCTATCTCAGGCGAATTCATTTGTGAGAAAACGTGTGGAAGAATGCGGCAAAACTATATCGTATCAGGCTGCAGAGTTTTTGATTTCAGAACTTAAGTACGGGGCAAGGGATTCAGGTGAGGATCTCTACAGCGTTGCAAATGAAGCGATAAAGCTTACGTATAGCACGGATAAGGCGGAAATTAAAAAGGATGATATTTCGAAGGTAACATCTAAAAGCCTGGAAAACAACGTGTTTTTATTGCTGGATGCAATAGGTTACGGCAAAAAGGATAAGGCGCTGCGCCTTCTAAGGGATCTTATGATACCGGGCAAAAATGAATTTTCTCTATTGGGACTTATAATATCGCAACTTGAAATGCTCCTTGCCATAAGGGAATGCACCGCACTCGGCAAGGGCGAAAGCAGCATGATAAAAGTTCTTCCATACAACCCTTACAGAATAAAGAAATCCATTCCGGTGGCCGGGAGATATAGTATACACAGCTTGGTTGACCTTTTAAAAAATGCATATTCTGCAGATGAGAAGATAAAAACAGGACTGATGCCGGCGGATTTGGTTCTTGAAATGTTTGTAGCGACGGGTTAGGAGGGTGTTTTGAAAAATAGCAAGATAGCAGACCTCGTGCTGATTTTAGCCGTTGCCATGTGGGGAAGTACCTACTATGTAATTAAACATGAGGTCGCAAATGTAGAACCTTTCATGCTGAATGCGATACGTTTCGGTATCGCGTCGCTCGTTATATCGGCGGCATTTAAAAAGAGGATGTCCTTAGACAGGAATACCCTTAAATACGGTATTATATTAGGGTTACTAATGTTTACCTTTTATCTCACAGGGGCGTTCGGTGCAAGGCTTACGTCAGTTTCAAATGCAGGCTTTTTGTGTTGTCTTGCCGTTATAATAACGCCGCTGATAGAATTTTTTGTAATAAAGAAAAATATTGAAAAAAAGATTGCGATAATCGCCGTATGTACACTTATAGGTGTCGGTTGCCTCACGTTAGGTGGTGAATTCAGCTTCGGTATAGGGGATGCCGTCTGTATAATGTGTTCATTTGCCTTTGCTGTGAATATAATCGTTACGGAAAAGGCGGTGCAGGAAGAGAATTTGGATCCTGTAGCCATTGCGGGGATTCAGGTGGTAATAGTGTGTATTCTATCGTTGCTCTCCTCGTTTATCTTTGAAAAAAATGCAATGCATATTACATCTATGAGGGAAGTTGCGGCATTGCTGTACTTGGCTTTGTTTTGCACGGCATTTACGGCAGTTGCCATACCTTCGTGCCAAAAGTATACCACTGCAAGTAGGATGGGTATCATAGGAAGCTTTGAATCGCTCGTCTCTGCAATAGTAGGATTTATATTTGCAGGTGAAAGGCTCGGCGTTGTGGGTTATATCGGAGCTCTTATATTATTCCTGTGCATAATCAGTATGGAAATAGATTTTGAAAGTTTAATAGGAAGGTACAGAGGGAAGCCGGTTAAAAGACAATAGAAAGAGTGGGATATGGTAATAAAAAATGCATTGATTTTAGATGAAGATTTCAATATTGTAGAGGAAAGCGCAATTCATATTAAGGACGGTAGATTTCATAAAATCGGTAAGAACCTTGATTTAAATACAGAGGGTGAAGATGTAATAAATGCTGACGGTATGCTCGCTATGCCGGGTTTTTATAATGCTCATACACATCTTGCCATGAGTATAATGCGAGGACTTGGAGAGGATCTGCCACTTGATGAATGGTTGTTTAAGAAAATATTTCCATTGGAAGCAAAGTTAAATGGAGACATAGTATATAATGCAACGCTGCTTGCCACCGCAGAGGCAGTATCTGCAGGGATAGTGAGTTCCACCGACATGTATTTTTACTGTGACAGCATAACTCGGGGTATATTGGACTCCAAGATGAAGGCCAATATATCGCTCGGGTTTGACGGAGATCTTACGGGAAAATTTTCAGAGCTTAAAAAAGTGCAGGATTTAAAGAAGCTTATTGAAGATTTTCATGGAATAAATAACGATGAAATTTTAATAGATACCAGTATACATGCAGAGTACACATCAAAGCCTGCGCTTTGCAAAGCCCTTGCGGAATTTACCGAACAAAAAAACTTAAGAACGCATATTCATGTATCCGAGACAAAAAAGGAAAGGGATGAATGCATAGAAAGGCATGGCGTCTCTCCTGTAAAATACTTTGAAATACAAGGGTTACTGGGTGTACCTGCCACACTCGCGCACTGCGTATGGGTGGATGATGAGGATCTTGATATTATCAAGGATCATAACGCTACCGTCGTCACCAATCCCGTTTCCAATCTAAAGCTTGCAAGCGGTATTTGCGATACCAAGAGAATCGTGGATAAGGGTATAAACCTTGCCATAGGAACGGACGGTGTAGCCAGTAATAACAGTCTTAATTATAATGAAGAAATAAAACTTGCAGGGCTTCTTTCTAAAAATTTAAGGGGCGCAGAAAATGGGATCACACTCAGAGAACTACTGTTTGCCTCAACTCGAGGAGGAGCGCTATCCCAAGGAAGAGATGATGCAGGAATTATAAAGGACGGTTATAGGGCGGATATGATACTGGTTGATGTGAGAATGCCGAATATGTATCCGCACAACGATCTGCTATCCAACATAGTTTATTCCATGTCTCCTCAAAATATTAAAATAACCATCATCGATGGAAATGTAGTGTATAAGGATGGAGAATTTATGCATGTGGATCTTGAAAGGGTAAGGCATGAGGTGGATGAATTCCTTGGGAGTTTGTAGAGGGGTTATCTGTTTGCGGCAGCTTCAATTCTAGGCAGAGCAATAGTAGTAATTATACCTATTGCAACACCGCTTATTATGCCGGATACTATTAGAGCAGGTATGTAGTATATTATGTTAAAAGTATCCAGTATCACAATTGCAACGATAAGTTGCGCAAAATTATGTATGCAACTCCCGGCTACACTTACACCTATATTTGAAAACACCTTAAGTTTTATGGCAAGCTTCATAATAAGCATGCTGGATAATCCTCCGGCGAGGGAAAACATCATAGCGATAGGACCTGTAAACATGAATCCTGCGAGTAATATTCTAAGCATATTTACGGCCACAGGCACTTTAAGAGGATACTTTATAAGAAGCATCAATATTATCAGGTTTGCGAGTCCGAGTTTGACCCCGGGCACACCTATGGAGGGTAATAGAAATTCAATGTATGAAAGTATGAGAGAAAGTGCAATGCTTATAGACATTATCGGTAAAAATTTTTTGAGTGACATTTGAATATGCTCCTTATTCTGAAACCGCATCATATCCGGATGCATCTTTACCTACGATTTTTAGGAGGATTTTATTTGGCGCACAGATTACGGATTCACCTTTTTTGTTGATGGAATCGTGCATGATGCAGTGCTTATTTTTGCATGTGGAAAATTTCATCATGGCTTTTCCCTTCTTTATGGCCACTGTGTTTTTCTGTTTCCCTGAGTTTATATCGATAGTTTTATCCTTTTTGAGGCTGTATGTACCATATAATTTATTGTTCTTGTATATGTATAGAACATCGCCGGCTGCATTTTCTGAAGCGGAGTGATACATTATGCCCGCTACGGCAAACAAAAATACTACCAATAGAATATCCATCTTTTTTATCATGATGCTCCTTCAAAATATTTTTAGACTGTATCCGGTACTGTAAATAGAGTATAATACTTAATTGAAGTTGTTATTTGAACAAAAGGTGTTTTATGAAAACTAAGTTAAAACAGTTAGGACTAATTTTTTGCATTTTCTTGATTATTATAGCACAGACGGGATGTAAAAATGATAGCTCAAAAGAGCTTAAGGAAGTAAATAAGGAAATAGTTGCTCTGGATACCATGTGTAGCATAAAGGTGTTTACAGAGGATGAAGACGAGGGCAAGAAGATCGTGGATGCGACCATTGATAAACTTCAGGAACTCGATGAGGAATTCAGTAAAACCAATAAGAAGAGTGAAGTATATAAGCTTAATCATGCAGGCGGTAAAAGAATAGAGGTAAGTGATAAATTTGCGAAGGTAATAAAAAAGAGCATTGAGCTTTCCAAGGCGACAGGCGGCAGATTCGATGTTACGGTGGGTGCCCTTACAAGTCTTTGGGATTTTACAAGCGGCAAAAACAAGGTGCCGAGCAAGGCCGAAATCGATAAGGCCAAAAGTACCGTAGGATACAAAAATATAGAGCTTAAACAAAACACTTGCAGACTTTTAAATAAGGATACACAGATAGATCTTGGAGGTATTGCAAAGGGATATATAGGTGATGCAATTAAGGAATACCTTCAGAGCAAGGGAATCAAAAACGCCATAATAAATCTCGGAGGGGATGTTCTCACAATGGGGAAGAAAAGCAGCGGAGAACCGTATAAGGTGGGAATCAAAAAACCGTTTAAAGGAAAACAAGAAATTTTGGGCTATACGGAGGTTCAGGAGGGGACGGTAGTAACCTCAGGAGTATACGAAAGAAGTTTTAAAAGCAAAGGAAAACTATATCATCACATAATAAATCCGTTTACGGGAATGCCGGCAGAGACGGACCTTGACTTCGTTACCGTAAAGAGTGCAAAAGGATCTGCCATGGTTGCGGATGCTTTGGCGACGTCGCTTATTATATTAGGCGAAAAGGCTACTCACGACAAGGGTAGTGAAATTATAAAAAAATCAGATTCTGTGGATTACGGCTTCCTTACATATACCAAGGCAGGCAAGTATAAGCAGACTGACGGATTTGGCTATAAGAATTCAGAGAATTAACCCCGGGATAGGAGAATAAGTATGCAAACAGGAATGATCAAGGTGTTCACAGCCATGCCTTTCATAGAGCCGATGTCTATAGAGGAAAATGCAAATAAGGTAATGAATCTCATAGATGAGGCTGCATCGCAAAACGCCGCCATTGCAGTTTTGCAAGCGAATACCCTTACGGGAGCGGGCATCGGGGACTATATGTTGGATGATGCAATCTATAATGACGTTAAGGCAGCGATTTTAAGCATCACATCAAGGAGTGAAGGATTGGATATTTTAATAGCGCTTGAGTCGCATGTAAGATATCAAGGAAGGACGTTTAATGCTATCTTCTTTATACAAGACGGAGAAATTTTAAGTATCAAGCTGCAAAAAAGAAAACAGGTAGCAAGGCATGAAGTTATGGCTTTTGGTGATGATATGGATAACTATATAGAATACGCAGGAGAGCCTATTGAGGTAGGCGACGGTGTGTTCAGCACGGAAGACTTCAGCTTTAAGATATCGCATCTTTCAGATGTGGAACTTGACCACGACAATATGAATCTTTTGATAGCCATAGACGACAGTCCATGGGGAGCTTCAAGAGACTTAAAGCTCGTAAAGAAGGCAGCGGGTATTTTTGAATTTTCGAATGCAGATGTAATCATTGTAGAACCTAATTCATACCAGAGCGGCGGAGAGAAGATTTTTTCGGGCGCTATAGTGCATGCGAGCGATGAGAGTATCGATTTTATAAGTGAGATGAATATGCGAAAATTGCCTTACGGAGCAGCACATATTATCTATGTAGACATAGCTAAAGCCAAGGGCAGAACGGCAGGATATGGATGTATTGCGGTGAATGAAGATGTGTGCGAACTTGAAGATGTTGGAGAAGTTTCATCAATCGAGGACTGTAAAATAGAAAGTCAGCCCTTTATAAATGATGTTTTTTATTCAAAGCAGCTCCTTAAGCCTTTGTTATATGGCTCTTTTGAAGAAAAAGAGGATTTGATTTCAGCAGGAAGTAAAGAGAGTATCTCACTCAGCTACAATATAATTTCAAAGCAGGCTATGGCACTTGCAGGAAGGGCTAAGAGGATCGGACTTAAAAAATTCGTCGTAGGATTCTCGGGAGGGCTTGATTCTACGTTGGTTCTCTTCGTGGCAAAACAGGCACTTCAGTATATGGGCGGCAGTATGGATGACCTCATTGCCGTAATGATGCCGGGGCTTGGAAGCAGCGAAAAAATTCAAACAAATGCAGAAATCATACTAAAAGAACTTGGAATCAAGCACCGAAATATCAGTATAAAGGAAGCCGTGATTTCACATTTTAAGGACATCGGACACGCACCGGATGTATACGACAGCACTTATGAAAATGCCCAGGCCAGGGAAAGAACTCAAATACTTATGGATATCGCCAATATGGAAGGTGCGATAATGCCGGGGAGCGGAGATATGTCTGAGATTGCACTTGGATGGAGTACCTATGGTGGTGATCACATGGCTATGTATGATGTCAATGCAGGTCTTCCAAAAACGGTTATCAAAAGGATGATAGCAGATATAGCAGCCTGTGATTTGGTGAGCGAAAAACTTAAAGAGGCACTTGTAAATGTGCTTAACGCACCAATTTCTCCGGAATTGCTGCCGCTTGACAGTAAAGGGGAAGTGAGTCAGAATACGGAGGAGAGCATAGGTTCATATGAGCTGCATGATTTTTTCTTGTACTATAAACTAAGATATATTATGGAAGATAGGCTCATACTTCAGCGTGCTAAGTCTGCATTTTATAAAAAGTATGATGAAGACTACATCGAAAAAACATTTTCGATTTTTAACAAAAGGTTTAAATCTCAGGAATTCAAAAGAAAGGGAGCACCTGAAGGGCTATCGCTTTGCGATGTGAGTTTTTTCGATATGCCGAGTGATATGAAATAGAAAAAATTGTGATAAAAGTGCAAAAGGAATATTTAAGAGAATGCATTAATGCCAAGCGATATGAAACAGAGAAGGGATTGTGATGGGAAAAACTATATTTATAAAAGATTTAACACCGAATGAAAACATAGATGATGTCTTCATTCTCACCAATATAGAAATCAGGCAATCCAGAAACGGCAATTATTTCATGCAGGGTGGTATCCAAGATAACAGCGGTAACCTCGGGTTTAAAAAATGGGATATCACCGACATGGATAGAAGACTCTGCAAGGAAAACAAGGCTTTGTTTGCGAGGGTAATAGGGAAAAGCCAAGAGTTTAACGGAAATGTTCAAGTTATTGTAGATGATATGATAAAGCTTGATCCGGGTGATGAAGACATGGCTCTGTGCCTTAAGATGTCACCTGTAATGCCGAAGACGCTATATGATTTTATTATGCGAGTGGTTGATGAAAAAATATCGGATGAAGATTATAAGAAGATAATCAAGTATTTCTATGAGAAGGATAGAGATAAACTTCTTTTGTATCCTGCAGCAAAGCAATTTCATCATGCCGAGGTAGGAGGGCTTTTACATCATACTTCCAGAATGCTTCAGGCTGCTATTGCAATCAGTGATGTGTATAAAGATCTTTCTAAGGATCTGTTGTTTACGGGAGTTATTTTACATGATATAGAAAAGTTACGGGAACTTGAAGTGAATTCCATAGGAATCGCTGAGGACTACACTAAAAAAGGCAAGATGCTCGGGCATTTGGTGATGGGCGCCATTGAGCTCGATAAGATAGCCGTTAAGCTTGAAATAGATGAAGAAAAGAAGTTATTGCTTGAACATATGATGATAAGTCACCACTATACACCGGAGTTTGGCAGCCCCAGAAGACCGCTCTTTCCTGAGGCGGAAGTGTTACACCATTTAGATGATATGGATGCAAAGCTTTACGATATGAGGGAGGCTATTAGTGATATACCCGAAGGTGAATTCAGCGATAAGGTGTGGACACTAGGCAATCAACAGGTATATAAGCATTTTAAACCCCGGGAGTAAATTTTATGAAAAATAGCATTGAGGTAAGGGCTACCGTAAAGCGATTGGTGTTTTATAGCGATCAGACGAATTACATGGTAGCCAGGGTAGATGCCGCGGAAGGCAGTGATTTGCAGGTAAATACCATAATAGGAAATATCGCAAACCCGGTGGAAGGGTGCACATATATTTTTACGGGGAATTATGTGGAACACGAAAAATATGGGAGGCAGTTTAATGCCGTTTCCGCAGTGCTTCAAGAAGAAAAAAACGAAGATGAAATTAGAGCTGTATTGTTGTCGGGCATCATCAAGGGCGTTGGAGAAAAGCGTGCGGACATCATCATAGAAGCCTTCGGGAAGGAAACACTGGACGTAATAGAAAACGATTATAGAAAACTTGAAAAACTCGAAGGCATTAGCAGGAAGCTTGCAAAGGAAATTCATGAATACTATATGCAGCATAAGGAAGAGGGCAAGGTGCTCGGATTTTTGCAAAGTATCGGATTTGGCATGAAGGCGGCAAGCAATATCTATGAATTATACGGAAAGCGATCCATTGAAAAGGTAAAGAAGGATCCCTATGCGCTCATAAAGGATATAGACGGCATAGGATTTTTAAAGGTGGATAAAACTGTTGCAAACCTGGGACTCGAATATGACAGCGAAAAGAGGGTGAAGGCGGGGATATTACATATAATTGAAAATGCCGGAAATCTTGGACATTGTTACTTACCTCAGGAGGAACTCGTAAAGAGCGCAGCTTCACTTTTAGGGGTAGACGAAGAGATAGTTGCAGGCAATCTGCTTCCTCTCGTGGCTACAAATGATATTTTCATAGAAGAGGGAAGCGACGGGAGGAGAGTATATTCTTTTAACATGTATACCTTTGAAGAAAATCTGGCTACATATATCAATAAGCTATCGAAGGCTAAGACAAGCGATTTGCGTGTTGATATAAATAATCTCATAGATGAAGCCGAGGTGACAAAGGATATAAAATTAAGCAAAACGCAGCGAGAAGCGGTAGCCGCATGCATGGAAGGAAATATAAATGTCATTACAGGTGGCCCCGGCACCGGTAAGACCACCATTATATATACTATCTTGAGCATTTTAAAAAGCGCCGGAAAGAACGTGGAGATCGCAGCGCCTACGGGAAGAGCCGCAATGCGAATTACGGAAACATCATCCTTTGAAGCAAAGACGATCCATAGGCTCCTTGAATATGGCGGTAGTGAAGCGGGAAAAGGTTTTGCACGCAATTCAAAGAATCCATTGGAGTGTGATGCGCTTATAATAGACGAAGCATCGATGGTAGATGTAATACTTGCATATAGCTTGTTTAAGGCTATTAAGCCGGGTACGAGGATAATAGTGGTAGGAGATAGTGATCAACTTCCGTCCGTGGGAGCCGGGAACGTATTAGCGGATTTAATAAAGAGCGAAGTTATAAATGTCATACGTTTAACGGAAATTTTTCGTCAAAATGAAAAAAGCATGATAGTTCAAAATGCTCATGCTATAAACCATAGGAAATTTCCAATATGCAATACCGAAGACGGGGATTTCTTCTTTTTAGAAAGAAGTGAAAACCCTGCAATAATCAATGTAATAATGAATCTATGTAAAAACAGTGCAAAACGAAACGGATATGACCCTATGCAGGATTTTCAGGTGTTATGCATACAAAAAAAAGGAGAATGCGGCACGGAAAATTTGAATTCGATTTTGCAAAACATGCTGAATCCTAAGATCGATGATAATAGCGAGATCAATTATTTTGGCAGCATTTTTAGGCTCGGTGATAAGGTTATGCACATAAAGAATAATTATGATCTTAAGTGGCATTCCAATAAAACCGGCGAAAGAGGAAGCGGTATTTTTAACGGTGAAATAGGTAATATAGTATTTGTCAGCAAGGCGGATGATGTGCTGGCCGTAGAGTATACGGGAGGAAGGGTTGCAAGGTATAGTAAGCCTGAATTTAAGGAAATTCAACCGGCGTATGCAATTACTGTGCACAAGAGTCAGGGTAATGAATTCCCTGTGGTTATCATGCCGGTTGTAGGAGCTGCTCCCATGCTTGCAACCAAGAATCTTTTATATACGGCGGTTACAAGAGCAAAGGATAAGGTGGTATTAGTTGGGAAGAAAACCAATATCTTCTATATGCTTAAAAATAATTTCGAAGAAAAAAGGTATTCCGCTTTAGCGGAAAGGCTCAAAAATCTAAGCGAATTAATTTTTTAATATTCATATCAAAAGTTTTAATATCGTGCGTTAAAATTTTGCATTTAAATATTTTTCCCTGAGCGGCGTTAGAATGTCTAATGAGTTTAGGGGGAGAAGTGAACAAATATTTAAATAAATTGCTTGATATTATTTTCGTGTCCAATATTTATTGCATAGGTTGCGGAGCAATCATAGATAAGTCCAGAAAATATAGTCTTTGCAATGATTGTATGGAAAATATGGCGTGGACTTCAGGCAAGGTGTGTGAACAATGCGGGAGAACGCTAGGTGAATCCAGGATGGAAAAACGGTGTTATTTTTGCAGAACGACAAGTCATAGTTACGACAGGGGCTACCCTTGTACCAGCTATCATGAACGTGAAAAAAAGATAATATCAGACCTCAAGGCAGGTAAGCAGGCATACATAGCGGAATACCTTGCGGAGATTATCTTTGATAAGCTCATAAGCTGTAATGCATTAAATGATACGGAAATCTTGATGCCTGTGCCTGCAAATGCGAAGAATGAGAAGCAGAGAGGGTTTAATCAGTCAGAGCTCATTACAAGAAAGGTGTTTGAAAAATGCGTGGAAAATATAAGGGGCCTTCAGTATTGTAATGATGTATTACATAGGGATAAAAAAGGTGTGCAGATGAAGGGACAATCAAGCGAGGAACGTAGAATGAATATTAAAGGACAGATTTTGCTTTCAGAGACAAAGGCACATTTGGTTAGAGGGAAGACCGTGCTGTTAATAGATGACGTTTATACTACAGGAGCTACTGCGGATGAATGCGCAAAAGTACTTAAGTCTGCAGGCGCCATAAAGGTGTGCTTTGCCGGCTTTGCAATCGGGAATTAAGGATGAAGCAGTTAAAACTGAACATTATCATTTCTTGCCAGAAAAATTTTAAAATATTTTCACTAAAGTTATTGACAAGGTATGTAATAAACCGTACAATTAGCAAGGATGATACAGTGTGTTAAATATAACTATTGGAGGTTTGATGTTATGAGAAAACATTTTGTATTTTTGATATTAGTATTATTATCGTTAGTCGCAGTCTGCCCACACGCTGGAATGGTGCATGCTTCGAGTAATACAGTTCCAAATGAATTAAAAGGAATAGATTTTTCAAAACCACCATCTAAAAAAGAACAAGAGCGCATAATGGATTATTATCGTAAATATAATAAGGAGGTTTGTGAAAAAATTAATAAAGAACCTAAAAAACAAAGTAGTAGTTCAAAAAAAGGCAAAAAAACAAAGTATGCAGTCGGTACATATGGTGATATTTTATATGCATATGAATTTTGTGTGTCGTTTTTGTGTGGATCAATAATAGGGCATGCTGGAATAGTTTCCACAAATAGACGGTGGACAATTGAGTCATATCCTGAAAGAGGTGCAAGAATGGCGCATATTACAGGTAAGGCTAGGCGAGAAAATGGTGTTAGAAAATATGAAAATGCATGGAAAAAAAGTAGTAAGGTAATGGGGCTAAGAGTGAGAACAGCTAAAAAACGTCATTACATGGGAGCAGCTAAATATGCAATGAAACAAGCTGCACTACGAAAACCATATAATTGGAATTTGTGTAATAAGTATACAGAAAGGAAATTTTATTGTTCACAATTGGTGTGGCGTGCTTGGAAAAAACAAGGTTATCGTCTTGAATCATTAAATCTTGGCAAGTATGACCCTATATTGCCTGCGGAATTGTATTGGAGTCCTTGGACATATGTTTTTTATAAAAGATAATAAGAAAAAAATTTTTCTTATCCTTGGAGGCATCATTTTAGTTGCGCTGATTATTTGCATAGTATCGGTAAAACGTTTTTATTTTAGTAATAATAAGACTGGTATAGATCCTACAAAGGCTAAGTATATAATTTCGCTATCTAAACAGAGGAAGGCGAAGGGGATATTGTTATTGGTTGATGAGCAGGGGGAAACATATGCGAAAAAACATTTTCCGGGATATGGGATAATTTCAATTGTTAAGGATTGCAATAGTTATAATCTTTATTCAATGAGACAGAATAAGCACTGGAAACTTCATAAAAAAAATACAGACTTAACATCATTTTCCCTCATGAAGAAAAAGTATGCAAAATATGATTGGGAAAATATGGCGACATGGTTTGCTGAAGAGACTGCAGGTGATATTATTGAAACAATGAATATTGGTGGGATTGGCGGTAAATATTTAAGCAATATAATATATACATATAAGGGTAAACGAAGGGAAACCATAATAGAAGAACAAAATTTGGCTACCGCTATAAAGTTTAAATCACATATTTATGTTCAGGGTTATGATTCGGAGCGCAATAAATATTTCATAAATGCTGTGAATTGCAAGACGGGAAAGATGGGCAAACTTGGCTTAAAGAATAGTTGTGCAGCGACAGGCTTTAGACTATTAAAATTAGGTAATTGTATAGTTACTTATGGCGACAATAGCGGCGATTCGTTGAAAAAAACAAATAAAACCGCTATTGCAATTATTGATGCATATAATAACCGCATATTAGGAGAAAAGTCGTTAAAAGACAAGGAAGTTCTTCTAGCTTTTATCCATAAAGGACGAATTAAATTGGTCGATTACGATGGAATTCTACATGAGTACGATGCAAATCTTAATGAAATAGCCAATACCGATATTAGTAAGCGTAAATTTTATATTAACAACTCTTCGGATGATTACATTTTTGAAGAAAAAGGTGTTGTAGAAAAAAAACACAACCTATATGTATTTAGGACACATAGTAAACTCGATAATAAACTTGTAGGTTACATTGATAAATATCGAAAGTCTGATTTAACATTATTAAAGAGCATAAAAATTTCATTACCTGAGGAAAAAGATTGGATGGGAGAGAGCTTGGGTTTTTATGTAAATGGCGATTGAGTTTTTTGTATTGAATGGGTATATGAAATGTTGTAGAATATTAACAGGCACTTAGGTTTGTGGTTGAAAATCCATGCCAGCTACGGGCGAAAGGATCCACGTAAGCCGAGTATTCGGTGATCATGGCGTAGTCTAGAATATAAGTCCTGCGGCTAAGGCCGAGGCAACTGTGGGGTCAAAGACCAGGTCAACTAAGTGCCTGTTTTGAAGTGATTAAAAGAAGGCGAGGTCGTTATGAGAGTTAATATATCAGCGAAAAACTATCACCCAAGTGATCACCTTAAGGAAATGATAGATAAGAAGTTTTCAAAGCTCGATAAATATTTCCCGGAAGAGGCAGTTACTGAGATAATGGTAGAAAAAGGCAAGGCAGGTTATAAGTTTGAAGCTATGCTTCAGGAGAAGGGGACGCTTTTTAGAAGCGAGGTGACAGCAGAAGACCCTTACATTGCACTCGATATTGCAGTGGGGAAGTTATCTCGTCAGATGTCAAAGTTTAAATCAAAATTAAAAGCAAAGTTTAAGCCTCATAAAGACATGAGGTTTGATATACTTCCGGATATTGCAGAAGGGCATAAGGAAGAAGTTAAGATAATAAAGGAAAAAACTTTTGACGTGGAAATAATGACACCTGAAGATGCTGTGGTTCAGATGGAGCTGTTGCAACATGATTTTTATGTATTTAAAGATGCAGCTACGAAGGAACTCGCTATAGTATATATTAGAGAAGATAAGACTTACGGAATCATAAGACCAAAAGCATAGGGGGCGATGTTGGGTAGTTATTTCGGTACGGATGGCATAAGAGGAATCGCCGGAGAGAAACTTACGCTCGAACTTGCGCATAAGGTTGCAGTAGCATTGGCGGAATTGCTTAAGGACGGAGCGAAAAGGCCGCTTGTAGTAATAGGTGAAGATACCAGGATTTCTTGTGCCATGCTTTGTGATGCGATGAGCGCAGCATTGATGGGAGACGGCTGCGATGTTATAAAGCTAGGGGTAATTCCAACACCTGCGGTTTCATTGCTTGTGAAAAAATACGGAGCATCTGCAGGGATTATGATATCCGCTTCTCATAATTCTTTTGAATATAACGGTATCAAGTTATTTAATTCAGAGGGAATGAAATTAAGTGATGAGAAGGAACGGATAATAGAAGAGAAACTGGATGCATCGACTAATTTTCAAACGTCGTATCTCAGTTATGATCGCATCGGAAGGCTTATAGAGCCTGAAAAATCTCCGAGAGAAGAGTATATAGACTTTTTACTTTCTACAGTATCTGAAGACGAGAAAAAATATTTCAGGGGCAAGAGGGTTATTTTAGATACCGCAAATGGAGCAGGATATGATGTTGCCCCCGATGTATATGAGCGCCTAGGTGCTGAGGTTATTTGTATAGGCAATTCACCTGACGGAATTAACATCAATAAGGATTGCGGATCTACGAGTATCGATAATTTATCTGCGGAAATAAAAAGGCTGGGAGCTGATTTCGGTCTGGCTTTTGATGGAGATGCGGACAGACTCATAGCAACGGATGAAAAAGGACAGGCCATTGACGGTGATAAGATAATGTGTATCGTTGCACGTTACCTTAAACAGCAAGGTATCCTGAACACGGTTGTAACGGTTACGGTCATGTCAAATTTGGGTTTGCATAAATTCATGGGAGAGCTCGGTCTTACTACGGACATTACCAAGGTAGGGGACAGGTATGTGCTTGAAAGCATGCTGAAAACAGGCAGTATAATGGGCGGAGAACAATCCGGTCATATGATATTTATGAAAGATTGCGTCACGGGAGACGGAATATTATCTTCATTAAAGTTTGTTACAGCGATTGGTGCAGATGGCAGAAAGACCGGCGAAGTTGTAGCTGATGTAGTCATCTACCCTCAGGTACTTATAAATGTCAATGTGAGCGATGCTACAAAGAAAACTTATGCTTCAAATGATAAGGTCATAGAAGTTATAGAAGAAATAAACGAGAATCTTAAAGATAAAGGACGTACATTGATAAGATCTTCAGGCACGGAACCGCTTGTAAGAGTAATGGTGGAAGGTGAAGATATTACCGAAATAAAAGGATATGCGGAGCAAATTGTAAAGGTGATAAAAAGTATCTAAATATTTAATAAAACAAACAATGCGCAGAGTATAGTTTTGAATTTCTAAAAACTAAAGAAGTACAGGGGTGTTATCTGGTATTTATCAGGTGAACATCCGTTTTTTATGTTCAATTTTTTTCATTACATCAGAGAAATATATTTTTAGGTTTTACAGACTAACTTCGGATGTTTGATCATTCAGGATTTGGGGTATAAGTTAGTAAAGCTAAATAAGTGATTAGTCTTTTTGTGTGGTTCTCTGTATTGTGATAAATGTTGTGTGAGTAAGTTTGAAAAGTGGTTTAGCAACTGCTTCTATTATAGAGCTATAAAAATGCTGAAAGATGAATTTGGAGAAAGCTCGGCATAAAAAATGTATTAAGTAAAACAAAAAATCATCTGACGGCATTAAGAAGATAGTGTTATGAAGGGAGGGCTATGAATCATGGAAGAAAGAAAGTACTTACTGGGAACAGAGGAGCAGCAGGCATGGATGAAGGACTATTTTTTTGCTCCGCGAGGCATCGGGTTTGCCGAACCCGGGACGGTTGCCGTTGATAGCACGGAATTTAGTGCTTATAACGTGGCGAAATCGTTTTATCAAAATTATCCGGAGGTGTTTAACTTGGGTTATATCGCCTCAAAGGTTAAGGTGGATAAAGAGGAAGTCAGGAAAAGGTTGAAGCGAATGTATGATGAACGTATCATTATGCTCGTGTATAATCCGGCGGTGGCTGTGTATGGCTGGGGGCTTTATTACTGGGTGGTTAAGTTGAAGAAGGATACACCAAAGGAAATAAAGCAACAGCTTGCCGAGTGGTTTCAGAGCAAGGACGATATTTGTACCGGATATGAAGCGGAGGGAGATTTTGATTTTTTCAACGGGAATCATATGAGAGTGTTGGATAATCTTCTGTCAGATGTCATCGGACCGTGGCGTGATATGCCGGAGCTTGAGTATGTACATCTTTGCCCGATTCGCCGTGACGTAAGGGAATCGAACGTTAACATGTGGGATGCACATGGAGACGGATATCGCAAGTTTGTGTGGGGGAAAGAGCAGGTTAAAAAACTGCTTAAGGTGCAAGATAAGATTGATGCGGTTGATTTTGGGATTATTGATGCAATTAATAATACGAAGACCGTGGGTGACATGTTTGATTATGCTGTTTTAGAAGATCTTTCAGGATTGAGCGGAGAGCAGATGAAGAAAGATTTCGTGCAAATATGTGACGTAGGACGTTATGCGGTGCCGATGATTTATCTAAACCATATGAAGCTAGGCTTGACAATGAAGATGTATTTGGTTCGAATGTTCCAGAACGTGCCTAGTTACCGAAAATCTCAAATTACGGACGAATTATCCGATATGCCTGAATTTAATAATATCTGGGAATTTTCAGATTCCTTCTATGATGTTATGCTAAGCTCCTTTGAAGAATTAACAGATTGGAAGGATTTGCGCAGTAAGATCGAGAGTTACGGTGAAGTTGAGGAAGTAAAGATTGCAAATTCTCCAAAGCAATTCAGAAGATGGGTTTGCAGGCTTGATGATCAAAACGGATACTGGGAAGAGTGCGTATTCACGGATGATTTTCTCCAGGATCGCACAGTTAATAACGATGTAAAATGTCGTTTTTCTGTAAATAAGGAGGTGAAATAGAATGAAAGTTCTTCATGTTCGCGATTATGTCGTAAATCGCCTGCAATATGCTCTGAATCCAAAGTCTATTGCTGTGGTCGGTGCAAGCCGTTATGAAACGAAGGTAGGATACAAGGTGATCGAAGGATTGAGAGAGTGGGGCTATAAAGGAGAGATTTATCCGGTAAATCCGAGATCGGATAAGGTACATGGATTAAAAGCATATCCTACGGTTAAGGATATTCCGTATGCTGTGGATTTGGTTTTTGTGGCGGTGCCGGCACATATTGTTAAGTCGGTGCTTGAAGACTGTGTTGCTAAAAAAGTAAATATCGTTGTGATAGCAACAAGTGCATTTAAAGAGATCGGACGTGGACAGTTGCAGAATGATTTGACGCAGTACTGTCGAGATAATAAGTTACCGTTGATAGGTCCGAATTTAGTCGGAATGGGAAGTCCGTATTTGAATTTCAACTGTGGATTTATTCCTTATCTGCCGATGGAAGGACCTGTAGCCATGATTTCTCAATCAGGAGCAAATTTATTGGCAGCGCTTGGAACATCGCAGAAGGATCACTTCGGCATGAGCTTTTTTGTAGGACTTGGGAATAAAGCAGATGTGGATTTTTGTGAGTTCGTTTCTTATGCAGGTATTGATGATGATACTAAGTGTCTTGCAATTTACATCGAAGGCTTGGATAGTCCGGAAGGTTTTGTGGAGGCGTGTCAAAAGGTTGATAAGCCGATCGTTACGATCAAGGTCGGCGGTTCAAAAATCGGTGTTAAAGCCGCCTTTGCACATACCGCTTCGGAAAATGAAGGAACCGGCGATGCTTACTATGATGAGGTATTCCAAAAGGCGGGAGCGATTCGCGCCACAACATGGCAGGAATTTTTGGACGTATCATTGGCATTGGGAATGCAACCTCCGCTGTATGATGATAAGATTGTGATGATTACTAATGGTGGGGGATCCGGATTGCTCAGCTGCGATCATTTTGAAAGAATGGGATTACCACTTCACGAATTGAAGGAAATTTCTCCGGGACTTCCCGACAGGATCCGTGCATATATGCCTATGTTCGGTTCTCCGCTGAATCCTGTCGATATTTCGGGAACCGCTTCACCTATCCAATATAAAGGAGCCTTCCGTCAGGCAATCAGAGATCCTAAGGTGAATGGAATTCTCGGATCAATTTGCCCAACTGCGGTGACGGATGTAGATGCTGTGGTGGATGTGGTAATTGAGTTACACGAAGCTTATAGACATCTGGAAAAACCGTTTATTATGGAATGCCAAGGTGGAGAAGAATGTCAGCGAGCAATTATGAAGCTGAGAGATCACGGTATTCCGGCATATCCTACTGCAGAACAGTCCGTAAATGCGATGATTGCTCTTTACAAGTATGGAAAGATCAAACAGAGTAGAAAAAAATAAATAAAAGGTAACAGGTTCATTGTTTAAAGATATCCTTCGGCACCATTGTAGCCGGAGGATATTTTTTGCCTCCCTTTCATAAGGGGGCATACTGTAACTTTTGCTTCAGGACATTTTCATTTGTGGCATATTAGGGTATTTATATGTTTAATTTAGAAGCAAATTGCAAATGTGATAAAAAAATATTTGATTTCATACCGCCTTCATATTCCTATGATAAATTACTACCATTGGCATAGGAAAGGAAGGTGGAAAGATGTCATATTTTAAAAGAGCGTGGCTCTATATTACCAGAAAAAAAGTTAAAACTTTGTTGATGTTATTGGTGCTGGTATTTATGTCTACTGCTATTTTGAGCGGTCTTGCGGTAAAAACGTCAATGCGTAAATCAGCAGAAAAATTGGAAAGAACCTTATTTGCGGGTGTAACACTGCAAAATGATATAAGGTATACATCTGATCAGGGCAGAGGCCTTGGAACCGTAACTAATGATGATATAAATAAAGTTTTACAATCTAAGCACGTGAAAGATCACGTAAAAAGGATGATAGCTACGGTAGATTTCAAAGATGGTGAATTAAAGCATCTCGAAGATGAATCACAAACAAAGCCGACTGTTAAAAAGGCAACGGATGTAGTGGGTGTAAATAAATCCGAAATTGAGGGTAAATTTCGTTCGGGTGCATTAAAACTCATTAAGGGCAGGCATATAACAGAGGGGGATAAAAACAAGGTGTTGATTCATGAAGACCTTGCAAAACGAAATAATCTAAAACTTGGAGATAAGCTAAAGCTTACAACCAATACCGCAGTAGTGGAGAATGAAAACAAGGCTAAAAAAACAGCAAGACCTGAAATCGTAGGTATATTTTCAGGAAAAAACACAAAGACGCCTGCATCGCATCTTGAGCTGTACGAAAACATTATAATAGGTGACCTCGGCATGACGAGAGCACTTAACAGCTATCGCAGTAACGGCAAGGATGATGTTTATAATGATGCTTCATTTTTTGCAAAGCAGGGAAGCAATACGCAATCTATAATAAACGATGCGCAAAAGAAGGATATAGATTGGCAAAAATATCAGATGATAAAAAACGGAAGCTATTTTGCAGTTGCAAATTCAATGATCAACGGAATATATAAGCTTTCAAATACTATCTTAGGATCATCAATAGTCATCATGATAATACTTCTAACCTTGATATTGCTCATGTGGATGAAAGAAAGGAAGAAGGAGCTTGCAATACTAATGTCGCTGGGCATATCTAAGGGTAAGCTTTTAATGCAGTATATATCTGAGCTTCTGATGGTATTTGTAGTAGGCATAGGTGTTTCGGTATTGACCACAAAGGCGGTAGTGCAAAGAGTCGGAGATCACGTATTACAAAAAGCACAGAGCAGCAGTACAGCAGATCTTGCAGGTCAGGTAAATGTAGGTGCGGATGCCGATACATCAGTACTCAGCAAGACGATAGATCATCTTACAGTAAGTATTCAAAAGATGGATGTTGCATACCTTGCATTGATAGGAATTGCGGTAATAGTGATAGCGGTTGTACTTGCTTCTATCCCAATGCTCAAATCAAAACCGAAACAACTACTTTCTGAATTTGAGTAAAGGAGGAATACTTTGACTACTTTAACTCGAGCTGTGACAGCGATAAGAAGAAAGAAGATAAAAACACTGATTATGTTTCTGATAATGAGCGTGATATTTTCAGGGATAGCAGGCGGAGTATCCGTACACAAGGCAATGACTTTACTTAAAAGCAAGGTGGATGAAAACGTAAATTCAGCTGTTTCACTGGAAGGTAAAAATAAAGCGTTTTTGCAGCAACATGCGGACAAGCTCTCAAAACTTGAGAATATAAAGAAGTACAACTATCAGTATGATAAAATCGCACAAACAGATAAACAGCCTGTTACAAATAAGAATAAGAATGTAGATATAGGTAATGCGGCAAATGGGCAGCAAAATGTGGGGATCACAGGAATTTTAAACAGTGCCATGTATCCGCAGTTTGCAAATGAGGCGTTTGAGCTTATCAAAGGGCGGCATATAAATGATAAAAGCAAAAGGACTGCCTTGGTTCATGAGGCTTTTGCTAAAAAAAATAAATTAAAGCCGGGCAGCAAATTAAAGATAGGCAGTGGTAAGAACAAGAGGGAAGTTACTGTCGCAGGAGTGTATAAAGGGCATAACAAGACCACGGGGGTATTGCCGGAAGAATTGGTGGAAAACAACATTTTCACAGACCTTAAAACAGCACAGAGTTTAGTTCCCGGGCACAAAGGTGCGGAAATTTCTAAGGCGTGGTATTTTACAAGCAGTCCAAAACTTGTAAACTCTGTAATAAAAGAGGCAAAAAAGCAAGACTTGCCATGGAAGACCTTAAGAATTAGAAATGAAAATGAGGCATCTAAGGGAGTGGTATCGTCTCTTGAAAATGTGCAACAGATTATAACCATGTTTATGATAGGTATGGGAATCACCGCCATATTAATACTGTCATTCGTACTTATATTTTGGATACGTAACAGGATAAACGAAATCGGCATATTGGTTTCTGTGGGAATTTCAAAAGCAAATGTAATGAAGCAGATGATATGGGAATTGCTTATGATAGGAGCGGCCGCTCTCGGCACGGCATTTGCGGTGAGTAAGTTAATAGCTGGGCAGCTTGGAAGCATTTTTATAAAGCTTGCGGGCAGCGGTAATGACGGAATCAGCTCAAGAAATTTAATGCATAGTGCTTTAAATCTAAGTGAATATGCAGTACTTTGTTTATTGGGAGGAGCGGTTATACTTATTTCGGTATCGATAGCCTATGCACCTATAGCATCGCAAAAGCCGAAAGAAATTTTATCTAAGATGAATTAAGGAGGAAAAAGATGAGTATATTAAGCATGGAGAATGTGAACTATTCATATGAGAAAATGAATAAAAAAGTTTTAAGGAATGTAAGCGTAGACTTTGAAGAAGGTACGATGTACGCAATAGTAGGAAATTCAGGAGAAGGTAAGTCCACTATGCTCGGTATTTTGGCAGGACTCGACGTTCCTTCGAGCGGTAAAGTAAAATTCAATGGAGAAGATATAACTGTAAAAGGGTATTCTTACCACAGGCAAAAACAAATTTCTTTGGTTTTCCAAAATTACAACCTCATAGATTACATGACGCCTATAGAAAATTTAAGGCTTGTGAATCCTACTGCAAACGAGGACATACTTCTTGATCTTGGTTTAAGTAAGGATGAAATCACGAGAAATGTAATGAAACTTTCAGGTGGGCAGCAACAGCGTGTAGCAATAGGTAGAGCGCTGGTTTCCGATGCCCCTGTCATCCTGGCGGATGAGCCTACGGGAAATCTGGATGAAAAAACTGCAAGGGATATCATAGCGTTGCTTAAAAAAATCGCTCACGAAGATAATAAATGCGTAGTGGTAGTTACTCATAGCAAAAAGCTTGCTGGAGAGGCAGATCAAGTGCTCACCCTAAAGAAGAAGGATATAGTGATAGAATAGAATTAAAGTTTACAGGACTATTGCACAGTTCATATATGAAGAGTTAGAATAATGTGTAGATAAACGCATATAATGCAAAAATAAGGGGAAAAGGTGAAAGATAATATAAGTGAAAACAGCAGGTATACTATTTTAGTAGCTGAGGATGAAGCAAATACAAGGAAAGGCATTGAACAGTTTTTGGAATCGGCAGGGTATAAGGTTATTGCAGCTAAAAATGGTCAAGAAGCATTGGATCATTTTAGAGATGCTGCACTTGTAATCTTAGATATCATGATGCCGGAACTCGATGGGATAGAAGTTCTTAAAAACATCAGGAAAGTAAACAAAGTGCCGGTTATAATGCTTACAGCACTTTCAGATGAAGGGACACAGCTTACAACCTTCAATGAACTTGCAGATGATTATATAAGTAAGCCTTTTTCTTTGGTGATATTGCAAAAGAGAATAGAATCGCTTTTAAGAAGAAACAGAGATAAAGAGGTTTCGATATGGGAAAGCGGGGATGCAGGTGTAGACTTTAAAGCTTACAAGGGTTACTATAAAGGTGAGGATGCGAATCTTACAACTAAGGAAGTCATGCTCCTTAAGCTGCTTGTGGAAAACAAGGGGAGAGCGCTGACAAGAGACTATATTCTTTCATCGCTTTGGGCAGATGATAGGGCTCCGTTTGACAGAATTGTCGATGCATATGTGAAAAATTTAAGGAAAAAATTACATCTTGAGTGTTTGACTACAGTAAAAGGTGTTGGATACAGATATGACGAGGATTAAACTTTTCCCTAAAACTTTTATTCTCACTACGGTATTGTTTGTCGTGCTCGGAGTGATAATACACAGCTGTATCTTTTTTCTTGTTCCTAAGATATACCGAGATATAAAGGATAGGGATACGACGAAGCAAATTTCAGAGCTCGTGCATAAAGTGAACGGAAAAGATATGGTTGAGGTTTTAAAGAGGGCGGAGGATTATTCCAGATTAAAAAACGTCAATGTAAATATAATAGTAGGTAGGAAGGAACATTTTTTTGAGAGGTTTAAGCCACAAAATGTAATGTCACCGTCTCAAATCAAAGGGGACCTTACGATAGTGGTCGATGATAAATATGTGGATATGAGCTCTATAATACTTAAGGTTAGAGAGGCCAAGGATGCCGAAGGTAGAATCTTTGTAGTGCAGCTCATGACCGATGTTAGACCTATCTCTGAAGCAAGAGCTGCAACTCTTAAAACCTTGCCTTACAGTATAGTCATTTCCTTAATTTGTGCCTTGATATTTTCATACGTCTACAGCCGCCTTACGACAAAACCTATCAAGAATATGGTTGAGGTCACGGGGAAGATGAAAAAACTCGATAAAAATGCGCATTATACGGTTAACGGTGAGGATGAAATAAACGTTCTCGGAAGTCATATAAATGAATTATATTCGGATCTTTGTCATATGATAGACTCGCTTGAGAAGGAAAATTCAAAAATTTCCAAGCTTGAGAAAGATCGGCTTATATTTATGCGGGCAGCATCTCATGAGCTGAAGACGCCGCTTACGAGCTTGAGGGTGATGCTTGAAAACATGGCGCTGAATATAGGCGAGTATAAGAATCGCGAAAAGTATTTGGAAGAATCTATCGTGATAGTGGATAAGATGTATGAAATGATACGTGATATTATGGCATCACACGATGAAATTCAAGGCGGTATATATAGTGAAAATAATATCCTCAAGGTTGATGATGTGCTTTTGAGTGTCTTGGATGAATATAGAATTTTAGCAGAATCAAAGGGTGTTGAAATTTCTGTAAATACGAAGCATATCAAGCTTTTAAATAACAGGTCTCTTTTAGAAAAGGTGTTTTCGAACATCATATCGAATGCGATTCATTACACCCAAAAAGGGGGAAGGGTGGAGATTAACCTTACGGATAAATATATTTCTGTTAAGAATGAATGTAAGCCTATAGAAAGCGATAAACTAAATAAGATATTCGAACCGCTATATAGATTGGATGAGAGCAGAAATTATGAAATTGCAGGTAGCGGAATGGGGCTATATATCATAAAGGTACTGCTTGAGAGTAAAGGAATGAAATATAGTTTTTTACCGTGTGATGGAGGTATGGAATTTAAAATAGAAATTGATGAAGAGAAGTAAAAATAACGAATTGTGACGAATGCTGTCGATTGAAAAAAATTATTTTATGCGATATTTAGGTTTCCGCATTATAAATATTCTATGAAGGTTTTCCCTGATACCTTTAAATATTAACGGATATGTCAGCGAATCATTTTATGAGACAAAAACTAATACATAATTTCTCATAAAGTGCTCGCTGATTTTTTATTTCATTTTTCGTATACTTTAAATGTAGTAATGAAATCAGGAGATATATTCAATGGATAAGAGGTTAAAAAATATTGCGGTAAAACTTTCAAACAAGGTCAAGGAGCGTATATCCGTTATTGATGATTTGCAAGATGAGGCCGTATATGAGCTCATAGAGGAGGAAATATTCAGGAGAAAGGATTTAAGCTATCTACCTGCGCCTACCGTTGTGCTTTTGGCGGAACGTGTGTTTTCAGCGGTAAGATCCGATATGGATATATTACAAAAGTATGTGGAAGATGCCGAGGTTTCTGAAATCATGGTAAACGGCAAAGATAATATTTTTATAGAGCGGAGGGGCAAGATAGAGAAGACAGCGGACAAATTCGATACCACTGAAGAGTTAAACGAAGTAATACACAGGGTTGCAGGGAAGGTGAACCGCCAGATCAGCGAGATGGATCCTATAGTGGATGCACGGCTTTCAGACGGATCGAGGGTGAATGCGGTTTATGGGAACGTAGCTATCGGAGGGCCCGCATTTACGGTTAGAAAATTTCCTAAAATATCATTGAGGATGAATGATCTCATAGAATATGAGACCATAACGAAGGAAGCCGGAAAGCTTTTGAAGTTGCTGGTCGGGAGCGGTTATAACCTTTTCATAAGTGGAGGTACATCGTCCGGCAAAACAACTTTTTTAAATGCCTTATCGGACTCCATACCCACAGGAGAACGTATAGTTGTGATTGAGGATTCCATGGAATTGAAATTGAACGGATTAAGCAATGTAGTTAGGCTTGAATGTAAACCCAAGAATGCTCAGGGCAGAGGCGAAGTGAGTATGCGTCATCTTATAAGATCGAGTTTGAGGATGAGACCTGACAGAATAATAGTAGGAGAAGTGCGAGGCGGCGAAATTATCGAAATGATTCAGGCTATGAACACGGGTCATGATGGAAGTCTCAGCACTGGGCACGGCACCGGAGTCGCCGGAATGCTTAAGCGTATGGAGGCGATGTTTTTACAGGCAGGAGAGTTCCCTGTAGATGCAATAAGAGAGCAGATAGCACAAGCGATAGATATAGTTGTGCAGCTTGCAAAGATAGCAAACACGGGAAGAAGAGTTACTGAGATATGCGAAATCGTAAATTATGAAGCAGGTAGATTTAAGTTAAATCCTATTTATAGATTTACAGACGGAAAGCTCGTAAAAACTCATAATGAGCTTGTTAATACTGAAAAGATGAAGCTAAACGGTTATTATAATGAATATTTAAAATGGCAGGAGGCAAGCACAGATGACTAAAGGCAGAGATTATTCCGTGTATGTAATGGATAGGAAGGAAGCTGTTTTGGTAACGATAATATCCGCCTGCATTTGCATGTTTGCAGGGTTATTGTTTTTTAGAAATGTATTTGCGGCATTTATATTTTTGGGTGGAGTTATTTTCATGAGACGTGCATATTGCATGCATATGCTCGATGTACGGCAGGCTAAAATGCTATCTCAGTTTCAGGACTTATTGCACAGTCTATCCGCTTCATTTTCCGTGAATAAGAGCATGGGCGAAGCGATTAGGCAAGGTAGGATTGTGGTGGAACTTGTACACGGAAAGAAGGCTATATTAGCGCAGGAGCTTGAGATCATGCATAGGAGTATTGCGGAAAACAATGTTGTTGATACTGAGGTGTGGGATGATTTTGCAAAGCGAAGCGGTATTGAGGATATAGAAAACTTCGCAAGAACCTACTCTACATGTAAAGAAACCGGCGGAAACATAATAAAGGCTGTAGGCGATGCCTGTGAAGTGATATCAGAAAAGATATCAATATCTAAGGAAATAAAGGCCATTACCAATCAAAAAAAGGTAGAGGGAAGGATTATCCTCATAATGCCCATTGTGGTGCTTACACTACTCAATTTATTCGCCTACGATTACATAGCGCCCATGTATACGAGTAGCAGCGGACGGGTTATGATGGGGGTGGCTTTGGGCTTATTGATAGTTGCAGTTTATATGGTTGAAAAGATTACGAGGATACGGGTGTAGATAGTTATGAAACTTTTTGATGTATTTTTAGGAAATTCCGAGGTGATATCCAAGAGGTACGATGCACTTTATGGAAAAAGAGATCACAGTAAAAGGATAAAGAAGTATAGGAACGATAGGCTTGCGGTTTTAATGTTGACCTCGGCTTTGTTTGCGGCGAATATATTTATAGCTGTTCATGAAGGTGGCAGTGCAAAAGGAGATACAGAATTGATAAAGAATGGGAACTACGTAAGTGCAATTAAAAAACCTGATAAGGATATAAAGACGGTAGATATGACAGTGAAGCTTAAAGGTAAACAGGGGACAGTGGTAAAGAGTATAGAAGTGCCTGTTGAAGCGCAGAATTACAGAAAGGAGCTGCAGGCTGAGAGGGTATCGCCTGAAAGTAAGCAGGAAAAAGTGATGAACGATATAAAGCGTGAAATAGACAAGGGTAATAGTGATAGAAAGAGCAATACATTAAAGCTGCCTGCAAAGCTCGCAGATGGTACACCTATAGCGTGGGAGCAGGAAGAAGGAAGTCTCGCAGGACTAATTCTGATACCGCTTGTACTTGCACTTATCGTTTTGGCAAAGGGTAAATACAGTAAATTGGAAAAGATAAGAAAGGAATCGCATCAAGATGTACTTATGAATCTTCCAAGCTTTATAAACAGGTATATCCTGCTTATAAATGCAGGCGCCATGCCTGAGGATGCGCTGAAGAGGGCTTCGGAGTCGGAGAAAAACATGTTTGGCAAAGGCTATTTCAGTGAGCTCATCACAGGTTTGTATGACAGAGCGGAAAAGAGCAAGAGTTCTCTGAGTAAAGAGCTTTATGATGCGGCTTTAAGGCTGGGTATATGGCAGTTTATAAGGATTACATCGATAATTACGGATAGTATGTATACAGGCAGTGATATGTCACATAAGCTCACAAGTGAAGCCAAGATGCTCTGGTTTGAAAGGAAAAAACTTGCAGAATCAAGGGGAAGGCTTGCAGAAGTGAAGCTTACGATGCCGCTACTATTATTGCTTTTGGTACTCATGATAGTGACGATTGGTCCCGCAACTATGGATATGTAAGGAGGATATTATGAAAGAATTTTGGTACAGGATAATTGCAAAATGCCGCAATAAATGCAGAGAGAAAGCCGGTATGGAGCTGGTGCAGGTAGCTATACTCATAGCCATAGCGATAGCTCTTGGCATTATATTTAGAACACAAATCACGGGATTTGTTAATAAAATTTTTTCGAAACTAAATGGAGGATTTTAGAATATGGTGCGAATTAAAAGCAAAAAGGGGAGCACAATGGTCGAGGCTGCTCTGGTGTTCCCGATATTAATATTTGTAGTAGTTACTGTGGTCGGGTTTTGCACATTTATGTCGGATAAGATTCTAGCCGGAAGTAAGGCCGCTATAATAGCTAAGAAACATGCTGTTGCAAATACCGGGACGGGTAAAAACAGCATTGAAGGAGTAAGCGCCGATGGGTATAGCGTAACGGGAAGTGAAGGGATGGTTTCGGATGTGGATGTAGTTAAGAATGTAAGATTTTCCATAGGCAGATTTATAGGGAGTTCTCAGACGAGTATTAAGAGAGCCCATGCAGAAGCTGTGCGGGAAGAAGATGTAATTCTTCCGCTGGAGATCATAAAGGAAGCAAGCCGAAATAATGAATAATGTAAGCTTTAAAAGAGGGAAACCATTCAAATATCAATATGTAAACAGTAAAAAAGGCGGAAGTCTCGTATTTTTGTTGCTGATAACGGGGACGATGTTCTCGCTCGTATTATTTATGATAATAGCCACAAATAAGTGGGCGGATAAGTCATATGGTGACAGCGTAGTGTCTCTTGCGAATCATTCCGTCATGGGTGAATACAGCAGGGAGCTTTTAAATGACTATGGGATAATGGCTTTTTACGGAAGACCTGCGTATATCGAATCCAAGATAAATAAGTATGCTGAAAGTAGCTTCAGCAAGCATCCAAGAATTAAGAAGGCAAGGTATTCAGTAGATACGAGTAGGCATACTTTGGTAAACAAAAGGTTGTTTGAGGCTGTAGCATTGAAGAGGCTTAAGCTTGAGATTACGAAGGGGGTTATAAGCGGCAAAATAGAAAAGGATTTTAACGATAAGGGGCTTTTTAAAAAGGATTCAAGCAAGCGAGTATTAAAGCATAGAGGCATAATTTCATCTCTTCCAAGCAGGCAAACCGGTATCGCCGACAGATCCATATTCACAGTGATATCCGAGCTTAAAGATGAATTATCTGAGAAGGGATCGCTAAAGGCTTTCTTTAAAGGCAAGGCTGAGCAATCACTGTTTGATTATTACCTGCTTAAACGTTTTGATAGTGCAGTTCACACAAAGCTTAAGCATAAGACCTTTTTTAAAAACGAACTGGAATACATTTTAGCGGGAAATCTTTCAGACGAGGATAATGAAAGAAGTATTAAACGGACGTTGATTTGCCTTAGAACCGCCATAAACAGCGTGGAGATTCTTATAGATCCTAAGAAAATGGGTAAGGTGAAGCTTTTAGCTTCGGAAACCGGGGGAAGTGCAGCACCTGCTGTAATTGCAGCTTGGGCTTTGGCGGAGGCAAAAAATGATATGGAGATTCTCTATCACGGTGGGAAGATACCATGGTATAAAGGCGAGCTTTATTGGGCGACAAGTCTTAAGAAGATAAAGGATTTCGATCCGAAGAAGGGTTATATAAATACGGGTTCGGAAAAGGGAGCGAATTACAACATGTATCTTGCGATGCTCTTGACTTTATCGAATCAAACTACAAAGGTGTATAGAGCCATGGATCTTATACATATAAACATGAAGGGGAATTATTGCAGTGAGTTTGATATTAAATATTGCAACAGGGGATATACCTTGGATACAGTAGTCATGAACAATAGGTATAGATATGAACTTAATTATGACAAGGATATAAACGATGAGCTCAATTAAAAGTAAGAAGGGACATTTTATATTGGAGGCGGCAATATTTTTACCGATCTTCGTATTGGCGTTTCTTGCTATTGGGCAGCTTATCAACATCGCAGGTGTGCGAAATGCCGTTATGCATTCGGCGAGCGATGAGGTTTCTAAGGTAGCTCGGTTCAGCTACAAAGTAAAGCAGGCGGACATCTACAGGAAGAAAGTAAGCGATAGGGTAATTAGCAGTGCAAAGGGCGCAAACGATGTAAATATTAGGGATTATGAATATCTTAAAGAAGATGATCTAATATCGTTTGAGGTTCACTACAACTGTAAAAATAAGATAAAGATTGGAGTTCATCAAAATGTATATATGGCAGATAGGATTCTTTGTAGAGCCTTTACGGGAAAGAAGTTAGAGGGCGCAATGGGTTTTGATGCTATGCAAGGCATTGGGGATGATGAAGTGTGGATATTTCCGGAAAACGGAAGGTGTTATCACAGAGTATCGTGCACGTACGTTAGAAGTAGTGCAAGGTCAGCGGTAAAAACCGGAAGTATACTCTCAAAATATCAGGCTTGTAAGAAGTGCATGAGTGGTAATTCCGCTCCGGGCAGTATGGTGTACGTGTTTGAAAACGGCGAAAAATTTCATCTTAGAAATTGCATAACATTGAATAAGATATGCGAAAGCATGGGCAAGGATGAGGCACGAAAAAATGGTTATGTGCCATGCAGTAAGTGTAGTCCGTGAGAGGGGGTATGAAGATGAATGACAGGCTAAAAATAGAGCTTAAGGAAAGAGATATATATGGTTTTGAAAAAGATATAATCCGTGATAACAGCGATGTGTTTTTAAAGGTTGATAGAGTATATAAAGATGAGAATAATAAATATATCGCAGAGTACGATGTGGCAGGATTTAAGAGCCTTACAAAGATAAAGAGACTCAACCTTGCAGGGTATCTTAAGATTGAAAAGGCTATAAGTGAATTGTTTTTAAAGGTAAATTCGCAGTTTTTAGATATTCAGCAAATGCGAATTTGTGCTGATGTGATATTTATAAAACCGAGCGATTTTGAAGCAAGGATTGCTTTTGTTCCACAGGAAGAGGCGGATATAAAAAGAAGGTTTGCAGAGATTTCGCATGATTTACTAAATAAGACCACAATATAAAGAGGGGGTAGGAAGTATTAGAATGTTCAAGGTCGCATTTTGCGACCTTGAACAGAGGTGCTGGACGAAAAATCCGATATTGAGGCTGTTAGGTGGAGAAAATTGAACATAGGTAATTAATTAAGAAGGTTGTTTTTTGGTGTTTTCGAGTTTTACTATAAAGGCTCGTAGTATTTTTATGATTATGGTAGCTACAGGTGCGGCTATTATCATGGCAAGTAAACCGCCATAGTACCAACCTACAGTTACAGAAAGGATTACAATTAGCGGATGTAAGCCTAGTTTTTCTCCTACTATTTTAGGATAAATTAGGTTCGCATCAAATTGCTGCAATACAATCATTGCAATTACAGCAACAGCGCCATGTAGCGGACTTGATGTAATCGAGGTGAGGATAAACACGGGCACCATGCCGGCGAATGGTCCGAAATACGGAATTATGTTCATAACTCCTGCAAATATTCCAAGGAATACTGAGAATTTTATTCCGAGGACGGTGAGCAATATGGAAGACAAAACAGCTATAATTAAGGCATCGAGCAGTACACCTCTCACAAAAAGCGCTAAAATATTTACGATATCGTTCATAAGATTTGACAGGGTTGAGCGCCTTTGCTTATTCCTTACTATCAGTCTGGCTACACGTTTTATCTTTCTTGTAAAATAGGTGTGATCTATCAGTATATAAATGCACATTATCATTCCGATTATTACATTAAATAGGCTTATACCTACCTTTTTAAGACCTTCAAACAAGGAAGCGCTAAATATCGAGGTGAGCCAATTTAACGCAGATGTAGATACTGAAACTATTTGTGACGAGATTACATTTGCATATTCACTGGATTTCCCCCATTCCTCAAGTGCCAACTTGTATTTCGTAAAGATTTCCGTGACCTTACCTAAATTAGAAGAAAGATTTGAAAATGTAAGTTGACCCAGGATAAGAGATGTAAGGCCGTATATTATAAGAGAGATGATAGCTATAAACGCCAACAGCGAAGTGAGTATCCCAAGATATTTAGGAATTTTTTTAGACTTAAAATAAGGAGATAACAGGTTTTCTATTTTTTTAACTATGGGATAAAGTATAAATGCCAGCAATATCCCTATCCATAGGGGATAGAGTGCGTTTATAAAACCGTCCACTGCGCTACCCACATGTCGTATGAAGTTGTCAAGATTATTTATGCCTAAGTATAATATGTATAGTATTAATGCATTTATAACTATAAAAGTGGAATTTTTGTAAAAATCCTCCGTTAATGAAAACTTCGATAAGAATTTTTTCATTTAATTTCTCCATTCGCATTTAATATTGATATTTAGCGACTAATTTAAAGTTATTATACTATACAAGTGCAAACAGCGCAAACTGACAGCTTATAAGCACTAAGTTCGAAACAATTAATAGTCCAAATTCGCAAAGAATAACGTACTGTGTTATAATTCTATCTGTTAGAAAGGTTAACGGAGGAGTGATATATGAATAGGCTTAGAAATTTTATATATGAAAAAAATGACTTGATAGTGGCGCTACTGGTGGTCTTAATCACCGCAAGCATATTATGGTGGAAGATAGACGGCATAATGGAGTATCCTAAGAAGTTGGTTGCAGTCACCGTGAGCGATAAGGAAAGGAATACGCAGCCTGAGGAAGTAGGGAAAACATCGGCTGTAGAGATAAACATCACGAAAAAGGACGACCCTAAGACATTATCTGAGAAGCTTGCTGCTGCGAATCTTCTCACTGAAAAGGAAGAATTTGAAAGCAAACTTAAGGAAGCATTAAATAAGAGGACATTAAAGCGAGGTAAAGTTAAAGTTGAACCGGATCTTCGTACAGAGGATCTGGTATCACTTGTTACTTCTGAAAAATAATCAATGCATCAGTTCTTATTTATAGTTAAGGCGAAACCTGCAGAAGATGCCTGTAGTGAGTAGTAAATTGCAGACTTTGCAAATTTATAGCTTAAGTGAAGGCTAAAAGAAAGGAGAATATTATGGGATTGGTTACTACGGAACAAATGTTCAAAAAATCGCTGTGCAGTGACTATGCGGTAGGTGCATTCAATGTCAATAATATGGAGATAATCCAAGGGATAGTGGAGGCAGCTAAAGAGGAAGAAGCGCCACTCATCCTGCAGGTATCGGCAGGTGCACGAAAATATGCAAACCCGATATACCTTAAAAAACTTGTAGAAGCAGCTATAGAGGATACAGGACTCGATATGGCGCTACATCTTGACCATGGAGAAGATTTCGATATATGTAAACAATGCGTTGACGGCGGGTTTTCATCTGTAATGGTGGACGGTTCGAAACATCCTTTTGAGGAGAATGTCGCCCTTACGAAGCAGGTTGTAGATTACGCACATGAGAGAGGTGTGGTGGTTGAAGCGGAGCTCGGTAAGCTTGCCGGAATTGAAGATAATATAAACGTCGATGCAAGAGAGGCTACATTCACAGATCCTGAACAGGCAAAGGAATTTGTGGAAAGGACAGGTGTGGATTCTTTGGCGGTTGCGATAGGTACAAGTCACGGAGCATATAAGTTTAAAGGAGAGCCGAGACTTGATTTTGAGCGTCTTAAAGAGATCCACGCATTGATACCTGATGTGCCGTTGGTTCTTCACGGAGCGTCTACGGTAATTCCTGAATTTGTAGATAAGTGCAACGAGTATGGAGGAGAGATACCGGGAGCCAGAGGAGTGCCTGAGGATATGATTACAGAGGCGGTCAAGCATGGCGTATGCAAGGTGAATATCGATACAGATCTTAGACTTGCAATGACAGCGGAAATCAGAAAATTCATGGTGGAAAATCCGGCGGAATTTGATCCGAGAAAGTACTTAGGACCTGCGAGGAGCGCTATAAAGCAAATGGTAAAACATAAAATTAAGGATGTACTCAAGGCATCGGGCAAGAGATAAAAAAGATGTTTAAACAGAGAATTGGCAGGGAAGAAATAGGTGTCAATTCATATTAAAAGTTTATGGGAGGTAATTATGAAGGAAGAGATAAAGGCAGCACTGGAGAAAGTACGACCTGCATTACAGATGGACGGCGGAGATGTGGAATTTGTAGATTTTACAGACGACAAGGTTGTAAAGGTAAAGTTACAGGGACATTGTTGCGGATGCCCTATGTCACAAATGACTGTAAAGGGCTTTATAGAAAAGGCTCTTAGAGAAAGTTTCCCTGATATCAAGGGTGTAGAAACGGTTAACTAGGAGAATACGGTGTTGGACCTTGAAATTAGAAAAGAAATCAGTGAACGGGTTGATGCGATTCAGCCCGTTTTAATTGAAACGTTAAAAGAGCAGATAGCCATTCCATCTGTTGTTTCTTACGAAGCGGGGGAATATCCATTTGGGATTAAGGTGCACGAAGCCTTTATACATTTTTTAAAAACTGCAGAGGACATGGGCTTTGCTGTAAAAAACGTAGATGAATACGGCGGGCACGTCGAGTTTGGAAGCGGAGAAGAGATGGCCTGCATAATAGGACATTTAGATGTGGTACCTGCAGGTGCCGGCTGGGATAACGGAGCTTTTAATCCGACGGTTTTAAATGGCAGACTATATGGAAGAGGAGCCATTGACGATAAGGGTCCCATGGTGGCGGCTCTGTACGCTATGAAGGTGTTAAAGGACATGGGGTTTAAGCCCGATAAACTTATAAGACTTATAATTGGTCTGGATGAAGAAGTTGAGTGGAAGGGTATGGATAGATATTTTGAAACTGAAAGGAAGCCCGATGTAGGATTTACACCTGATGCCATGTTCCCCGTCATACGAGGTGAAAAAGGCATTATCGTGTGTAAGCTTGCAAAAAAATTCACTAAGGGAAATAATTCCGGCCTAATGATTTCAAAGCTTTCAGGTGGTTCCGCACCAAACATGGTAGCTGATAGCTGCAGGGCGGTGCTCAGATGTAAGAACCGTGACAGATATGCTGAAGTTATAGATATGGTAAATGCGTTTAAATCTCAAGGAATAGAAATCAGTGCAAAAAAACAGGGAACATCGTTGATAGTCATTACTAAGGGGGTATCGGCACACGGATCAAATCCTGCGGCCGGAGAAAATGCCATAGCGCATATGATGAAATTTCTTTCTGAGGTGTCCCTTGATGCCGTGGATCAAAGCGAATTTGTAAAGTTCTTTAATAGACATATCGGATATGAACTTAACGGGGAGAGTCTGGGAATATCAATGAAGGACGATGAAAGCGGAGAGCTCGTTTTAAATGTAGGCATGTGTGAAATTAGCATGGAAGAGGCAATTTTATCCATAAACATCAGATATCCCGTTACTAAAACCGAGGAAGACGTATTCGATAAAATGGAAAACACGGTAAAACCATACGGTGTAGGGATTATAAAGGGAAAAACTCAAAAGCCGATATATTATGAAGCGGATCATTCGCTTGTTAAGCTGTTTATGGACGTGTATAGAAGAAATACGGAAGATACAAAAAGTGAAAGCCTAGTCATAGGTGGCGGTACCTATGCAAGGTGCACGGATAATATCCTTGCATTCGGGGCAAATTTTCCGGGAGCGGAAGAAACGGAGCACCAACCGAACGAGTATGTGGATATAGAAAAATTAATGCTTGCTACTAAGATGTATGCAGAAGCCATATATGAGCTTGCTGTGTAGATTACAAGGCTGGATGGAATGAGAACGGAAGAGATAAGAAAGAATTGTTTTCACGGCAAAGATGAATTGATTCTTAAAGGGGTGGCTGATACTCAAAATTTGGCATCAGATATTTCAAAGCAATTAGTTATTGGAGATGTAGTAGCGCTTAAGGGTGATCTCGGTGCAGGAAAGACTACATTTACAAAGGCGCTTTTAGACACGCTTGGTGTTGACGAAGCAGTTGTGAGTCCTACCTATTCAATAGTGAATACTTATAGGGGCGATAGGTGCATCATAAATCATTTCGATGTATATAGGCTTCACGGCAGTGATGAGTTTTATGCCATTGGAGGAGATGAGTATTTTAACGATGAAAGCATTTCCATAATAGAGTGGGCGGAAAAAATAGAGGAGGCTCTGCCAAGTGATGCTATTTATTTGGAAATGAAATATTCAGATGATGATAATGAAAGGATATGCAGTTGCGGATATTGGCAATAAGTACTACATCTAAATATCCATCGGTAAGCTATAAATCGGATACAGGCATAAAAAGCAAGGAAGTTTGCGAAAACTTCGATCACATGAAAAATCTGGTACCTATGATCAATGAGGTTTTGCTATCTCCCGGAGCGGTAGATTTCATAGCTGTAGATATAGGTCCGGGTTCGTTTGTAGGTACCAGGATAGGCGTATCCACGGCAAGAGCTTTTTCTCAGATGCTTGATGTACCGGTGATACCTGTAGAATCACTTATATCACTTGCATATTGTGACGGTTTAAAGGCGGATTTAATATGTCCGATGATAGATGCGAGAAATGATACGGCATATGCTGCTTGTTACGGGTTTGAGGATTTCGAGCCCGTAGCATTGGTAAAGCGAGATCAATACGGCGTTAAGGAGTTCATTCTTAAAATAGCGGAGTACGTACAAACGCAAAAGAATAAGAGAGTTGTTTTTATAGGGGATGTAGCCCAAAAGAAAAAGGCATTGATTGAAGAAGCAAGTAATGGATTTAGCGTTTTTCCTATGATGAAAATTTTGAGAGAACCAAATAGTAAAAGAGTGCTTAAGGCGGCATGCGCTTTGGCAGGGACACGGGAAATGAGTGAGCTGTTATCCAATGGCATAGCTGTTAAGTATGATGATGTGCTGCCTATATACTCAAGGATAGCGGAAGCTGAAAAATCGCTTATAAAAAGGGGAGGCAGGAAGATATATATAGCGCCCCGGAATGAACAAGATAATCCTATGATTTCATCTATGGCGGGCGAACTTTTTGATGTCGCATCAGGTGCAGAGAAAGAGGGAAGTGAATTTAAGTTTTTCGCTTGTGATGAGAATAAGCATTATATAAATACGGTCTTTAGTAAGGGCTATTTCAAGAGTGATCTTGAAAAAGATATGCAAGGATATCTAGAAGAGCTTAAGAAGGCAACATCAGATAGGGCTATAAGGTTTACATTGGTTATGAAGGAAGAGAAGAGCAATGCCGTATATATCGGAGGTGAAAATACAACGAAAGCTGAGCCCATAGGCTTTGCAACGCTTACCTTGGTGCATGGGGATGCGGAAATTGAGAGAATATGTATAGCGAAAAACAGGCAAAATTTGGGTCTTGGAAGAATCATGCTGGTTACTGCGATGGACGTGCTGAGGTTTCTTAAAGCGGAGAGTGTATTTCTTGAGGTGAAAGCCGGAAATGTTCCTGCAAATAAACTTTATGCATCTAACGGTTTTATAAACACAGGAAGGCGTAAGGCATATTATAAGAACGGTGAAGATTGTTTGCTCATGAAGAAGGATTTGGTGAATTAAAAGTGATGGTTTATACGCATAGGGACGTAAATGTGTTGGCGATAGAGACAAGCTGCGATGAAACGGCATGCAGCATTGTCAGAAACGGACGGGAAGTACTGTCAAACGCCATATTTACGCAGATGCACATACATAGAGAATACGGCGGAGTGGTACCTGAGATAGCCTCACGAAATCACTTGGAAAAAATCAATGATGTAGTGGACAAGGCGATTTTAGATGCAGGCCTTCATAAGGAAGATATAGATGTTATAGCTGTAACATCAACACCGGGACTCATCGGGGCGCTTGTTGTGGGTGTAGCCACCGCTAAAACCATGGCCTATGCGTTATCAAAACCTCTGGTAGGAGTACATCATATAGCAGGACATATCGCTGCAAATTATTTAGATCACAGAGAATTGGAACCGCCGTTTATATCGCTTGTGATCTCAGGCGGACATACGAGTGTGATCGATGTTAAAGATTATAATGAACATGAAGTAATAGGACAAACGCTTGACGATGCTGCGGGAGAAGCCTTTGATAAGGTAGGTATATTATTGGGACTTACCTATCCTGCCGGTAAGGACATGGATGAACTTGCGAGGAGTGCAATAAAAAGTGGTGTAGCGTCTGTGTATTTTAAAAGGACGTACCTTGAGAAGGGAAGCCCGCATTTCAGTTTTAGCGGGATTAAAACGGGGGTTATGAACTATATACGGGCGAACAAAGATGATCCTATCGATAAGGAAGCGATTGCGCTTGGATTTCACGAAGCCGTAACCGATGTACTCGTTAAAAAAACGATGGATATAGCTAAGAGGCGCAACAGAAAGAAGATAGTTCTTGCAGGAGGAGTTGCGGCAAACAGTTTGATAAGGAATAAATTTAAAGAGGAGGGGGAAGCGCAGGGCTTTGAAGTGTATCTTCCGGGGCTTGGCATGTGCACGGACAATGCGGCTATGATCGCATCCGCAGGATATTATAAATATATCTCGGGTGGGATAAGCGATTACTATCTGGATGCCGTATCGAACACCGGTTTGCAGAGGAGGATATTGCTTAAAAGCAGGAAGCAGAGGTTTGCACCAAGTTTGTGATAGTGGTAAAATGCTAGACAGGCGTGCGAATGTAGTTTAATGGTAGAACATCGGCTTCCCAAGCCGACAGTGCGAGTTCGATTCTCGTCATTCGCTCCAAAAATTTTTGAAAAACATTTTTTGAATGAGAATGTCTGAGAATTTTATTGACAAGACTTGCGCAGTAATGTAAAATAACACTGTTGTTCCAAGGTAGCTCAATGGTGGAGCACTCGGCTGTTAACCGATAGGCTGTGGGTTCGAGTCCCACCCTTGGAGCCAAAAATCTAACTCAGACAAGGCACCACTTTTGTTTAAGGGTGCCTTATTTGTTTTATGAAGCGGTAATATTATGAAAAAAGAAAGAGATAATTTTTTTTCGAACGAGAAGGTGAAGAAAACCCTGCCGAAGGTACTGGCGGTCATTAAATTGTTGGTCTTAGCGGGTATCATTTTGGGCATTCCTTTTTACATGTATGTATATCATAAAGACTGGCTCACCATGCTAAAGGACGTCGATGAATTCAAGGAAGTTGTGAGGCACAGCTTCAACGGACCGTTGGTGGTGCTATCCGCTCAGATCATACAGATAATAATAGCATTTATACCGGGGCAGGGAATACAGATGGCCACGGGTTATATTTACGGACTGGGGGTGTCAATAGTATTCTCTGTTGTGGGTGCTGTGATAGGTGAAACCATTGCTTTTGCCATCGGTAGAGCTCTTGGGTATGACGGACTTAGGATTATCGTGCCCGGGGGGATGATAGATAAGTATGTGGATAGACTGGGAGCGAAAAAATCTCTCAGAATAGTGTTTATATTATATCTGCTTCCCGGATTTCCTAAGGATTTAATAAATTATGTTGCAGGTATATCCAATTTAAGGCTCAGTGCTTTTCTAATTTCTGCGACCATAGCGAGGACACCTGCAATGATAGGCAGTATACTCATAGGAACATTTTTAGACAGTAAGAGATACTACCTCGTTGCAGTGATAGGTGTAATCAGCATAATATTGTTTTTCATAGGAATGAAGTATAGGAAGAAGTTGGATGCGTTTATAGACGAGACATTGGGCGATAATATTTCCATAACGAATAAGCCGAAAGGATAGCACGGTTGACAGCTATGGGAATGTTTAATATAATGAATAAATAATTTAATTTCAATGAAGGAGGAAATTATGAAGCGGATTCTAACCATCGTAATGGCAATGATATTGGCTGTGAGCGTGGTGGGGCTTGCAGGTTGTAAAAAGGAAGAAGAGAAAAAGGACGGTGGCCTTGGGAATGCGAAGGAAGGTAAGCTCGTAGTCGGGCTTGACGATACGTTTGCACCTATGGGCTTTAGAGATAAGAAAAATAAATTGGTGGGCTTTGATATAGATCTTGCAACTGAAGTGGCGAAGCAGATGAAGCTTGAAGTGGAGTTTAAGCCTATACAGTGGAAGGCGAAGGATCTTGAGCTGAAGTCAAAGAAGATAGATTGCGTTTGGAACGGCATGTCAGTAACTCCTGAAAGAGAGAAGGCTATGTCACTTTCAAATAAATACCTTGATAATAAAATTATACTTATGACATCTAATAATAAGGTAAACATAAAGTCGGCAAAGGATCTTGAGAAATACAATATAGGTACTCAGGAAGATTCAGCCGGGCTTGAAATGCTAAAGGCACAAAAGAATGCAAAGAATTTCATGAAGAAGGTAAAGGAATATCCTACATACGACGATGCCATAAACGCTCTTAAATCCGGAAGGGTAGATGTAATTGCGATAGATCAGGTGCTTGGAGCATATAAGAATAAGAATTTTAAAGAAAAGCTTGCCATCTGCAAATACGCTTTGGGACAGGATGCATATGCGATAGGTTTCAGAAAAGAAGATACGGCTCTTAGAGATAAGGTAAATGAAAGCATTAAAGCTATAATTGATAACGGCAAGGCTAAAGAAATAAGTGAAAAATGGTTTGGAAAGAATTTAGTTATATTTAAAAAGAACTAATAACAGCATATGACGGAAAAAGGAAAAGCGGATGCTTGAAAATTTCAATGAATATATGCCCCTTCTTTTAGAAGGGGCTAAAATTACGGTTTTGTTATGTGTGATTACACTTGTTTTTGCACTGCCGCTCGGTATTCCGTTTGTTCTAGGTGTACGGAGTAGGATAAAGCCGATTAAGTATTTGTGCGAGTGTTACGTGCTTATATTCAGGGGCACACCGCTGTTATTGCAATTGTGGTTTTTCTATTACTTATTTCCCATGTATCTCGGTATACAGGTGGATGAGTTTGAGACGGCGGCGTTTGCGTTCGTGCTTAATTATGCAGCTTACTTTGCCGAGATTTACAGGGGAGGCATAAACAGTATAGACAAGGGACAGTATGAGGCGGCATTTGCTCTTGGAGTACCGAGGTGGAGAACTATGAAAGATATTATTCTCCCTCAGGCAATGAAGGCGATGTTACCTCCTATAGCAAACGAGGCAATCGTATTGATAAAGGATACCGCACTCGCTTCCGCAATCACATTGATGGATATAATGAAGGTATCACAAGCCGTTGTCAGCCGAAATTCGGATATCAAGATCTTCTTATATGCAGCCGTAATATATTTAATACTTACGGGTATCACTACGATTATCGCAAAGCGCATAGAAAAAAGATTTTCAAGGCATGTTCAGAGAGAGGAGAATTAGATTGATACTAAAGATAGAAAACCTCTCAAAATCCTTTGGAAATCATGAAGTCCTTAAAAATGTAAATCTCGCGATGGATAAAGGCGAGATTATAGCTGTGATAGGGTCTTCAGGGAGCGGGAAGAGCACCATGCTTAGGTGTATTAACGGCTTGGTAAAGCCTACTTCGGGAATTATCGAATATGAAGGACGGGTAGGTATGGTATTCCAGCACTTTAATCTCTTCCCTCATATGACGTGCCTGCAAAATATTACCTATGCGCAGATAAAAGTGCTTAAAAGAAGTAAAGCGGAGGCAAAGAGCAAAGCGGACAAGCTGCTGAGCCTTGTAGGTCTTTTGGATCAGGCGAACAAGTATCCGAGTCAGATATCAGGCGGGCAAAAACAGCGTATAGCAATAGCCAGAGCTCTTGCCATGGATCCTGAAATAATGCTTTTTGATGAGGCTACATCCGCCCTTGACCCTGAGATAACGGGTGAGGTGCTCACCGTTATGAAAAAGCTTGCTGAAAAGCATATGAGCATGCTCGTAGTCACGCACGAAATGGGTTTTGCAAGGGAGGTATCCGATAGAGTACTGTTTATGTCGGAAGGAAAAATTTTAGAAGAAGGAGCGCCAAATGAAATATTTGAAGATCCGAAATCTTCTGAACTTAAATCGTTTTTAAAATCCATGATACGTCTATAGCATTATTTATAAAGTTACTTAATCAAGCATATAAAATCTGCCTTTAGGTAATTTAAGTTACAATGTTACCTGCTAATCATTAAATAAGACGAATGGATTCTACTCCCTAGGGGATGAAGGTTACGTGATTTTGGGTTACAATGTCATCTATAAATCTACGAAATTAAATGTTTTTTCTTGCTCGGCATATGGTTTTACTATGTCGCCGTCTCCTGACAGCGTGTATTTATAGGTTATGAGTCCTTCGAGTCCTACAGGACCTCTTGCGTGCAGTTTCCCTGTGCTTATACCTACTTCAGCCCCGAATCCAAATCTGTAGCCGTCTGCAAACCGAGTGGAACAGTTTGAAAAAACATCGGCCGAATCTATTGCACGTGTAAATTTATCTATGCTTTGCTCATTATTAGATATTATGCAATCGGTGTGGTGTGAGCTATTTTCATTGATTTCTTTTATTGCCGCATCTATCGAAGGAACCGTTTTTGTTGAGAGTATGTAGTCCAGATATTCTGTGCGGAAGTCATCTTCTGTAGCGGTTTCACATTCTATTATGTCTTGAACTTCCTTCGTTCCGAGAAGTTTAATGCTTGTGGCTGAAGTTTTTTGCAGTTCAGGCAATAATTTTGGTGCTATTTTTTCGTGAACCAATAGGTTTTCAGCCGCATTGCACGCAGATACGTATTGTGTTTTACTATCTATGATTATGTCTACTGCTTTTTTTATATCTGCATCGCTATCGACGTAGATATTGCAAACGCCGTCAGAATGTCCCATCACGGGAATTTTAGAATTTTCCATTATGTATGATACGAATTCATTGGAACCTCTAGGGATTATGAGATCCACGTAGTTATGCATTTTTAGAAGTTCGCCTACATCGCTCCTGTCTTCCAGAAGATTTATGAAGTTATCGCCAAAGCCAGCCTCTTTACCGGCTTCTTTAATGAGAGATGCCAATAGGATATTACTGTTTTTAGCTTCGCTTCCGCCTTTGAGAACCACCGCATTACCACTTTTGATGCATAGCGATGCAATCTGCACCATGGCGTCCGGTCTGGATTCAAAGATTACGCCTATCACGCCTATAGGGCAGGTGATTCTCTTTAGCGTTAGAGTGTCAGCGAGTTTTCGCTTGAGCGTAGTTTTAAACAGCGGATCCTCAAATGATATTACATCTTCTATGCCCTTTATTGCATCCTTTAATTTATTACCTTGGAATTTCAATCTTGATATTATCTGAGGCGAAAGGTTGTTCTTTTCAGCCATCTGTATATCCTTGTTATTTGCTTCTATTATTTCTTTTTCATGTGTCTTAAGTAGATTCGCTAAATTTTTTAAAGCGGCGTTTCTTTCATCGGCTGTTGTTTGTGCAAGCTCAAAGCTCTCGTTTTTAATCTTTTCGTAATTCATATTTTCTCCTTCTTTAGGGGTCTCATATTTAATTAATGTGGATTTCAATCGTATTTTACCATAATAAAATATATTTCTTGTGGACAAATTTTCAATTTAGTTTTATGTTGTGGTAGCTCCAAGTAAGAGCGGCACAGTAATAGCTGCCGATAAACTTTTAATTTAGGTCGTAAGTTTAGAAATGAGATTTGAAACAATGGTTTTAGCGAAGAGGTTTAAATTTCTATATTCTATTTTATTATAGATCGTTACAGGCATCAGCCCGTCTATGAGGTGCAGTTTATCTCGTATTTTATTTAAATCATTGCTATCTAAAAATGCTGCAGGATCAATGTATTTGAATTGTCCTAAGGCATCTCGCATGCCTATTTGAATGCGAAAGCTTTCATCTTCCTTTGAAAATTTATAGTTGATGGGAGCTGCGATTTTATAGTTAGAGCATGAATCTGAAAAGTGCATGGCGTTTATGCTTTTTTGCTTGCCTTTTATGATGATGTTGCTGTTATCTACAGTTATTTTTTCAATGCAAAAGCTTGCGCCTTCGTTGTTATAGCTTATGTTTTCGTTAAAGATAAATTTATCGAAGTCCGCTTCACTTGCTTTATCAGCTAATCTATGAAGCTGTCTTACATCGTCGTAGTTGTGGAGCATCAGCTTGTCCGCAATGTTCTTGTCCTTGCTGTATAGATATTCTTTATATAGGGTTATATTGTCTGCGCTTGAGATTTCGTCTTTTCTATTCGGAGCAATTCCGAAAAAATCTTCGATATTCCTCTGCCTATAGCTTTTTAAGTTCTTGGTGAGTGGGAGGTGGTTTTTGAAAAGACGCAATAGGTCTATATTGCAGATGTCGTGCGAGGTGGTATTTTTGTATGCCATAGCTGTCCTTTTAGCACGTTCTATGAAGAAAGGTATGTCAAAGGCTCTGCCGTTATATGTAAACACGGCATCGCAATTTGTGAGTACAGGTATGGTTTTTTCTATTATTAAGGATTCTTCTTCAGGTGACTCTGCAAAGTATTGAATTATATTAAGTTCATCTTTTTTACATATCAGCATGCAGGACAGTGTTATGATGTCGCTGCTCCTTGAAAAACCCGTGGTTTCAATGTCAAACACGCAATAATTCTTCCCGAGATAGGTATCCAGTATATCCAGATCTATACGTTTTTCATCTATTTTTTCATGTTTTGTCAGCATGGCGCACCATTCCTTTGCCGGTTAAATTACACTACTCAATCTGTATTTATTGTAACATATGGAGTTTTGTAATATATATGAAAGTCACCTTATGGAGGTGAAGAAAAAAATAATTTTAGTTGATAATTATGTAGATGTAAACGCCTTAAATGTTCTGTGTAAGAGAAATCAGGGTACTGATGTTGTCATTGCTACATAAGGAGAAGCCTAATTTATGAATTCTAAATAGGAATATTTGCATAGTGATGCAAGTTATGGTAGTATATTGGAGTGCTTAGGCACAGTTTAGTTAAAGAAGTAAGGCGTGTGCTTTCACCTTGTAGGCTGAGGTCTTCGGGTAAATACTTGCAAGTTGCAATTATTTTAGCGCACGTGAGTGCGTTTTTTTGTGTTTAGAAGGAGGTGCGACATCGCAAATAAGGTGTGGATTAATGAAGAAATTAAGGCTACAGAGGTAAGGGTAATAGACGAAAATGGCGAACAGCTTGGTATAATGCAACGGGAAGAAGCCCTTGACATCGCAGAAGAGAAGGGATTGGATCTTGTAAATGTTTCTCCGAATGCAAAGCCCCCTGTATGCAAAATTCTTGATTATGGAAAATTCAAATACGACCAACAAAAAAGAGAAAAAGAAGCAAGAAAAAAACAGAAGACCATACAGGTAAAAGAAATTCGCCTGAGCGCCGCAATAGAAGAGCATGATATAGATGTTAAAGCAAAACGGGCGTGTAAGTTTTTAGAGGCGGGCGACAAGGTAAAGGTGACGCTTAGGTTTAGAGGTAGAGAGAGAAGTCATAAAGAAGTAGCCTATGCGGTGCTTGAGAAATTCGCAAAGAAAGCTGAAGAATTTGGCGAGATAGAGAAAAAACCGACGATGGATGGCAGAGCATTGGTTATGATGCTGATGCCGAGAAGTGAATAGATAACCGTGTTTATACTGAGAAGAGGAGGATATAATGGGATGCAAGATGAAGACCCACAAGGGTGCGGCAAAGAGGTTCAAACTTACAGGAAAAGGGAAGCTTAAAAGAGGAAAGGCGTTTAAAAGCCATATTTTAACTAAGAAATCTCAAAAAAGAAAGAGGAATTTCAGAAAGGCAGCTGTGCTTACATCAGCAGATGAAAGACGTATCAAGGCAGCATTAGGTAAATAGGAGGTAAAAAATGGCAAGGATTAAAAAAGGTGTAACTGCACATGCTAGACATAAAAAAATATTAAAGCAGGCAAAGGGATTCTACGGAACAAAGAAAAATGTATTCAGGGCGGCGAATACTGCCGTGATGAGAGCACTCAGAGAGGCTTATAAGGGAAGAAAGCATAGAAAGCGTGATTTCAGAAAGCTTTGGATCATCAGAATAAATGCAGCAGCAAGGTTAAACGGATTATCTTACAGCAAATTAATAAACGGACTTAAAAAAACCGGAGTAGAGGTGAACAGGAAGATGCTTTCAGAGCTTGCAATAAACAATAAGGAAGCATTTACAGCGCTTTGCGATAAGGCAAAAATGGCAAAGTAATAAATTCATGTGAGGAAACTCGTTTAATAAACTGACCGAAAAGTTAGATTTAAAGTCTAGCTTAATAGGTCAGTTTTTTATATTGTTTATAGAATAGTGTTGAAGTTTTTGGTCATTGTTGCCGTTGTGGTATACTAGGACATTATAATTCCCGGTTTAGTAGGATTTGCGAAATAATTTTAGAAAACTACGAAACGGCAGTGAGGCGTATGATGGTGAATTTAAAGATAGATACGGATAAGGGGGAGGTTACGATCAGTGCGGATGTTCTTGCGCAGATCGTAAAGGACAGCATAGAATCCTTAGGCGGAGAGATGATAGTTTCAAACAGCAAGGGTAAGTTGCTGGATTTCGGCATGTTTAAAAATACTCGGATGCATAGATCCATAGACATCAAAAAGACTCCCTTGGGATTCGATGTGAGAGTGTATGTGGTGCTCGCATACTCAGGTAGTATATCCATGAATCTGTTTAGGGCATCAAAAAAAATAGAAGAGGATTTAATAAAGTATACCTCCGTGCACGTGATGAGCGTAAACATTGTGGTAGTGGGGATACGTTCGAAAATAATAGTGAAAAATCATTATGATAAATTGATGTCCGCCAAATAAGAAGAGGCAAGCGATGAGGATAATTGCAGGTAGATACAAAGGCAGAAAGCTGGAGGTTCCTAAAGCAAGAGAGGCAAGGCCTACGAGCGAAAAGGTGAGGGAAGCCGTGTTTTCCATGCTTCAAAATTATATAGAAGGCGCAAAGGTCGCAGATCTTTTTGCGGGGACCGGAGCTATGGGTCTTGAGGCTTTAAGCAGGGGTGCCGCAAACTGTGTTTTTTCTGAAAATAATATCTCAATGCAGAAGATTCTGGCGGCCAATATTAAATCCGTAGGCGCAGATTCATCGGCAGAGCTCCATAGAGGTGACTATAGAAGTGCTATAGATAAAACGGGCACCGATGTGGACATATACTTTTTGGATCCGCCATATTCAGAGAATGCACTTGATGAGCCTATGAGGCTTATATTATCGAGTTTGCATTATAATTCGGATACTTTGTTTGTATTGGAACATGATAGACGGGTAGTTGTGCCGGAATATGAAAAGCTCAATGTGTTCAGAGAAAAACGATATGGGAATACCGCTATAACAATCCTAGGAGTGAACTTATAATTGCACTTTTAATTTTTGAATGTAACAAACGAAAAAACAATATGGCAATTATGTTATAATGCTTAAAAGATGTGAAGCAGAGGGAGAAGGTATATGGAAACCAAGGCATTGTATGCGGGTTCATTCGATCCTATAACAATCGGACATCTGGATCTTATAAAGCGGGCTTCGAAGCTACATAAAGAACTCGTGGTAGGCATAATCAGAAATCCTAATAAGGCCGCCATGCTTTTGCCTGAAGAAAGAAAGCAGCTGATAGAAAAGGCGGTAGCTCCGCTCAAAAACGTAAGTGTCGATATCTTCGAAGGATTACTTGCAGACTATGTGAATTCTCACGGGTTTAATGTAGTTATACGAGGGCTTCGCACCACTTCGGACTTTGATAGTGAGATACAGATGGCGCAGATGAATGCCTCTCTTTTCAGTGATAATGTCGAAATCGTGTTTTTGATGACGGATCCCAAATTTTCATTTGTAAGCTCCAGCATGATAAAGGAAGTGCATGATCTAGGTGGAGATGTGGGTGATTTGGTGCCTAAATGTGTTTTGGAATATTTAGATAATAAGAAGAAGGAAAATAAGAAAAAACAGGGAGGTAAGTATGAAACTGCTGAGTAGTTTAGAAACGCTTGAAGAGCTGATCGATGAAGCTAAAACGGCACCGTTCAGCCAAAAAATTTTAGTTGACCCTGAAGAAATAGGGCAGCTTATAGAGCAAATAAAAAAACAAGTTCCTGAGGAAATCAAGGATGCGACTTGGATAAAGGAAGAGAGCGAAAGGCTTATAAAAGAAGCTCAAATGAGCTACGAAAAAATCATCAGGGATGCGGAAATCAAGGCGGCAGAGCTTGTGGAGATGAATGACATCACAATGAAGGCAAAGGAGAGGGCTGCGGCGATAGTGCAAGAAGCTGAAAACAAGTCCACTTCTTTGAAGTTCAGCACGTATAAATACATAGAAGGTGTAATGCAGGATATGCAAAACCGATTGAATAAGGTGAAAGAAGATCAAATAAACGGGATGTATGCAAGCATTGAAAATGCATTCGGTCAGGCTGATGCCATCATGAATCAAAACATTCAGGAAGTAAAGCAGATGGAGTTTATGAACAGCGAAGTAGATCAGAGCAATAGTAACGCACCCGGAGATATATATTGATATCAAGCGATGTAACGGGGATCATAGCCGAATATAATTTCTTTCATAACGGGCATGCGAAGCAGCTGTCGATCATAAAAGAAAGATATGAAAATACCAAGGTTGTGGCTGTGATGTCCGGGAATTTTACGCAAAGGGGAGAAGCGGCTTTTTTAAACAAGTGGAAGCGAGCGGAGCTTGCTGTAAGGGCAGGCGTCGATTTGGTTATAGAGCTTCCGTTTGTGTACGCTACCAGCAGCGCTGAAATATTTGCATCCGGCGGAGTAGGGATACTTGAAGGTTTGGGCGTTGTCGATAGGATATGTTTCGGATCTGAAACGGCTCGCACCCGAAATCTTACAGAGATAGCAGAGGTTTTGTGTGAGGATACGAGGCTGGATGCTTACATAAAAAGAAATATGGATGCGGGGAATTCTTTTGCAGCGGCAAGGCAGGCTGCGGTAGAAGAAATTCTTGGAAGGGAAACATCTGAGCTTAAAAATCCGAATGATATCCTAGCTATAGAATATATAAAAGCATTGATGAGAAGGCATGGCGAAATGGAGATCTTTCCCATAGCAAGAAGGACGGGAGATCATCTTGCGACTGCGAGCGAAATAAGAAATTATGTAAAAAACGGCACTTTTGATGATGATATGGTAAAGCTTGTACCTGCAAAGGTAATTGAGCATCTAAAGGCTTTTGTTAGCGCAGAGTATAGTAAAAGAACGGGAACATGTGATATGATAAAAGCCATGGACGATAAATTGTTCCTGCTCGCAAGATTTAAGCTGATTACAGAAGGCGCTTTGAGCATGAGGGACATTTATGAAGTTTCTGAAGGTCTTGAAAACAGGCTTTCCGACTTTCTTAAAAAATCTATAGATATGGAAGAATTTGTTCAGGGTGCTTCCTCTAAAAGGTATACGAAGGCAAGGATACGAAGAGCTCTTTTATTTTACATAATGGGGCTTGGAAGAGATGAGATAAAGAAGATAATTGAAAATGATATTCTCTACGCAAGACCGCTCGCCTTTAATGAAGACGGAGCGAAATTACTTAAAAGGATACGGAAGACAGGGAAGATACGGGTTGTAGGGCAAAAAAAATGTGAGAATGAAGATGAGAAACTATTCCCTGTAACAAAATACGATATATTGGCAACAGAGCTCTATGAGCTCGAGCCGGGACGTGGTCTTTATAAAACCATGGAATATATGCAAAAACCGTTTGTTGGATAGGTTGGAGGAAAAAATGAAGGTATTGGTTGTAAATTGTGGTAGTTCGTCACTTAAGTATCAGGTGCTCGATATGGTGAATGAAAATCTGCTTGCCAAGGGGCTTGTAGAAAGAATTGGCATAGAGGGCTCTGTGATCACCCATGAGAAGATAGGGATTGATAAGGTAGTGAATGAAATTCCTATGGAAACTCACAAAGATGCTATCGAGAACGTAATTAAGGCGGTAACGGATAAGGATCACGGTGTAGTGGAATCCATGGATGAAATCGGAGCTGTAGGGCACAGAGTGGTACACGCAGGTGAGAGGTATTCAGAATCGGTACTTATAACAGATAAGGTAATGCAGGTGCTGAACGAGTGCGTAGAGCTTGCTCCATTACATAACCCGCCAAATTTAATAGGTATTGAAGCGTGCAAGCAATTGATGCCGAAGACTCCTATGGTAGCGGTGTTTGATACGGCATTCCACCAGACAATGCCTGCTGAATCATACATCTATGCACTTCCATATGAGTATTATAAAAAGTATGGCATAAGGCGCTACGGTTTTCACGGAACAAGCCACAAGTACGTTGCAGAGCGTGCGGCATATATGATGAATGTAAATCTTGATGATCTTAAGATAATTACGTGCCACCTCGGTAACGGGGCGTCCGTGTCTGCAATTAAAAGAGGTGTATGTATAGATACTTCAATGGGTTTCACTCCTCTTGAGGGACTTGTTATGGGGACACGAAGCGGTGATATAGACCCTGCCATCGTAACCTACATTAGGCAGAAAGAAGGTTTGGCACAGGGTGTTGCGAATGAGATATTGAACAAAAAGTCCGGTGTACTCGGAATATCAGGTGTTTCAAGCGACTTTAGAGATCTTGAAAAGGCGGCGGAAGAAGGAAACGAAAGAGCCCTCCTCGCTATAAAGGTGTTTGCGCATAAGGTAAGGTTTTACATCGGAGCCTATATTGCAGAGATGAACGGTGTGGATGCGGTAGTATTTACAGCGGGTGTAGGTGAAAATGATATAGCGATGAGAGATATCATCTGTAACGATCTTGGAAATCTCGGAATAAAATTGGATCTTGTTAAGAACAAGGTGAGAGGTAAAGAGATGGAAATTTCAAGGGATGACTCTAAAGTTAAGATTTTCTTGATTCCTACCAACGAGGAGCTTATGATAGCCAGAGATACATATAAGATAGTAAACAAATAAAAACGATAGGAAGCTGCGATGGAAGATATACTTACACACGAGGGAGAGGCAGATGAAAGGCGTGAAAAGTTCCAAGCCTTAATAGATGAAAGAAATTTTAGAGAGGCGAAAAACTTTTTGTCTACCCTGAACGTTGTCGACATCGCAAATCTCATAGACGGGCTCGATCCTCAGACGGGCGTTGCGCTTTATAGAATGCTACCCAAGGATGTTGCCGCTGAAGTGTTTGCGAAATTTGATCCGGAGCAGCAAGAGGCGATTATATACGCTTCTACAGACACTGAGATACGAGAGCTTATAGAGGATATGTTTTTAGATGATACGGTTGACTTGCTTGAAGAAATGCCTTCAGGCGTAGTCAGCCGTATTTTAGAGAATACTGGTCATAGCGACAGAAGCATGATAAACCAACTGCTTAAATATCCCGATTCATCGGCGGGTTCTATCATGACTACAGAATATATTTCTTTAAAAAAGGAGATGACCGTATCTTCGGCTATAGATAAGATAAAGAGAGAAGGCATACAGAGTGAGACGATATACATTTTATATGTAACGGATGAAAACAGGATTTTAGAGGGGATATTGAGTCTTCGTGATCTTATAGTGGCAGATGACAGCAAGCGTGTAGGCGAGCTCATGCGAGAAGATGTGATATATGCCTATACCCTGGATGATAAGGAGGAAGTAGCGAATATCTTTAAAAAGTATTCGTTTGAGGCTCTTCCTATAGTGGATCAGGAAAAGAGAATCGTAGGCATAGTTACGGTAGATGATATTTTAGATGTAATAGAGGAAGAGGTAACGGAGGACTTTCAGATAATGGCAGCGACCACGCCTACTGACAAGCCATATTTAGAGACCGGTATTTTTGCGTTATCAAAACACAGGATACTTTGGCTACTAATATTGATGATCTCTGCTACCATTACTCAGAAGATAATTTATAACTACGAAAACATTTTGCAGAATGTAACGTTTTTATCGGGATTTATACCGATGCTCATGGATACGGGCGGCAATTCAGGTTCACAGAGTTCGACCTTGATTATTCGAGGTCTTGCAACGGGTGATATCAAGAGCAGGGATTGGTACAGGGTCGTCTTTAAGGAAGTGAGAGTTGCTATGGTCTGCGGGCTTGCACTCGCAGTTATAAATTATTTTAAGATAATATATCTGGACGGTATTCCATCGAACGTAGCGCTTGTTGTGAGTCTTACACTCGTGTGTGCCGTAATGATAGCGAAGATAGTAGGCGCAATCCTCCCTATGGTTGCGATAAAGATAAAAGTAGATCCCGCAATAATGGCATCCCCGCTAATCACTACCATAGCGGATGCTCTGAGTTTGATGGTGTACTTCATAATCGCAAGAAACATAATGTCAATTTAGCAAAGTCCCCCAATTCAAATTTTGACTTTTGTTCTTAAAAACATTACAATTTAAGAACAAAAAGGAGGGGGTGTTATGGAAATATATACAGTTCAATATTTGCCGGAGAAAAACTATGAATTATTAGGTATGGTATATGGGAATGTAGTTACCAGTAAGAACGTGGTTCAGGATATCGGAGCAGTGCTTAAGAAGATAGTTGGAGGAGAATTAGGAAGCTATACAAAGCTTTTAAATGAGGCTCGCGATGAGGCTACACAAAAGATGGAATGGGAGGCAAAACAGCTGGGCGCAGATGCAGTTATCGATGTGCGCTATTCCACTTCACAGATAATGGCAGGAGCTGCAGAAATTATAGTTTATGGAACAGCGATAAAATTCAAACAATAATATTTTAACCTGTTGTTTACTACTGTACTCTAGGCTTTCGTTTATTGTAAGTTCTACTTTGCCGACAATATCACATCTCTTTTATAAGGGAATATACTGTAACTTTAAATTTGTGACATTTTCACTTGTGATATCCTAGGATATTATTATTTTCGGTTCAGAAGTTGGTTTGGAAGGCTCGGGATGGGGCTGATGGCTAAATTTGACAATGTTAATTTGCTGTGTTAGAATCTCTAACGTAAATTGTAACGGTATCGGAGGTTGTATGCTATTTACAAGATTAAAAAAAGGAAAAATTTTAGTTGCTGTTAGTGCGTTTATGGCGCTTATGATGGTGTTTTCCGTGGCACTACCTGTAGAGGGAAGCAAGAGCTCAATAAGAGATAAGATAAGAAGAAATGAGAAAAATATTAAGTCTATAAAGAGAAGGCTCGCAGCCGGAAGACGTATAGAAAATCGATACAAGAAGCAGTCGGAGAAGATAGCGGATAAGATTTCTGTAACAAAGGGCAGCATAAGCGATATAAATGATGACATGGAAAAGACTCAGAAGAAAATTAAGAAAGCTCAGAAGGCCTTGAATGATGCCATAAAAAAGGTAGAAGACCAGGAAGGTGATCTTGGTGGCAGGCTTAGAAACATGTACAAAAGCGGTTCTATAGGTTTTGTGGATGTGCTTTTGGGTTCAGGCGACATATCGGATTTCATATTGAACTTCGATATGGTTCAGAGGATATACTCAGGTGATAAAGATTTGCTCAAACAGCTTGAGGATAGAGAAAACGAAGTAAAGACTAAGAAGGCGGATCTTGACAGGTTGAAGCTTAATCTTGCAGAGCAGAAAAAAGACCTTCAGGCAAAGAAGGCGCAGCTGTCAGATCAAAAGGCTGAAGCGGATAAGAAGAAAACTTCTCAGGCGAAGTTGAATAAGAAATTCGGTGAAGATTTGGAAGCGATGAGACGTGACTCCGAGAGGCTTGCAAGCATTTTGAATCCACCATCAGGTGGTGGCGGTACAACAATTCCAAGCGAATTCCATGGTCCGTATCAATGGCCTGTACCGGGACATCGTCTAATCACTTCTCCGTATGGACCGAGGTCAGGGGTAGGCGTAGGCTCTTTCCATCTGGGAATCGACATATCATGCCCCACAGGGTCAAGCATAGTTGCATCTAAAAAAGGTAGGGTAATAAGTGCCGGATATATGGGAAGCTATGGAAACCTTGTAGTAGTAGACCATGGTGGCGGTATGGCGACAGCCTATGCGCATAACTCTTCCATCAAGGTAAGGGTAGGTCAGATGGTGAGCAAAGGACAGGTATTGGCTTTAAGCGGCATGACCGGAGCAGCTACGGGTCCTCACTGTCATTTCGAGGTGCGTAAGAATGGTACTGCAGTAAACCCTATGAGTTATCTTAGATAGAAGAAGTGAATTTTGATAATGAAATAGCGCAAACCGATGTATCATCGTTTTGCGCTTGTATTTAATTATAGCGGAGATGAATAAATGATATCATTTAAAAACGTGACGAAAACATACGATACAAACATAGCTCTTAAAGATGTGTCCATAGACATAGCTCAAGGTGAGTTCGTATTCTTAGTAGGCCCCAGTGGAGCGGGTAAGAGTACCTTCATAAAGCTGTTATTGCATGAAATAGTTCCGGATGAAGGTTCTATCATGGTGCAAAAAAAGGAAGTAACCAAGCTTCCAAGCAGGTTGATACCTATTCATAGGAGGAATCTAGGTATAGTATTTCAGAATTTCAGGCTTCTTCCAAAGAAGACGGTATTTGAAAACGTGGCCTTTGCTATGGAAATATTGCATAAATCGAAAAAAGAAATAGCTGTTGCCGTACCTCAAGTCCTAAGTCTTGTAGGTATAAGTAACATGGCGAAGAAGTACCCGAGCGAGCTCTCTGCAGGTGAGCAGCAACGTGTAGCCATAGCAAGGGCTATAGTAAACGGTCCTTCAATATTGATTGCAGACGAGCCTACCGGTAACCTGGATCCAAATACAGCCTGGGAAATAATGCGCCTGCTTGAACAAATAAATATGAACGGTACTACCATCGTTATGGTTACCCATGCCAAGGATATTGTAGACAAGATGAACAAGCGAGTTGTAGCAATAGACAGCGGCAAGATAATCCGTGATTATGTGGGAAATTATCTAAGCGATGCGGACATGATAGAGGGGCTTCCTCACGAGGAAAGAGAGAAGGTGCTTCTTGAGATGGCACTTGCAAAGGCGACTACGGAAGAAGAGCGTGAAGAAGTGAAAAGGCTCATAGAAGAAAGACGAAAGGGCGGCAAAGATGCGTAGATTTATATATATGATAAAACAGGCTTTTGTGCAAATAGGCAGAAATAAAAACATGGCATTTGCATCTACAATCGCAATTACCGCCATGCTGCTGATACTCAGCCTGTCATTCTTAGCGATAGTGAATATCAATACCGCTACGGAAGTGGTGAAGAAGGATTATGATAGAATACAGCTTTTCCTAAAGGATGATCTTACCCAAGAACAGGGACATAAGGTTAGGGACACCTTTGCATCTGAAGAGGGCGTAAAACGAGCTGCATATCAAACCAAGGAAGAGGCAATGCGTACGCTTAAGGCAAGATGGGGAAACAGCGGTTACCTGCTCGATAACTTAAGGAAAAATCCTCTTCCGAATTCCGTTATAATCACAGTCTCAAAGCTTGAAACAGCTGATAAGATAGCTGAAAAAGCAAAGAAGACGGAAGGTGTTGAGGATATAAAGTATTATAAAAAGACGGTGGAGAAACTAATAAAGGCCACGAGGTTCATTCAATGGTCCGCTCTTGTCATAATATTGTTCTTGATTTTCATCTGTATAGTGGTGGTTTCAAATACCATAAAGCTTACGGTGTTTGCCCGTTCGGATGAAATAAGCATAATGAAGTATGTAGGTGCTACAAACTGGTTTGTCCGGGGACCGTTTTTGCTTGAGGGAATGTTGATAGGTCTTATTTCGGGTGCTATCGCCGTAGGGCTTTCAACGTTCATATATATTAAGATAGTTTCTACGATCGGAAAGAACGTTATAACGATATTATCTACGCCTATGGTGCCTGTAGAGTTCCTTGCGGGAAGTTTAGCATGGATATTGATAGCTCTCGGGATGTGTATAGGTGCTACGGGTAGTATAGCTTCAATGAGGAGATTTTTAAAGGAGTAGGAGATATAATGGCTTACAGCAAGGTTTTTTCCAGAATACTCAGCCTCCGAAAAGATATCATTGGAGATCCGGAAGAATTTTTTTCACCCACTCCGCAACTTACTCATCCTGCCGATGAATTATACAGCATCGATGAAGCGGTGAGTAGAATTGCGAAGGCGTGTGAAAATAACGAAAAGATAACAATATATGGCGACTATGATGCTGATGGAGTTACTTCCACCGGCATTATGTTTATGTTCCTAAAAGCCGCAGGAGCGGATGTAGAATACTATATTCCATCTAGGATGGATGAAGGATACGGTATAAGCATAGAAGCTATTAATAAAATAAAGGAGACAGGTACCACCTTAATAATAAGTGTAGACTGTGGCAGCAATTCATATGAAGAGGCGGAATATGCTGAAAGCATCGGGATGGACGTAGTTATTACGGACCATCACACCGTTGATAAGCATCATTACGAAGGGATAAACGTAAATCCCAAGCACCCGAAATCAAACTGTGCCTTTCCTCAAATTGCGGGTGTGGGGGTTGCCTTTAAGGTGTTACAGCAGTTACAGAGAAAGCTGAACCTCGATAAACGGGTCTTGCTTGAGACACTGGATCTGGTGGCTATAGGCACTATAGCGGATATAATGCCCGTGTATGATGAAAATAGGACTTACATAAAGTATGGACTTTTAAAAATGAATAAAAACCCGAATTTGGGGCTTAAGTGTTTGCTTAGAGAGCTCGGGATTGCAGATAGAGAAATTAAGTCTGACGATGTGTCTTTTAGGATAGCGCCTTGTATAAATGCTGCAGGAAGGCTTGAAAACGCTTCTATAGGCGTCGAATTATTCATAACTGACGATGAAAAAAGAGCCATGATGCTTGCAAGGGATCTTGTGAATCTCAACACGAAGCGAAAGGAACTGCAGGTGGCTGAGGTGAAGCGTTCCAAAGAAAAGATGGTGGAAACGGGTGCCGATAAGAATGCTATATTGCTCACCCTCGACATCCATAGCGGGGTTGCAGGGATAGTGTCCGGGAAATTAAAGGAAGATTTCGGTAAGGTAGCTATAGTTATGGTGGATACCGGAGACGGATATCTTAAGGCTAGCGGAAGGAGCCCGGATGCAATAGACCTTTATCAATTGCTTTTGAAGTTTCAGGATCTTTATGTGAATTTCGGAGGACATTCTGCAGCCTGCGGGTTTACAATTAAAAAAAGCGATGAGAATGTCTTTAGAGAGAGGTTTTACAGGGCTGTAGACGATATGGTGGAGGCAGATCCGGGTATTCTGAAAAAGAATTATAAGTATGACCTCAAGGTGGATGTATCCGATATGAATTTAGAACTTGCAAGTGAGCTTAAGATGCTTGAGCCATACGGTAAGTTAAATGAGGATATCAGATTTTTAATAGAAGATGTGGTGCCGTTTAACATGATTTATCTGGGAAGGGACAGCAGGCACATAAAGTTCTTCTTAAAGCAGGCGAGGAACACCTTGGAATGCATGTGCTTTAACGCTGCGGCTGAGGTTATAAATATGATAGAAGAGCAAAAACACATTTCCATAATAGGAAAGTTTGGGGCGAATGAGTATAGAGGCAAGTTGAGCCCTCAAATAACGGTTTCGGATATAATTTAAAGCAATTAGGAGTAGGAATTATGAAGAAGAATAGCACGGTAACGGGATTTATAGCAGGGGTAGTGGTATCCGTAATTGTTTGTTCTGTATTTACGCTTGTTTATTTTAAGCCTTTTTCACATGGGGGTAAGAGCGACAGTATAAGCGAGAAGCTTGCCTTGATAGAAAAGGAGATAGATTCCGAGTTTTATAAGAAATACGATAAAACGAAGGTCAAAGATATGCTTGCAAAGGCATATGTAAAGGCTCTTGGCGACAAGTATTCAAGATATATGACGGAAAAGGAGTATGCGGAGTACCTTGAAGATAACAAGGGGTCATATTCAGGCATAGGTATAGTGTATGAAAAGGCGCCACGTAATCTCTATAGAATACGCAGTGTCATGAAGAAGTCGCCGGCAGAGGAAGCGGGGCTTAAAAAAGGAGATGTGATTACAAAAGTAGAAGGCAGGAATGTAGATAAGGGAAAGGACGTATTGAAGCTGATAAAGGGCAAGGCCGGAACCAAGGTTAAGCTCGTGATAAAGAGAGCCGGAAAACTTAAAAGCTATATCATAGTAAGGCGAGATATCAAGGAAAAGACGGTATATTCAAGGATAGTAAAAAAGAAATTCGTTCAGATAAGAATTACGAGTTTCGGTGTGAATACGGCAACCGAGTTTAAAAAGGAATATAAAAAATACAAGGACAAGGGATTTAAAAACATAATTTTAGATCTCAGGTATAACGGTGGCGGCTTTTTGGATGCGGCTCTTGCGATAGGGGACATGTTTGCAGATAAAGGCACGGCGATTAAGGTTTACAATAAATCAAAGGAAGAGGATTCATATGAGTTTAGCAAGGAGAAGGAAGATGTAAAGCCGGTTATTTTAGTGAATAAATATAGCGCCAGCGCATCAGAAATACTTGCGGTGTCACTTCAGGAGAATGGAGAAGCAAAGCTGGTCGGTGAAAAAACATACGGTAAGGGCGTGATACAGACTACCCTGCCTCTTAAAAGTGGAGGGGCATTGTATTTGACCACTCTTGAATATGTATCGCCGAAGGGCAAGAAAATCCATGGAGTAGGTATAACGCCGGATTACATCGTGCACAATAAGTACAGCGATAAACAGCTGAATAGGGCAATATCTTTACTTAATAAGTAATACTAACGGATGTTTATGAATGCAAGGTAGGCTATGTATGTTAGGAAGAGGGCGATTCCAAGTCCTCTTTTTAATTGCTTTTTAAGGAGTAAATACAGAAGTATCACTATATTTATAGAGGCGAATATTATCGCATCTTGGATGTTGTGGACGTTTATAGACAGCGGGGAGATTATAGAAGATACCCCGAGTATCAGCAGAATGTTTATTATATTAGACCCTATTGCATTACCTATAGCTATGCCGTGTTCGCCTTTCTTTGCGGCGATTATTGAAGTAGTAAGTTCAGGAAGGGAAGTGCCGAGAGCTACTATCGTAAGGCCGATTATCGTATCTGATATGCTAAGTATTTTAGCAAGGATGATGCTGTTTTGTACTACGAGTTGCCCTCCCAGTATTACAGCTACTATCCCGAGCAATATGAGAAGCAGCGATTTTACCAGCGTAAGCTCGTGATCCTCCGTATTTTCATTGTTCTTGCTGTATCTATAGATTATTAATAAATATGCGGCGAGCATTATTAGCAGGCTGTAGCCGAGCGCTCGCGGTAGTACTTGAGAACCCGCAAAGATCATAAACAGTGAAAGTATGATTGCAGCGAGGGCGGAGGTTAGGATATCACGTTTTGTGCTTTTGAAAATATCTTCAGGCAGAGCCTTGATAGATGGGAATAAAGCCACCGCACCGAATATTATGCAAAGGTTCAGGATGTCAGAACCCAGTATATTGCTTATGGAGATTTGACTGTTTCCCTTAAGTGCAGCCGTAAAGCTCACAGCCGCCTCGGGGAGTGAAGTCCCGAGGGATACAAGCGTGAGACCTATTACTATCGTAGGGATGTTCAGCCTGTTTGCTATATCTTTGCTTCCCTCTACGAGCCAATCGGCTCCGAAGAACAGCAGTATAAATCCGAGAATGAGTAATATAATAAACAAAATTTCCTCCTGAAATTAAAAACTCACCCGTTGACATACATCAAAGGGTGAGTAGTTCTTGCCATGATCCTATTAATATGAGTCGATGTAGTTTTTTAATTTTTCCGTATTTGAAAAATACTTCTTCAGCGTATTGAAGGTTTCATCGCTGAAATGGTGCTCTAATTTGCAGGCATCACTCGTTGCGATATCTTCAGGCACACCGAGAGTTTTGAAAAACTCAGATACCCATTTATGTCTTTCGTACATCTTTTCCGCTATTTCAAGCCCCTTGGGAGTGAGAGTTATGGTGTTTCTGATTACTTCCACAAAGCCCTTTGCCTTAAGGTTTTTCATAGCGATGCTTACGCTCGGTTTAGAATACCCGAGCTTGTGGACTATATCTATAGCCCTTACTCTGTCAAGTGTTTGGCTCAGCATCAAGATAGCCTCTAGATAATCTTCGCCGGATTCGTAAATTTCCTTCTTTTCTATCATGGGAAACCTTCCTTTCTACTACATAGATGAGATTGTTGAAAGAGCTAATTTGATCATCTTATCAAGCCCGGTTTCTCTTTCACTTACTGATAACTTTTCGCCGGTTTCAATGTTGTCTGTTATGGTAAGCATGCTCAGAGCCTTTACCCCGTGGTAGGCGGCGTTTATATACAGCGCTACCGTTTCCATTTCTATTGCAGATATCCCTAATCTTTTCCAGTGCTCGTATCTTTCGTGAGAGCTTTTGCTACTATAAAAAGATTCTTCTGTAAGCACGTTCCCGCTCATAAAGTCTAATCCGTCTTTTTGAGCCACTGCAATTGCTGCAGTTAAAAGTGAGATATCTGCGACAGGTGCCAAATGACCGTCTATTTGAAACTCACTTTGATAATTTGATGTAGTGGATGCTGAAGTCGCAAATACAATTTGAGACAGCTTTGCATCGCTTTTTATAGATCCTGCCGTACCTATTCTTATCGCATATTTTACATCGTGATCTTCAAACAGCTCATAAGAGTAAATTCCCATTGATGGAATACCCATACCGCTTGCCTGGACTGTAATTTCAGTGCCTTCATAGAATCCCGTATAACCATACATCGCGCGAATATCGTTTATCAGCCTGGCATCATCCAAATAATTCTCCGCTATGTACTTAGCTCTAAGTGGATCGCCGGGCATCAATACTCTTTCTGCAATATCGGCATTTTCAGGAACGTGAAGTGATGCGCTCATATAATTACCTCCATGCAACTTTATTCTATCATTAAGCGTATGTTTTATCAAGGATAACTATTGTTTTACCATGACATGTTTCTAAAATAGTCAAATATTTTATGATCTAAAGCATAATTTGACCCCTATTTGAGCTTTCACCCAAACAGAGGTCAAATATTTTTTATTAAAGAGCTTTATTTTAAGTTTGCTATTTTTGGAAGTTCTTGAGCTCTATGTCCTTAGGGTCCACGTGGTCATTAGCAAGGTGAAGCTTATCTATTATGTACATTATTAGACCGAGCGCCATGCCCACCATTGCAGCCAACGCCATTCCTGTGAGCTTCACTTCTCCGAGTTGTATGTATGCTCCTGATAGGCCCGTTACAAATACTACAGAGGAGAGCGCAAGGTTTCGGGGTCTTGAGTAATCCACCTTTTCGTCCACCAGCAGCCTCAGTCCGGATGCCGCGATCATTCCATATAGTAAGAAGCTTACGCCGCCCATTACGGGTGCAGGTATGGTTTGAATCAAGGCGGACGCTTTGCCTATGAACGCAAGTATTATTGAGAATACTGCAGCTCCTCCGATTACCCATACGCTATATACCTTTGTGATTGCCATAACGCCGATGTTTTCACCGTAAGTGGTGGTTGGTACCGAGCCGCATAGTCCTGATATGGTTGTAGATAGACCGTCTGCCAGGATGGATTTGTGAAGTCCGGGATCCTTTAGCAGGTCCTTTCCTACGATTTCGCTGGTTACTACCTGGTGACCGATATGCTCCGATATTACTACGAGGGTAGCAGGGAGTATTATCAAGATCGCCTGAAGGTTGAACTTAGGCAGCATGAACGTTGGCAAGCTGAACACGCTTGCACTTGAAATTGCGGAAAAATCCACAACCCCGAAGGCCAGTGCCGATAGATAGCCTACTACTATGGATATCAATATTGCAATTGCGCTTGCAAAACCTCTAAACACCACTCCGCCGAATATCGCCACGAGCAAGGTGATGCAGAATATAGCGATTAGTTTAGGATCCAATGAAGTGTATCCGTTATCAGGGTTTGGCACTATTGCGCCGGTTTTGGCAGCTGTGCCTGCAAGCTCTAGACCTATGAGGGCTACTACAGGGCCCATTGCAGCGGGTGGCAGCACCACGTCTATCCACTTCGTTCCTACGAACTTAATGAGCAGAGCGATTACACAGAATATTATGCCTGAGACTATGAAGCCGCCGAGTGCGTATTGATACCCCAGATTCTTATTTGCAATTATTATGAAGATGGGTGATAGGAACGCAAAACTCGATCCCAGGTAGGCCGGTGCCTTTCCTCTCGTTATGAGGATGAACAACAGCGTTCCGATTCCGTTCATCAGCAATACTATCGAGGGATTGATACCTACAAGCCACGGCACCAGTATCGAAGCGCTGAACATAGCGAACGTGTGTTGGATACTTAGCGGTATCCCCTTTGTTAGCGGCACTCTTTCGTTTACGCCGATGATTTTTGATTTAGACATAAAAAAACCTCCATTCCTTTAAAAAATACCTTTTCGGAAGGGGGGTTCTTATTAATTGATTTGGGAAATTATTTCAGGGTTATTTTGAAACCCAAATCCATCATATAACAATGAAACAAAAATAGCAACAGAATTTATAGAAAAAGTATAAGCTGAAAGAAAATTTAGAAAAATATCAAGATTTGCTTGCATTAACCGTTCGTCAATGGTATGCTGTCTTTAACGTTTGTTACAACTAGCAAAAGAGGTAGTAGATGAGCGAATCTTTCGAGTATTATTTGCTTGAACATTGTTCTCCGACATTTGCAGGCATTAAGTGTGCAAGTATGGTGAACATTCCGTGTAGCGATCTCAGTGATGTCGTATCTGAAATAGATATGGCGAATGCCGAGTTTCAAGCGAAGAAGCTCGCATTTAAGATTCTCAGGGTTAAAAACGGCAGGGTTTTGGTATATGTATACAGGCCCGGAAAGCTCGCAGAGAAGTTTAGGGACATCGATACGCAGCGGTTTTTGGTTAGGTACGGTTACGATGCTGCTTCTTGTGATATAAATTCATTGCTAAACAGGTTGATAGCCAGGATGAACGTTCAAAACGAATTTCCTCATGAGATAGGAATATTTCTGGATTATCCTCTATGCGATGTCATAGGGTTTATAGAAAATTCAGGGGAAAATCACAGAGCTGCCGGACAATGGAAGGTGTACGGGAACATAGAGGAGGCATGCAAGAGGTTTTGTATGCTTAAGAAATGCCGTAATGTATACCGAAGGTGTCATAGCAGAGGTAAGACTTTGTACGATCTTACGGTCGGTTAATTTTGTATGAAAGCGGTTTCGCTTCATAGATAGATGTTTTTTGTAGTAAGTAAAGGAGAATACTATGGCAAAAGTAGCAGTAGTTTATTGGAGTGGCACAGGCAACACGGAGTACATGGCAAACAGCATCGTAGAGGGTGCAAAGGGTGCAGGTGCAGAAGTTGAAACGTTTACGGCAGGAGATTTCAGCCCTGCAAAGGTAGCTGAGTTTGACGTTATAGCGTTCGGTTGCCCTTCAATGGGAGAAGAAGTGCTTGAGGAATCTGAATTTGCTCCTATGTGGGATGAGGTTAAAGGAGAGCTTTCAGGTAAGAAGGTCGCGTTGTTCGGCTCATACGGCTGGGGCGATGGCGAATGGATGAGAAACTGGGTAGCTGAGTGTAATGAAATCGGAGCTACTTTGATAGGAGAAGGTCTTATGATTAATGAAACACCTGATGATGAAGGTGTGGAGGAATGTAAGGCTCTCGGCGCATCTTTAGCTTAGATACGACATTTTAATAAATGATGATGTAAAGCCCCCCAAAAAAAGGGGGCTTTTGCTTTATAAATTTAAAAAGATAGTTTCAGATTGCTCCTGTGCGGGAGCTTCCGTACTGGTATTAAGTTTTATTGTTTTAGATGAGGCGGCTGTAATGGCAGCCCACCATACCAAACGTTTTTGTGCAAGATATACAAAAATTATCAACACCTCATAAAAACATCGGGGGGGGGTGACACAAATTATCGATTTTTAAAATTTTTAACAAAAACAGTAACCGATCATGTTTTCACATAGGATTTACATGGTAATATGTTTAGGCTTATTGTAATTAATAAATTTTAGGGAGATGTCATTAGGAGGCAGGAAATGAAGACCTTTAAATCAAACAGAAAAAACACAGGTGCAGCGAGCGTAGCATCTAAGGCTTGTGCATGGATACTCAGCATCATGCTGGTAGTAACAGGCATGGGACCGAGTTTCGCATCGAACGCAAAGGCGGATAAAGACGGTGTTGTAAAGACAGCTGCTAAAGCTAAGGCGTCTTCTAAAACAAAGGAAGAGGGCAATGATAATGCTGCGTCTCAAGAAAAGACAGCGAAGAAGCCTAGTGCAAGTAAAAAAGATGTAAGTTCTTTATCAAAAAAACAAAAAACTCCTAAAGACAAAGCTGATAAGAATGGTAAGAAGAAGAGGTTTAAGAATAAGAGAGAGCAAGAGTTTGCATTAAATGAGTCAGGCGGTGTTTATGCAGAAATTGACAACAATGATAATATTGAAGTTCTAGCTAAAAATAATTCCGGTGATATGCATATCGAAAAAGACAAGTGGTGGAGCATGGCAAAACAATTTGGAGCTGTAGCTGGAAATGGCGGTTGGAAAAATGCTAGAGTAAAAAATATTAATTTTATCCCAAACGGATTATATTTGCCGGAACGTTCTGAATATTTTTTTATGAATATCAAAGGTGAAATTAATGGTTGCGAAAAGCTAAATACATCAAAAGTGACTGATATGACTAGAATGTTTGCAGGGGCAACAAAAGCAAATCCTGATGTATCCAAATGGGACACGTCAAAAGTAACTAATATGGATGGTATGTTTAGCGGAGCAACATCCGCAAATCCGGACGTATCAAAGTGGAAAGTGTCGAATGTAACTGACATGAAGTATATGTTTGAAAGAGCAACCTCGGCAAATCCGGACGTATCAAAGTGGAAAGTGTCGAATGTAACTGATATGAAGTACATGTTTGAAAGAGCAACCTCGGCAAATCCTGATGTGACTAATTGGGATACATCAAAAGTAACTGATTTGCGAGGCATGTTTAATAATTCAGGAGCTCAAAAAATCAATCTTAGTAAATGGGTTCTAAGTGCAGAATTTTTTAATGGCGAGCATGCATCGATAAGTATGTTCGAGGGATGTACTAAGCTTGAATCTCTTAAGACTCCTGCAGGTTTAAAAACAAGTATCAATGAGGCGGATAATAACTTTAATATAGTTAAACTTAAAAAGGGAGCATCTGTTGTTGTAGAAAATGAAAACATTAATCTAAATAAAGTATACACAATAAATCCCGATGGAGATAAGAACGCGGTGTACCACATCTATCGAAAGGATAAGTATGCCGGTGTAATATTTGATAGTAATGGCGGACATACGGAAGCTTGGGTTAATCATGAAATAGTAGAAAAAGGCAAGTCTATTAAAGAAAGTAATGGTAGTATACCTACTGAGGCTCCGCAGTTAGTAGGAGATGAATTCTTGGGCTGGACTACGGAAATAGCTATTGTCTCATCTAAATTTGATGAAAATACAAAGGTAAATCAAGATACTACAGTGTATGCACTGTGGTGGGAGCAGCAAAAATTGGATGTTACCTTTGACGGCAATAGTGGTAGTGGCAAGATGAATACGGTGCATGTAGATAAAAATAGTGAATATAAATTGCCTGAATGTGCATTTACAGCGCCTGACGGTAAGGAGTTTGATAAGTGGTCTGTTACTGTAGGTAGTGCACCTGCTGTAGATAAGAAGCCGGGTGAGAGCATAGTTGCGAGCGATAATGTATTAGTTAAGGCTGTGTGGAAGGCAAAGACAGTTAATATTAACTTCAATGCTAATAGCGGAACAGGCGACATGGCTGCCGTAGAAGTAAATAAAGGAGCCAACTACAGGCTACCGGAATGCACATTCACGCCACCGGTAGATAAGGTATTTGATAAATGGTCTGTGGTTATCGGTTCGGCGCAGCCTGTAGACAAGAATCCGGGAGATGAGATCGTTGCAAGTGACAATGTGACCGTAACAGCGAAGTGGAAAGCTAAACCTATACCTAAGGTAAATATCACGTTTAACGGCAACAGTGGTACTGGCAGTATGGATGTTGTACATGTAGATAAGGGTAGCGATTACAAATTACCGGCATGTGCATTTACAGCGCCTGACGGTAAGGAGTTTGACACGTGGTCTGTTACTGTAGGTAGTGCACCTGCAGTGGATAAGAAGCCGGGTGAGAGTATAACGGCGAGTGATAATGTAACTGTTATAGCGATATGGAAAAACAAACCTATACCTAAGGTAAATATCACGTTCGATGCTAACGGTGGTAGCGGTAGTATGAATGCGGCAGAGATTGAAAAAGGTAAGGATTATACGCTTCCTGTATGCACGTTTGTGCCGCCTGCAGGTAAGGAATTTGATAAGTGGTCTGTTACTGTAGGCAGCGCACCTGCTGTAGATAAGAAGCCGGGTGAAAGCGTAACGGCAAGTGATGACGTTACGGTAAAGGCAATGTGGAAGGAAAAGACGGTGCCTGTTAAGGCTAAGGTAACGCTGTATGCAGAAGGCGTTACAGGGTATCCGCAGGTGATAGAGGTAAACAGGGGCGAGACACTGGGAGACATGCTTCCTGAAAAAATAGAAAAGGCGGGATTTGACTTCTTAGGATACAGTAAGGAAAATAACGGAGATATAAACTTCTTCTCTGATACTGGTGTGAAGGAAGATATGAATGTATACGCTGTATACAAAAGCAATGCGCCTGTAGTTAAGAAGTTAGATAGCATAAGACTTACAGCAGGGAGTCTCAGGATGCAGCTTGGAGACCTTACGGATGTATTTGCGATAGTAGCGCCAAATGATGCGACGGATAAGAGGGTTAAATTTACTCTCGATAGAGCAGACATCTTAAAGATAGTAAGTGCGGATGATTCAGCAGCGAGGGTAGAAGCGATAGGTGAAGGCACAGTAAAGGTTAAGGCAGAGGCGCTTGACGGATCGGGCGTTACGGGTGAAGTAACCATAGAGGTTGTAAGGAAGCCTGTAAAGAAGGTACAGGTGAAACTCAATGCAGAAGGCGTATCAGGCTATCCTAAGACAATTGAAACCGAAGAAGGAACATCGCTTGATGCAAACCTTCCTATGGACCTTAAGAAGGACGGCTATATCTTCCGTGGCTGGAGCTATGATAAGAATGGCGAAGTAAACTTCACAAAGCATACACAGGTAAGCAAGAATACTGAAATACACGCAGTGTTTAAGAAGGATGAAGTGAGTGCACTCTTCATAGCGGAAGGCGCTGTAGGATTCCCTAAGGCCGTAATGGTAGAGAGGGGCAAGAAGATAGGAGATCAGCTTCCGGTAGCACCTGTAAGAGCAGGATATGACTTTGAAGGTTGGTCAACAGAGTCAAGTCTCGGCACTGTGAACTTAACTAAGGATACCGTTATAGATAAAGATGAGATAGTGTATGCGGTATTTAAAAAGCAGGGAGCTATAGTTAAGCAGGTAAGCTCCATAACGCTAGGAGTAACAAAGTCAAACATCAAGGCGGGAGATGAAGCTGATGTAATAGCAAGCATACTTCCGGCAGATGCGGACGATAAGCGCCTATCATGGGAGAGCAGTGCACCTGACAAGCTGAAGATAGAGCAGACAGGCGATAACTTCATAAGGATAAAAGCTGAAGAAGAAGGTACCTATACAATAACAGCAAAGGCAAAGGACGGCTCTAACGTAGAGGCGAGCATAGAGATAAAGGTGCTCAGCAAGATATCAGCTCCGATATCTAATAAGGTAAAGGTAATGATATCAGCTGACGGAGTAGCTGACTATCCTAAGCTAATAGAGATAGATAAGAACACTACACTTCACGGCAAGCTCCCTACAAACATTGATAAGCCGGGATACAAATTCAAGGGCTTTACAAAAACCATGGGAAATGCCGCAGACTTTGACGACAATGAAGTCATAAAGGAAGACACAAGGCTATATGCAGTATTTGAACAGACAGCAGCCCCAACTAAGAAGGTGACAGGCATAGAGCTAAGCAAGTCAAAGAGCAAGGTAGCTGTAGGAGATACGGTAGACATCCTTCCGAGCATAACGCCTGAAGATGCTGATAACAAGGCGCTTGACTATACGGTAGATAATAAGGATAAGGCTCTAATTTACAAAAACCCTGACGGCACATTAAGGCTATATGCAATGCTAAAGGGCAAGGTGACGGTAACGGCTAAGGCAACAGACGGATCTAATGTAACCAAGTCAATAGATATAGAGATAGTTGAAGCTGAGAAGGAGCAGGTAACAATTACGCTAAATGCTGACGGCATAAACGGCTACCCTAAGCAGCTTACGGTGGATAAGGGAGAAGCTCTTGGAAACGCACTGCCAAACGTACTCGATAAGGCAGATTATGACTTCCGAGGCTGGAGCACAACGCCGGGTGGCATGATAGATGTAAACAGGCTTACACCTATGACATCAAGCATATCGATATATGCCGTATTTACCAAAAAGCAGGTAAACGTAAGGATGCTTGCAGAAGGTGTAAACGGCTATCCTAAGAACGTAAGTCTTGATATCCACAGCACGCTCGGATCAGAGCTACCTGCAAGCCTAAATAAAGAAGGATACACCTTCAAGGGTTGGAGCAAGGATTCATTTACAGGAGAAGTAAATGTAACGGCCGCAACCAAAGTAGATGAAAGCATGACCATATATGCGGTATTTGAAAGACAGAAACCTGTAGTGCAGAAGGTAGAGAGCATAAAGATAGAGGATCTTAGCAGCGAAAGTAAGGTTATAAACAAAGAATTTAACCTGTTTGCAAACATACTTCCTGAAAGCGCTGATGATAAGACGCTAGAATGGAGCGCAAGCGATCCTGCTGTCAAGATAGTACAAAAACAGAATAACCTGGTAAGTGTAACGGTAAGCGCTGCAGGAAATTACAGTATCACAGCAAAGGCTAAGGACGGATCTAACGTTACAGATACCTTCGCATTCACAGTAGAAGTGGCTGCACCTGATGTGAGGAATGTGAAGCTTCTTGCAACAGACGTTGCAGGATATCCTAAGGACATAAAGGTAACAAAGGGTGAAAACCTTGTAGGAAGACTACCTATGGATCTTGAAAAGGATGGACACACCTTCTTAGGTTGGTCAAAGACACAGGGAGCGGCAGAAGCAAACTTCGATGTGAGTCTTCCTGTAACAGATGACCTTACACTTTATGCGGTGTTTAAAAAGAACGTAGCACCGCCTGCACCGGGCAAAACCAGAGTTACCTTAGACGGTAACGGCGGAGTGCTTGCAGGAGGAGCAGAGGCTAATATAGACATCGAAAGTGGAGATACAATAAAGACTCAGCTTGAATCTGCAGTAGCTAATAAGATATTTACTAAGCCGGGATACAAGTTTATAGGATTCTCAAGGAGTAAGTTTGCGACTGCGGCAGACTATAACTTGGAAAGTCCTGTATACACAGACATGACTCTATATGCGGTATACGAAGAAGCGCCTGTATTTACAGATGTAACTATCAAGTACGATATCTTCGATATGGAAAATGTGGTTATAGAGAATGTAGCAGAAGGTAAGCCGATCGGATCTAAGCTTGACGGTCATGTGAAGCAGAGGTACGGATTTAGGTTCCTTGGCTTTGCAAAGACGCAGGATGCCGTTAAACCTGACTTTTTCAGAAAGAGCATAGTCACAAACGGTTTGGTGCTATACCCTGTATATAAGGAGATAGGAACAGTTGATAAGGTAAAGGTTGCCTTTAAGCTTAATGACGGAACTGATGCGAGCATTAAGAGCGAAGAGGTTATAAGGTATGAGTCACTCGGAGATAAGATGCCTACTAAGGATAGTGTTCCTGAAAGAGATGGATATCTATTTACAGGTTGGGCTAAGAGTAAGGCTGCTAAGTATCCTGACTTCTTCAGAGGTACAACGGTTAAGGGAGATATGACGGTATATGCTGTATGGAAGAGCCTATACGATGAAAAGCTCGGTCAGGCGGTGCTTAAGGTAGCTGCTAAGGCTAAGGGATATGAGCTTACTATAGAGCCACCTAAGGCAAACCTACATACAGGATTCGATATCTTTAGAAGCGAGAAGAAGGACTTTAAGCCAAGTAAGGATAACAAGGTAGCAACTATAGACAGGAACACCTTGAAGTACTTAGATGATAAGGCTGATAACGCTAAGGCATACTACTATGCGGTGAGAGCTATAGATGAAGACGGAAGCTACAACGGCACTAAGGTGACATTCATAGGCAAGCTGTCTGACAAGGTTCTTGCGGCGCCACTTCCAAAGGATAAGGGTGTTACGGCTACCGTAGCAGGCAAGGGAGCTGTAAGTCTTGAGTTTAATAAGACTATAGCTGCAGCTAAGTACAAGGTAACTGTAACGGCGCCTTATGATAAGAAGTTCAAGACTATAGAAAGATTTGTAGAGGCCGGTAAGCTTGCAGCGGCAGGTGGCAATAAGGTTAAGGCAAACTTAACAGGACTTCCAATGGGTAAGTTCCTGGCATTTAAACTTGAAGCTTTAGAGGCTGACAATACTAAGCTGGTTGAGTACGGTAACAGCTTTGCATTCATGATGGGAGCAGTTGAGAAGCTCAGCTTAAAGGTGAATAAGAAGAAGAGAGTACTTAACATCAAGTTTAAGGCTATGAAGGGCGTAAACGGCTATGAGGCTAAGATAGTTATAGGCGGTAAGGTTAAGACCATAAAGCTTAAGAAGGGCAAGAAGAAGCTTAGAGGCTTTATAGTTGGAAGCATCAAGCTACCTAAGAAGAAGGGTAACTACACGTTTACGATAAGGGCGTTTAAGAAGATAGGTAAGCTCAAGTACTACGGTCAGACGGTAACCAAGGTGTTCAAGTAGGTACTAAGGTGGCTGGATGATAACGAAGACGGTCAGATTTAAGAATGTTGGTTGCACCGTTAAACTCAGATAGTTGGCATAATGCTAAATTTTCAAGAAAGCTCCCTCACGGGAGCTTTCTGAATTTATAATTTTATTTTAATTATGGCTTTAAGTATAGGAATTGATGCGCTCTCGCAGCGTACACTGCGGTGAATTTGGATTGCATTTTTGTTTGGGGTTTTGCGGTGTACAATTTTATGTATTTTTGGTTATGAGACGGGTGGTTTTGCTGTATAATTAGAAATGTAGTGAGAAGGGTAAGGAGGTATCCAATGAATAGGTATCCGAGGCTTGTAATCAATGCAGAAGCGATAGAGCATAATACAAGGCTTGTGCAGCAGTTGTGCAGGGACAACGGTATCATGCTTTCCGTAGTTACGAAGGGGTTCAGTTCGATGCCGAAGCTCGTATCGAGCATTTCTAAAATCAATCCGATATTTTCAGATTCGAGGATAGAGACGATAAAACAAATGCGTGAGGCGGGAATAAACGGGCACATTACCCTTATAAGAAGCCCTATGATGAGTGAGGCGGAAGATGTCATAAACAACTGTAATATGAGCTTCCATGTGGATAAAGCCGTACTTAAGCATTTTGATGAAGTCGCAGGAAGGCTTTCAAAAAAGCACGATGTGCTGCTTATGTGTGACGTTGGAGACCTTAGAGAAGGCCCGTTTTATGATGAAGAAGTAATAGAACTTGCAGAATATATAGAAAATGACCTCTCTAATTTGTACCTTGCGGGGCTCGGTACGGAATTTGCCTGCTACGGTTCCATAAGACCTACCCCTAAAAACTTAGGTGTGCTCAGCGACAGGGCGACTGCTATAGAAGAAAAAATCGGAAGAAAGCTAAAATATATCTCGGGAGGCGGTACCAGTTCGCTCGCACTTGTAGTGCAGGGTAAAATGCCTGAAAAGATAAACCACCTGAGAGTGGGTGAAGGTATAAACATAGGCAGGGAGATGGGCGAAATTTGGAACGCACCCCTCGATGGCATAAGACATGATGTATTTACGCTTGAAGCTGAGGTTACGGAGACCAGAAAGAAGCCGACATACCCTATAGGAGAATTCGCCGTGGATGCATTCGGGCAGGAGCCTGAATATGTGGATAGGGGCGATAGGACGAGAGCCATAGTAGCTTTGGGCAAAAAGGATGTGTTCGATCCACACCAGCTCATCCCTACCGTTGAAGGCATAGATTTCCTTGGTGGCAGCAGCGATATTACGATTATAGACATTGAAGATTGCAAGGAAGAAATAAAAGCCGGAGATATATTAAAATTCGGACTTCGCTATCCTACGATGTTATTTTCAAGCGTTACGGATGTATACAAGGTATATGAATAGGCGGGAAGAACGGTAGATGGCGGAAATATCTTGGGATGCAATAAGTACATTTATAGGTGAGAGATTTACGATAGTATTGCTGTGCCTTAATTTTGTTGTGGCGCTTACTATAATTTTTCTGGAGCGGCGAAACCCTTCAGCAACGCTTGCATGGATAATGATACTCATATTGCTTCCCGTATTTGGTATAATCATCTATATTTTTTTAGGGCAAAATTTCACAAAGGCAAAGATGTTTCGCATGAGCAAAAGCGAGCAAATGGTCACGACAAACAGTCTGCTCAACCAAAAAAAAGCTATGGATGAGGGGACTTTTGATTATGCGAGCAAAGAAGGTGCAAAGTGGAAAGACCTCGTGATGTTTAACCATAACTATGCTGCAGCCTATTATACAAAGGACAATGAAGTAGAGATATTTTCAGACGGCAGGGAGTTTTTTAAAAAATATGTAGATGACATCAGGAAGGCTAAGAAGAGCATTAAGGTGCAGTATTTCATAGTCAAAAGCGATTTCTTCGGCAAGTATATACTTAATGAACTGGTAGAGAAGGCAAAGGAAGGCGTAGAAGTACGATTTTTGATGGATGCACTCGGAAGCCGTACAATGACCGCAGGAAGACTTAAGGAATTTGAAGAAGCAGGTGGGAAGTATGCACTCTTTTTCCCTCCGAGATTTAAATATTTGACGCTTAAATTAAATTACAGAAATCATAGAAAGGTAACCATAATAGATGAAAAAATAGGCTATACGGGCGGATTTAACGTAGCTAAGGAATACATAGGAAAGAAGAAAAAGTTCGGCTACTGGCGAGATACGCACCTAAGAATAGAGGGTGATGCCGTAAATGATCTTAACATCAGATTTTTACTGGATTGGAGGTTCGCTTCGCATGAGAAGGTGGATATAGAACCAGTAAAGTTATTTAAGCCCGATAAAGTGCATCAAAATGAAATGGGCAGGGGCGCAGCCATGCAGGTGGTATCGAGCGGACCGGATACTGCGAAGCAGGAAATCAAGGCGGCTTTCATGAAGATAATCGCCAATGCAAAAAAATACATCTACATTCAAACACCATATTTCGTACTTGATGAAAGCCTTAAGGATGCTCTTACTATCGCAGCTCACAGCGGGGTGGATGTCAAGGTCATGATACCTGAAATTTCAGATCACATGTTTGTAAAGTCCGCAAACAGGGCATATGCAGGAGATATACTTGAAGCTTCGGGCTCTGTATATGTGTATCGAAAGGGATTTTTACATGCCAAGATGCTCGTTGCGGACGATGAAGTAGTAACTTTTGGTTCATCAAATTTCGATAAGAGAAGTTTTAAGCTTAATTTCGAGACAAATGTGGTAGTATATGATGAAAACGTAGCAAAGCGTGCACGTGGATTGTTCGAAAAAGACGAGAAAGCTTCAGAGAAAATCGATTATGAAACGTTTAAAGAAAGACCGAACTATTACAAGATGAAGGAAAGCATAACGATATTAATATCCGATTTACTGTAGCTTCTAAATTGTATGAAAAGGAGAAAAAATTGAGAAAGAATATTGGGCTTTGGGTATTCATCGCATTTGCATTATATCTTACGTTTGCAAACTTAAGCGGAGTAGGGCTTTTAGAGTGGATATTGCAGAGGCTGTACATGATCCCCGGAATAGTTATAGGGCTCTCGCTTCATGAGTTCGGGCATGCGTTCGTTGCAGATAGGCTGGGCGATCCCACACCGAGGAGAGCCGGAAGGGTGACTACAAATCCGTTAGCACATACGGACCCTAGAGGGATGCTGCTTCTTCTCTTTGCAGGTTTTGGCTGGGGTATACCCGTGGGTATAAACTCAATGTATTTTAAAAACAGAAAGAGGGGAGAAATCATGGTGGGCTTTGCAGGCGTTACCATGAATCTCATCATTGCTATAGTTACAGCCTTCGTCATGGCGGTGCTTACCAAGGTGACTCCGGAATTCAACCTATCCTTGTTGTATCAAGGTAGCGGGCTCTTTTACATAATATTCCAGGTGCTGTACAGGGTGATGTTTATCAATGTGGTATTGATGGTCTTTAACCTGCTTCCTATTCCTCCGCTTGACGGATTTGGGATAATCACGGCAATATTTAATCTTGAAAGGTGGCAATATTTTGAAGAATTCTATCGTTCGGGGCTATTTATAATTTTGATCCTTATTATAACGGGCATGCTTGATAGGATATTGATGCCGCTTATCACGTTGATACTTACGCCTTTGATCCACATTATGCAAATCTTTTCATAGTCTATGAGATTGAACAAGTTCTCATTTGTTGATTTAGCTGATTTTATGCTCCTTGATGAGTGCCTCGCAGAGTGAAAGGTTAAGAGTTTTCCGTTAACTTAGCTACATTTTTATTTTTAAATAATGGAAGCTTCGGCATCTTCATATGCAAATAATGTAAATCTCAAAAAAATGACGAATATTGTCGATTATAAAAATGCCACCAATAACGGTGGTATTATTTTTTTGTAGGAGGAAGCATGTTTGACTTAAGACTGGTAGAAGACGGCAGTAATAGAAATGTGGTCTTTGGATTGGGACTTACGAAGGTTCCCGATATGGATCTTGTATGTGGGCTTAAAAGGGGAATTAGAGGGCTTCTCAAGGTGCAAGCGGAAGACATAGATGAAGGCGTTATAGTTTATTCCATAGCCCATAGAATTCAGCTGTCTCAGATGTTGAGCGCAGGTGTGAGCGAGAAAACGTTTATGTTGTGTTTTTCCGGTATCCTGCGTACCATGAGAAGGCTCGAAATTTCAGGACTTGATCTCTCGAATCTGGTGATAGATCCGAAGTTTATATTTTTTGATGTGAAGGAAAGACAGTATGAAATGATAATGCTTCCTATAAAGAATTCACATATGGATAGGAGTATAGGCAGCAAGTTGCTATTGCTCATAGGCAGCGCTAAGTTTATAGGTCCGGTAGACAGGATAGCGAAGGTTGCAAAGGCTATAAGCGCAGAGGAAACGGATGTATCCAAGATGCTCATAACGCTTAGAAATTCAGGAGACGGCAGACCTATTAAAACGCATGTAGATGAAGTAAAACCTGCTGATGACGGCGCAGAAGTTAAAGTGGACTTTGAACCGAATATAATAATAGAATTTAAGGAGGAGGGATGAGCGATAAGTATAGAGCCGCAATCGCAGTTTGCAGCGGTGTGCTTTGCAGCCTGCTCTGCTTTGAATTTTCAGGGATTACGTATGGAGGGAATTCCTACAACATAGCGGATGCTGTGAACATGGCTATGAAGGGGGATGAGTTTTTTCAAGAAGGTGCAAAAAAGGTGGGCATCGTCATGATATCCATACTTGCCGGTTTAGGTATCGTGCTGCTGCTTTCAGGTTCAGTCTACAATTTTTTAAGAAAGAGGTATGAGAATGTAATAGCAAGCACCTATTTATTTGAACTCTTCAGCATGGTATCCGGAATTCTCATAATATCAAATGTGTTTTCAAAATACAGAGGATATTCGTTCCATGCTTCAAATGTCATGTATTTAGTGATGTTGCTTTCCGTCGTTACGAGTTTCATCATAAAGGCGGATGTAGGAAAACCATGTAAAAAAGCAGAAAATATAAATGAAGTAGAGCCCTTACCCGCTACGATGAATGAAGACTCGGTTTTAAATGAGCATGTGACAGAGGCAGAGGAAAACACTGTAAAAATATGCATAAATTGCTTTTCAACATACGATGGTAAACTACCCGGTTGTCCCCACTGTAAATGAAACGATTAATTATCTTTTTTAAGAAAGCTCGGCATCAACAATATGAGTATCGGGAAGAGCTCCAGCCTTCCAAGAAGCATTAGAAGCGAAAGGAATAGCTTGAAGCTCCCTGAAAGACATGAATAGTCTCCCGTCATAAAACGTTTCGAAAATGATATACCTGAGTTTGATAACATGCTTATCGATGTTGAGAATGCTTCTCCTACGTATAGCCCGGAAAATGACAGCACTATGCCTCCAAGTATGAATATTCCTATAAATGCGAGTATGAAGGCGCTTACAGCAGATACTATCGGTGCTTCTACAGGTTTTCCGCCTATGGTGAGGGGTACTACCAACCTTGGGTGAGCTCTTTTTAGAAAACCTCTATATATCATTTTTACATAAATGAGTACACGAATTATCTTTATAGAGCCCCCTGTAGATATTGAACAGGAGCCTATAAACGCCAATGCCGTAAGCAGGAGTTTAGCGGTGGCGGGCCATGTGGAATAGTTATAGAACGGAATCCCCGTTGTGGAGATGGTGCTCGTAACCTGTACAAAACTTGCCTTGATGCAGCGAAATGGCGAATCGAAGGTGTCAAATCCGTAGAGAATTACGGCGATTATCAGTGTAAATGCGACTATGAACTTTATGTACCATAGAAGTTCTATGTTTGCGAAGAATTTTTTGAGTTTTCCTTTTATTAAAAAGTAGTAAAGCAGGAAATTTACAGAGCCTATTATTGTAAACACGGATATTACGATATCCACATACCAATGCCCGAGGTGGTAAAGCCCGAAGGATTTATTGAAAAGCCCTCCCGTGCTTATACTTGTAAGTGAATTTACAAATGCTTCAAATGCTCGCATTTTAGGGAAGAGCATCAGCAGCAAAAATTCAGCGGCTGTAAATACTGCGTAGGTAGCGTAGATTATTCTTGCGGTATCGCTCATTTTACTCGTGAGCTTTATGAGCCTCGGCCCCGCAGCCTCAAGCCTTGCAAGTGTCTGTGAATTTCTATCTATGGATAGGAATGCTATAAGGAGGAGCATGAGCCCAAGACCGCCCACATAGTTTAAAAGTGCTTTATAAAGTATTATGGATTCCGGAAAGTGACTTGCACTCGATGCGGTGCTGCTTGTAGTCGTAAGTCCCGATACGGACTCAAATATTGCGCTTGCAGGTGTAGGGCTGAAGTTTGATAGCAGGAAGGGAAGCGCAGTGAGCAGTGAGGCTGCTATCCAGCCAAGGGTTAGTAGCGTGTATGCATCGCTCGGTCTTAAGGTGATGTCCTTGTTCTTTTTAAATCCGTAGCTTGTAAATATTCCTATCAATATGCTGCATACGCTTGTCAGGAAGAAGGCCTTATATATGGCGGGATCATGGTCGTGATAAGCCTTTGCCATCGGTAGCAGCATTATTACCCCGAGTATCAATATTAAAAGTCCCATTATGGACATCGAGTATTTAAGTTTTTTTCTTCTGCTCATTTTTATACCTATACTACACTTTTTTATCTCGCCAGAGTTTTGGCAACATCAACATTATTATTGTAAATAATTCAAGTCTTCCTATTATCATGAGGAGTGACATCGTAAATTTAGAAAGCATATTGAAGTCGGCCAGCTTGAAACCTGCATTTTCAAAAAACGACGGGCCTATATTTCCTATACATGTCATGGATAATGTAACCGCTGAAAAGCTGCTGTGATTTTCAAGCGATATCACAAGAGATCCTATAAACGCTATGAGTACATATAAAAATATGAAGCTGAGTATCAGCGATACGGATGTGGAGCTCACGTTTTTTTTATCTATGCGGAGAGGCTTTACGGCTTCAGGATGTAACCTCGTTTCTATACCTCGCTTTATGAGCCTGAGTACCACTGCCACCCGTATTATCTTTATACCGCCTGCCGTACTCGTTGAGGATCCGCCAATGAAAAAGAGTGTAAATAACAGAGCCTTACTCGCTACCGGCCAGATGTTGAAATTCGCATTTGAAAATCCCGTGGTGGTGAGGAAGGATACCGTTTGGAACGTACCGTTTACCGCTGCGTTTAAAGGAGTTTCATGTGTCTTTAAAAAGAGTATCATACCTACCGCAAAAGAAACCAAAAGGGTGATGGAGAGGTAGGTTTTAAATTCCGTAGATGACATGAAAGTTTTGATGCCGTCCTTGATTGAGAAGAAGAAGAGGTTGAAGTTCGTACCCGCAAGAAACATGAAGAATATGATTATAGTGCTTACGAGAGGACTCCCGAAATGCCCGATGCTGTCGTTATAACATGAGAAACCGCCCGTTCCCAATGTGCTGAAACTATGTATTACGCTGTCGTAAAGACTGAGCCCTGATAGCATCAGTAGAATAATTTCAAGTACCGTAAACAGACTATATGTAACGTAGAGTATCTTGGCAGTATCCGATACCTTAGGAGATACCTTCTCAAAGCTCGGTCCCGGAGCTTCGGCGGATGCTATGCTTTGTCCCGTAAACTTAAGAGACGGCAGTATGGCCACTGCAAATACAAGAATCCCCATGCCACCTATCCAGTGAAGAAATGCTCTCCACATGTTCATGGACTTTGGGATTGCTTCTACATCATTGAGTATCGTAATTCCCGTGGTGCTGAGTCCTGAACAGGATTCAAAAAATGCATCTATAGGTGATGGTATAGCACCTGTTATGACGAAGGCCGCGCAGGATATTATAGCGGATATTATCCAAGACAGGGTTACGATAAAAAATGCCGTTCTCTTTGATATAGCGGTATATTTTTCTTTTATCAAAAAAAACAGCAGAAGGCTTATAAGGCAAAGACCTATGGTAAATGGAAGCAGTTTGGATACTACGAAAAATTCCTTGTAATAAAAGGCGGTGAGGATAGGTAAAATAAGGCATAGGGACATCATAAGACTGATGGTCGCGCAGAGCTTTATAATTTTGCCGGTTCTAATGAATTTCACTAAATATCTCCAAATTCCACCTGCCCCGCAAAGCATTGCAAATTTAGCTGTATTCATGCGATGAAGAGCTTGTTTTCGGCTTTAATAAGAATATAGATAGTATTGTAGCATTTTAGTTTTGATTTATGAAGGATATATGTGTATGTTAAAATATATTGCGTGGAATATACACCGTAAAGAGGAGAAAAATGTTAGAAAAACCTAAAATTAACGAGGAAAGTGAAATACTGAAAAGTCTCAACGACATGCAAAAACAAGGAGCCGTCACCACTGAAGGACCGCTGCTCGTGCTTGCGGGTGCAGGAAGCGGGAAAACAAAGATGATGACACATAGGATGGCATACCTGATATTGGAAAAGAACGTTGATCCTCAGAATATTTTAGCTGTAACATTTACAAACAAGGCGGCAAACGAGATGAAGCAGCGTGCGGAATTCCTGATAAACAGCAGAGGACGCTCTCTTAAAGGTTTGTGGATAAAGACGTTCCATGCGACCTGTCTTGCAATATTAAAAAATCACGCAGGGGCACTTGGCTATGGTGAAAATTTCCTCATATATACTGCAAGCGATCAGAAGGCGGCAGTAAAAAGAGCTATTAAAGAATGCGAAATATCACCAAAAGAATACCCTGTAAAGATGTTTACTTCCTTTATATCCAAGTGTAAATCTCAGAAAATTGTTCCGGATGAAGTCTTTGATTATTTTGACGACAGTTTTAAAACTCAGATTTCGCAGCAGGTGTATGAGGCGTATCAAAAGGTGCTTAAAGCTAATAACGCCATGGATTTTGATGATCTTTTACTCAATACTGTAACCCTGTTCTCAAAGTATCCCGATATATTGAAGATATATGCGGAAAGATTTAAATACATAATGGTGGATGAATATCAGGACACGAGCTCCCTTCAGTTCGAGCTTATTAATAAACTCGCTCACGTTCACAAAAATATCTGTGTAGTCGGTGATGATGACCAGTGTATCTACGAGTGGAGGGGCGCAACCATTGAAAATATCCTATCGTTTGAAAAGGTGTATAAAGGCACGAAGGTCATTAAGCTTGAGAGAAATTATCGTTCTACAAAAAACATTCTGGATGCGGCACACGCCGTGATTTCAAACAACAGCAAACGGAAGGAGAAAAAGCTCTGGACAGGAAGCGTAGAAGGTGAAAAGATAAGCATAGAAGTCTACGAAAATGCTCATGCGGAAGCGGAATTTATAGTAGATAAGATAAGACAGGTCGTAGCGGAAGAGGGTAAAACATATAAGGACATAGCTATACTGTACAGAAATAACAGCCAGTCGAGGTTGTTTGAAGAGGCACTTAAGAGATGGGACGTGCCGTATAGAATACTCAGCGGCATTAGATTTTATGAACGAAGCGAGATAGTGGATATGCTTGCCTATCTAAGGGTTACTGAAAACCCATCCGATGACATTGCGTTCCTAAGGTGCATAAATGAGCCTGCCAGAGGGCTTGGAAAGAAGGCTTTGGAAAAAGTAGCGAGTTTTGCAAGGGGAAGAGGAATATCGCTTTTTGCGGGGCTTCTCATGGACGAGTGCTTAGCCGAGTTATCTGCTGCCGCTCGAAGGGGTGCAGAAGAGTTTATTAAAATGATAAAACATGCGCAGGATATGTTGCTCGATGAAAATACAAGAATCAGCAACGTTCTTAAGTACATAATAGAAACTTCAGGATATGAAAGAAAGCTAAAGCTTGCAGATACGCTCGAAAGTGATGCGAAGCTTGAAAACATATATGAGCTCGTAGCCTCTGTAGCTGATAGAGAAGGTAGTAGTGCGGGCGATGATGAAAAGCTCACTTTATCTGCATTTTTAGAAGAAATTGCGCTGATTTCAGATGTAGACAACCACGATGAAACGGCTGATGCAGTTGTTCTAATGACGCTCCACAGCTCAAAGGGGCTTGAATTTAATGTCGTGTTTATACCGGGAATGGAAGAAGGCATATTTCCCTCAGGGCAGGGAGATGATAACCCGGGAAAGATAGAAGAGGAGAGAAGGCTGTGCTATGTAGGATTTACAAGGGCGAAGGAAGAGCTTTTTCTATCGGCTGCGAAGTGGCGAAGGCATTATTACGAAGACATGTATATGCAGCCTTCGAGGTTCCTGGATGAGGTGCCGGAAGAGCTTGTGAAGACAAATGTAGTGGAGGCTTCGAGCAGGGACAGATATACCGATGGATATGCGGGTGATCCCATAGCTTTGCCGTTTAAGAAGATTAAGCCTGTAAATACGGTGAAGGAAAAAATGCTGTCTGCAAAACCCGTCAGCGAAAAAGAGTTTTCCGACGGCGATACCGTAGAGCACGATAAATTCGGTCGAGGACTCATAATAGCGCAAACTGAGAAGGTGTGGGTCATAGCCTTTGATGACGGTGGAATCAAGAAGCTCGCAAAGGGCATTGCAGATATAAGGAAGGTATAGGTAGATGGCGAATATTACCAGAATGAATGAGCTTATAGATATTCTTTCGAAGGCAAACAAGGCATATTATAACGATGCGAATGAAATAATGAGCAACAGGGAGTACGATGAGCTGTATGATGAGTTGCAGGCTTTGGAAGAAGAATCCGGTATAGTACTTGCTGCGAGCCCCACCGTAAACGTGGGTTATGAGGTATCGAGCTCCCTTGAAAAAATGGCACATGAGAAAAAAATGTTGAGCCTCAATAAAACAAAGAGCGTAGATGAGCTTGTAGAATGGCTCGGCGAACAGGAAGGCTTGCTGAGCCCGAAATTGGACGGGCTTACAGTGGTGATAACATATGATGAAGGAAGTCTTAAGCTTGCCGTTACGAGGGGAGACGGCGTGGTAGGCGAGGTTATAACGAAAAATGTAAAGACATTTACAGGTATTCCTCTTAAGATCCCATATGCAGGAAGGCTCGTTGTCAGGGGTGAGGCCTACATCACGTATGGAGATTTTAACAAACTGAACGAAGAGATAGATGATGCTGCAAAGTATAAAAATCCACGCAACCTATGTAGCGGGAGCGTGAGGAACTTAGATCCGAGCATAACGAAGGAAAGGCGTGTACGGTTTAAGGCTTTTTCGATGCTCGGCGGCATTGAGCACGGATTCAATAAAAAAAAAGAGTGCATGAAATGGCTCGAGGATATCGGATTTGATGTAGTGCATACGGAAACAGTTACAAGGGAAAACTTAAAGGATACGATGAACAGCCTCACGGAAGAGCTTCAAAATGGCGATATTCCGGTAGACGGGTTGGTGCTTACATACGATGACATAAAGACCTGTAACCTGCTCGGTGAGACGGCGAAATACCCTAAGGATTCCATAGCCTTCAAATGGAGCGATGAACTATATGATACGGAGCTTACAGGCGTCGAATGGAATACCTCGAGAACCGGGCTTGTGAATCCCGTTGCGGTGTTCTCGCCTGTTGAAATAAGTGGCACAACGGTAAAGAGGGCGGCGCTTCACAACTTGGATATTTTAGACGGTCTTGCCCTCGGGAAAGGTGATAAGATACGTGTGTATAAGGCGAACATGATAATTCCTCAAGTCTATGAAAATATCACACGTTCAGGAAACATAGAATATCCTAAGGTATGCCCCGTATGCGGCTGCGGTCTTAAGCTTGAAAATGAAGGGGCAAGGGTGCTAAGGTGCGTAAATGATGATTGCCCTGCTAAGAACGCTAAGAGAATAGTTCACTTCGCAGGGAAAAGCGGCATAAACATACAAGGCATAAGTGAAAAGACCATTGAAAAACTCATAGCTGCAGGTATTATAAGAGATGAAGTTGATCTTTTGGACATAGAAAATTATAAAGATGAAATCTTAAAGCTTGACGGTTTTAAAGAAAAATCATTTGAGAATCTAAAAAAAGCCATAGATGATGCCAAGAACATGACATTGCAAAGGTTTATATCCGCTATGGCATTTACGGGGATAGGCTATACGAATGCAGGAAAGGTTGCTGCAGCGCTTGGGTTTGATGTTATGAAGCTTTTTGAGCTTACACCCGAGAAGATAAACAGCATAGAAGGGCTCGGCGAAGTATTGACAGGAAGCTTCATGGCAGAGCTTTCGGATGAAAATATGAGAAGGCGCATGCGGGAAATCATAAAGAGATGTAAATTCAAAGAAATCACTCGCACCCGAAACGATGAGGTAGACGGCAAGAAATTTGTGATTACGGGAACCGTAAATATTTTTAAAAACCGTGACGATTTAAAACAAAAGATTGAGATATCAGGCGGCCAGGTGGTATCATCTGTAAGCAGTAACACGGATTTTCTCATAAATAATGATAGGGAATCGACATCTTCAAAGAATAAAAAGGCTAAGGAACTTGGGATTGCGATAATTTCAGAAAAAGATATAGCTGAAATGTTAGGTGAGTAGCCTCGGATAGAATGCAGGGAGGAAGCAGGGTGGATATTTTAAAGGTAGGAAAGCTCGATAGCGATATTTTAGAAAAAATCGTATTTGGCAATATTAGGTATAAGAGTGCTGATGTTATAAAGAGGGCGGGTCTTGGTGAAGACTGCGCTGTAATGGACTTCGGTGATTATGACTGCGTGGTATCGACAGACCCGATTACAGCCACCCCGAATGAAATAGGAAAGCTTGCAGTGTATATATCCTGCAACGATATTGCAAGCAACGGGATAGAGCCGTTCGCACTTACGATGAGCGTATTACTTCCTAAGGGGACCACCGAAGAAGAGGTGGAGCTCATAATGAAGCAAGCGGGAGAAGCTGCGATGGATCTTGAGGTGGAAATAGTAGGAGGACATACGGAAATCACTACTGCGGTCGTAAGACCTGTCATAGTATCCACCGTTTTCGGTAAATCGCTTAAGGGCGAATCTCAGACCTGCGATCTCATGAGCGAAGGGGATCTCATCTGCGTCACCAAAGACCTTGCGCTTGAGGGTACGGCTATAATAGTGGGAGACCATGAAGATATAATGAGTAAGGTGCTGAGCGAGGATGAAATAAAACAGGCAAAGTCATTTATGGATAGCATTAGCGTGGTAAAGGATGGCGTACTTGCGGGGTCTATCGGCACACATGGAATGCATGATGTGACGGAGGGCGGAATTTTAGGTGCGGTATGGGAAATGTGCATGAATTCAAAGCTGGGTGCTGTGATTTATGAGGATGAAATACCTCTGAATGATATTACAAAAAAAGTGATGAAATATTTGGATGTAGATCCGCTTAAGATGATTTCAAGCGGCTCCATGGTGATGGCGATTTCTAAGGATAAGAAGCGTGCCATGGAGGAGGCATTTAAGGATGCAGGGATAGGTTTTAGCGTTATAGGTGAAATTGTAGATGAAAAAGAAGGAATAGTGTTAAAATCAGGCGAGAGTTCATCACCTGTATCGCCGCCCCAAAGCGATGAGATATATAGTGCATTGTCTAAGCTTGAGAATATGAAAAAATTATAATCAACAAAATGGTAAGAGCCTAAGTTCTTGGCAAATATTTTCTAAAACGTAGGTACATAAAATTATGCTAAAAAGTATCCTGTTGTCTTGCTATAACTAGAGGTGGACGCATTGTTGGTGGCAGAGTCAGGAAGTGCTAAAAAATTATGTCAAACAGGCATATATAACACCAAAATAATAAAGAAGAACAATCAAAATCCTTGGGATTAAAGGGATTCGTTGTTTTTGGCTATTTTAAAACTGATAAAGTTGAAAATTTTTAGGTAAAATGTATTGAATAAAGTTGATTTATCAATGTTTTGAATAAAATGTGCTATAATTAAATAAGAAGCGCATAACTTTTTTACGAGGCTGAATTTTTTGTAATGTAGCTCATAGAAAGGAGATTGTCATGATGAAACAGTTAGAAGAAAAAATGGTGGAGCTCAATGCAAAGCTTCCCGCTCTTCCTGAAGGTGGAAAGGATTTCATTGCCAAGGTCTTATGGATTCTCGCTATTGTCTCTATTGTTCTTAAGAGTATGGCTATTATTTCTCTCCTCGGTATTGGTGCCGTGGGCGGCTTGGTTACGATGGCTGCAGGCTTTACGGATATGACGATAAAGTTTGTATTGGTTCTTCTTACCGGTGTTGCCGGTATGGGGGTTACCGTAATTTTGCAGATTATTTCCGTAAAACCACTAAAAGACAGGAAATATCGCGGTTGGTCCATCACCTTCCTGGTTGTTTGGTTGCAATTCATATTTTCATTTCTTTACGGTGTTTTTAGCAGCCCGGCAGAAGTTGTCAATTCCTTAGTTTGGATGGTAGTTTCTCTATACCTGTTGATGCAAGTTAGAGATCTTTTTGCAAAGAACTAAAGAAACCAAGGGCAGTGTGATTTCTTTCACAGAAACAATTCAATGTATTTCATACATTATCGTTAAAAGCAAGGAATTCCCTTGCTTTTAATTTTTTGAAAAAAAATAATTACCTGCTCCGTGAAGCAGAGGTGTAGGTAAATAAAATTATGCTAAAAAAGCCCCCTTTCGTTGTTATGACTAAAGGAGCTCGTTTTATTAGTGGCAAAGTCGGGGGAGTAAGAGCATCTTGCCGGTGACAATGTCGAGGAAATTTATAGTGTTTTGCCGGAGCTTGAAAGCAGACAAAATAAGGAAAGTGGGATATTAATGTGTGCTATAATTTATGGTAATAAATTATAGTTGCTTCTAAAGGAGAATTTTTAATGGATGGCGTTGGCAGAAATACGATAAATACGGCAAAAGAACTTTATGATAAGGTAGATGCACTGGTGGACGGCGAAAAGATTGTGATGCAAGGTTGGGTAAGGAGCGTAAGGGATTCCAGCAAGCTTGCTTTTATGGAGATCAGCGACGGAAGTCACTTCAAACCGGTTCAGGCGGTGCTTGAAGCCGATATGAAGGGCTTCGATGAAGCGAAAAAACTTCCCATAGCTACAGCCGTAGAAGTGACGGGGAGCCTCGTGCTCACACCTGATTCCAAGCAGCCGTTCGAGCTTAAGGCTGATCAGGTTAAAGTGCTCGCAGGAGCAGACCTCATGTATCCGCTACAGAAGAAAAGACACAGCATGGAATTCTTAAGAGATATTGCATACCTGAGACCGAGAGCAAATACATTTCAGGCCGTATTCAGGTTGAGATCCGTAATAGCTCATGCGCTTCATTGCTTTTTTCAGGATAGAAATTTTGTTTATTCGCACACCCCTATAATTACGGCAAACGATTGCGAGGGAGCAGGCGAACTCTTCAGGGTCACTACTTTGGAGTCGAATGAAGAGGATTTCAGCAAGGACTTTTTTGCAGAAAAGACAGGCCTTACGGTAAGCGGGCAGCTTGAGGCTGAGGCTATGGCGCTTGCATTCAGGAACGTATATACCTTCGGCCCCACATTCAGGGCGGAAAATTCAAATACCCCAAGGCATGCATCCGAATTCTGGATGATAGAGCCTGAAATTGCATTCGCTGATCTCAGCGATGATATGGACTTGGCTGAAGATATGATAAAGCACATCATCAATGCGGCATTTGAAAAGGCGCCGTTTGAGATGAAATTCTTCGACAGCTTCATTGAAAAGGGTATAATTAAAAGACTTGAAGCTGTGATGAATGCAGACTTTAAGAGGATGACGTATACAGAAGCCATAGATGTTTTAAAGAAGGCTAAGAAGCCGTTTGAATATCCTGTAGAGTGGGGACTTGATCTTCAGACGGAACACGAGAGATATCTGTCGGAAGAAGTTATACGAGGGCCTGTATTTGTGACGGACTACCCTAGCCAAATAAAGGCGTTTTACATGAGAGAAAATGACGATGGCAAAACCGTAGCAGCCTGCGATCTTTTGGTGCCGGGTGTCGGCGAGATAATAGGAGGCAGCCAGAGAGAAGAGAGACTTGATATTCTGGATAGGCGAATGCAGGATGCAGGAATAAATCCGGAAGAACTTTCATGGTATAGAGAACTTAGAAAGTATGGCGGTGTAAAGCATGCAGGGTTTGGGCTCGGGTTCGATAGAATCATCATGTATCTTAGTGGCATGAAGAATATAAGAGATGTAATACCGTTTCCACGTACGCCAAGAAGTGCGTTATTTTAAAAGATAACACGATTTACTCAAGGAGGAATTTATGAGCGAGCAAAAATTTTATATTTCAACCCCAATATACTATCCCAGTGCAGACTTGCACATAGGACATACCTACTGTACTGTAATGGCTGATGCAATGGCTAGGTACAAGCGTTTGCAGGGGTTTGATGTAATGTTTTTGACAGGAACGGATGAGCATGGACAAAAACTTCAGTCGGTGGCGGAGGCTGCAGGCAAAAAGCCGCTTGAGTACATTGATCCTATAGTTGATAACATTCTGGATCTATGGGAAAAGATGGAAATAAGCTATGATGACTTTATAAGAACTACAGAGTCGAGACATAAAGAAAGAGTAAAGAAAATATTCATGGAGCTCTATGAAAATGGCGATATATACAAGGGCGAGTACGAAGGAATGTACTGCAAGCCCTGCGAAGCGTATTGGACTGATTCTCAGCTTGAAGACGGATGTTGTCCGGATTGCGGAAGGCCTGTAGAGAGCGCAAAGGAAGAGGCGTACTTTTTCAAGCTGTCAAACTATGCGGACAGGCTTTTAAGTCTCTATGAGAACAACCCTGAGATGTTGCAGCCCGAGTCACGCAGGAATGAAATGATTTCCTTCATAAAGCAGGGGCTTGATGATCTTTGCATCTCAAGATCGTCGTTCGATTGGGGCATAAAGGTGCCGATAGATGAATCGCACGTCATATACGTATGGCTTGATGCGCTAACAAACTACATAACGGCGTTGGGTTATCCCGATGACAGAAAGCTCTACGATAGATATTGGCCTTGTGATGTGCACCTCGTAGGAAAGGATATCATAAGGTTTCATAGCATTATTTGGCCGAGCATTCTCATGTCACTCGGATTACCGCTTCCAAAGAAGATACTGGGGCACGGATGGGTTCTCGTAGGTGGCGGGAAGATGAGCAAGTCCAAGGGAAATGTTGTAGATCCGAGGGTGCTCATAGAAAGGTATGGAACCGATGCTCTCAAATATTTTCTGCTTAGAGAATATACCTTTGGAAACGACGGGCCTTATGAGGATGAAACCTTGATAAAGCGCATAAACAGCGATCTTGCGAATGATCTCGGGAACCTTCTTTCACGTACGGTATCGATGATAGAAAAGTATAAAAACGCCAAGATACCGAGTGTGCCTACTGAAAAGCTTTCAGAAAACTATGAAGCGGCAACTTCTGAATTGCTGAACCTTGCAAAAGGGACGGCGACCAAGGTGGAAGAAGCCATGGACGAATTTGCGTTTAATAAAGCACTCGAAGCGATATGGACTCTTATATCTAGGGCCAATAAGTATATAGATCAAACACAGCCGTGGAATCTTGCAAAGGATAATGCTACGGAGCTTGACGGCGTGCTTCACAATTTGGCGGAAGTACTCAGGATGGTGAGTATATTGATATACCCATTCATGCACACGAGTTCTGAAGAGATAAGAAAACAGCTCGGTATATGGTATGCGGATGTAAAGTGGGAAGAGGCAAAGCAGATTCATATGCTTGGCGGTGAAGAAGTAAAAAAGGGAAAGAATTTATTTGAAAGGTTGGATGTAGAGAAGGAATTAGCGGAGCTTTATAAATCGAACGGCAAAGAAGGCACGGATGAAGCTTCAAACGATTCCGATTCTTCTAAAATCACAATTGAGGATTTTGACAAGGTAGAGCTTACGGTGGGGGAAATCATAGAAGCCGTGAAACACCCTAAGGCGGATAAACTGTTGATATTTAAGGTTAAGCTCGGAGATGAAGTGAGACAAATCATTTCAGGCGTTGCTGAATGCTTTAAACCGGATGAGATGATAGGTAAGAGGGTAATCGTGGTTTCAAACCTTGCGCCTGTTACACTCAGAGGCGAAAAATCGAACGGAATGATATTGTTTGCAGGGGAAAACGGAGATTACAAGTTGGTTACTACGGATGCGGATTCAGGAAAGGTAGTGAAGTAAAGGTGTTATTTGATTCACATGCACATTTTAATATAGATAAAAAAGCTGAGGCGGATTTAGAAAAGCTTGCCGCCGGCATTGAAGACAGCGAGCTTTCATATGTTATGAACATAGGTGTAGATCTCGAGACGTCTTTCCTTGCCTGCGAGCAGGCAAAACGCTATCCTTGGTGTTATGCCACCGTAGGTGTACATCCCCAAGATGTGCATAAGATGGACGATGAAGAGCTGTATGCCTTAAAAACACTCGCTATGGAAGATAAGGTGAAGGCCATAGGAGAAATCGGGCTTGATTATTTTCATATGGGAGCTACTGAAGATAAGGAAGAGCAAAAAGAATGGTTTAGAAAGCAGATAAGGCTTGCAAATGAAATCTCCATGCCGATAGCGATACATTGCAGAGAAGCGGATGGTGATTGTTTGGAAATTTTAAAACAGGAAGGTGCATTCAGCAAGGAGAGGATAGCTAAGTTCCCGGCAAGAGAGCCTGTGAACGGAATCGGAGAGAAGGATGCCCGGGTGCTTTTGCATTGTTATAGCGGTAGCAGCGAACTTGCAGAAGAATACGTAAAGCTTGGAGCTACGATATCAATTGCGGGGCCTGTAACATTTAAAAACGCTAAGAAGCAGGTAAAAACCGTAGAGAGGATTCCCATAGAATTTCTGCTTGCGGAGACGGATTCGCCGTTCCTTACACCGGAGCCCCATAGGGGTGAGAGGAATACCCCTTTGAATGTTAAATTCGTAGTTGCGAAATTCGCAGAGATCAAGGGAATAACTTATGAAGAAGCCGCAGCTGTTACCTGCAGGAATGCCAAGAGATTCTACGGAATAGAGGATTGATATAATGGGCGATTTTTTGCAGTCGGTTTCTGAATTCATAGCAAAAAATGAGCTTATAGATACGCAGGATAAGGTGGTTGTAGGACTTTCAGGAGGACCCGATTCTGTAGCGCTTCTTCATTGCCTTAATGAACTCGGTTATGACTGCATTGCGGTACATATAGATCATAGTCTCAGAGGGTGTGAATCTGATGGAGATGCGGAGTTTGCACAAACCTTTTGCAATGACAGAGGTATACCTTTTAAGATGTTTAAATTCGATTGCAAGCGTTATGCAAAAGAAGAAGCCCTTGGAGTGGAAGAAGCGGCAAGGAATAAGAGATATGAAGTATTTGATGCGGTGGCAGATGAGTTCATAGCGCAAGGTAAGAATGTGTGTATAGCAGTAGCTCAAAATCAAAACGACCAGGTGGAGACACTCATCATGAGGCTCATTAGAGGCACCGGTATAGAAGGGTTATGCGGGATAGATGTAAAGAGAAAGAGCCGTACGGGAGCATCAATTGTGAGGCCTATCTTGAATAAGTCAAGAGAAGATATAATGGCTTTTTTAGAGGAAGAAAATATTCCGTATAGGCTTGACAGCAGCAACTTTGAGCCTGATTATTTCAGAAACCGGGTGAGGTTGGCTCTGGCGAGTATAGATGAGAGCAAACCGTTTGGAGATAAAATAGACAGCAAGTTCATAGAAAAATCAATGTTGAGGCTGTGTGAAAATGCGAAGGCGGACTCATTGTTTTTAAAAGAGCTAACGGATGCAGCATATGAAAAAGCTGCTATTGAAGATTCAAACGCTTCGTGTAGTACAGTGAAAGGTGAAATAGTACTATCTTCAAAAGAAGTATCCGGATTTGATAAACCTATAAGGTACAGGATTATAAAGAAAGCTTTTGAAGATATAGGGCTCAAGGCTGATATTGAAAAGGTGCATCTGTTGGCTGCTGATAGGATGATATTGAAGGGCGTTGGGAATAAGGTGTGTGAATTTCCAAACGGCTATAGAATGAAGATGAAGAGAGGGCTGCTTAGATTCATAGCGCCTGAGGAGAGCTTTAAATGAAGTATGCTAAAGTCGTTGTGGATATTAAGGCAGACTTTGCGGATAAGCTCTATACATACCTTGTGGGTGATTTAAAGCTCGAGGTAGGTACTGCCGTAAAAGTGCCGTTCGGATCCAAGAATACACTTAGGAAGGCTGTGGTGTTTGAGCTTACGGGCAGCAGAGGTAGTGAGATAGAAGGAGATATCGAGGTAAAAAGCATAGACTCCGTGCTGGATGATCTAAGCTTTCCGGAGGAACTTGTAAGGCTTGCTAAGTGGGTGAGAAACAGGTATTTTACAAGCTATTCGGATGTGGTGGGCGTTATATCGCCAAAAGGCGATAGGTCGAAGCGAGCATTAAAGCCTACGCATAACCTTGAAAGCAAGGATGGCAAAAAGGTTATGCTAACGTCCACCCAACAAGCCTTAGCAAATGAAATAAAAAAGGAAGTAGAGGCCTCAAGTTCTGAGATATTTCTACTCAAAGGTGTGGCGGGTAGCGGCAAAACGGAGATATACATAAATGCAGTAGAGCAAGCTGTCGCATCGTCTAAGAGCGGGATAGTACTGCTCCCTGAGATAGCTCTTACAAAGCAGATTACAGCAAGGTTTAGAGAGCATTTCGGGGATGAAAAAATAGCTATAATACACAGCGGATTAACCAGGGCGCAAAGGTTTAATGAATTTTTAAGGATACGGGATAACGATGCCATGGTGGTGATAGGCGCACGGTCTGCCGTGTTTGCTCCCGTGCGTAATCTCGGCATAATAATCATAGATGAAGAACAGGATTCATCATACAAGGCGACCAATTCCCCAAGATATGATGCCGTAGAAGTGGGCATAATGCGAAGCCGGTTTGAATCCGCTCCTATAGTTTTGGGTAGCGCAACGCCTTCAATTTCAGACTATTACAGGGCCAAGGAAGGTAAGATGCGTCTTTTAAGCCTTGACGAAAGATATAACGGGGGGAGTTTTCCCGATATTGAGATCGTAAATATGGCAGATGAGATGCGAAGGGGAAATTTTTCACCTCTGAGTACTCTTCTCAGGAAAGAGATGCGAGCTACAATCGATAAAGGTAAGCAGGTGTTGCTGTTTTTAAACAGAAGGGGCTATGCGCCTATAATCATGTGCGAGAGCTGTAAGGAAATCTTAAAATGCGAAAAATGCGGGATACCGCTCGTATATCACAGAGAAGACGGCAGGGCGTTATGTCATTATTGCGGTAGTAGCGAAACTGCGTTTTCAAAATGCAAAAAATGCGGTTCCAAGCAGATTCAGTATAGGGGGCTTGGAATAGAGCAGCTTACAGAGCTTGTGCAGGGTGAATTCAAGGATGCCAAGGTTGCGAGGCTTGATTCAGATGTAGCGGTAAAGGCCGGGAAGCTTGAAGAAGTGCTTGAGCAATTTTCTGACGGCAAAATAGATGTGCTCATAGGCACTCAAATAATTTCAAAGGGACTGGATTTTGAAAATGTGACCCTCGCTGGTATAATCGAGGCGGATGCAGGGCTTCAGATACCGGATTTCCGGGCGGATGAAAGGGTGTTTCAGCTTATAGTTCAGACGGCAGGCAGGGCAGGCAGGAGAGACGACAGGGGGAAGGTAGTTTTGCAAACCTTATCAAAGGATGCAGATGTAGTTAATATGGCGGCGCAACAGAATTACGAAGGGTTTTACAGTAGCGAAATAGCGTTTAGAAAAAAAATGGGTTATCCGCCGTTCGGGTCTATAATCAAACTGGAGTTTTCATCGGATAAGAAGGAAGGCGCATTGGACTTTGCGAACAGTTTTAAAAATAGTATAATTAGGACACTTGAGGGTATATCTAAGATAGATGTTTTAGGACCTGTGCCTTCGTTTATTCAAAAGAGTGACGGCATGTATATATACAGGCTTATACTCAAGATGCCGAGGGAGGTAAGGGAGAAATATTCACATCTTATCAGATGGCAGATAGATGTTTTTAAAAACAGAAAGAATAAAGCATCCAAAAAGGAGAGAATACTCGTAGATGCAGAGCCGTATGATTTAGGCTGAGGGAGGTATTATGGCGTTAAGGCAGGTTAGAAAAAAAGGCGATGAATTGCTCAGGAAAAAGGCAAGGCCTGTGGGTGAGGTCACAGACAGGATAAAGTTGCTTTTGCAGGATATGGAAGAAACCATGCATAAGGAAGGTGGCGTCGGTATTGCAGCGCCACAGGTCGGGATCCTTAAAAGGATGTTTATAATGGAGCCTGTTCAAGGCAGTCCTGAGTATGTAATAGATCCTGAAATAATTAAAGCGAGCGGCGAGCAGGAATGTGAAGAAGGCTGCTTGAGTGTTCCCGGTGTAGTAGGGACAGTCATTCGCCCTGAAAAAATCGAAGTGAAATATATGGGGCTTGACGGTAAGATGCGAAGGCGCTTGCTCACAGAGTTTGAGGCTATAGTGTTTTCTCATGAATTCGACCACCTCGAAGGGGTACTGTTTATCGATAAGGCAAGTAATATAAGAAAGGCCGGCGAGGAATGAAGGTAGTATTCATGGGGAGTCCCGATTTTGCGGTGCCGTCTTTGGATGCGCTCCATAAAGCCGGCGTTGATATCCCGTTTTGCATCACACAAAAGGATGCCGTAAGCCGCAATAAGAGGATACCTACAGCTGTTAAAAGGCGCGCTTCGGATCTAGGGATCGAGGTGTATGAGCCTGATATTATCAATAAGGATAGGGGTTTAATAGAAAAAATGAAGGCGGAGTCTCCGGATTTTTTGGTGGTTGCGGCGTTCGGGCAGATAATATCAAAGGAGATTTTAGAGATTCCTAAGATAGCTGCGGTAAATGTGCATGCATCTCTCCTACCTAAATACAGAGGGGCGGCGCCCATACAAAGGGCGGTGCTTGAGGGCGCAGAAGAGACAGGTGTCACTATAATGAAGATGGCAGAGGGTTTAGATAGCGGTGATATGATATCGTTTTATACTACAGAGGTGGGTGAAAAGACGAGCAGTGAGCTCTTTGAAGAGCTTGCAAAAGAGGGAGCGAAGCTACTGCTTGAAACGCTTTGCGATGTTTTAAAGAACGGGCTTAAGGCAGAGCCTCAAAATGAAGCGGATGCGAGCTACGCCGCAAAGGTTTCAAAGGAAGAAGGCAGGATAGACTTTAATAACAGCGCCATTGTGGAAGCACGGAGAGTGCGCGCTTTTTCAAGGGTGCCGGGCGCATTTGCCTTTTTAAATGGCGATAGGATAAAGGTTGTTAGGGCAAGGGCTGTAGACGCCAATAGCAATGCTCCAGGTGAGGTTCTTCGCATTACACAAGGCGATGATTGTGAGATAGTGGTAGGCTGCGCCGAAGGCGCTCTTGCTATTAGCAAGCTTCAAAGAAGCGGAAAGAAGGAGATGGGCGCAGCGGATTTTCTCAAAGGTGTGCATCTGACCCCGGGCGACATTTTCACAAGCTATCCGCTTTCCGGCTAACGAGAAAAATTAATTATGTAACTTATAGTTGTGTATATTGGGCAGCAGCACATTTATCATTTTGCAAATGTTCATTTGTTTGCATGTAATTTGTTATTGTGATATAATCCTTTTCGTTCGTTAATATGTGACATGAAACATTGTACCCGGCGCAGTAACTGCATTTTTTTATGCTACAGGACTTTTAGATAATAAGGTTCCAAGTAGCAAAATGTGGGCTTAGGTTTACAATTAGGATTATCAGGTACTATATACGAAGGTTGAAAGTTGCATATAGTGTGAATAAAACGGTAGTTAAAATAAGGAGATACTGGAATGGATTGGAAGGATATAGCAAAACGACTTATACGTGTGGGATTTTTCGCTGTAACGTGGTTAACCATAATGAAGGTTTCGTTTATCATTGAATTAGGATATGTATTGTTACTTTTATTTTTAGCGGAGATATGCATTGATTATAAAAGTAAACTTTCAAGAAATATCGGTATTGGAGTAATTATCATAGTAGCCATATTGTTTACAATATTCGTGGCTCGTCCATTTAGGTAAATATTGTTCGTAAAATTCAGATAAGATATTTCGAAAAAAACTTAAGATTCACAATATTTGATAAAAGTCCCCGTAATAGGGACTTTTTGTTTGCGGTGAATTTGGGTACGACATATCCCTGTATTATTGCTTTTTGTAATTAATATAATTCTAACGTAAAAGTTGAAACATGATCTGATGTTAAAGGAAGGGTGGATACATGACAGGAGGAAAGCGTTTTGCCAAATCAGGTAATAAAATCTCGCCAAATTAACCAATAAAATTGCGCCAAATTAGGTAATGATATTGCGCCAAATCATACAATAGCGTATAATGGTGTAGAATGAAGGGGGAAATATGGTTAAGCAATATAAGTCAAGGGTTGTAGATAATCTGCTGAAAAGAAAATTGGAAGGGATAGGAGCAGTGCTGATTGAAGGGCCTAAATTATGTGGCAAAACAACTACAGCGGAACAGTTTTCAAAGAGCATTTTATACGTTGCAAATCCTCAGGAAAGGCAGCAAAATTTAAAAATGGCAGAGATTGATCCCTCGGTACTACTAAAGGGCGAAATACCTAGGCTCTTAGATGAATGGCAAATAGCGCCTATGCTATGGGATGCCGTTCGCTTTGAGGTGGATCACAGGGGTGTGCCGGGGCAATTTATTTTGACAGGTTCGGCGTTGCCTGCAGAGAAGGATAAGATTTTTCATACAGGAACCGGCAGGATTGCCAGACTTAAGATGCGTACCATGGCACTATATGAGTCGGGAGAGTCTAATGGCGATATAAGCCTTAAACAATTATTTGCAGGAGAGAAAAATTTATCCGGAGTAAACGAGCTCACATTGGAAGAAATCGCATATCTGGTATGCAGAGGAGGCTGGCCGACCGCCTGTTTGCAGGAAGGCGATATAGCCCTTGATCGGGCTTTTGATTATTATGATGCAATAGTCAATGAGGACATAACGAGGGCCGACGGAGTGAATCGCAGCTCTGAAAGAGCAAAGCTTCTTATGCGTTCTTATGCAAGGAGCCAGGGTACACAAACTTCGACAGATGCAATTCGAAATGATATGGTAGTAAATGATTCAAATTCAATAGATACAAAAACGGTACAGTCATATATTGACGCCTTGAAACAAATTTTTGTTATTGAAGATATGCCTGCATGGAACCCTAATTTAAGATCAAAAACAGCAATCAGGACATCCAACACAAGATATTATATGGATCCTTCAATAGGTACAGCGGCTTTAGGAATCGGGCCGCAGGATTTGATTGACGATCTTGAGACATTTGGACTAATGTTTGAAACGCTATGCATGAGAGATTTAAGAGTCTATGCGGGTGCCTTGGACGGCACGGTCTATCATTACAGGGATAAGAGCGGTCTTGAATGTGATGCCGTTATACATTTGCGCAATGGTTCCTATGGTTTAATTGAGATTAAGCTCGGTGGAGAAACCGCCATAGAATACGGAAGTGATACATTGAAGAAACTCAAAGATAAAATTGATACGGAAAAGATGAAAAAACCGAAGTTTTTAATGGTAATGACAGGCACCGGACAGTATGCATATCAACGAGAAGATGGAATATACGTTGTTCCCGTTGGGACGTTGAAAGATTAGTCAATCCAAATAAACAAAGCCGTTAAGGGGGTATAAATTACAAAAAAGCAAAAATATACTCCCTTAAATAGGTATTCTTGTTCCCAAAGACCGTTTTCTATGATAATCCTGAAGATAAAAGGACGTATGTGAAGAGTGTTATCAGAGAGATATTTGAGAAGGATATAAAGCGAAGAGTAAGATTATGGATAACTATCCTAAATACATTCTTACCAGAAATGATATTATTCAAAAGCGAAACGGGATTATCCACAAAAACATTCCTGAGTTTATGGCAAACGGTGAAGTGTTTTGGCTTATGCTTTGAATAATTAACATTGTCGCGTGAATTTATTACAATATGCCGTTAATTGGGGCTTGGAGGATTAAAAAGCGGGTTTTTGCTTGACTTGGATCTATTTTAGTGGTACCTTCTATACATACTGATAAACGTTACTTAGAGCGGTTTTCCGCTCTTTCTTTTTGGAGGATAACATGAAAAAGGAGATTGAGAATGCAGTGGAAGAGGCATGCAAAGCCAAACTTGCTGAGCTTTCTCTTGAAATCTACAGCGTAGAGTATAAGCGTGAGGGTAAGGATTGGATTTTGAGAGTGTATATAGATAGGAAGTTTTGTGAAGATGTTGCAGGCATAGGTTATGATAAGCAAGCGGGAATGAATACTGATGCAAGATGTCAGAAAGCTCAAGGAATAAAAGCAGATTCAAAGTGCGAGAAGCCTATAGGAATCGACGAATGCACTGCAATCAGCGAAGCCTTATCCGAATATTTGGATAAAAATGATATAATAGATAATAATTATTATCTGGAGGTTTCTACGCCCGGAATAGATAGAGAGCTTAAGAAGGATATAGATTTCATAAGATTTAAGGGAAGATCGGTAGACATAAGCCTATATAAGCGCATTGACGGGCAAAAGGAATACAGAGGAACGCTCATAGAAAAAAACGATGAAGGCATAGCGGTAGAAGTAGACGAAAGCACGAAGGTGTTTTCAAATAACGATGTTGCAAAAGTTAATCTTGCAATAGAATTTTAATAAAGCAATTATATGAAAAAATATAAGACTCAAGTGGTATAGTGAGGCGAAAATCTAAATTTGAATAAAGTAAGGATACGGATATACAAAATACAAGTAGGATGGTAAAGTTTTAATAAAGTTTATTGAAGTCGGAGGGAAAGATGAATAAGGAGATTATTGAGGCATTAGGACAGATAGAAAAGGAAACGGGCATAGCAAAGGATGAACTCATAGATATGATGAAGGAATCGGTGCTACATGCTTTTCATAAAAACTACGGAGAGGACAGCAGAGCAGAGGTGCAGATAGATGAAGATACGGGAGGCACCTATGTAATCGTAAGCAAGGATATAGTGCTTGAAGTAGAAAATCCGGAGACGGAAGTTTCACTTGAAGAGATGAAGGCGATAGATGAAAGGTATGAAGAAGGCGGGGTAGTACAGTACACCGTAGATGCATCAAAGTTCGGTAGAATCGCAGCCCAGACAGCCAAGCAGGTATTTTTGCAGAAGATAAAGGAAAGAGAAAAGCAAAAAATATTCTCGGAATTCAAAGGAAGAGAAGGTGAGATAATCACAGGCAAGGTGAGTAGAGTAACCATGAGAGCTATTCACGTTGCCCTAAATACCACTACGGCGATAATACCGCTGGCAGAGCAAATCCAAGGAGAGACCTACGAAGTGGGAGACAGGATCAAAGCATGCATTAAGACGGTTGAAGATAGGCAAAGAGGCCCGCAGATAGTGCTTTCGAGAAGGTCGCCACAGTTTGTGGAGGAATTATTTAAAAGAGAGGTGCCTGAAATAGAAAACGGTACGGTAAAGATAATGGGCATCGCACGAGAAGCCGGAAACCGTACGAAGATAGCCGTGTATAGCGACAATGAGGAGTTGGATGCGGTAGGAGCTTGCATAGGAGTGCGAGGTACGAGAATAGGAGCCATTTTAGACGATTTGGGCTATGAAAAGGTAGATGTAGTGCTCTGGAATGAGGATCCTGTCAAATTTGTAAAGGAAGCTATAAAACCTGCATTCCCGGATAGGATAATACTGCTTGAAGAAGACAAGGTGATAGTGATAGTGGCAGATGATGAGTTGTCGCTTGCTATCGGTAGAAAAGGGCAAAACGTAAGGCTTGCATCAAAACTATGTAAGATGAGCATAGATGTAAAGACCAAGGATGGCCTTAAAGAAATGATAGATAACGGTGAAATTACAGGGATTGACTTTGAAGAGGAAGAAGAGCTTACCTATATCGATGAATAGAGGTAAAATGTAGTAAGGAATTGATATGGCACAAAGAAGCTGCGCAGGATGTAAGAAAAAAGGTGAAAAGAGCGAATTCATAAGGCTTTGCATGAAGGGTGACAAGCTCATAATAGATGAAAAACACAGCGAAGATGGAAGAGGCGCATATTTATGTAACGACATATCCTGTATGGAAAAGGCGATAGCAAAACGAGCTATTCAAAGGACATTACGCAGTAAAATTAGTCCTTCTGACCTTGAGGAGATCAAAAGTTATTTAGGAGGTAAGTAAATGAAGATTAAAGTAAAGGAACTGATAGAAAAATACGATATACCCAGAAAGGAAACGCTGGAAATCCTATCAGAACTCGGCATTGAAGTGAAAACCGTGAGTAGCTCCATATCTTCTTCCGATGCTGAACGTTTCGCAGAAAAGATAAAGGGAAGTAAGAGTCCCAAGAAAGGTTCTGAAAAAAAAGAAAAAAAGCCTAAAAAGGCAGCTGCAAAGGAGCCGAAGAGGGCAAATTCCATAATCGGAAATGAAAATAAACCTGTGGGTACACTTGAGATGACCGTAATGCAGTTTGACGCGAATCTCACGAAAGAACCTCCTAAGGAAAAGAAGAAAAGCTCCGATGATGAAGCTAAAAAAACTGTGGTTGCCGATAAAACTGAGACAAAAAAGGAAGATATTAAAGCTTCGAAGACGGAGGTTAAACCTCAGCCTGCAAAGGAAGATACCAAGAGTAAAGCAAAGAAAGAACCTGAGGTAGAAGTTACAAAAGCTGAGACTAAGAAAAAGGAGAGCAAGGAAGCGGCAAAGCCGAAACCTGAGATGAAAAAAGATGATAACTTACGTGCTGCAGATCAGAAAAAGCCTAAAAAGGCACCTAAAGAAGATAGGGCGTCACACAGCGAAAAGCGTGAGTCTTCACATGATGCGACCGTCCCTACCAGGCAGAGCAAGTTTTCGGATAAAAAACGCACAAAGAAGCGAGGTGGCAAGCGACGTGATGAGAGGTTCAGCAAATTTGACAGGGCTGAGAGCATAAGAGGTCAGATAGATCTTGAAAAGCGAAAGAAGAAGAAGAAAATAAAGAAGCAGGTACCTAAGGCTGAAGAACAGGAAGAGGAGCAGGAAGAGCTTTTACCTGTGGGCACGAAGAAGGTAAACGTACCTATTACGGTAGCGGGGCTTTCAGAGCAGATAGATTATCCCGCATCTAAAATTATCATGGCTCTAATGAAGATCGGGATACTTGCTAACCTTAATCAAACCCTGGATGAAGAGACGGTACTCGTGCTTTCAGATGAAATAGGTATAAACATAGTGATAGGAAATGTAGAAAAAGAAGTGGAGGATGAGGGACTCGAATCCTTTGAAGATAAGGAAGAAGACCTCATCAGCAGACCTCCCATCGTAACCGTCATGGGTCACGTAGACCATGGTAAAACATCTCTTCTCGATGCCATAAGAAGGACGAACGTAATTGAATCCGAATCCGGAGGAATTACGCAGCATATTGGTGCATCCGAGGTAGAGGTAAACGGTGAAAAGATAGTATTTTTGGATACTCCGGGCCATGAAGCGTTTACAGCGATGAGGGCAAGAGGTGCGCACGTTACGGATATCGCCGTGCTCGTAGTAGCTGCAGACGACAGTGTAAAGCCTCAGACCATAGAATCGATAAACCATGCTAAGGCAGCTAAGGTGCCAATCATAGTAGCTATAAACAAGATGGATAAACCGGGAGCGGATCCCGATAAGGTAAAAGCGGATCTCATGAACCATGGCTTGGTACCTGAGGATTTTGGAGGAGATATAATCTGCGTTCAGGTTTCAGCTAAAAAAGGCGAAGGAATAAAGGATCTTCTTGAAATGATTTTACTGCAGGCGGAAGTATTGGAATTAAGAGCAAACCCTAATAGACTTGCGCTCGGTAATGTAATTGAAGCGAAGCTCGATAAGAGTAAGGGTGCCATAGCAACGCTGCTCGTTATGAACGGTACTTTAAAGGTAGGAATGAGCGTAGTAGCAGGTACCGCTTCGGGTAAGATAAGATCTATGGTGAGTGCAAACGGAAAGAAGTTGCATAAGGCTGTGCCGGGTATGGCGGTTGAAGTACTTGGATTTACAGATGTGCCGCATGCAGGTGATGAGTTCAATGCACTTAAAAACGATAAGAAGGCAAAGGAAATTGCAGAAAATCGTAAAGAAAAGCTTAGGGGCGAACTCATGGCCACGAAGTCCACAAGTTCACTTGAAGAGTTCTTCGGTAAACTGCAGGCGGGAGATACAAAGCAGTTGAATCTCATAGTCAAGGCTGATGTACAGGGATCTGTAGGCGCTGTTGTTACGTCTGTAGAAAAGCTGTCAAATGAAGATGTTACCGTAAAGGTAATTCATAGAGGCGTAGGAGCTGTGAGCGAATCTGACCTCATGCTTGCTGAAACATCGGGAGCGATAATAATAGGATTTAACGTAAGACCGTCGCAGTCCGTGCTTAAAACTGCAGACAGTAAGGGCATAGAAATAAGGACGTATAGGGTAATTTACGATATCATCGATGATATAGAAAACGCCATGAAGGGTATGCTCGAGCCTGTTACGGTAGAAAAAGTACTTGGAACAGCAGTTATACGTGAGATCTTCAATCTTTCGAATGCGGGAACCATCGGAGGAGCCTATGTTACGGACGGTAAGATAGTGAGAAATGAAAGTATAAGGCTTGTAAGAGACGGTATCGTTGTGCATGAAGGAAAACTGGCTTCACTTAAGAGATTCAAAGACGATGCGCGTGAAGTTTCAGCAGGCTTCGAATGCGGTATAGGTTTAGAAGACTATAACGATATAAAACCTGATGATGAAATAGAATGTTACACGACGGAGAATAAGGAATCAGAATAAAAATGGCAAGGGGAAAGCGTAAGGACAGATTAGCAGAGGAAATAAAAAAAATAGTAAGCAATGCATTTTTACTCAAGGTAAGGGATCCGAGACTTAAGATGGCGATAAATATTACAGCTGTAGATGTTTCGCCCGACGGGAGAAATGCCAAGGTTTACTATGTTGTTTTTTCAGGTAGCGATAAGGACGAAGTGGCAGCTGCACTTAAGAAGGTCGAACCGTTGATTCGAAAAGAGATAGCCGAAAACATGAGGGTGCGATATGTACCGAATATTCGCTTTGCATACGATACATCGCTTGAATACAGCAGGCATATTGAATCCATATTGCATGATATAAATGATAAGAGAAGTTATAACGACAGTTTAATAGATATATATAACGAAATATCGTCTTCTGAAAGTCTTATATTTTTGCCTCATGAGAATGTTGATGGCGATGCACTTGGATCTTCTGTGGCAGTTTGCCTTGCTGCAAGGAAAACCGGGATAAAAAGTTACGTACTGCTTTCAGAAGAGCTTCCTTACAATTTGAAGTTTATAGCAAACGATGCGAACGATTTTTGCAGAGAACAATTACTGCCTGCGGGAAGCGGAGAAGGTATTACCGATGACATTTGCGTAACGGAGCTTCCGCAAGGCTTCGAAGTTAAAACAGCTGTATGGCTGGATCATAATCAAGTCAGCCGCAGCGCAATGGGCGAGGAATTATTCAGGATTGCGGATACTAAAATTTGCATAGATCATCACAAGACGGCGGAAAGATTCGGAGATTACTGCTATATAGACAGCAAGGCTGCAGCGACCGGAGAAATTGTCTACGATATGTTTGTTGCTACAAACGTAGATATAGATAATCATATGGCAAATGCCGCGCTGCTTGCGATTACTACGGATACGGGAAGTTTTAAATATTCAAACGTGACTCCTGACACGCATAAGAGAGCCGCCGAGCTCATGCTGCTTGGAGCGGATCCGTGTTACATTGCAAACAACGTATTTGCAAGTGTTAAGTTTGAAGAGATGAAGCTTTCGTCTCTTGCACTTGAAAATACGCAAATCCATGCAGGCGGCAAGATTGCAATAACATTTGTGAGCAGAGATATGATAGAAAAAGCCGGTGCGAGCGATGATATGACAAGCCCCATCGTAGACAAGCTTCGAAGCATCGAAAACGTTGAAATCGCTATAATGGTGCGTGAACACATCAACGGATATACCAAGGTAAGCATGAGATCGAAGTCATTTGCAGATGTTGCAAAGGTAGCTGAGAAATTCGGAGGCGGAGGGCATATAAGGGCATCCGGCTTTGTAACGGATGATACATTTGAGAATATCAAGGATAGCCTCATCAAGGAAGCCGGTGCGGCGCTAGGGTAGCTTATGAAGCGAGATAACAACGGCATACTGGTTATAGATAAGCCTGTAGGACTTACATCTCATGATTGTGTGAGCATGGTGAGGAAAGTCTATAATATAAAGAAGGTGGGACACGCAGGAACGTTGGATCCCATCGCAAGCGGTGTTATGGTGCTGTTCGTGGGTAATGCTACCAGGATGATAGAGTATTACGGCGAGGATTATAAGGAGTATGAGTGTGGATTTAAGCTTGGATTTTCAACGGATACATATGATATAACAGGTCAAAATATAGATTGCCCTTACGGTCATGTCGAGTTGCTTGCAGGTGATGAAGAGTATGGTAAAAGTGATAACCTCACGGATTCAATAAAATTTAAAAAAGACTGCGAATGCTTTGAGGACTATGTTTTAAGTAAGATAGAAAACGGCAAAGAAAAATATTGCAAGGGGCGATATTCAAAGCTTATTTCGGAAAAGGTCGTGAGCAATATTTCAAAGGAACAGGTAGAATCCGCACTTTTAAATATGATAGGCATCAATATGCAAGAACCTCCTGCATTTTCAGCACTTAAATTAAACGGTAAGAAGTTGTACGAATACGCAAGGGAGGGAAAGAAGGTAGAGCCCCGCCCGAGGGAAGTGGATATAAAGGAAATAGAACTTCTCAAATTTGATGAAACCTCGCAGGCAGGCAGTTTTAAAGCTTTGGTGAGCAAGGGAACATATGTGAGAAGTATATGCAATGATCTCGGTAAAGTATTGGGCTCCGGGGCATGCATGACAAGTCTTGTAAGGACAAAGAGCGGAAGATTTAATCTTGATAATGCGGTTCGTATCATAGATATCATTGAGGATACGGAGCTTCATCGCTGGGATGCAGGACTTTCAGATTTCGGCAGGGTATCGCTTGATACGGTTAGAGCGCAAGGGTTTAGAAACGGTTTAAATCTTGAAATAGCGGAATCAGAAATGAGAAAGCCCTGCGAAAATGCAGGAAAGTTTAAGAGACATTACGTGGTGGAATGCAGGGAAGATAAAGCCCTACTCGGAATGGCTGAGCTCACAGCTGACAACTTCATTAAACGTAGAAAGGTGGTATGCGGTATTGCTGGTATATAAGGGTCTTGAAAATATTAAGAAGCGAAGTAGAGCTGTAGCTCTCGGGAATTTTGACGGTGTTCACATAGCTCATGTGAAGCTGATAGACATGATTAAAAAGAGAGCCCGGGCTTTTAACCTCGAGGCATGCGTGTTCACATTTAAGAATCACCCGAAGGAATTCATTCCGGGCAGTGAAATTCTTAAATATATAAATGATACCGAAAAGACGATGGAGATCTTTGAAAATTTAGGTATTGATTCGCTCGTTATGGTGCCGTTTGATGAAGTTTTGCAGCGAATGAGTCCCGAGGATTTTGTAAAAGATATCATCGTAGAGAGATTAGGGGCGAAATATGTATGCGTAGGATATGACTATAGATTCGGCTTTGAGGGTAAGGGCGATGTTTCGCTTCTGGATAGACTCGGTAAAACCTACGGCTTTCATGTAGATGTTATAGATAAGGTGAGCGTTGGTGGAGTTACCGTAAGTAGCAGCAGGATAAGAAAGCTCATCTACGAAGGCGATTTCGAAGGTGTGCAGAAGCTTCTCGGGAGGCGCTATATGATAGCGGGCAAGGTAGTGCACGGCAAAAGTATAGGACGAAAGCTTGGATTTAGGACTCTCAACATCATGCCTAGAGAAAATCTTTGCATACCAAGCGACGGAGTGTATGTAACACGTACGAGAGTTGCCATGAAGAGCAAGGTGTATGACAGTATTACAAATATCGGTACCGCACCTACATTCGAAGGTGATGCCGTATCCATCGAAACAAACGTGTTTGATTTTAACGAGGACATATATGGAGATATAGTACATATAGATTTTCTAAAGAAGATAAGAAGCGAGATTAAATTCGATACTCCTGAGGAACTCAGCAAACAAATTGCAGAGGATGTGAGGCTTGCAAAAGATATACATTCCGAAGAGTAGATATAATAAAGAAAGATTTGACAAACTTTAATCCGTATAGTATCATAATTAACAGACGGACGCGTCGGTAGAGAGGTTTTAGTTAATTGAGTACAAGAGAGAGGTTATCTGCAGAGGACAGGAAGAGGCAAATTTGCGGAGCCGCAAAGGAAGTTTTTCTTTCCACAGGGTTTGAAAATGCTACTATGGAAGACATTATGAAGGCGGCCGGGCTTAGTAAAGGCGGGCTCTATCATCATTACAAGAGTACACACGATATTCTCTACGATATTATGATGATGGGCAATGAACACAGAAATGAAGTCATAATGGAGTTTGTATCTGCGAATTCTAACCTGAGCAAGAAGGATATCATAGTGGAGCTTCTCACTGATAAGATTCTCGACAGAAATGAGTACAAGTCTTTATACGCTATGTTTTTGCTCGAGTGCAAAAAAAACGAGAAATACAGAAAGCTCTATGAAAGGCTAAGAAGGGATACCTGTGAGAATTACAAGAAGCCCGCTGAGAAGCTCGGTATTGACGTTTTAAAGTTGTTTGATTCCCCTGAATTCGAAATGTTTATGAATGGCATCATACTGGCTATCGAGTATTTGGATAACGGTAGTGTTTTAAGTCAAAAGAGGCAGCTCATAAGGGAATTCATAACATGTTTTGTGGATAAACATCTCATATAGTACCTAAGTCAATTATTTAAACATCGCTTTACTTTGGTTTATTTCCGGCAATAGTGATAATTTCAGTGTAGGCCGGGGAGAGGTTTTATTATTGCATTTTTCAGGTATTATTTGGAAAGGATGTTGGTTATGGATAGTCAAATTAGGCAGGAGCTTCTCACAAAGAGTCCTGTAAGGCTCATGTTTCAGCTCGGTATTCCGGGGATTGTAGGGATGGTTGTTATAGGGCTTTATCCGTTTATGGATGGAGTGTTTGCAGGAAATATCATAGGTCAAAGTGCTATGGCGGCGTGCAGCGTTGCAATGCCTCTTACCTTGGTGAACAACGGTATATCCACCCTTTTAGGAGTGGGGTCTGCTTCCATCCTCTCAAGGGCACTCGGTAAGGGTGATAAAAAGACGGTGGATCAGATAATGGGTAACCTCATATTTTGGGTTCTTGTATTATCCACTACCGTTATGATACTTGGGATTTTGTTCGCTCCGCAGTTTTTAGATCTTGTGGGAGCTACAGGAGAGATTAAGGAGCTTGGAGTTAGATATCTAAGAGTTTTATTTTTAGGGTCTATCTTTGTGAATTTTGCGCAGAGCTCTAATATGGTCATACGAGGTGAGGGTCATCTTAAAATCGCCATGAGCATCATGGGAGCAGGCGCAGTGTTAAACATCATACTGGATCCCATTTTCATGTATGCTATGGGCAGCCGAGGCATTGAAGGTGCGGCAATAGCTACTGTATTGTCACAGCTCATAACGGCAGTTGTTTCGGTTTATTATTTTAAAAAGAAGAGCAAGGTTGTAAAGATAAATCATATAGCTATGAAGAAGGACATCTTCGGTGAGATGTTTGCGGTAGGATTTTCAGCTATGATGATGCAGGTTATGACTTTGATTCAGCAATCGCTAATGTATAAGATGTCTTTTAAATACGGTGGTACGGATAACGGGATATTGATGGCGGCGGCACTCAGGATTTTTGCATTTTCATTCATTCCTCTTTGGGGTCTCAGCCAAGGTATGCAACCTGTTATAGGCACGAATTACGGTGCGAAGATTTACTCCAGAGTCAAGGCGGGGCTCAAGGTGTTTAATTGGGGAGCGTTGGTGCTTGCGGGGTTATTCTACCTTCCTATCATGCTGTTTCCTAGGCAAATATTGCACATGTTCGGCGTTGAGAATGATATTTTGACTGCAGGCATTCCGCATTTCAGGATGCTATACAGTATATTTATAGTGTATGGATTCATGATTATAAGTGTAGTGTTCTTCCAGTCTATAGGTGATGCGAAGAAAGCGGGTATTCTCGTTATATTCAGACAGTTGGTCGTGTTTGTGCCGTCAATAATAATTTTGCCAAGAGCTTTTGGAATAGATGCCGTATGGTATACTCAGCCACTTGTGGACTTCATAATGACCGCCATCAGCGCAGTCCTTATAGTGCTAACCGTTAAAAAGTTTCCTCAAAAAGATGCAGAAACGATTCAGTCATCAATTGAATAACTTGTAACTTGCTCTAATTGTTCCAAAAGTTAGTTTGTAAACTTCTGAAAAAACTATATCCATATCCTAAGAAAAAAATCAAAGCATTTTCGAAAAAAACATATTTGAAGCAGGAAAAAGGTTGGAAGTTTACAAAGGTGGATTCTCCTCGCTTGAAGGATACGGTTTATCGCTCAAGGATAGATGGTAAGATCTATAAAATATTTTCTAAAAAATAATGCGTATCATTAGCAGGAGGCTTATGCAAAAAGAGTGCAGAGATGCACTCTTTTCTACTAGGTATGACATGCTCGTCATACAAAAGAAACTAGTCCAAGCAGGACTAGTTAGGTTACTTGACTACTACGCAGAGCGCTGTATTTTGTAGTTTAGTTGAAGCGCCGTATGCCGAATGGCATGTACGGTGGTGTGTAAAAATCTGCATGTTTTTAGGAGAATTATATGCAGATTTCCTACGCCTGCAAAGAAGACGGCGTTTGCTATGGAGCAACTTGAATTTGCCTATCTTGATGCCTGTGCCCATCTCTAAAGCTGAAATCTGTAAGGTGCTGCCGGACATCAGCGTTACAACGGTAGAGGCGGTGCTGGGATCCATGGTGAAGAAAGGTTTGATAAGGCGCATTGGAGCAGGCAGGGCATCTAAGTATATAAGAGCGTAGGGTATTACAAGAACAACCGTGTAATATTTGATTATGTCACATCTCTTGTGTTAACATTTGGATGTCTATTTATTGGTTAAAACAGATAAGTGGCGGAATTTATAAGGAGAAGGAAGGTTTTATGACTAAACAAAAATATATGTATGGTAGCATAGTTGCTTTGATAATTGGCATTTTTTCATGGGTTTTAAGTCTTTTTGATATCGTGAGAAATACGTGGATAGTTAGTATCCCGATAGGAATATTAGCTATAGTTTTAGCGGTAAAAATGAATGGAAGTTCTTATGCATATAAAACCACAAAAAAGGTTTTGGTAGGTCTTGGAATTTTGATGACGATAAGTTGTTATTTTATTTTTACTTTGGCCTATATGGTAGAAGATCTTTCAGAGGGGTATGTTGATAAAAATATCGTAGTGATTGCACCTACAAAGGGAACAATACCTATTAAAGCGGGTGGCAAAAATGAGTTGGATAAAAATGATAATAAAGAACGAACAGTTTATTTTTCGAAGACAAATTGCCCGTCGTGCAAGAAATTTTCCAGTGTTTTAGAAAAAGCAATTCGAGAAACAAAGGCGGATGTTTATTACTATAATACGGAAGAAATGATAGAAAGCGAAGCAACAAAATATGAAAAGTGGTTTGGCATCAGTAAAGTCCCTGTGCTTATGAAAATTAAGAACGGCAAGGTTACAAGTGTTTTAAAGGACGGCAGCAGTATTCAAAGAATGAAGAAATTCCTGAAATAATTGTTTTAGTGAATGTCTGTAAATCTACGTGCTGGTATTTTTATAAAGTACAAGAATGTGTAAGTGTACACTAGAAAACAAAAGTTTATGCGGTTTTGTTTTTAGCATGAATGTTTGAGGAGGTTTTACATGTGTAATAAAAATATGAAATTTTTAATAGGCAGTATTGTTTTGAACATATTGGGCTTGGTATTGATTTTTCTTGCTTTGCCCATAGAAAAACTCAGTGTACTGTGGTTCATATCATTTCTATGCGGTTTGGCAGCATTTATTGTCGGTTTATATGTAAGCGAGAAGAAAATCTTGACGTATCTCAGTCTCCTTATAGCTGTAGTTGTCATGATTGCTTTCCCTCTGACAGAGCATATTAATACGGAAATGGTTGAAAAGAAATATAAGAATCAAAAGGTTGAAACGCTGGTTATCCCAAGTGAATTTACTCCGGTTAAAAAGGGTCATATCTATGATTTAGTAAATACCACCGACTCTAAATATGTACTGGTGTATTTTACCAATGGTGATAAGAAGGTTAACTCGAAAGCGGAAAAAATAATCATTTCAGCTCTAGCGAACAGCAAAAATAACAAGAGAATATATTATTACGATATATCCAGAATGCCTACGAGAGAAGTGAGTTACGTAAAGAGGCATTTTGTACCGGAAGGGAATTCTTACATAGCTAAAATTAAAAAAGGTGTGTTGGCCGGTAGAGTAAGTGAAAAAAACCTAAAAGAGCTACGTGAATTTTTAAAACGGAATCTAAAAGTAGGGAAGAGTAAATGAATTTGGAAAAATTTTTAGAGGTAATGAATAGTGTGAAATCTGTTTGAGTTAATCAAAAAGTTTTAGGGAGTGTGGATGAAGGATTTTTTGGCGATAGTTGTAAGCAAGTTGGTGGCTGTAGCGCTTAAAATATGCAGGCGCACGGGAGGAAGTTTACCGGGGGCAATGGCACTTAAGATATCCAAGGGTGTGCTGAAGCACCTAAATTATCCCGTAAAGTATATAGCTGTGACGGGTACCAACGGCAAGACGGGAACCACGGGAATTATAAGGGATATCTTTCAGAATGCGGGGTTTGATGTAATCAGTAACATACATGGTGACAATCTGATATTTGGCATAACCACAGCTATACTTAAAAAGACAAGTCCGCTTACGAAAAAGGTCAAGGCCGATGTTATAGTGCTTGAAGTCGACGAACTTACATTGGCAAGTAAAATCGATGATCTGTTTATAAGCGACGTGGTAATTACCAACTTATTCCCGGATCAGCTCGACAGGTATGGCACCATGGATATTCTGATAAAGCAGATAGGAAGCGCACTACAGGGCTTTACGGGCAGGGTTATAACAAATTCGGATGATCCGATGCTCTATACGCTTCACAACGTAGGTTTTGGAATATGTGAAAACGTTTTCACAGAGCATAGAAGCAGTGATACGCAAGGATTGAACGCATTTTGCCCCGGGTGTAACGGCGTACTTGTTTATAACTACCATCAATACGGGCATGTTGGAGATTTTTACTGCAAAAACTGTGGACTTAAAAGATGGCAACCCAAGTACCTTGCAAATATAGAAGAAGACGGCAGCTATGAAGTAAACGGCATGAAATTCGATAGTAGCGGCAGGGGGCTCTATCATTACTATAACGAACTTGCCGCAATATCGGTTGCACTTGAATACGGCATACCTCATGACATCATCAAAAATACTTTAAAAAGTATAAAACCGAGCAAGGGCAGGATGGAGCGCTTTGGGGATGTGCTTTTAAACCTTGTGAAAAATCCGGTAGGGCTCAATCAAGTGATATCATATATATCGAATGAAAACATAATGAACGACAAAAAATACAAGAGCCTGTTGTTTGCCCTGAGCGATGCACCTGCGGACGGCATGGACGTATCGTGGACGTGGGAGCTTAATACGAAAAAACTTTGGGAAGCAGGCATTACGGATGTGATATGCACAGGTCCCAGATGCTATGATGCCGCGCTCGTATTTAAGTATTCAGAATATGACTTTACTGTAAAACCTGTGGAAAGTACAGAAAGTGCGGCTCGCAAGATCATGAATAAGGGCGGCTACGCTATTTCTACATACACTGCACTTACGGGCGTTAGAAATGCTCTTGAAAAAATAAATGCGGAGGTAAAATAGATGAGTGAAAAATTAAATATGCTGAATATGTATCCCGATTTTTTGAACGTATATTCAGACTCCGCAAACCTAAAAGCCATCGAGTATAGGGCTGAGAAAAGGGGCATAGATTGCAAGATAACCGTCTTTAAAGCGGGAGACGCTATAGATCTTAAGGATTATAACTTGATATTCATGGGAGATGGGATGCATGCAGGTGCAGATGCCATAAGGGATGACATTTTCACGAGAAAGGAAGAAATCCTAAAAGCGATTGATGCGGGTTGCTGTTTTTTTCTCATAGGCTCATCGTTTGAGATGTTTGGAAACAGTTATGTTTCAGAAGACGGCAAGGAGCTTGAAGGGCTTGGTATCTGTGACTATAAGACGCTGGAACCTACGGGGAAAAGAGCGGTCGGGAATATCCTCGTAGATATAAATTGCAGCGGCAAGAAAATCAGTGTGCTCGGCTTTGAAAATCATGCTACGCAAATAGAAGGCGTAACCTCTCCGCTTGGTGAAGTGCGAATTGGCAGTGGAAACGTTCACGCCGGTGAGGGTAGTAAAAGATATGAAGGCTATATTGATGATAATATAATAGCAACGAGTATGCACGGCCCGGTTCTGATAAAAAATGCGGGCTTTACTGATTTTATTATAAAAAAAGCCTTGAAAAAAGATGAGCTTGAGCCACTTGAAAGCGAAATTGAAGATAAAGCCTTTGAGATGTTAAAGAAAAGACTTACCATTTAAAATAACGGCACATAATGGATAAAAATTACGCTCGCTATTGTATAATGTTAGGGAAGATTTTTTGCTCACAAGGAGGAGTGGTTGGAAACCGTTAAAATTATATTGGAGGCACTCGGAGGACTTGCAATTTTCATATTCGGTATGAATATGATGAGCGAAGGAATGCAAAAGTCAGCGGGCGCCAAGCTTAGAAAGATCATAGGGCACGCTACGAACAACACCCTCTTTGGAATAATGACAGGCTGCATAGTTACGATGACAATACAGAGCAGCAGCGCAACCCTTGTAATGGTGATAGGCTTTGTCACCGCAGGGCTTATGACATTCAGGCAGGCTATAAACGTAACGCTTGGAGCCAATATAGGTACTACGATTACTGCGCAGATAGTAGCCTTTAAGGTGGGTGACTATGCGTGGTTTTTTGTGTTCATAGGCTTTATCATATACATGATAATAAAGAAGAGCAAGATAAAAAGTATAGGCGAGACGATATTCGGGTTCGGTATCCTCTTTGTAGGGCTTAACACCATGGGTAACGCTATGGCGCCAATTGCACATAACCCAAGTGTTACGGACTTGATACTGAAGATAGCGGATTCATCACCGCTGGGTATATTGTTCGGCACGGGAATCACCGCAATCATTCAAAGCAGTTCGGCATCCATAGCTACGCTTCAAAATTTGGCATCCACAGCTGCGGCGGATGGCGTTACACCGCTGATTAGCCTTCAGGGTGCCATCCCTATAGTTCTCGGAGCAAACCTCGGCACTACGATAACTGCAGTTCTTGCATCTGTAGGTGGAGGGAAAAATGCGAAAAAGGTGGCGTTCATAAGTGTAGTGATAAATGCGGTAGGTATCATATGCATGGCAGGCTTCATACCTCAGATAGCACAGCTTGCAACATTTATTTCACCCGCGGGAAATGCGCTATCTACCATATCGAGGCAAATTGCCAACGTTCACTTAATCTTCAACGTGATTGCTATATTGATATTCATTCCCTTCGTAGGAATAATAAGCAGAAACATAGATAAGATATTCAAGGATGACAAGATCCGAAAAATCGACGATGCCACTCCGCAGTTCCTCACAACCACGGTACTTGACAGACCTTTCATGGCCATACCGCTGGTACAAAACGAAATAGTAAGGCTTGCGGAAATTACAAAGAAGATGATAGTTTACGCACGTGATGCGGTGATAAAGCATGATGAAAAGGCAATAGAAGAAATATTGCAGACGGAAAAATCCGTAAACATACTGCATAAGAAGATAGTGGCTTATCTGTCGGAATTATTTGCCACAGAAACCCTGGCTGATGTAGAGGGTAAGCAGGTGACCGGGCTTTTGCACATGGTAGCCGATATTGAGCACATAGGCGATCACTGCAAGAGCATAGGAGAATGTGCACAGGAGATGGTAGAAAACGATTATGAATTTAGCGATATCGCATATGCGGAGTTACATGAAAGTTTCGGGCGTGTAAGACTCATGCTTAAAGATGCCATGCAGGCTGTAAAAACCGGAGATGTGGAGCTTGCAAACGTTATAATAGAAGAGGGCGAGACATTGGAAAAGATGGAGTCGAGGCTCCGCAAGCAGCATTTGCAGCGTGTCAATACCAAAACCTGCGATCCGAGTTATACAGCACTTTACAACGATATCGTTCATGATATAAGAAAGATAGGAGAATACTGCTATAATTTAGCGATAGCGTATGTAAAAGATGTAAGCGAAAGGAGTGAGTGAGATGAGCAATAAACCTATTTATGATAAGGTGATACTTAAGGTGAGCGGTGAAGCACTTGCAGGTGATAAGAACTTTGGAATAGATGAAGAAACGCTGATAGGCATTGCAAAGGAAATTAAAGAAGTGAGTGCTCTTGGAGTAAAGGTTGGGATAGTAGTAGGCGGTGGCAATTTTTGGCGAGGAAGAACAAATCAGCAGATGGATAGGGCTACAGCGGATTATATAGGCATGCTTGCAACTATGATGAACTCTCTTGCGCTTCAAGATGCGATAGAAGGCCTCGGACTTAAGACACGTGTTCATTCTGCGGTAGAGATGATGGAAATAGCGGAGCCATACGTAAGAAGAAGGGCTATAAATCAACTCGAGAAAGGATACATCGTGATATTCGGTGCAGGCACGGGAAGCCCTTTCTTTTCTACAGATACGGCGGCGGCTCTTAAGGCTGCGGAAATGGATGCAGACTTAATATTGCTTGCAAAAAAAATAGATGCCGTGTATTCAAAGGATCCTGAGCTGCATAGCGATGCGGTAAAGTATACAAGCCTTACGCACGGCGATGTGCTTGAAAAAAATCTGGGTGTTATGGATTCTACAGCGGCGAGCCTATGTCGTGATAACGGCATTAAAATACATGTGTTTTCAATAAGGGAGAAGGGCAATGTCATGAAGGCTGTATGCGGAGAAAACATAGGCACCTTGATTACCTAGACAAACTTGTTTTAAGATGGATATGTTATATAATGTATATGGAGGATGAGATGAGAGAGATAATTGATAATTTTAAAGAAAAAGGTGAAAAAACCATATCGCTCTTAACAGGCGAGCTGAATTCCGTTAGGGCGGGTCGTGCAAATCCGTCATTACTCGATCAGATAAGAGTGGATTATTATGGAACACCTACGCCACTTAAAAACATTGCGAATATTTCAGTGCCGGATCCAAAATCGCTTATGATATCCCCCTTTGATCCTTCTGCGATAAAAGAGATTATCAAGGCTATAAATGAGAGTGAACTGGGTATAAACCCATTGGACGACGGAAAAAACATAAGGCTGAAAGTACCTCAACTCACTGAAGAAAGGCGTAAGGACATCACGAAGATGGTAAAGCAAATTACAGACGATGCAAAAATAGCCATAAGAAATTTAAGGCGTGATGCGAACGACCATCTTAAGAAGGCGGAAAAAAACGGCGAAATTTCAGAAGATGAGCTCAAGGGAGACACCAAGGATATTCAGACGAAGACAGATGAGTTCACCAAGAAGATCGACGGTATGCTGAAGGAGAAGGAAAAGGAAATAATGAGCGTCTAGGAGGACGGTTTGCTGGATACTGAATCTATACCTAAACATGTAGCCATCATAATGGATGGAAACGGCAGATGGGCAAGGCAAAATAAACTCAGCATTTTAAGAGGACATAATGCGGGTATGCTCAGGGTAAAGGAAGTCGTAAAGGAATCGGACAGGTTAGGTGTTAAGTATTTGACTGTATATGCGTTTTCTACCGAAAATTTTAAAAGGTCATCCGAAGAGGTGAGCGGAATATTTTCATTGGTATGTAAATTTGTAGATTCAGAGCTTGATGAAATATTTGAAAACAATGTCAAAGTAGGAGTTCTCGGAGATATCGGCAAGATACCTGAAAAGGCGGCGGCGAGCCTCAAGAGAGCGATAGACAGGACGGCAAATAATGACGGACTTGTGTTCAATGTGGCTATAAACTATGGAGGCAGGGCTGAGATTACCAGAGCCGCAAGGCTTGCATGTGAAGAAATAATAAATGACATCGGTGGTACGGATGCCATAGATAGGAAGATGCTTCTTTCAAGGCTTTGCGATATGAATGAGGCGGATCTTTCAAAAAACATGTACGCAGATATCCCGGATCCTGATCTTGTGATAAGGACCAGCGGCGAAGAGCGGATAAGCAATTTTTTGCTTTGGCAGATTGCATATTCGGAATTCGTATTTGCAAAAGAATATTGGCCGGAATTTACGCCGGATGTATATAGAAGGTGCATAGAAGAGTATAAAAACAGACAAAGGCGATTCGGCTCGAGATAGGAGGTATATATGAAAACCAGGATTATAGCGGGATTATGCATGTTACCGCTGCTTGTAATAGTGTATTTAGGTAAGGAAGCCTTGCTTGTCGCAAGCTTTCTGATTTCGATAATTGCATATCTTGAGCTCAGCAAGGGATTCAGCGAGATGGATATAAAGCTTCCGCTTGCTCTTGGAATGGCATTTTCCATCATATATTATTTTCCACTTGCATTTAAGGCTCACGAATTTTTATTGCCGGCTATAATGCTTGTTTCCATAGTGGCGCTCGTATCCCTGTTTGCATCACGAGGAAAGGACGTGCATTCGGTGTTTGCGCTGGTATTTTCATTTGTATACGTGATAGTGCTACCGTCATCGCTGTATTTGCTCGATTTTGCAGGATACGGAAAGATCATTTGGCTCGTGCTTTTGATATCGTTCGGTACGGATGTATTTGCGTACTTTACAGGATTTTTCATAGGAAAGAGAAAGCTATGCGAGGATATAAGCCCTAAAAAGACAATTGAAGGTGCTATCGGTGGCATACTTGGATCTTTGGTTTTGGCTTCGTTATTTGGTATAATTGCATATCCTCAGCATAGGTATGAGTTTATGCTACTTGGAGTGTTGGGCTCTGTAGTGGCGCAGGCAGGCGATTTAATAGCTTCCATGCTGAAGAGGAATATGGGGATAAAGGACTTTGGGAATCTCATTCCGGGGCATGGCGGAATCTTGGACAGGTTTGACAGCGTGATTTTAGTTTCCCCCTTCGTTTACTGTTATGTAAGCGTATTTATCATGAAATAGATTATTTAGGAGAGAATATGAAAAAGGTAGTAATACTGGGTTCTACAGGCTCTATAGGTGTGCAGGCATTAGAGGTCATATCTAAGAATATGACTAAGTACAAGGTGATAGGGCTTGCGGCGGGCGACAATACGGAATTGCTTTTAAAACAGATAGAGGAATTTAAGCCGAAGGTGGTAGCGGCCTTGGATGAAGAGGGACTTAAAGCAATCTCCGAAAAGCATAAGGGCATAGATTTCAATGTAGGGCAGGAAGGAATAAAAAAACTTGCCGTTCTCAAAGAATCGGACATAGTTATAAACGGCATCATGGGGGTCGCAGGACTTGCACCTACTTACGAGGCTCTAAGGCACGGCAAGAAAATCGCCTTTGCAAATAAGGAAACGCTCGTCAGTGGCGGTAATCTTATAATGGATGCGAAGAAACGCTACGGGGGCGATCTGATACCTGTAGACAGCGAGCATTGTGCCATCTTCCAGTGCATGTACGGAAGTGATAAATATGAACTTTCAAAGGTGTATATAACAGGCTCGGGCGGACCGTTTTTAGATGTGGATAAGAAGGCCTTAAGGGATGCTACACCGGAGCAGGCGATAGCACATCCCATATGGTCCATGGGCAAAAAAATATCGGTGGACTCCGCAACGCTTATGAATAAGGGGCTTGAGGTTATAGAAGCAAAGTGGTTGTTTGATCTTGAACCTGAGCAGATTGAAGTGCTCATCCATCCTGAAGGCTTGGTGCATTCTATGGTGGAATTTATCGACGGGCAGATAATTGCAAATTTGGGAGTAGCGGACATGAAGATTCCTATAGCGTTTGCGCTGTCATACCCTGCAAGAAATAAAAATATGTTCGGGCGGGTGAATTTCTTAAAAGAAGGCAGCAGTCTCACGTTCAGAAGCCCCGACTTGAATAAGTTCGAATGCCTTAAGATCGCTTTGGATGCTCTTGATATGGGAAGCAGTTACCCGGCGTTTTTAAATAGGGCAAATGAGATTCTGGTTCAGGAATTTTTAAACGGGAATATATATTTTACTCAGATAGGCGAGTTTTTAGAAAAGCTTATAGATGCCTATAGGCCCGTAAGATGCCATAACATCATGGATGTCATAAACGTCGGGACGGTAGCTGAAAGAGCAACGCAGACATTTTTGAAAGAAGCTGAATCGCAAGGGATATTGAGGTAGATTAAATGACGGTTATATATGTATTGGTACTATTTTTCATTTTGGTGTTCCCGCATGAGCTCGGGCACTTTATTGCAGCCAGGACATCGGGTGTTAAGGTAAACGAGTTTTCATTGGGAATGGGACCTGCAATATACAAAAAGGAAGGCGGAGAAACGCTGTATTCTATAAGGCTTTTACCTATAGGCGGGTTTTGCGCCATGGAAGGTGAAGATGAGGAAAGTAAGGACAAGAGAGCTTTTTGTAATGCAAGTCCGGGAAGCAAGTTTAAAATATTGGTAGCAGGTGCCTTGGTGAATATTCTGATAGCCATGATTCTGTTTTCTGCGGTTGCCGTTACCGGAATCCCCACGATGAAGGTGGACAGTACGATTAAGGATACTCCCGCAGCTGCAAAAAACATATTGAAGGGAGATGAAATACTTGCGGTAAACGGAAAAAAACTCGATAACTTCAATGAATTCAGGGAGGCGGTCGCAAGAGCGAAAAAGGGTGATCAGCTGAACATCAAGCTTAGAAGAGACGGAAATATAATAGAAAAGAAGGTGCCTGTTCAGATTGAGGGCTCTTCAAAAATCATAGGCGTAGTGCCGGGAATTAAAAAATCAGCTGCAAATATTGTATATGGTCCTAAAATGACATGGGATATGACAAAGATAATATTCAAAACCTTAGGCGGATTATTCACAGGCAGCATTAAGGCATCGGATTTATCAGGTCCTGTAGGAATAGTTAAGGCGGTCGGGACTGCGAGCGGCAACGGACTCATTTCGTTTTTCTCAATTGCGGCGTTTATAAGTCTTAACATAGGTATATTCAACCTGCTCCCGTTTCCTGCACTTGACGGCGGAAGAATTGTATTTGTACTTTTAGAGAAATTGAAGATACGTGTGCCGCAGAAGCTTGAAACAGGGCTCAATGTAGCGGGATTCGGGCTTCTTATACTGCTTCTCATCTTTGTTACCTACCATGACATACATAGAATAATCGGTTCGTAGGTACGCCATGCGTAATGCTGTATTTTGTAAAAACGTTAAGATAGGCGGCGGCGCAGGTATCAGTATTCAATCGATGACGAATACTGATACCTGCGATCTTGAAGCGACTCTAAAGCAGATAGAGTCGCTTCAAGAAGCCGGCGCCGATATCGTGCGCTTGGCGGTGCCGGACGCCGCCGCCGGGAAGGCGCTCTACAACATAAGAAGGCACACGGAAATGCCCCTTGTAGCCGACATCCACTTCGATTACAAGCTTGCTCTTACAGCCATAGATGCAGGGTTTGATAAGATAAGGATAAACCCGGGAAACATCGCAGGAAGGGACAAACTGCTTGCCGTTGCAAGGTCTGCAAAGGCTGCAGGCATTCCAATAAGAGTAGGCGTAAATTCAGGATCCGTAAACAAAAAGATGCTGAGCGAAAGAGGCATGGAGGAAGCTATTATAGAAGCTGCCGTGCAGAATATCAGAGCGCTTGAAGAGGTTGACTTTAAGGATATAGTAGTATCGGTAAAATCAAGTGATATAAGGCTCAACACTGCGGTTTACAGGAGGCTTTACAAGATGACAAATCATCCGCTCCATATAGGGCTTACAGAGGCCGGCACTTTGGAGGGAGGCATCATAAAGTCATCCATGGCTATGGGAGCGCTGCTTGTGGACGGGATAGGAGACACAATGAGGGTATCCTTAACGGGGGATCCCGCAGAGGAAGTGGTGCTTGCAAAGCAGATCCTAAATTTTTTAAAGCTCAGGAGCGATGGCTTTGATTTTGTTTCGTGTCCTACGTGTGCACGAACACACACGGATCTCATATCGATAGCTGAGAGGATAGAAAGCCGCCTAAAAAAAAGTGACGTACACGGTATAAAAGTGGCTGTTATGGGGTGTGAGGTAAACGGTCCCGGTGAAGCACGAGATGCGGACATAGGAGTTGCGTGCTTTGAAGGAGGTTGCGTTTTATTCAAAGAAGGCAAGCCTTTAAAAAAAATAAGTGAAAATATGGTGGAAGATGAAATAGTTAAAGAAGCACTTATCTGTATGAAGGATAAGGAGGCTTTAAATTGTTAGACCTTATAGCTAAAAATATATTAAACGGAGAATTGTCTCAAAAAATAAAACGTGAAGGTAAGGTAAATATAGAAAATGCGATTCTTTCTCGTGATAAACAGCAGCTGCAAATAGACTTGGTTACGAATTTTGTTATTCCACATTTCGCGCTTAATTCAATAATGCAGATGATGGAGGCAAGGCTTTCACGCGAATCAAACGCACCTGTAAGGGTTAATATCAGTTATAAGGTAAAGGCTCCAATCCAAAAAAAAGCGGAAATTCTAAAGTTCGGTCTCGAATACCTCGTAAATTCCAAGGAGCATGAAATTAAGGGCTTGGATAAGAATCTTTTAGATGCGATAATCGTAAAAAGCGCCGTGAGTGATGATGAAGGAGCTGTGTTTTACTGCAGGAGCAAGGGAGCCTGCGATGTATTATGCGGTATTTCAAAGGATATAGACGAAGAGATCAGTCGCATCTTCGGAATAAGTCTTGTATCTAAATTCTTATGGAATGAGGCAATGGCAAAGAGCTACGAGCCTAAGACTTCGCCGGATGACAGTGGCAAAGGCAATGGCGGGAGCAGGCAGAAGAGGAATACGTCATTCATAAAAAAGGGACTTAAGGGTGAAGTTATACAGATATCGGATATTAAAGAGGCTGTAAACAACAAGATAATTGAGGGTGAAGTATTTAAGCTCGAAAAACGAAACATCAAAGAAGACTTGGTGTTCCTTACGATAGGAATTTTTGATAATACCGCAAGCACCGTAGCGAAGGCATTTTTAAAACATAGTGCAGCCGATGAGGTTCTTTCAAGCGTCAAAGAGGGAGATGTTTTGCGTGTCAGCGGAAACATTGAGTTCGATGCATATGACAGATCATATATATTGAAGGCAAAGCATGCGGAGAAGTTGCAAAAGCGAGAAGGCAGAAAGGATAACGCTGATGTAAAGAGGGTGGAACTGCATGCTCATACAAAGATGAGCGCAATGGACGGCATCAGCAATGTGACCGAACTTGTAAAGACGGCGGCTTCATTTGGACATAAGCGTATAGCCATTACGGATCACGGAGTGGTTCAGGCCTTTCCCGAAGCTATGGCGGCGGCGAAATCATGTGAAGAAGATATCAAGATAATATATGGGCTTGAGGGCTATATGTATGATGATGAGAGGGCGGACTATGATCCTGATTCAAAAAAGCAGCGTACCTACCACATTATAATTTTGGCAAAAACAAGGGAAGGCTTAAAAAATCTATATAAGCTCGTGTCACATTCGCATATAAATGACTTTTATAGAAAGCCCCGCCTTGCAAGGTCTGTTATACGAAAGTATAGAGAGGGACTGATACTGGGCTCCGCTTGCGTTGTAGGAGAAATTTACTCAGGGTTTTTAGATAATATAGATGAAGCTGAAATGGATGAAAGAGCCAAATTTTACGACTATCTTGAGATACAACCGATAGGAAACAATTCTTTTTTAAAGACAAGCGAAAGATATCCGAGCGTAAGCAGCGATGACGATCTTAAAGAAATAAACAAAAAGATAATATCGCTTGCAGATAAAAATGACAAGCCGGTGTGCGCTACCTGCGATCTCCACTACATAGAAGAGTCGGATGCAATATACAGGAAAATATTGATGGCAGGGCAGGGTTATGACGACCTTGAGGGAGATGAAGGATTGTTTTTCAGAACCACGGAAGAAATGTTGGGTGAATTTGAATACCTGGGCGAGGAACTTGCAAAAAAAGTTGTTATAGATAATACCGTCATGATAGCGGATTCCATAGAGGACTTCGATGCGGTGCCGGAAGGAAAGTATCCGCCTCATATTGAAAATGCGGATCAAATATTAAATGATGTATGCCGGAAAAAGATGGAGGCTCTGTACGGTGACAACCCGCCTGCCGAAATCGAAGACAGGATGCATAAGGAGCTAAGCTCCATCATAGACAACGGTTATGCGGTGCTTTACGTTGCCGCTATGATGCTTGTGAACAAGTCCAATGAAGACGGCTATATAGTCGGCTCCAGGGGATCTGTGGGTTCGTCGCTCGTTGCCATGCTTTCCGGAATTACAGAGGTAAATCCTCTAAGGCCTCATTATCGATGTGATGAATGCAAGTATTTTGAGTGGGGAGATGATGCGGAATATGACTGCGGTATAGATATGCCCGAGAAGGTCTGTCCTGACTGCAACAAGCCGTTAAAACGAGAGGGATTTACGATTCCGTTTGAGACCTTCCTCGGATTTGACGGAGATAAAGAACCTGACATAGATCTTAATTTTGCGGGAGAGTATCAGGCGAGTGCACATAAATATGTCGAAGAAATTTTTGGTAGCGACAATGTTTTCAGGGCAGGCACGGTGAGTACCATACAGGGAAAAACCGCCTACGGCTTTGTAAAAAAATATATCGAAGAAACAAATAGAAATGCAAACAGGCATGAGGTGGATAGGCTCGTTTCAAAGTGCACAGGCGTTAGGAGGAGTACGGGGCAGCATCCGGGAGGCGTTATTATAGTCCCTACGGAAAACAGCATATATGAGTTTACGCCGATACAAAGGCCGGCAAATGATATGAAGAGCGATGTCATCACCACGCACTTTGATTACCATTCGATTGAAAAAAACCTTTTAAAATTGGATATTCTGGGGCATGAAGCGCCTTCCATAATAAAGAAGCTCGAAAAGATTACGGGAGTTGATCCTCTTGCTATCTCGCTTTCCGATAAGGATGTCGATGCGATATTCAACGGAGTCAGTACGCTGGGCATAGAGGATGATGACTACCTCTTTGACGGTGGCAGTTTCGGCATACCTGAATTTGGAACCAAGTTGGTACGGTCGATGTTAACCGAGGTTAAGCCCGGTAGGTTTGCTGATTTATTGAGGATTTCAGGTTTTTCACACGGCACGGGAGTATGGCAGTCAAATGCAAGAGAGCTTATAAAGAATAAGGTTGCAAGCATGCAGGATGTTATCTCAACCCGTGACGATATAATGAATTATCTTATTCAAAAGGGGCTTGAACCCGGCCTTTCATTTAAGATAATGGAAGCTGTAAGGAAGGGAAGGGGTCTTACGCCCGAGCAAGAGAAAGCGATGCTTGAGGCGGGCTGTCCTAAGTGGTATATAGAAAGCTGTAATAAGATAGAATACATGTTCCCTAGAGCCCATGCCGTAGCCTACGTGATAATGGCATACAGGATAGCTTATTTCAAGGTAAATTTCCCGCTGCATTATTATGCTGTGTATTTTGAAAAAAAGATAGCGGATTTTGACCTCGATATGATAGCGGAAGGCAAGGAAGCTGTGAAAAAAGAGATTGAGACGCTGTATAAAAGGCAGAAGCTCGATACCACGAAAGAAGAAGACCGACTCACCGTGCTTGAGCTCGCATATGAGATGATGGCGAGAGGGTTCGGGTTTATCAGGCCGATACTTAAAAAATCCAAGGGGAGATCCTTTGTAATAGAGGGCAACGACCTCATAGTTCCGATGTCCGCATTAAACGGCGTAGGAAGCAACGCTTCGAAAAAGATAGATGAAGAATTGCTCAAGGGAGACTTTTCTTCAATTCAGGAATTCAGTACGAGGACGGGAATAGGTGGCAAGTTGTGTGAAGAACTCAAATTAAGAGGAGTATTTGAGGGTATCGCAGATTCAGACCAGCTCAGCTTGTTCGATTGATGAAGCCATCATGTTTTAATATCTTTTTACATGGGTAAAAAACAATCAGTTTAAAGTACATGCTTTAAATGAGTGTTTATAGAGGAGTATAGGAGGAAGTCATGGGATTTTTTAAACTTGAGGAGTGTAAAAATGTATTATTACAGGGATTGAGCGCATCGGTAGATGCTTGTGAATCTAATTGTTTGGTGCCGGTTGCAGCAAATACAACGGATGCGGCTAAGGAGAAGCACGTGCCTGCTGTAACGGTAGATGGTGATAAGCTGAAGGTAGCTGTAGGATCCGTTATTCATCCGATGGAAGAAGATCATTACATTGAGTGGGTTTGTTTAGAATATGAAGGCGGACAGGAATTTAAGTGGCTGAAGCCCGGAATGGAGCCTGTAGTGGAATTTGATCTTAACGGCAGAAAGCCGATTGCGGCATATGAATTCTGCAACAAGCACGGATTATGGAAGGCAGAGATATAATTAGGGAAGGTGTATGGTACCGTTTTCTACATATGTAAGGCCTGAGAGGCTCGAAGATTTCATAGGGCAAGAGCATTTTCTAAAAAGGAATGCTCTTGTTTATAATGCGATAAAAGAAGGCAGATTTGAATCGGCTGTGTTTTATGGACCGTCCGGTACGGGGAAAACAACCCTGGCAAGAATAATAGCCAAGATGCAGGATGACAGCTTCATTCAAATAAACGCTGCGGATGTCGGGATATCAGAACTTAAAAAGATATTGGCAGAGGCCAAGGATAGGTTTTATGGAATAATTTCAAAGAGCACCTACCTCTATGTAGATGAAATACATAGGTGGAATAAGTCGCAGCAGGACAGCTTGCTTTCAGCTCTCGAAGAAGGATATATAAAGGTGATAGCAAGCACCACTGAGAATCCGTTTTTTGAAATAAACAATCAAATCTTGAGTAGAATCCGTAATATATATGAATTTAAATCACTCGCAAACGATGACATCGTAAAGCTTTTAAAGAGAGGCGTAGATATATTTGCAGGCGATGACAGGGTTATAGACTACGATGAAGACGCATTGATGTTGATTGCGGAAAAGTCAAACGGTGATGCGAGAATCGCTCTTGATACCTTAGGCTTTATATTAAATTCCCTTAAGGGTGAAGATAGGATTACCGAAGAAAAGGTATATGAAATTACCCATGACAGGCAGTATATGAAGTTCAACAAGTTGGATGATAAATATAATGTGTTTTCGGCGCTCCATAAATCCATGAGGGGTAGCGACCCCGATGCGGCAGTGCATTATCTTGCAAGACTCCTTCAGGGAGGGGAAGACGTCAAGGTCATAGGAAGAAGGCTACTAGTTGCAGCCTCAGAAGATGTGGGGCTTGCCTATCCTCAGGCTATCGGAATAGTAAGGTCATGCGTTGAAGCTGCGCACATGCTGGGGATGCCGGAAGCCCGAATTCCTCTATCGCAAGCGGTAGTGCTTATAAGCCTGGCGCCGAAGTCAAGGAGCACATATAATGCTATAAATTCTGCCATCGAAGAAATAAAGACAGGTCGTATAGACGATGTTCCTGACCATATAAGGAATTTTCACAACAATAACGATGCAAACAGGCCCGCGGATCAATTTTTGCCTGATAACCTGTATAAAAAAGGAGTGCGGTATTATGTGCCTTCGGACAACGGACTTGAGAAGGACATCTACAGTGCCTACCTCAAGTTCAAAAAAGGATCTGATGATGAATAGATCCGGCTCTAAAAAAGACAAGAAAATAATTTTGGTTGAAGGATCCGGCTTTTGTTTTGGAGTTAAAAATGCTATTCAAAAGGCAAAGAGAGCCAGGGCAGAGCTTGACAAGGAGATTTTCACCTTGGGGGATATCATACATAATAAGGTTGTGGTCAAGGATCTTAACGAGCGGGGAATCACAGCCGTAGGCGAGGATGAAATAGAGACGTTAAAGAGGGGTAGCAATATAGTCGTAAGATCCCACGGAGCGTCCCGAGCATTTTTTGAAAAAGCGGCAGGTCTTGATTTTAACCTCATCGATGCCACCTGCCCGTATGTTTCGCGAATACATACCCTTGTAAAAAATGAAAGTTTAAAGGGCAGGGTCATAATTATAGTCGGAAACGAAGATCATCCTGAGGTTGCAGGGATTTCAGGGTGGTGCTGCGGGGAAAAGGCGGTGATATCTGAAAACAGCAAAAAAAGCGAAATAGAAGAAATTTGTGAGAAATACAAAGGCAAAGAAATTGTGGTCGTAGGGCAGACCACAATAAAACAAGGGGCATACGAGAGAGTATGTGAAGTGATAAAATCTGTGAACGACCATGCGGAAGTCATGGACACCTTATGCAGCATAACGACTACAAGGCAGGAAAAGGCGTTTGAATGCGCAAAAAATGTGGATGCCATGATAGTGATAGGTGATAGTAAAAGTTCGAATTCTTTAAAGTTGTATGAAATATGTTCATCGGTTAATAAAAACACCTTCTTTATTGAAAATAAAAGCGATTTACCGTTGAAAAAACTGTCGAATTGTACTACAATAGGAGTTGTGGCGAGTGCATCAGCACCCGGCCAAATTATAAGGGAGGTCATGGTTATAATGAATGAAAATCAAAACGAAACAACGGGCAATGAAATGCTTGAACTGATGGATGAGATTGAAAAGTCTATGAAATCGCCAAAGACGGGTGAGATCGTGGAGGGTGTGATCGATGCCATCAACGACAAGGAAATCGTAGTAAATCTCGGTTGCAAGAAGGACGGCATAATTCCGAACAGTGAGGTAGCGCTTGAGGAAGGACAGACCATAAGAGATCTTTTTTCTGTGGGCGATGAAATCCAAGCTAAGGTACTGAAGACGGATGACGGTGATGGAAGCATTCTATTATCCAGAAGAAAGATGGAAGCCAGCGTGCATTGGGCAGAGCTTGAAGATGCGCTTAACAACGATGAAACCGTTAAGGTAGATGTGGTAAGGGCCGTAAAGAGCGGTGTTATCGCAAACTACAAGGAAGTGAGCGGATTTATTCCATTGTCACAGTTGTCAGAAAGATTTATAGAAGACGCAAGCGAATTTGTGGGACAGACTATGGAAGCCAAGGTGATCAGGGTAGATCAAAAGCTCGGCAAAGCTATATTCTCACCTAAGCAACTGCAGAAGGAAGAAAAGAACAAGAGATTACAAGAGCTGTGGAAGAAGCTCAACGTAGGAGATGACATAGAAGGAAAGGTAATGAGGTTCACTGAATACGGTGCCTTTGTTGATATAGGCGGTGTAGATGGACTTCTTCATATTTCCGAAATTTCATGGGGAAAATTAAAGCACCCGAGCGAAGTGTTGACGGTCGGAGATACAATAAACGTTAAAATTCTTTCGCTAAATCCGGAAAAGGGTAAGATATCACTTGGATATAAGCAGAATATGCCTGAGCCGTGGTCTATCATAGATGACAAGTATAAGGCGGGCGACAATGTAGAAGGTGATATCGTTCAGATAAAAGAGTATGGCGCATTCCTTGAGCTTGAACCGGGCTTGGACGGCCTCATTCACATTTCTGAAATTTCTCACTCAAGAGTTGAAAATATCAATTCCGTGCTTCATATAGGAGACAACGTGGAGGCAAAGATTCTTGAGATAGATAAGGATAGAAGAAGGATCAGCCTCAGTATAAAGGCGCTCATCGATCCACCTGAACAAGCTCCTGAAGCTGAAGAAAAAGCGAAAGAGGAAGAAAAACCTGCAGACGAAGCTGCGCCTCAGCAGGAAGTGACAACAGAAGAAGCGAACGAAGGAGTAGCGGAAGCGGAGCCTGATAAAGAAGAAAAGGCTGAGTAAGGATATACATTCTTTAGTTTGATAGACATGTGAATTTGGCTCTCCTAAGTTAGGAGAGCCTTTACGTTGGAGATTTCTATGAAAAACAAAATAGTATTTGTAGGGATGCCGTCTTGCGGCAAAACGAGGATTGGAAAAAGGATAGCGAAGGCATTGGAGCTTGACTTTATAGATACGGATAATATCATTAAGCAAAGGGCGGGAAGAGACCTCAGCGAAATAATAAAAACATCCGGAGACGATGCACTTTTAAAATTTGAAAATGAAGCTCTCATGACAAACTTTAAAACGCCTGCGGTTATTGCAACAGGTGGCAGCGCAGTGTTTTGTACGGAAGGGATGAATAAGCTTTCGAAGGAATCCGTAATAGTGTTTCTGGATATCAACATCTCCACGCTTAAGTCGAGGGTTAAGAGCCTTGAGGCCAGAGGCGTTGTGATGGGCGGAAAATCAATAGAAGAGGTATATATGCAGCGGAGAGCTTTGTATCTTAAGTATGCCGACATAATAATAAACAACGATAGGTTTAATGCGGCTCAAACGACGGTGAATATCATAAACAGACTCGTTAGAAAGGGCTATATACGAATATTCTAACGTTAAATGCAAATAATTACTACAATTAATAAATGCTATGGTATAATAACAGTGTTATATTGCACTGATGGAGGAGGTAGCTATATGCTCCAGTTTGAAAGTAATGATACTGCACCTGCGCAGATAAAGGTCATAGGTGTTGGAGGCGCCGGCTGTAATGCAGTAAACAGAATGATAGAATCCGGTCTTAAGGCCGTATCGTTTATGGCTATAAATACGGATAAGCAAGCCTTGGCAGGTTGTAAAGCGGAGACAAAGCTTCAGATAGGTGAAAAGCTTACAAAGGGCTTAGGTGCAGGAGGAAATCCTGAGATAGGTCAGAAATCCGCTGAAGAGAATTTGGAAGATTTGAAAAAATTTATAAGTGGTGCGGACATGGTGTTTGTAACCGCAGGAATGGGTGGAGGCACAGGTACAGGTGCAGCCCCTGTAGTAGCAAAGCTATCTAAGGAAATGGGTATACTCACCGTAGGAGTAGTTACAAGACCCTTTACTTTTGAAGGGAAGAAAAGAGCCGCACATGCAAACCAGGGCGTGAACTATCTTAAGAAGGTAGTGGATTCCCTCGTTGTAGTGCCGAACGATAAGTTGCTTCAAGTATCTGAAAAGTCAACATCGCTTCTTGAAGCGTTCAGCATGGCGGATGAAGTGCTTAAGCAAGGTGTACAGGGTATATCAGCCGTTATCAATAATCCTGGAACTATTAACCTTGATTTTGCAGACGTTAAGGCGATAATGAGTGACAGAGGTGTTGCCCATATGGGTGTAGGTATAGGAAAGGGTGAAGATAGAATATCGGAGGCTGTAAGAGAGGCTATCGAAAGTCCACTTCTTGAAACCTCCATTAAAGGTGCCAAGGCTATACTTATGGATATTGCAGGTGGATACGACCTTGCGATGCTTGAGCTTAACGAGGCGGCAGATCAGATAGCAAAGGATGCAGATAAGGATGCCGTTATTTACTTCGGTACATCAATTAGAGAAGAGATGCAGGATGAAGTGGTAATCACCGTAATCGCAACAGGCTTTGAAGGAAGACCTGTTTCAAAGAATGATACAGATACGGTTAATCATTTCGGAAGGTCAGCGCAGGAAAAGGGGCAAAGATTAGGTGGCGCCTTTACAGGCGATCCCGATGAGAAGGAGCCCGACGAGATGTTTCAAATACCACCATTTTTAAAATAAACAAGGGCCGGTGGAAACCGGCTTTTATTTTTTGAGGAGATCTATGGAAGTCATCAATTCACTAGGTAATAATTATGTGAAAAAGATTTGCAGCCTTAAGAAAAAAAAGTACCGTGATAGCGAAGGATGCTTTTTTGCTACGGGAGAGAAGTTTGTAAAAGACCTTATTGTTGCAAATCTTCCCGGCTGCAGCGATGCCCATCACATTGTTGATGCCGTCATAGTGGAGGACGGATATCTGGAAAAATATTTAAGCCAAACAAGACTGGCAGGACAGCTCAAGAAGCTCATTGCGGCGGGACTTGTGAAATGCTTTTCAAGTCAGGTCATGGGAAAATTATCTGATGATAAAAGTGCGCAGCATATAGCTGCAGTATTAAAAAAATCTTTCTTTGTGCAAGCTGCAGCCAAGAGGTTCGCTGTTTCAGAAAACATATTGGGGCTGTGTGAAATCCAAGATCCGAGAAATTTAGGTGCTATAATGAGAACGGCGGCAGCCACGGGCACGGGATTGTTGTTATCGAATGATAGCTGTGATGTATTTAGCGATAAGGTGATAAGAACATCTGCAGGACTGTTCGACAGGGTCGGGTTCGTTCAGGCTACATCTCGAGAAGATTTTTTAAACCGGCTAAAAGACAGAAGGGTGTTTGCGGCAGCACTAAATGAAGGCATGATTTACACAAATTTAAATGGAATGAAAAACACATGTATTTTGATGGGAAACGAAGGCAGAGGACTTTATGAGGATGACTTCAATATAGCGACGGATAAGGTGTTTATACCTATGGAAAACGATGTGGATTCACTCAATGTAGGAGTGGCGGCAAGTTTGTTCATGTTCGAATTAAGTAGAAAGGAGCTTATTAATGAAGGAAGAGCTTAATAAAATGCTTCAACAAGCAATGGAGGAAATCGAAAAAGCAGGTGACCTTGAGGTGATTGAGACGCTCAGGGTAAAGTATCTGGGTAAAAAATCCAAGATGAGTGAAATCTTAAGGGGCATGGGAAAGCTCAGTCACGAAGATAGAAGGCTCATGGGAGAAGCCGCAAACAGCGTGAGGGATAACATAGCTTCCGTTATAAGTTCTAAGAAAAAGCTTCTTAAGGAAACGGAGCGCAAGATAAAAATGCAAAGGGAAAAGATAGACGTTACTCAGCCCGGGAAGGCTATGCACCTTGGCACAAAGCATCCAATTACAATAACCATAGAAGAGATTACGGACGTGTTTAAGTCCATGGGATTTTCCATATGTGAGGGCCCTGAAATAGAAACGGTATACAATAACTTCGATGCTCTCAACGCAGACAAGCATCATCCTGCAAGGGCTATGACGGATACGTTTTATCTCACGAAAGAATACTTGCTTAGAACGCAAACATCTCCCGTTCAGATAAGAACAATAAAAAAACAAAAGCCACCTATAAAGATCATATCTCCCGGAAGGTGTTTTAGATGTGATACGGCTGATGCTACTCATTCACCAATGTTCCATCAGGTAGAAGGTTTGGTTATAGATGAAGGTATTACCATGGCAGACCTTAAGGGGACGCTCAACAGATTCGCTAAGCTGATGTTTGGAGAATTCGCAAAGACAAAATTAAGACCGCATCACTTCCCGTTTACAGAACCCAGCGCAGAAGTCGACCTAAGCTGTTTTAAATGCGGTGGAGAAGGCTGCAGCGTGTGTAAGGGCAGTGGCTGGATAGAGATTTTAGGCTGCGGAATGGTACACCCCAATGTACTTAAGGAAGGAAACATAGATCCTGAAAAGTATACCGGATTTGCCTTTGGAATGGGTGTTGAAAGAATTGCAATGCTTAAGTATGAGATAGATGATATAAGATTGTTCTATGAAAACGACATGAGATTTATAGAAGAATTTAAATAAAGATAGGAGGAAGTATGTTAGCACCTATAGAGTGGATAAATAAGTACGCAAACACAGGCACCGATGAAGCGGCATATGTAGAAAACATGATTATGAGCGGCTCTAATGTCGAGTCGTGTACCTGTCAGTCGCAGGGTATCAGCAACGTAGTCGTGGGCAGGATAAACAGCATAGAAAAGCATCCGGATGCTGACAAACTCGTTGTTATGGACATAGATGTCGGTGATAAGATTCTGAATATCATAACCGGTGCAAAAAATGTGTTCGAAGGAGCTTTGGTGCCTGTCGCAATGCACGGAGCCACTGTATATTCAAAGAACGGAATTCAAAAAATAAAGAGAGGTAAGATTCGAGGGGTAGTGTCCGACGGCATGCTATGTTCGTTGGAAGAGCTTGGATTCAGCATAAACGTAATACCTGAAAAATATAGAGATGGTATATTCATAATAAATGAAGATGTAAATTTAGGAGAGGACATAAGGGATGCACTCGGTCTATACGGAAGTACGGTGGATTTTGAAATAACGCCAAACAGATCGGATTGTCTGTCTATAACAGGGCTTGCAAGGGAAACGGCAGCCTGCATGGATAATGACTTTAAAGCACCCGATACGACTTTGGAAAACGAGTGCTCCGGCGATATAAACTCTATGATTAAAGTGCGAATAGACACGAAAAATTGCAACAGGTATTATGCGAGGGTAGTAAATGACATAAAGATAGAGGATTCTCCGTGGGAAATGCAGAAGTTCCTAATGGAAGCCGGCGTAAGACCTATAAATAACATCGTAGACATTACAAACTTCGTAATGCTGGAGCTCGGACAACCTATGCACGCATTTGACTATAAAAGCCTTGAAAAGGCGGATATTATAATCACAGATGCTGAGGAAGGAGAAAAGTTTACGACATTAGATGGCAAAGAGAGAACACTTTTTGCAGACAGTCTGGTTATAAGAGATGGGGATAAGAGTATTGGGCTTGGAGGAATCATGGGCGGTGAAAACAGTCAGATTCGTGATAATACCAATGTTATAATGCTTGAAGCCGCAAATTTCAATGCATCCAATATAAGGAGTACATCCAAGAAGATATCGCTGAGGAGTGAGGCATCACAACGCTTTGAAAAGGGTCTCGATCCGAACCTTTGCAAGGTGGCGATAGAAAGGGCATGTCACCTCGTAGAGAAGCTCGGGGCGGGCGTAGTTATGGAGGGCTTTTTGGATGTATATCCGAACAAGGCTGTCCCTAAGAAAGTTTACGCAAGGGTTAGCAGGATCAATAAGGTTTTGGGTACCGATATAACTTCAGATGTGATAAAGGAATATCTTGAAAGGCTATGCATGACGGTTGATGTGAAGGGTGATGACCTTGATATTGCCGTTCCTACATTTAGGCTCGATATAAACGAGGAAGTGGATATTGTAGAAGAAATCGGCAGGCTCTACGGCTTTAATAATTTGGAATATACCCTTCCAAAGTCAAATAACGCTTCTACTCAGAGTTTAGAATATACTTTGGTGGAAAAGTCCAGAAATATTTTGACGGGACTCGGCGCATCCGAGATATGTTGCTATTCATTTACGAGCCCCAGAAATATACTTAAAATGTCGGAAGACGATGCTGAAGAAAACTTAATTACACTGTTAAACCCTCTGGGCGAAGAGAATTCCGTAATGAGAAGCCAATTGCTCCCGAGCATGCTCGAAGTTCTTGCGAGAAACTATTCCAAGAATATAAGCAAGGTAAGAGCGTTTGAAATAGGCAGGGTATTTAAAAAAGTAAGCAAAGATACAGATGATGAGTTTGAAAGCAGCGAAAAACTGAAATTATCGCTGGGGTTATATGGCAGCGATCAGGATTTCTTCACACTTAAAGGTATAATAAACGAATATCTCGCCTGCATAGGTCTTAAAAAGCCAAGGTACGAACAGGCGACTGACATTCCGAGCCTTCATAGAGGAAGGGCTGCAAGAATATATACAGCTGATAAAAACAATCCTGTTTTTTTAGGATTCATAGGAGAGATAGATCCGGATATCGCAGATGACTACGGCATAGGCGACAGGTGTTATGCGGCAGAGCTTGATTTTGACATATTATCTAAGGAATCTTCATTGGATAAAAAATATAAGCCTCTTCCTAAGCATCCTGCCATTGTAAGAGATATCGCCGTAGTGGTGGATAATGATGTTAAGGTTGCAGAAATACTTGACATCGTATGGGAAGCTTCCAATGACTTGCTTGAAGACATAGAACTCTTCGATATATATAGGGGCGATCAAATAGAAGAAGGAAAGAAGAGCCTCGCATTTACGCTCACATACAGAGGCAAGGATATTACCCTTACGGACGAAGAGATAAAACCTGTTCATGCCCTTATACTTAAGCAAATAGAAGAAGGAACGGGCGGCAAGCTGAGAGACATATAATAAGCGGTAGGAGGTATAGATATGACAAATAGCAAGGCAACCGTTAAGATTTACGGCAGAGAATACACCATAGTAGGTGAAAAAAGCAGAGAGAGAATAGTAAAGGCTGCAGGCTTTGTAGATAAGAAGATGCATGAAGCGGCAGGCCTCTATAAGTTAAGTAACGTGACCGATATAACAGTGCTCGCGTCTGTAAATATCAGCGATGAGTATTTTGAAATGAAGAACGAACTCGACGAGCTCAAGGCATTGCTAAAGAGCTATGAAGATCAGGTAAAGCATTTCAGCAACGAATGGGATGCATGTAAAAGGGGAATAGAAGAACAGAAGAAGGATGTTGAAATAGCGCAGGCGGATAAGGATATATTGTCAAATGAGCTTGCCGATATAAGGCGAAAGTATAAGGAACTCGAACAAAACTTTTTTGACCTTAAGGTAGAAAATGTAAATCTGAAAGATTGATAGCTTAGGATTTTAAGTCGCATGGATAATCATACTAAAAAATGCTTACAATTTGACAGCATAACGGAGAAACTGGCCAAACGGTGCAGTTTTTCGTTTTCTAAGAAAAAAGCCAATATATTGAGGCCGCTCGGTAATATCTACGAGATAAACAAAGCCCTTTCAGAAACGGAAGATGCTGTAAAATTGCTCAATCTAAAGGGGCGACTACCCATAGGATATCTTGAAGATGTCAGTGAGACGGTGGGGTATGCGAAGAAACAAAGGATTTTGATGCCGGCTGAAATATTAGCCGTCAAAAGCGTGCTCACGGCGGCGAAGGAAGTGATCGGTTTTACAGGAGATATGAGCCTTCCAAACATAGGGGGATATATAGAGCTTCTCGATCCCTTGGCAGGACTTTACAAGGTAATAGACAAGGCCATACTATCAGAGGATAAGATAGCCGATAACGCAAGCGGCAAACTTGCAGACATAAGAAAGATGATAGCAAGGGAGGAGGGCAGGAGAGCAGGCGTAATTAGAGAACTTGCCGTATCCCCAAGGCTTGCCGGAGCGCTCAGGGAGCAGAGCTTTACCGTAAAGAATTCAAAGTATGTGCTCCCCGTAAAAAAGGATTACAGAGCCGTGGTAAAGGGGCAGATTGTAGCGGGAAGCGCTAGTGGTGAAACTTTATTTATAGAGCCTGTACAGATTTTAGAGATTTCTTCTAAGATAGATGAGCTTTTTGTAGAGGAAGAGAACGAGATACGAAATATTTTAAAGGCTATAACTGCGGACATCGGGGCGAACTCAGATGTAATATTGAATAATCAGGAGCTCCTTTCAAAGCTTGATTTCTTTATGGCTAAGGGAAGATTTGCGCTTGATCTTAATGCTGAAAAGCCTACAATAACAGAAAACGGAGAAGGCATATCTCTTGTCAATGCTTGGCACCCGGAGATTGAATACGACATAGCCGTTAAAAACGATGTAAAGTTGCCGAAAGGCAGGCGAAGTTTAGTGATAACAGGTCCCAATACCGGCGGAAAAACTGTAATACTGAAGGCTACCGGATTATTAGTACTCATGGCGTTGTCGGGGCTTTTTATAACGGCGGATTCAGCATCCGTCATACCCGTTATGAGGGTATTTGCAGATATAGGAGATGAGCAGAGCATTGCGCAGTCTCTAAGCACGTTTTCCGCCCACCTTAAGGCTTTGAAGAAAATTACAGATGACGCCAAGGATGGTGATCTTGTCATTATAGATGAGATAGGAGCAGGTACGGATCCTATAGAAGGAGCATCCCTCGGTATCGCTATAATAAAATATCTGCAGAAGAAGAATATATTTTCCCTCGTGAGTACGCATTATACGGAAGTTAAAAAATTTGCAATCACAGATGAGAGTATAGTGAGCGCTGCAATGGAGTTTGATGAAAGGGAGCTTCTTCCTACCTATGAACTGCGATACGGCAGCGCAGGGAAATCCAATGCGTTTGCAATAGCAGGAAGGATTAATTTAAATAAAGATATAATAGATGATGCTATGGCGCTGATTACAAGCAACGAGATGGAATTCACAGATGCCATTGATAATCTGTATAAGGAAGAAAAGGAAGCCAGAGAACACAGAGAAGAAGCGCTGATGATAAAACTTGAGCTTAAAAAGAAAAAAGAGGTTTTATCACGTCTTGAGAATACGGTAAAAGCCGAGAAAACGAAGATAATAGAGGAAGCAAAGGAAGAGGCTCGAGAAATAATAGCTGAGGCCAGAGAGGCTGCCGGCGAAACAAAGAAAAACCTGAAAAGGCTTAAGAGATCTCAGGAATTTAATAGCAGAGAATATGCAGATGCAGTAGGAAAACTTAGAAGCGCATCTGAAAGCATTTATTCAAGAGGTCTTGAAGAACCGCTCAGTAAAAGTATATCGCAGGAACATATGGCGGAAGCCGAGCTTAAATCAGGCGCGCTCGTGTATGTTGCAAAGCTATCTAAAAATGGTAGAATAGTGGATATAGATTCTAAGGGAAGATGCCTTGTAGATGTAGACGGACTTAAGGTGAGGCTTCCCGGAGAAAGTCTATTTAAGCCTAAAAAAGAAGAAACGCAGAGGAAAAAAAGGCGCAGGGATGCGGAATTGATTATAAACGATGCTCCGAGCGAGCTTAATATCATAGGACTTGACAGTTATGATGCCATGTATGAGCTGGATAAGTTTTTAGACAGCGCAAGGCTTGCAGGTAAGAGCGAAGTTAGGATAGTCCATGGCAAGGGAAGGGGGATCCTTATGAACCTTGTAAGGACAACGCTTTCTAAATGTAATTTCGTTTATAAATATAGGCCGGGGCTTTTAAATGAAGGCGGCGAAGGTGTTACCATAGTGAGCTTTAAGAAATAATATGAAAGGAAAACAGATGAAAAAGGACTTTAAGGCGGAAATAGCAAAGCTTGTATCGGATAGCGAGGAAATGGTGGATGCGGATGAAATAGAGAGCATTATAGAAACGCCAAACGATGATGCCAACGGCGATTATGCTCTGCCATGTTTTACGCTCGCAAAGAAGTTCAGAAAGTCACCTAATCTGATAGCTGAAGATCTGGCAGAAAAGCTATTTAAAGCGGATTTCATAGAGAAGATAGAGCCGGTATCAGGTTACCTCAACTTTTATCTCAAGAAGGAGTCATTCATAAAGGACACCTTGGATGAAGTCATATCAAAGCTTTCTGCATATGGACATTTAAGCAGTAATGATAAAACGGTGGTGGTAGAATTTTCATCTCCGAATATCGCAAAGCCGTTTCACATAGGACATATAAGGAGCACTTTGATAGGTAATGCACTTGCAAACATTTCAAAGGCTCTGGGCTACAATACCGTAAGGGTAAATCATATAGGAGATTACGGTACTCAGTTTGGCAAGATAATTTCAGCATACAAGAGATGGGGGAACGAAGAAGATGTTAATAGAGAACCGGTAAAGACGCTTCTTTCATATTACACGAGGTTTCATGCGGAGGCTGAAACGGATGAAACCCTTGAAGAGGAAGCACGTATGCACTTTAAAAATTTAGAAGAGGGCAGAGAAGAGGAAACGAAGCTTTGGGAGTGGTTTCGGGATGTCAGCCTGAAGGAATTCGGCAAGGTATACGATCTTTTAGGAATTAAATTCGATTCGTTTGACGGAGAGAGCTTTTACACGGATAAGATGCCCGCTGTAATAGATGAGATGGAGAGCATGAATTTGCTCGAAAAATCTCGAGGAGCTACAATAGTAAATCTTCAAAAATACAATATGACGGATGTACTTGTGAAGAAATCTGACGGCTCATCACTTTATATTACACGTGATATCGCAGCTGCCATATATAGACACGAAAAATATAATTTCTACAAAAATATTTACGTGGTGGGCGCACAGCAGGATCTTCATTTTAAGCAACTCGTAAAGATTCTGGAACTTATGAACAAGCCGTTTGCAAAAGACTGCGTCCATGTACCCTTCGGTATGGTATCCATAGAGGGAGGAACGCTATCTACAAGGAACGGAACGGTGGTATTTTTAGAGGACGTGCTGAGCAAGGCTATAGAAAAGACGTTAGTTACCTTAGAGGACAGAAATTTCAGCAGTGACAAGAGGCAGGAAGTAGCAAGGCAGGTGGGGGTTGGAGCTGTGGTATTTCAGGAGCTGTATAATACGAGAATCAAGGATTATCAGTTCAGCTGGGATAGGGCGCTCAGTTTTGACGGTGAGACGGGTCCATACGTTCAATATACTTGCGCAAGAGCGAACAGCGTATTGTCTAAAGCCTCTGATGAGGGTATTGCAATAAAGGATATAGAGGATGTAGATATTTCATATATTACAAATAAGTCGGCATACGCGCTTGTCAGGCTTATATTTAATTTTTCCGACAAGCTCACTGAAGCATTTGAAAGGTATGAACCCAGCATAGTGGCACGCTATGCCATGGATGTTTGCAAGGCGTTTAACAGGTTCTACCATGATGAACACATACTTACGGATAATGAAGAGGAAAGGGATGCAAAGTTGCTTCTGGTGAAGGCTAGCGTGATACTTCTTAAAAACGTTCTTAAAATATTGGGAATGGAATCGCCGGACAAGATGTAGAAGAATAAATTTGGAGTGTGTTAATTTAGGGGAAGTTTATGAGGTATGAAGGCAGTATATATAGGCCTCCGAGTGAGGCTATGAGTTTGATAGTGCAGGTTACCATAGGTTGCGCACACAATAAATGTACGTTTTGTTCGATGTTTAAGGACAAGAAATTCAGAGTGAGGGATGTGGCTGAAGTTAAGGAAGACCTAGCAGAGGCAAGAAGGATGTATGGCTACATCGAAAAAATATTTTTAGCGGACGGTGACGCCCTATGTCTTTCAATGTCAAAACTTGAAGATATCATCGGTTATATAAATGAACTTTTTACAGAAACCAAGAGCATAAACATCTATGCGAGTCCTAAGGATGTGCTCGCAAAATCACAACAAGATCTTGAAAGGTTGCATGCTTTAGGTGTAAAAATTCTGTATATAGGAGCGGAATCCGGCAATGATAAAATTTTAAAAAATATAAACAAGGGTGCGACAAGGGATGAAATCATAGAAGCTGTAAGAAAAACGGAATCGTCGGGGATAAAGGCATCGGTAACATTTATACAGGGGCTCGGCGGAGAAGCGATGTATAGAGAACATGCGATAGATACGGGTACTATGATAAGCGCTATGGAGCCGAGCTTCGTAGGGCTTCTTACCTTGATGCTTGATGATGCGGCGGAAATCACGGCTGATATAAGAGAAGGCAGGTTGAAGCTGTTAAGTCCTATGCAGGTCTGCGAGGAAACGCTTTTGATGCTCGAAAATATCAACCTGACCAAGGAATGCATATTTAGGAGCAACCATGCTTCAAATTATGTGCCGCTTGCAGGAACTCTGCCTCAGGATAAGGAAAAGATGATGAAATTACTTGTAAGAGCCATGAAAACGGAAGGATTTAAGCCTGAGGGGCTCAGGATGTTATAATATACGGGTAGCAACTATGAATGGAGATGATATGAAGGTTTTGTTTGTAAGTTTGGACAGCAAAGGGTATAGTGAACTTAAGTTAAGGCTTTTTTATGAACTTTGTATAGAGTATGCGGATAACATTACGGTAAAACAGTACAGTGCATTTTCAGATGATGAGGTTGTTTTGAGGGATATGATTCATGATGAATATGATGCCGTATTGTTTTTCGTGGATGAATTTTCTATAAACAAGTCGCTTAGGATCGCCAAGGGCATAAAGAAGGTGAATTCTTTAATCAAGACAATCTTCGTAGGAGAGATACTGAACTTCGAACCGCAGCATTTTATGACAGGGCATCATTATATAGATTATATTGCTCCGGGTGAGGGCGAAGCTACCGTTACGGGGCTTATGAACTTGATATTCGAAGGAGATATAAAGGAAGGAAAGATAAAGGGGCTTGCATATCGCCAAAGCGGAAGGGCTATAAAGAATCCCGAGCCTTCCAATGTGGTGCTCGATACGCTTCCGTTTGCATATCAGAATGCTTCAATTAAGGGAAAGAAGGCTATATATTATGAAACTTCAAGAGGCGTGCGATTTGCAAGCACTTACAGCAATATAAAGTCTGTAGAAAAGCCCAGAATGCTTGAGATAGACACTGTTAAACGTGATATCTCGTATTTTGTAATGCAGGGAATCAAGGATATATACATAGTTGATAACAATTTCAATTGGGATCTTGAGCGCACGCATGATCTTCTGCGGTATATGCAGGAAGTTTCTAACGAAAGCGTGCATTTTCATTTAAATATGAACGCTGAAGTAGTAGATGAGAAACTCATAGACATCCTAAGAAAATCAAACAGGGGTATGTTTACCATCACATTCAATCTGGTATCGCTCGATAAAAAAACATTGTATGCGGTTAATCGAAGGCACGCAGCTTTAGATGAGCTTGAAATTATAGAAAAGATAGCAAAGGCTACGGAGGTAAAAGTTATTGTATCTTTAATAGCAGGACTTCCGTTTGAAAAGATGGAGCAGTTTATAGAAGGCTTCGATAAAATTTATGATGCGGGCGAAATAGATATCGATATAAATCAATTAAGGCTTCGAAGGGGTTCCGAGCTTGACAGGAATCGAGCTATCTACAGCTACGTGTCATCTGCAGAGTTCCCGGGGTATGTAATATCAAGTCAGGACCTCAATTCCAAGGGGCTAGCTGCAATAATGTCTACATACTATACCTACGAGCTGTTTGTGCGTAAGCACGAGTTTAGGGGTGCTATAGATCATATAAGAAATGAAGGAATGTTGAGCCCGTTCAAGTTCTTTAATTTACTGTATGAATACATGAGGGCCAGGAGCCTCAATATACAGAGCGCAGAAGATGCGGCAAGAGTGCTCTTAGCCTTTGCCAAGACGCTTAGGCTTTCTGACGGCATAAAGCAGGTGATAGCGAAAAACCTTGAGGATGAAATAGGCATAAAGCGCTATACTGAATTTCAGCAACTTGGATGGAAACTTGCAAAACATGAGTAAGAAGAATATATTTAAGTTTTTGGAGCCCGCCGTTTCCACCTTCCTCATGATAAAACCTGACGGGGAGGAGCTTTATTTTCCTGTGGATGCAGATAAAATAAAGGACAGCAGGGATATTAAAGATATAAATCGTACGGATGTTTTAAACGGGATAGCGATTCTTCTCGGTGCCGGGGAAGCCCTCCGCCAAAGGGATGAGTATACTGCATTTTTGAAGAATAACCTTAAGGAAAATTTTAAGGATTATTTCATGCTCAGCGCAAGAGAATTTATTTCGCGTGAAGATGAAGTGAGTATCAAGAGGGCGTTTTGCATTTTAAGGTACATAAATGAGGTGCTGCCGGGCGATTTGGATATATTGCTCTTGTATGTTGAGCTTGCAAAGAAGATATATCTTGCAAGCGATGAGTATGATGAAATAGGAATATTTAAGGCGGAGGCGATGATAAAGGCGGAAGAAGCCATAGACATTGCACCTGATGAGTATTTTACAAATGTTCTTCTTGCAACGCTTTACTTGAATACAGGCCTTTATAAGAAGGCCGAGTTATTATTTAAAAATGCGAAAAAGTCGCTAAATATGCTTTCAGAATACGGAGAGGGAGTAAACAAGGAGAAGCTCTATGTATATGAGCCTGCACTCAAGACGCTTTTAGATCATGAGGTGTTTGAAAAAACATACGCAGATCTTCTTGAGCTCATAGAATCCGCCGGTGACTATGCCATGTATGAAGCGTTTCAAAATGATCTTCTTACAGGCAGGTTGGATGCGGCCGAGCAAAAGTTGAATGAACTGGATGAAGACAAGATCAGCAAGAATTGGTGGTATATCTTTTTGAGAGGCTTGCTGTATTTTAATAAAGGTGATCTTGAGGTTGCTGAGGAAAACTTTAAGGCGGTGCTTAGATTAAATGCGAGCCATATAGACAGCATGAAGCATTTAGTAAGCATCTATTCGGAGACGGGCGATGAAAGATTAAGGGATAAGTATCTTGCAAAGATTGAGCTTATAAACGAAAATTCATCTCTATAGGTATAGCAGGAAAGTGTAATGCGATTTATTTTATTAGGTTTTATGTAAAAAAAGGAGAATAGTATGAAAAGATTCAGTACGAAGGATATTACGGTTGCAGCGTTGTTTACCGCACTTATAGCGGTAGGGGCATTTATCAGCATTCCTATAGGACTTGTGCCCATTACGCTTCAGACGCTGTTTTTAATGCTTGCGGTATTTACGCTCGGGAAGGTAAGGGCGCTCCTTGCAAGTTTAGTATATGTGGTTATAGGAATTATGGGAATCCCCGTGTTTGCAGGCGGTAACGGTGGGCCGTCTCATATCTTAAGTCCTACATTCGGATATTTGATAGCATTTGTAATAGGAGCATACATAACAGCGGCAATTGTGGAAAAAGGTCTTGAAAATACAAACGTCGATTCGTGTAGCTGCGTAATATGCGCTCATAAATCGGAGCTTCTCGTTTATCTTAAGGCGGGAATTGTATATACCGTTATTATATATGCCATAGGTTTAACCTATCTTTACGTGATACTCAATGTTTACCTTCATAAGAACGTTTCAATGTTTGCTGTGTTTAAAACAGGATGCTTTGTGTTCCTACCGGGAGATATTATAAAGATGGTCGTCGCCATGCTTATTTCCATCAAGCTGAGACCGTTAATTGCAATGAAATAACTAATGACCTGAGTATACAAGAAAAGCCCTACATTTGTAGGGCTTTTCTTTCAGGTGCGACATTACATTCTGTGTATTTGTCACCTGCACAAATCTAATTTAAGCTTTTTGCATTATATCTTGCAATGCATTTTAAACACCTGATCCACCATTCTGTGGATAGTTCTTGCAAGTTCGCTGGTACCGAGGGTGTAATAAACTTCCTTTCCTCTTCTTTCGCTTTTGATGATTTTCATGGACTTAAGAAGTCTTAAGTGATGAGAAACAGCCGGTGGGCTCATATCGAAAGCGGCGGAAATGTTTCTAACATTTTCTTCCGTGTGGCTTAGGATGTAAAGAATCTTAAGCCTGGACGGGTCGCCTATTAACCTGAAAGTTTCGCTTATGTCGTAAATTTCATCCTCGGTTAGAATATCCTCTAAAAGCTTCATCGTCTTGTGCTCAACCTGATTAGTTTCGTTTTCCATAATAACCTCCCGCTTTGTTTCAGAATAACTTACGTATGATAGTATACCCCAAAAATGAACATTTAAGCATAAAAATGTACAAATTACTATTAAAATTACTTGTAATAAATATATATAGTGATCTTTGCGCTGTGGACGCCAAGTTTAGTTGGCTACCAAGCTCAAAATCCTTTTGATATTCTGCGTCGTTTTTGCTTTAACACATGTTTATCGGTATAAGAGCAGTAGATAAGGTGAAGTTGTTAAGTAAATATATAAAGAGGATTCGGTGCTTTCTATCGGCATGTATGACTTATAAGGCATATTCGGTAATAAATATATGGTGGAAATTTCCCCGGGGAATGTGATGTGTGGTAGCAGTTATTATGCTCATTAAGTGTAAATCACGTTGACGGGTTAATTGTGCTTGTTGTAAAGAAGGGTAGATAAGGTAAATTGGGTAATAAATATATGGTGCATGGAGTCATAAAATAAAATTCAAAATTCGCAGAAAAAATGCGAAAATGTTCTTGACTTTCGTGAAAGCCTGATGATATCATAATAATGTTCGCTTCAAGAGAAGGAGCGGCAAAACAGGGCGATGTAAATCGCTGTGGACATTGAAAACTAAATAGTGTAGAAATATTGTCAAAGCAGGCGATAGCCTGCAAAACAATGTACAAACCATGAAAAATGGAAGGATAGAAGAACCTATCCCGTACAATTTCAAAACAATAATTTCGAATGAGAAAACGTCATGCGAAATTTTGAGTCAAGGTATAAAGACTTCGGTCTTTATATATAAATTAAGAGTTTGATCCTGGCTCAGGATGAACGCTGGCGGCGTGCTTAACACATGCAAGTCGAGCGAGAAACTACATGCAGACACTTCGGTAGAAGCGAGTAGCGGAAAGCGGCGGACGGGTGAGTAACGCGTAGGCAACCTGCCCTTCACAGAGGTATAGCCTCGGGAAACCGGGATTAAAACCACATAAAATCATAGGTTCGCATGAACCAAAGGTCAAAGATTTATCGGTGAAGGATGGGCCTGCGTCTGATTAGCTGGTTGGTAGGGTAAAAGCCTACCAAGGCGACGATCAGTAGCCGACCTGAGAGGGTGATCGGCCACATTGGAACTGAGACACGGTCCAAACTCCTACGGGAGGCAGCAGTGGGGGATATTGCACAATGGGGGAAACCCTGATGCAGCAACGCCGCGTGAGGTATGAAGGCCTTTGGGTTGTAAGCCTCTGTCCTAGGGGAAGAAAAAAATGACGGTACCCGAGGAGGAAGCCCCGGCTAACTACGTGCCAGCAGCCGCGGTAATACGTAGGGGGCAAGCGT